>Ga0299914_10002039_pt1 | contig 13737 bp, 11 predicted proteins | sample RVTome_10_FD_201361 | JGI IMG/M metagenome (GOLD analysis project Ga0299914, IMG submission 201361) | Soil microbial communities from uranium-contaminated site in the Upper Colorado River Basin, Wyoming, United States - RVT153D57 (version 2) ...
TTCCGAGCGGAGTCACCGATCCAAAAGTTAGCCGGGGCGCCGCACGTCCAGGCGTCGCTCTCCAGACTCGTCCCCTCCCCGCCCGCCGATTCTGGCATAATCGGCGCGAGCCACACGCCGGAGCCCTCCCGACCCGGACCTCCCCGCGGAATCGACCGTCTACTCCCCCGGGAGACGGCCGTCGAACGACGCCAAGGCGGGCTCACACCGAACACCTTCAGGAGATCGACGATGACCCGAACCTCTCGCAGCCTTGTCGCTCTGGCCCGGACGGCGGTGCTGGGCGCCGCAGTGCTCGGCGCCGCCGCGATGCCCGCGTCGGGCGATGTGCTGTTCGAAGACGATTTCGACGCCGATTCCACAGCGAACTGGACGGTCAACCCGGGTCCCGGCGATCACTTCGCCGACTTCTTCTTCGACTACAGCGCCGTGGCCATTCCGCCCGCGCCGAACTCGGCGGGCACGACGCGCGGCCTGAAGGTGTCGGCCAACCTCGTGAGCGGCGTCTTCACCGGCTTCAGCGTGTCGCCGACGGGACAGTCCTTCGAGGGCAACTACGAGCTTCGCTTCGACATGTGGATCAACTTCACCGGGCCCGCGCCGCAGGGCGCCATCGGCTCGACGCAGCTGACGGGCGCGGGCGTCCGCACGGGCGGAGTCACCGCGCAGTGGGCCGGCGGCGAGCACGACAGCGTGTGGTTCGGCGTCACCGGCGACGGCGGATCGGCCGTCGACTATCGGGCGGTCTCTCCCGACGACCAGGTTCCCTATGCGGCCGAGAGCGGCGTGTACGCTGCCGGCACCGACAGCGACGCCCGCAACGCGTCACATCCCTACTATGCGGGTCTCGGAGGCGCCTCCCCGCCGCCGGCCCAGACGGCGCTGTATCCGCAGCAGACCGGCGCCGCCGGGCCCGGCGCGCCCGCCTTCGCCTGGCGCGACGTCCGCATCGTGCGGATCGGGAACACCATCACGTGGTCCATCGACGGGTTGCCGATTGCGACCGTGGACGCAGGCGCGCTCACGCTCGGCGGCGACAACATCGTCCTCCTGTACTCGGATACCAACGCGAGCAGTTCCACCGATCCCGACGCGGGAGACCTGCTCTTCGGCCTGTTCGACAACGTGCGGGTCACGACCCTGCCCGACACCTCGATCGACGGCGTGCTGGAGTTCTTCGACGAGTCGGTCACCGACGGCACCCTGACGGGCAGCGGGCCGGGCGGGTCCGCCGCCGGCCGTCTGGGCGCCCTGCAGAACAAGCTGGAAGCGGCCATGGCGCTGATCGAGGCGGGCGACATCGTCGGCGCCTGCACGGAACTGAACGGCGCCTACCTGCGAACCGACGGCGCGCATCCTCCGCCGGACTTCGTCGAGGGAGAGACGGCCGAAGAACTGGCGGCGCTCATCCAGGCGCTGATGGACGACCTGGGCTGTCCGTGACCGTCGGGGCTGGAGGCGCCTCGCGCCTCCAGCCCGAAAGCAGCCCAAGCGAGCGGGCTGGCGTCGATCGCGCGTTCACCCTGCGGGAGCGCCGCGCGGCATCAGCGCGTCTCCAGCATGTACTCCCGCAGCGCGAAGAACGGCGGCGAGCCGGCGCCGACCAGCCGCTCGTTGAACGCCTTCAGGTCGAAGGCGCTGCCCTTCCGGCGCCGGTCCTCCTCCAGCAGATTCAGAATCGCCTGATGGCCGGCGAAGTAGGTGGCGAGCTGCACCGAGCTCAGCTTCGCGCGGGACAGCTTTCCTTCCGCCTCGCCCTTCTCCTGAAAGCCCTTGCGCATCATCAGGTCCACGGCCGCCTCCTCGGGCCAGTCCGTGGTGTGCAGGCGGATGTCGATGATCGCGTTGATGATGCTGCGCAGGACGAGCTTGTCGTCCACGAGCTGCTGCAGCTCGCGCCCGACCGCGTGATCCGGATAGATCGTGAAGCCTTCCTCGACGAGCTGCGTGGCGATGTAGGTCGCCCAGCCCTCGACCATCGGGCCGTTCCAGAAGACCTTCGGCGCGATGCGCTCGAAGCGGTTGGAGTACTCCTGCTGCACGAAGTGGCCGGGCACGCCTTCGTGGATGTAGACCAGCGCCAGCGCTGGCCGGTTGTACTCCTTCAGATAGCTGTCGGAGGTCTCGAGCAAGGCCAGATCCCAGAACCAGACCGATTCGAGCTCGGGCTCGAAAGGCGGCGCGGTGAGAATCTGCGCCACGGCGAATCCCCTGAGGTGGGGCGGGATGTCCTCGATGCGCAGCTTCGAGGTCGGCGGCAGGTCGAGCAGGTCCTTCTCGCGGACGAAGCCCACGATCGTCTCCGCGAGCGCGTGGCTGTCATCGATGAGGGTGTCGGCGGTCGAGCGATCCTCGGCGAGGCGGGCGAAGACGTTCGAAACGACGTCCTGGTCGGCGAGCGATCGCGCCGGCTTCACGTCGCCGGCCTCGATCGCGTCCGCCAGGTACTCGTCGTGAATCCGCCGGGCGACGGCGACGACCTCGCCGTGCACGCGCTCGAGCTCCGCCTCGGCCTTCTTCAGCAGCTCGTCGGGTCCGAGCGGATAGTCCATCACGAGCGCGTACTTGCGCTCGTAGAGCGCGCGCCCGAGCCGCCACTCGCCGTCGGGGCGCGGCCCCAGCGCCCCCTCGATCCAGTCGGCGAACCCGCTCACGGCGGCGGCCGCCTCCCCGCAGGCGGCGGCGATGGCCTGCGATCGGGTGCCGTCGTGGCTCGCCTTCTCGAGCAGCTCCGGCAGCGACTTGGCGAACAGCCCGCCGTCGCGCACCATGCCGCGCAGGCGGGCGAGCGCGACCTGCTTCTGCAGCGCCGTCGGCCGAACGTAGGGCGGCGACAGCGCGAGACGCGCCTGGTCCAGGAACCGCCCGGTGGCGCCGCAGCGCTCACCGAAGCTTTCCAGCCGATCCTCCAAAGGCGCGTAGTCGCGCAGAATCAGGCCCGTGAAGGCGTTGCCGAGCGTGCCGACGTGCGTCAGCGGATTGGTGATCGCGCCGAGCTCGGTGACCTGCAGGATCTGCTGCTCGACCTCGTTGCGGAGGATGTGGAGATCGACGCGATCGGCGTGCGACAGCTCGGCGGAGTCGATTCCGGCAAGCCGCTCCCGCAGGAACAGGTGCGTCTCGTAGCGCTCTACCCAGGCGGCCGTGGACACGTCAGGAAGGCGGCTGTCGAAGTAGCGCGGATTCCCCTCCTTCCCGTGAATGCCGATCTGATGCCCGAGCGTGGGATCCGCCTCCAGGCGATACTCGAGGTACAGCTTCGCCAGCGCGTTGATGTCCTGTTCCGCGCTGACCTTCGTCCGCCAGTCCTCGAGCGGGAAATCGGCGGCGGCCCAGGGGCGGGCGATCACGGCACAGGCGAGAAGGGGCAGCAACAGACCGAATCGGCATGCACTCCGCACGGGGCCTCCTGACTTCATCCGGAATCGGAAGCATAACAGCAGCAACCCGGAGTGCGAGGCGCAGCGGGCGGGGCACGGAGCAGATCGTCTAGGATCGGCTGGCCTTCACCGAGGAGTCACCCGATGGGCCCTGGCGCGCTGGCCGTCCTCTCCCTGCTGCCCATCGCCGTCGTCGCCGTGTTCCTGGTCGGCCTGCGCTGGCCGGCGAGCAAGGCGATGCCGATCTCCTATGCGGCGGCTGCGCTGCTCGCCCTCGGCGTCTGGCAGGTGCCGGCCGCGCAGGTGGCGGCGGCCAGCCTCAACGGCCTCGTCATCGCCGCCTCGCTCGTCTACATCATCTTCGGCGCGATCCTCCTGCTGAACGTCCTGCAGGAGAGCGGAGGGCTCCAGACCATTCGGCGGGGGTTCACCGACATCACGCCCGACCGCCGCATCCAGGTCATCATCGTCGCCTGGCTCTTCGGGTCCTTCATCGAGGGCGCGGCGGGATTCGGCACGCCCGCCGCCGTCGCCGTCCCTCTCCTGGTGGGCCTCGGCTTCCCCGGCATGGCCGCCGTCGTCGCCGGCATGGTGATCCAGAGCACGCCGGTGTCGTTCGGCGCGGTGGGCACGCCCATCCTCGTCGGCATGAGCACGGGGCTCTCGGGCGACGAGACCGTGCGCGCCGCGGCCGCGCAGATGGGATACGCGGACTGGAACGGGTTCCTCGCGGCCGTCGGCGCGAAAGTGGCGGTGCTGCACGCGATCGCGGGCACGCTGATCCCGCTGTTCGTCGTCTCGCTGATGACGCGCTTCTTCGGACCGAACCGGTCGTATGCCGACGGCCTGCGCGTCTGGCGGTTCGCGCTGTTCGCGGCCGTGGCGATGACGACGCCGTACGTGCTGATGGCCATCCTGCTCGGGCCGGAGTTCCCGTCGATCTTCGGCGGCCTGCTGGGCCTCGCGATCGTCGTGCCGGCGGCGAAGCGCGGTCTGTTCATGCCCGATCGGGAGGGATACTGGGACTTCGCGCCGCGCGCGCGCTGGGACGCCGAGTGGACGGGCCGCATCGAGGTGGGCGACGCCGGCCGCCGCCAGGCGCGAATCCCGATGGCGCGCGCGTGGATGCCGTACGTCCTGGTCGGCGCGCTGCTCGTCGTGACGCGCCTGCGCACGCTGCCCGTCGGTGGCTGGCTGCAGTCGTGGACGATCGAGATGCCGGCGCTGCTCGGCACCGAGATCACGGCGCGCGTTCAGCCGCTCTATCTCCCCGGCACGATCTTCGTCGTCGTCGCGGCGATCACGTTTCTTCTGCACCGGATGCGGGCCGCCGACTTCCGGCGCGCCGCGGCGCACTCCTCCCGCGTGATGCTCGGCGCGTCCGCCGCGCTGGTGTTCACCGTGCCCATGGTGCAGGTGTTCATCAACTCGGGCGGCGGCCAGGCGGGCTACGAGCGGATGCCGATCGTGCTCGCGGAGAGCATCGCGGCGCTGGCCGGATCGGCGTGGCCGCTGTTCGCGCCGCTCGTCGGCGGTCTCGGCGCGTTCGTCGCCGGCAGCAACACGGTGAGCAACATGATGTTCTCGCTCTTCCAGTTCGGCGTGGCAGAGCGGATTGCCGTGGATCCGGGCTGGGTGCTGGCGCTCCAGGCCGTCGGCGGCGCGGCCGGCAACGTCATCTGCGTGCACAACGTCGTTGCCGCCTCGGCCGTGGTGGGGCTCACGGGACGCGAGGGCATGGTGATCCGGAAGACGCTCCTGCCCTTCGCGTACTACGTGGTGCTCACGGGCGGACTGGGCTACGCCATCGTCTGGTACCCGGTGTCGGGACTCGCCAACTGGGGCACCGTGCAGGTCCTGCTCGTCGCGACCTGCGCCATCGTCCTCATCGCCAGGTTCGGCCGCACGCCTCGCCGGCTGGCCAGCCCCGACTCCCGAGGCGAGTACACGTAGCGGTGCCCCGGCATGCGGGGCTGAGCCGTATCGGCTGGCGTGGCCGCTCGCCTCACGCGCAGGGCTGAAGGGATGCGATACTGTGTGCCCAACGCCCCATGTCGGAGTCACGAACTCCTCATTCCCTCATAACGGCCGCGGAGGGCTCGGCGGCCGCCGGCGACCACGCCGCCGCCGAACGGCTGCTGCGTGAGGCCGCCGCGCTGCAGGAAGCCATCCTCGGGCCGCTGCACCCCGATCTCGCCAACACGCTCAACAACCTCGGCGTCGTCTGCGAGATCACCGACAACCCGGTGGATGCGGAGCACTATTTCCGCAGGGCCTGCGCGATTGCTTCGGCGAGCCTGCCAGCCGATCATCCATTCGTCGCCACGAGTCGCAAGAACCTCGAGGACTTCTGCGCGGCGCGCGGGAAGCCGGTCAAGCTGGACGCGATCTCTCTGGCCGTCAATGGCGGGCCGATCGTGCGGCCGGCGGGGACGGAGGCGGAGGGCCCGGAGCACGGGAGTCCCGTGCGCACGCAACGCGAGCGACGCGCAACATGGACGCGCCCCGTGGTCGCGGCGGTCATCGCGGCCGCCGCCCTTTCGGGGTTCGGCACCGCCGTCTGGCTCGGTTCAGCCAATCGAAGCGAGCGAGCGGCATCCGCCTCCAGACAGGCATCTCCGTCAATCCAGGCGTCGTCGCTGGAACCATCCACGACGGAAGAGCCGTCAGACGATCGGGTGATCGCTCGGGAAGCCGGACGAGAGCCCGTCGAGGACCGATCAACCGGCCCGACCCTCACGCAGCCGGGCCCGGATGCTTCGGATCGCGAGGAGCCGCGGCCCGCTGCTCCGCGGCCGACTGCGGCGGCTGCCGCTCCCGTCGTCAGCGTGGCGCGACTCTGCCGCGAGCTCTCGACCAGCGGACCCGAGTGGCGCTGCGTTCCGCCGCCCGATCCTTCCGGTTCCGGTCCGCTGTCTTTCTACACGCGGCTCAGGTCTCCGGCGCCGGCCGTCGTGCAGCACCGCTGGTATCGGGGCGGACGCCTGCACAGGACGGTGAATCTCAAAGTGGGCGCCAACATGGGGGACGGATACCGCACGTACAGCCGCAGCACGGTGGATGCCAGGGGCTCCTCCGACTGGAGGGTCGAGCTCCGCGCGTCGGATGGCACCGTGCTCCACGAAGAGCGGTTCGCCGTCCGCTAGGATCGCCGCCCGCGGCTCGCCTCAGCGCGGAACGGCCGTGCGGCCCCCGCCATCGCTCGAGCCGCCGCTCGAATACCCCGACGACGAGACACCGCTCGAGGAGCTGCCGGAGTCGCTGGAACTGCCCGTGCTGCCCGTCGAGGCCGTCGACCCGGACGATGCACCCCTTGTCCGCGCGCGGTCCGGCTCGCGCGCTTCGATGCGCGTGTAGCCTCGATTGTTGATGACGCGCCCTCGTCCTTCGCGCGGTGTAACACCGCCGCCGCCGTCCGGCACCGCGATGGAGCTGCCGGGATGGCCCCACCACCATCCGCCGGCGCCCCAGGACGAGTACGCGAACGGCATGTAGCCCCAGAACGGATCGTAGTACCAGCCGGGATCGTAGAACCAGCCGGTGGGATCGACCGGAGCGACGAAGCCACCGCCCGCGCGCGGGCGACTGACCCTGAATCGCTGCGGGTACGACAGCGCGACCATCAGATCGGTCACATCGCCCGGCACACCTGCGTTCTTCAGCGCCAGCATCGCTCGACCATCCAGCCTGAAACGTGACGCCGTCTCGGCCAGTGCCGCCTCGAGGACCAGCGAATCGACCTTGCCGCTGGCCTCCTTGACGGCCTCGAGGTCGAACGCGCGTGCTGGAGCCCTCCCCGGCGCCGTCCGCCCGGCCACGTCATCGACACGCCGATAGCGCCGGACGCGAACGGCCTGCCGCCCGTCGATCGTGACGCCCTGGAACTCGAACCAGGCATCGCCGGTGAAGAGCGAGAGCTGCGAGACCGTCTGGCGCGGTCCGCCGCCGCACGCCAGCTCCGCGCGGCCGAACAGCCGGCGCCCGTCGCGCGACCACTCGGTCTGCCGCCAGCCGCCGCACCCCCGCCCGTCGTCGAACGGCCGGCTGCTGCCGTCGGCAACGACCGTCTCCTCGAGAACGGTTCGGCCCTGCACCTCCGTACGGAGGCGCACGGCGCCACCCTCCTCCGGTTCGACACAGACGCGTGCCTCGCCCGACGTCTCGGCGCCGGGGCGCTCGCGCGCGAGCGGCGAGCCCGGGCGGACGGCGGCGGCCTCGTGCGCCGTGTCGCGCAGCAGCTCCCAGCACCCGAGCCAGGGCTCCCAGCGCGCATCGATGCCGCCGCGGGCGGTGCCCGGTGCAGGCTCCTGCGCGTGCAGCGCCGGCGCCATCGCGGCGAGAGCGACGATCGTGGCGACCGCGAGAGCCGCCCCGCGGCGTCTGGTCGCGTGGACGACCGGGTCGGCGTTCGTGCGCATGGCTCGTCCTCTTCGGTCCTGATCAGAAACGGAAATTGATGCCGGCGGACGTGCGAAGCCCGGAGAGATCGATTGGCTCGAAGTCGATGAAATCGTTCTCGAGCGTCGCCGACGACCGCACGTACCGCGCCTCGACGGTGGCAAAGAGCCGGCGATGCAGCTGCAGGTCGATACCGGCGACGCCGTGGGCGCTCGGCGACCAGCCGCTGGAATCGAAGGAGTCGGAAAAGACGGAGAGGTCGACGAAGTCGACGAAATCGCCCGTCTGCCTCAGCTTGTACCAGCACACGCCGGCACCCGCCCCGACCCAGGGCACCACACGGCGCGGGACCCAGGCCAGGCGGCCTACGGCCTCGCCGCGCGGAACGAGCGCGTAGCGGAGCGTGCCCGTCAGGTGGACGGTGCGGAGGGACGTGGTCTGCTCGATGGGCAGGCGGTCGTTGTCGACGAAGTCGCGATACTCGGACCGGGAGGAGCTGCGGGCCAGCTCCAACCCGCCGACCACGTCGATGCGCGGAGTGAGCGCGACGGCGAGGTCGGTCGCGAAGCCGCGCGCCCTGAAATCACCCTTGTCGAGCGTCAGATGGCTCGTCAGGAAGGAGAAGATGTCGCTCCCTGCACGGGCGAAGACCCAGCTGCCGCTGACCCCGATCGAGCCGAGCGGCTGCTCGAAGTAGAAGTCCGGCGAACGGCTGGGAGGCGGCGGGCCGTCCTGAGCCGAGGCCGCCGCCGGCATCCCCGCCACGAAAACAGCCACCGAGAAAAGCGCTGCGACCGAGGAACGGGTGCGAGCCAGCCGCATGGGAAGGCCTCCCACGAGACGCGACACCGAAATGACGAGCCCTCTGCAAAGAGACTACCACCTGCTTGCGGGGGATTTCCTGCCCAAATCCTGCGTCGTACGCGAGGCGCCCGCGGCATTGTCCCCGCCGGGCGTCAGCGGGTCTGGACGTCCCGAGATGGGCCGCCGGAAGGCGGCCCCTACAGGTGTGGCGGAAGCGCTTCGCAGGGGCCGGCTTCAGCCGGCCCGTGAGAGCGCCTCTCCTGGATGGCATCCCACGCGGCCGGCACCTTCACGTACGATCGGTCGAGCGCGGACACCGACGCACAGCCGAGCAGCTTCAGCGTGCGCAGGACGTCGGCGCGCAGGATCGCGATCGCACGCGCAACGCCGGCCTCGCCTCCGGCGCCGAGCCCGTAAGCGTACGCCCTTCCCACCAGCACGGCCTTCGCGCCGAGACAGATCGCCTTCACCACGTCGCTGCCTCGCCGGATGCCGCCGTCCAGGAGCACTTCGACCCGGCCGCCCACCGCTTCGACCACTTCGGGCAGCACCTGCAGCGTCGCGGCGACGCCATCGAGCTGTCGGCCGCCGTGATTCGACACCACGAGCGCCTGCGCCCCGGCGTCCACCGCACGGCGCGCATCATCGGCGGTGTGCACCCCCTTGATGACGATGGGACCGTTCCACGCTGCGCGAATCCACTTCAGGTCGTCCCAGCACACCGCAGACGACTCCAGCGCCGCGCCGACATCGGCATACCCCATCGGCCCGTCGGGAAGGACAATGTTCGGAAACTTCATGAGGCCGCCGTCGGCCATGACGCTGACGAGCCATCGCGGGTGGCTGAGAAGGTTCGGGAGCCATGGCAGCATGAGGAGCGGATTGCGGCTGAGCAGCTCCTTCGTGCCGTTCCGCGCGTCCCGCTCGCGCAAGCCGGCCACGGGCGTGTCGATCGTCACGACGATGGCCGTGAACCCCGCGGCGCGGGCGCGATCGATCGCGCCGAGCGCAACGTCGCGGCCGCCGCAGAGGTACAGCTGGTACCAGCACGGGCCGCGCGTCGCGGCCCTGACCTCTTCGAGCCGCGTGCCCGACAGGGTCGACAGGATGTAGCCGGTGCCCGCCTCTCCCGCCGCGCGCGCCGCGGCCGCTTCGCCGCGCGGCCAGAACAGGCGGCTGCTGCCGACCGGCGCCAGCAGGAACGGCAGCGCGAGATCGGCGCCGAGCACGCGCACGCCGATCTCGCAGGATGACCCAACCACCGCCGAGCGGGGCCGGAAGACGACCTCTTCGAAGGCGCGACAGTTCGCGCGCAGCGTCAGCTCGGCGTCGGCGCCGCCGTCGATGTAGTCGAACACCACCCGCGGCAGCCGCCGCTTCGCGAGCCGGCGGAGGTCCTCGATGTTCACGGCTCGGGACAGTGCACGCGCACCCGGCATGGGCGGCCATTCTACCCGAGAGATCTGGTACGGGATGGCGCCGTGCTGGTGTATGTTGCCCCGGACGCGAGAGGTGCCTCGATGGCCGAACGCCCTTCCCTGCCCGGCACGGACCGCATTCTGCTCGGCCCGGGTCCGAGCACGATCGCTCCACGCGTGATGCGCGCGATGGCCGCTCCCGTGCTGAGCCACCTCGATCCCGATCTGCTCGTGCTGCTGGACGACGTCCGAAGCCGGCTGACGCGGCTGTTCAGGGCGCCGGAGGGGACGCTCGCGATTGCCGTGTCGGGCACCGGAACGTCCGGCATGGAAGCCATGGTTGCCAACCTGGTGCACGAGCGCACGCGCGTGCTGGCGATCGTCACGGGCTATTTCGGCGAGCGGCTGGCGGAGATGTGCCGGCGCTACGGCGCCGACGTGAGACGTCTGGACGTCGAGTGGGGCCGTGCCGTCGATCCGCAGGCGGTGCGGGCGGCGCTCCGGGACGGCGCCGATCTCGTGGCCTGCGTGCACGCCGAGACGTCGACCGGCGTCCTCAATCCCGTGAAGGAGATCGCCGCGGCGGCGCACGAGCGGGGCGCGCTCGTCCTGGTCGACGCGGTGACGTCTCTCGGCGGCCATCCGGTCGACGTCGACGCGTGGGGGCTGGACGCGGTCTACAGCTGCACGCAGAAGTGCGTGGGCGCCCCATCGGGGCTCGCGCCGGTCGCGTGGACGCCGCAGGCGCAGGCGCGCCGCACCGCTTGCCGCAGCTTCTACCTCGATCTGGCGCTGCTCGAGGATTACTGGGTGCGCCGCAAGTACCATCACACGCTGTCGTCCACACTCGTCTACGCCCTGCACGAAGCGCTCGTGGCGATCGAGGAAGAAGGACTCGAGGCGCGCTGGGCGCGCCATCAGCGGCATCATCTGGCGCTCGCGCGCGGGCTCGCGGCGATGGGTCTCGAGCTGCTGCCGCCCGAGCCGGAGCGGCTCTGGACGCTGAATGCCGTCCGCGTCCCCGGCGGCGTCGACGAGACGGCGGTCCGCCGCGCGCTGCTCGCCGATTTCGGCATCGAGATCGGCGCCGGGCTCGGCCCTCTCGCGGGCCGCATCTGGCGCGTCGGCCTCATGGGCGCCAGCTCGACGCGTGGACACCTCGCGATGTTCCTAGGCGCGCTGGACCACGTGCTGCGCGGCGCAGGATACGCGTGCGCGCCCGGCGCGGGCGTCGCAGCGGCGCTGGCGGCGCTCGACGAGACCGTACCCGCACGTTGACGATTCCTGCCGCCACCCCGCGGCCTCGCAGCTCAGGCGCCTGCCAGCTGATCCATTGCCCTGTTGAAATTGACGTCCCTCCCTCCGAGGTGTAGCGTCCGTCCGCGACAAGCGAAGTGGAGGTGGGACGATGCGTTTCAAGTGGCTACCGGTGATGACCCTGGTGCTGGGCGCCGGCGCGTGGGCGGTCGTGGACAGCGGTGTCTGGGCGCAGGTTCGCGGCAACGATCCCAACATCATCATGATGGACAACTGCGCGCCGGACGATCCGGCGTGGGACGCGTTCGGCGGGTGCCCTGAAGGCTCGCCGCGTGGCGCAAACTCTTACAGAGGCGACGTGACGGTGGCGGAATTCTTCGACCTGTTGGTCAGCCCGCTGGCGCCGGGTCACGTGATTGGCCACCCGTCGTGGCGGAACGAGCCGTCGTACCTCTCGATTCGGGCCGGCCAGCGGGTGCGGGTGACGAATCGCGGCGGCCGGGCCCACACGTTCACTCGAGTCGCGGAGTTCGGCGGCGGATTCGTGCCCCTGATCAACGAGACGATGACGCCGGCGCCGGAATGCGGCCAGGACTTCATCCCCGAACCAGGAGTGGTGTTCGTGGGCCTGGGCGAGACTCAGACCCTGCCGGCGATGGGGCCCGGGCTGCACAAGTTCCAGTGCTGCATCCACCCCTGGATGCGCGGGGCGGTTCGCGTCGAATAAACTCCAACTCACCATCTCCCTCGCTCCCCCGGGGGAGATGGCCCTCTCCACCTTCACGGATGGACGCCCTGCCTCGCAGCGCCGACGTACGCTCCCGATCCGCGGCGCACACCGCATGAACCAGCGCCGCTCAGCCCGCCTGGGGACGACGGGCCCGCGAGGTGAGAGGCTCCCGGACCATGCGATACAGCCACGCGGCCGCCAGCACGGCGGGCACTGCCTGCAGGATGCCTGTCAGCTCGAAGAACAGGTCGTTGGGCAGCTCGTAGGCGGGCGGCGGGAAGAGCTGCGCCATCAGCGCCGGCGGGGCACCGCCGAAATACAGCACGTTCTTCACGGCATGGTTGTAGCCGCCCTCGAAGAAGCCGAACATGAGCACCGCCACGCCGAGGGTCACGACGACGAAGATGGCCCGCGCGACTTTCCGCGATGCTGGCGACGTCTCGGCGCGCATGACCGCCCGGGCTCCGAGAATCGCGAGCGCCGCGGCCGCTGCAACGTAGACGGCGTGGAGCCGCCAGGGCGTGTCGTAGACGTACGCGCCGTACGCGTGATGGAGGCTCGTCAGGAGCAGCACGGCCACGCCGTACCACGCGGCGTGTGAAGCGGCATCGCCGCCGGGTCGCAGCATCGGGATCACGGTCCTGCTCCTCTCTTCGAAGGCCCGGGACGTGTGTTCGCGGGGCCGCGCCGCCGCTGCGGCCGCCGGCGAACGGCCGGCCGCGCCGTTGCGGACGCCGCAGCGAGCCACGTCAGGTACGGCCGGGCGGGATCGGCACCGGCGCCGGGGCGCATCAGGAACCGGTACAGGCCGAGGCCCCAGACCGCCGCCAGGACGAGACGCGCGCGCGGGAGGTCGACCGCCAGCGCTTCGGCGACGGCCGCTTCCATCCGCTGCGTGCCACGCTGCAGGATGCGGCGCACCGCGGCGTCGCCGTCCGCCTCGACGATCGTCGCCACGAACATCCGCATGTGCGCGCGATCGCCGATCGATCGGGCCAGGCGCTCGACCCGGCGCGGGACCGTGTCCGGCCCTCCTGCCGCCACGGCGCGGCGGAGCCCCGACGCCATCCCCTCCACGGCCGCCGTGGCCACGGCCTCCAGCAGATCCTCGCGCGTCGGGAAGTAGTAGGTGAGGTGCGACTGCCGCACGCCGGCGCGCTCCGCGACCCGGACCTGCGTCAGCTGCTGCACGCCCCCGGATGCGAGCACGTCCAGCGCGGCGTCGAGGAGGCGCTCGCGGACGGCCGCCTCGCGGGACCACCGTCGATTCGCGTGTCGTGACAGACCGGCTGTCACGGTTCGGCCCGTGGCTGGACGCATATTGGTATATCTACCAAACATTGCCCGGCGTCACAAGTCCGACCGGCCGGGGTCCATCCGGATCGCGGCGAGGAACGTGCCGAGGCGATGATGGTGCTACAGTGAGACCCGCCCGCGGCTTTCCCGGCCACAGGTGCCGGATCGAACGGCCGGAAGCGGTTCACGGAGCGAGGAGATGCCACAACCATCGGCGAAGTCCTTCTCATCGGGCATCGGGATCGCGCGCCGCGTCACGCTGGCCGCCGCCGCGGCCACGCTCTGTCTCGCGCTGCCGCCGATCGTCGAATCGCAGCCCGATCGCCGGCTGCGCATCATCGCCTTCGGCGCACATCCGGACGATGCGGAGCTGAAGGCGGCCGGCGTCGCGGCGCTCTGGGCGGCGCAGGGGCACAAGGTGAAGTTCGTCTCGATGACCAACGGCGATGTCGGA
>Ga0299914_10002041_pt1 | contig 13724 bp, 8 predicted proteins | sample RVTome_10_FD_201361 | JGI IMG/M metagenome (GOLD analysis project Ga0299914, IMG submission 201361) | Soil microbial communities from uranium-contaminated site in the Upper Colorado River Basin, Wyoming, United States - RVT153D57 (version 2) ...
CCCGCCGCCATGAACGCGGTCCGCCGCCTGGTGTCGCCCGGCGAGGTGGAGGCGGTGAGGCGCACCCTCGCATCGTGGGTGCCGGAGGCCGCCGGCCCGCTGCGGGATGCCACGGTCTGCCTCTATACCAACACGCCCGACGGCCACTTCGTGCTCGATCGCCATCCGGGCGCGCCGCAGGTTCTCATCGCCAGCTGCTGCTCCGGCCACGGGTTCAAGTTCGCCGCGGTGCTGGGGGAGGTGCTCGCAGACCTGGCCACGGGCGCGGTCCCGCCGTTCGACCTGACACCGTTCCGGCTCGGGCGGTTCCCGGGGCTCGAGGCGTGACGGAGGGCGCGCCTGCGATATCCTTACGGGTCCCTCGCCGAGATTCCATGCCCACATCGCGACTAGTCATCAAGTTCGGCGGCACGTCCGTCGGCACCGCGAGCGCCATCGCGCAGGCCGCCGACATTGCCGCGGGTCTGCACCGCGACCATCGCGCGCTCGTCGTCGTCACCTCGGCGATGAGCGGCGTCACCGACGCGCTGCTCGAGGCCGCCGGCGCCGCCGTGCGCGGCAACCAGGCGGCCGTGCGCGAGCTGGTCGGGGGGCTGCGCGCGCGCCACCAGGGGGCCGCCTCCGAGCTGATGGCCGCATCGGACGGGCGACAGCTCGTCATCGATGCGATCGATCAGCGGCTCTCCGAGCTCCTGCTGTTGTGCGAAGCCTTCACCGTCCTGGGAGATGCATCACCCCGTGCGCTGGACGCCCTGTCATCGCTCGGCGAGCGGATGAGCGTTCACCTGCTGGCCGGTGCGCTTCGGACGGCCGGCGCGCCGGCTGTGCCGGTCGACGCGGCGGAGGTCATCCGGACCGACGATGCGTTCCAGAACGCCGTGCCCGACATGGCGGAGACCCGCCGGCTGGCCGCGGAGATGCTCGAGCCGCTGCTCGGCGATGCGATCGTGCCGGTCGTCACGGGGTTCATCGGCGCGACCGCCGACGGGATCGTGACCACCCTGGGCCGCGGCGGCAGCGACTACAGCGCGGCGATCCTCGGCGCGGCGCTGCACGCCGACGAGGTCTGGATCTATACCGACGTGGACGGCGTGATGACGGCCGATCCGCGCGTGGTGCCGGAGGTCCGCACGCTCGATGCGCTCTCGTACCGCGAGATGTCGGAGCTGGCGTACTTCGGGGCGAAGGTGCTGCACCCGAAGACGGTGCTGCCGGCCCTCGAGGCGGGGATTCCCATCCGGATCCGCAACACGTTCAAGCCAGCGCACCCGGGCACGCTCGTGCTGGGGCGCTCGGAAGACTCCTCGGGCGTGCTGAAGGGCGTGACCGCCGTGCGGCGACAGAGCCTGGTGACCATCGAAGGGCGGGGGATGCTCGGGGTACCGGGCATCGCGGCACGCGCCTTCGGCTCCGTCGCGCGGACGGGCACGAGCGTCTCGATGATCTCGCAGGCCTCCTCCGAGCAGAGCATCTGCTTCCTTGTGGGCCAGGATGCGTGTGCGGGAGTGCTCGACGCGCTGCGCCGGGAGTTCGAGCACGAGCTCGCGCGCCACGACATCGAGAGCATCTGGAGCCTCGACGAGGCGGTGATCGTGACGGTGGTGGGAGCCGCGATCAAGCAGACGCCCGGTATCGCGGGACGCGTCTTCGGCGCGCTCGGCCATCAGCGCGTCAACGTGATCGCAATCGCGATGGGATCGTCGGAGTGCAGCATCAGCCTCGTGGTGGAGGCGCGGGATGCGGAAAAGGCCGTGCAGTGCCTGCACGGGCTGATCTGAGGAGGCCGCTTCTCTACTTCTGTGCTTTGCCAGCCTCCGCCGCTGCGACCTTCAGGTCGGCGACCAGGCCTTCGTATGCCGCCCTCCGGCTCTCGTCGTCGGGAGCCCTGAGCACGGCCGACGGATGGATGGTCGCAAGGACGGCACGCGCCAGCGGGCTCTCGATCATCTCGCCGCGATGTGCCGTGAGCCGGAACGTGGTCCCCAGAAGCGACTGCGCCGCGGTTGCGCCCAGACAGATGACGACGGCCGGGCGAATGGCGTCGAGCTCCGCTTCGAGCCAGGGCCGGCACGCGCGTACTTCGGACAGACGCGGCTTCTTGTGGATCCGCCGCTTGCCGCGCGGCTCCCAGCTGAAGTGCTTGACCGCATTCGTGACGTAGCTGTCGGCCGCGGCGATGCCGGCATCGTCCATGGCGCGGCTCAGGACGCTCCCGGCCGGGCCGACGAACGGCTGGCCTTCGATGTCCTCGCGATCGCCGGGCTGCTCGCCCACGAAGACGATGCGCGCACGGCGCGTGCCCGCGCCAAAGACCACCTGCGTGGCCCGCGCGTACAGGTCGCATCCGCGGCAGGCGGACGCCGCCTCGCGCATCGCCGAAAGGCTGCGTGCCGCGGGCACGAACGGCCGCGCCGAGCGCTCCTTCCCGCCAGGCTTCGGCGTGACGCCGGACGTGCCGGCCGACGCCGTCCGCGCGCGACCGCGCCCGGGCCGTGGTGGCTTCACGGGGCTCACGACGGAACCCTGTGCAAACCGCGCGCTCACGGCCGTCCACCTGAACCGCCTACTTCGGCGGATCCGAACCAGTCGGCCGGACGACGCCGTAGATGAGCACCTCGTCGTTGCGGTACACGGGCGCGAACAGGTGGGGCGAGGCCTCGAACTTCGGCAGGCCCTGCGCGTAGTGGTGCCGCTCCACGCGATCCAGATAGATGTAGTCGATGCCGAGGCGCCCCGCGATGCGCCACGCCTCCGCTGGATCGCCGGTCTGGTACAGCACCTTGACCAGGTTCACGCGCTCGCGGTTCTCCGCGTCCGTCAGGAGCGAGATCGGCTCGCCCGCGGCCATCCGACGCTCCGCGAACGAGGGCACCAGCGACCAGGTCTCCCGCCCGCGCGCGGTGATCTCCATCTGAACCACCGCGTCGGCGGGTGTCGCGCGCCGGATCCAGGCGAACGCCGCCTGCTGCGCCGGCGTGATGTCGATCGTCCACCGGAATCCCGGCCCCATCGTGCGGTGGTCCGTGTCCTGCGCGTTGCGCAGGTCGATGATGGTCGTGGGCAGCCCGGCCACGAACAGCAGCGCGAGCAGCGCCAGATTCAGCCCCCGCGCCAGGCCCTTCCGATCGAGGCTCCACGCGATCCACAGCGCGGCGAGGCCCGGCAGCGTCAGCTGCAGGATCTGTCCTGCCCGGAACCCGACCCATGCCGGGTCGGGTACCAGCCGCACGAAGTACATGAGGCCGAACCCCGCAAGCGCAGCCACCGCGTGAGGCAGGGCGGACCGCCGCAGTCCGGGACGGACGAGGCCGACGAGGGCCGCGACCAGCAGCGGTCCGAGCGCCAGCGCCGCGGTCTCGAGGGGCGCTCGTCGCGCGAGCCCGCCGAGGCCGAAGGCGAGCGCGCCGCCCGCCCGCTGCCACATCTCATTGAACAGGCACCAGCCGAAGGCGGCGACGACCGGAACGGCCGCGAGCGCATGCCGCAGGGCGGCGTTCAGGGGGTTTGCGCCCGCCCAGAGCGCACCGACCACGACGCCGATGCCGTAAACGAGCGCGAAGCTGGCGCCGAGCATCGGGCTGAACACGAGCGCGGCGCCCAGCGAGACGCCTGCGATGGCGATGCCGCCCAGCGCCGCGCGCCCCGGCGCCGCGGCGGAGATGAGGGCGACCAGGCCCAGCGCGCAGGCCATCGCATGCTGCGGCGTCCACCAGAGCGCGCGTGGCAGCGCGTCGATGCGAAGGCCGCGGAAGCTCCAAGCGGTCATCGCCCCGATGTTCATTCCACGAAGGGCCTCGAGCGTCCTTCCCCGCACCTGGATGTCGTAGATGCCGTACCACCCCTGGATGCTGGCGGCCAGCATGGCCAGGGCCACGGCGAGCGCGACGGCGGAAGGCCTCGGAACAGCCGCCCACGTCGCCGCGAACAGCGCCGAGACGAACAGGAGGCCGCTGAGCACCGCATTGATCTCGAGGCACTGCTCCACCGCACGGTCGGACGGCAGCAGCGAGGCGCCGATCGCCGGCAGCGTGAAGTAGGTCCAGTAGTAGTTGACGGTCTGCCCGGCGGCGAACGGATTGGCGGGCGGCACGGAAAGCTTCGTCAGCTCGCCCGTCATCGCCATGTGCCAGAGGAAGTCGGCGGTGAAATAGGCACGATAGTGCCGGGTGCCCGCTGCGTCGGGTGCGCCGTTCCGCGCGTACGGCGCCCACATGAGCGCCGGTACCAGCAGCAGGACGAGGAACAGCGCAGTCGTGTCGCGCCTTGACCACGCCGGCAGGGCAACGAGCGGCGCGTGGGCGCGCCGCGTCACGGCCAGCGTCAGGAGCAGCAGAAGACCCCACGCGACCAGGAACCCGGTCCCTCCACGAACGCCCGCCCGCATGGCCGCGGACATCGCGATCGCGGTCAGGGCGTACCCGAGCAGGGCGCCAGCGATCCATCCCGCGCCATGACGCCTGCCGAACAGCGCGAACCCGAGCGGGAGCCCCGGTACCAGCGCCGCCCCGTAGATGAACGGGAAGAACAGGCTGGATGAGCCCTCGCTGCACACCCAGAGGAGCGAGCCGGTCGCGCCGGCGAGCAGAACCGCCGCGCCGACGGCCGTCCACGACACGCGGACGCTCCCGCCTGAAGACACGATCGCCGGCTGTGCCGTCAACGGCCGCATTCTCCCGGTGCGCGGGCGCCGCGGCGGTGGTCGGCCGTCAGGCGAGACATGGATGCGGAAGGGCCCATGAAGAGTCCCGGTAGTCTATCGTCCGCGCCGCGGGACCGCCACGTCCCGGTCGAAGATCGCACCGTCCTGCACTTGCGGCGGCGACCGCCTTCGACTACCGTGCCGGCAAGGTGCTCGGCCTCTCGCGAACCGAACGGCACGCGTCCCGGATCGCGCGACTGCATGCCGCCAGCGGCGCCGCACGCTGGGACGTCGCGCTCGAGGCCTTCGCCGAGGCACTGGACGCGAGCGTTCGCCATCGGTGGCCGGACAAGCAGCCCGCCGAGCGCGAAGTGGCGCGCTATCTGGAGAGCCTCGCCCTCGAAGACCTGGCGCTCGCGTGCGGCTGCCGCGCCGGGCATGAGGCGGCCTGGGAGCACTTCGTGCGGGAGCTCCGTCCGATGCTCCACGCGGCGGCGCGCGCCATCGCCGGCGAGGCGGGATTGGAACTCGCCGACGGCCTCTACGCCGACCTCTTCGGGCTCGCCGGCGACCGTCCGGATCGGCGGTCGCTCCTGGCCTACTACCATGGACGCAGCCGGTTGACGACGTGGCTGAGGGCGATCCTCGTGCGCCGGCACATCGATCGCCTCCGCGCAGGCAGGCGGCTGGACTCCCTCGACGAGGACTTCGACGAGCGCGACGCTGCCGCTGGCGCTGCAGCGGCTGAGCCGCGGGACGTCGACCCTGACCGGCTCCGCTTCGTGCGCCTCGCCCAGCAGGCTCTCGATCGGGCGATCGCAGAACTGGAGCCGGCTGCCCGGCTTCGGCTGCGCCTCTACTACGGCCACGATCTCACGCTGGCGGCGATCGGACGGCTGCTCGAGGAGCACGAAGCCACCGTCTCACGAAAGCTGGACCGCGCGCGGCGCGAGATCCGGACGCGGGTCGAGGATATCCTGCGGGAGCAGCATCGCCTGAGCCCCGATCAGGTCGCGGCCTGTCTCGACCACGCGGCCGCCGCGCCGGAGCTGCAGCTCACCAGGCTGCTGGCGTCAGGCGAGGATTCATGAATCCGCGCCGCCGGCAAGATCGCGCTGCGCTCGCGTTCAAGGATAGAGGGCTCGCCTGCCCGCGAGCGCGCACGAGATGAAGGACGACTCGCTCGACCGCCTGCTGCGCCGGACCTTCCGCCGTGACACGAAGGCGGAGGCCTGTCCGGAACCGGCGATGCTCGCCGCGCTGGCCGACGGCACCCTGACGGCGGAGGAGCGCCGGACGGTCGAGGCTCATGCGTCGGCTTGTTCGCGCTGCAGCGCGGAGCTGGCGCTGCTCGCGACGACGGAGAATCTGCCCGGGACCGCCGGTGCCATTCCCGCGCAGGGGTTCCGCATCCCGTGGCGCTGGGCCGTCCCGCTCGCGACCGCCGTGCTGGTCTTTGCGGTCTGGACGGAGCTCGACCAGCCGCGCCGCGAATCCGATTTCAGCGCGGCCGGCTCACCTCCCGCCGCGTCAACGGCGCCGATCGACGAGACCGCGAGGGATGCTGCGAAGGAGGCGGCGGCGTCCCGCGAGCCCGCGGCACCGCCGCTTTCGCGCGACACGGCCGTCCCTCCCCCGCCTCGCGCCCGGTCGCAGGCAGCGCCGCCGCCGCAGGCTCGGGCGCCGGAGCCGCTTCCGACGGACGAGCCGGAGATCATGGAGAACCGTGCAGCACGGCGCGTCGAGGCCGCGCGGCAGCCTTCGAAGCCGGATGACGGACGCGCTCTGGCCGATCTGCAGTCACGCGCAGCGGAGTCCGACGCGGATGCGGGGAGTGAAAGCGCGGGCGCGACCCCGGCGCCGGAGACCACGGCAGAAGAATCCACGGAGCTGTTGAAGGTTGAAGCGCCGCCCGTCAAGGACAGGCTCGCCGGCGCGAGCCGCGCGGACGCCTTCCTGGTCCAGGGTCCCGGCGATGTCCGCATCCGTGCCGGGCGGTCGGGAATCGAGCGCAGCGCCGACGCCGGCACGACGTGGCGAATCGAGCGGGACGCGCCGTCCCGTTTCGTACGAGCCGGTGTCTGTCCGACTCCTGAAGTGTGCTGGCTCGGAGGCGACGAGGGGCGCGTGCTGCGCAGGGAATCCTCCGGGCAATGGGTCGAGCTCCGCATCCCCGACCCGGACACCGTCACCGCCCTCGATGCGCCGGATGCCACGCACGCCACGGCCACGACCGCAGGCGGACGCCGGTTCCGAACCGCCGACGGTGGCCGCACCTGGACTGCCCGTCCCTGACCCGTCTGCAAGAACTCCGGAGTTCCCCGTTCAGAGATCAAAGGAGGCACCCGCCTCCCCTCCGGCGCGTTCGCCGGTTCGAACGGAGGAACGTCATGACCGTCGCCGTACACGCACGCTCGCTCGTTCTGCGCATAATTCGCCAGTCCCGCACGCGGCGCCTGCGCCGCGCCGCGCTCGTGGTCGTGGCCGCCGCAGGCACGCTCGCCGCGTCGCAGTCTATGCCGGCGCCGGAGACCCGCCTCGGCGTCGAGGAGCCGCTGGCGGCCACGCTCGGTGACCAGGTCGATGTCGCCGTCACCGTCTACAACGCCGGCCTCGGCCTCGTCCGGGACGTGCGTCAGGTCACCCTGCCGGCCGGCATCGCCGATCTGCGCTTCCTGGATATCGCAGCCACCGTGAAGCCGGCGACCGTCCACTTCCGCTCGCTCTCCGAGCCGGGCCGGCTGTCGGTGCTCGAGCAGAACTATCAGTTCGACCTGCTGAATCCGCAGCGGCTGCTCAAGAAGTACATCGGCCGCGACGTCACGCTGCTGCGGCTTCGCCAGGAGAACGGCTCGACCCGAGAGGAAGAGATACCGGCGCGTCTGCTCGCGTACAACGACGCTCCGGTGTGGCAGATCGGCGGCGAGATCGTGACGGGGCTGCACGCCGACCATTACCGGTTCCCGGAGATTCCCGGCAACCTCCACAGCCGGCCGACGCTGGTCTGGCGGCTCGACAACGCGGGCGGGCGTCAGCACCGCATCGAGGCCGCGTACCTCGCCGAAGGGCTCGGCTGGAACGCCGACTACGTCCTGACCGTCGACCGGAGCGACACGCGTGCCGATCTGGACGGCTGGGTGACACTCACGAACACGAGCGGCACGTCCTTCAACCACGCCCGCCTCCAGCTCGTCGCCGGGGACGTGAACCGCGTGCGGGATGACCAGCTCATGCGGGACGCGATGATGGAAGCGCGCGTCCAGCAGCGGGCGGCCGCTCCGGCGGCCTTCGCGCGAGAGGCGTTCTCCGAGTACCACCTCTACTCGCTCTCCCGCCGCACCACGTTGCTCGAGAACGAGACGAAGCAGATCGCGCTGCTGAACGGCACAGGGCTCGCCGTCCGGAAGATGTTCGTGGTGAACGGACAGCAGATGTACTACCGCAACGCGCAGAATCCCGGCTCTCCCCTCAAGGATCCCGTCCGCGTCTTCTACGAGCTCCGCAACGACGAGAAGTCGGGGCTCGGCATGCCGATGCCGGCTGGAACCGTCCGGGTGTACCAGGCCGACTCCTCCGGCGGCGTGCAGTTCGCCGGCGAGGATCGCATCGAGCACACGCCGAAGGACGAGAAAGTCTCGCTGCAGATTGGCCGCGCGTTCGACGTGGTCTGCGAGCGCCGGCAGACACACTGGGAGCGCATTGCCGATCACGTCTACGAGATGGCCTACGAGATCACCCTGCGCAATCACAAGGACGCGGCGATCACGGTCGAGGTGAACGAGCCGATCGGCGGCAGCTGGCAGATCCTGTCGTCGACGCATACCGCCGCCCGGACGGACGCGTGGGCCGCACGCTTCGAGGTGCCGGTCGCAGCATCGGGCGAATCGGTGCTGCGGTACCGCGTCCGCGTCAGGTGGTGAACGGGCGAGCTCGGGCGGGCGCCGGACGGGTACGCGAGGTGCAGGGCATCGGTGAGGCCTCGGCCACTGGATCGACGGGGACCAAGGAGACATCTGATGGCCACACAGTCGCTCAAGGACCTTTACGTGGACGAACTTCGCGACCTGCTCGACGCGGAACAGCAGATACTGCAGACGCTGCCCGCGATGACCAGTGCGGCCACCTCGCCCGCGCTGAAGCGCGTCTTCCAGGACCACCTGGAGCAGACGCGCGTGCAGACCGAGCGGCTCGAGCTCATCTTCAGGCAGCTGGGGCAGCCCGGACGCGGACGGCGCTGCGCGGCCATGTCGGCACTCCTGAGAGAAGGCCAGGAGCGCCTGCAGGACAGCTCGCCCGGCGAGGTGCGCGACGCGGCGCTCATCGGCGCCGCGCAGCGCGTCGAGCACTACGAGATCGCCGCCTACGGCGTCGTGCGCACCTACGCGCAGCAGCTCGGCGCCTGGGACCAGGCCGATCTCCTGCAGCAGACGCTCGAGGAGGAGGGGGAAGCCGACCACCGGCTGACCGCGATCGCCGAAGGCGGCATCAACGAGGCGGCGCGACGCCGCGACCGTCCGCTGTCGGAGGACAGTCAGCGCTGGGGCCGGCTCCGGTACGCCGGCGTCGACGATCTGCCGAGGAAGGAATACGACTTCACCGGCGTCCGCGTCCGGAACGCCGGCGGCGACGATCTCGGCACGCTCGATGGCTTCATCGTCGAGGCCGCGAGCGGCCGGCCGTTGTACTACGTCATCGACTCGGGCGGGTGGTTCATCGGCGGACGCTACCTGGTGCCGGTCGGCAAGGGACAGTTCGAGAGCGCGAGCCGCACGCTGCGGATCGACGTCGGGCGCGAGCGCCTTCAGAGCTATCCCGAGTTCAACACCAACGCCTTCCTGTCGATGAGCGACGATCAGGCTAGAGGATACGAGCGGCGGCTCCTCTCGGCGATCAGCCCGGAGGCCGTGGGGGGCGCCCGCTACTGGGAGTCGTACGACCGCCTGCCCGAGTACGCGCCGCCGTCATGGCTGACCACGCCGACATGGGGCCCGACCGTGCGCAGTACCGACGATATCGGGGCCGCCACGGTTCGTCCGGAGGCCCGGCCCCTGACGCCGGAACGGCAGCCGGACGCGGAACTGATCCGGGCGCGTGAGGAGTCGCTCGATACCGGCGCCGAGCCGGCCGACCGCGAGCGGATTCGAGGGGCCGGGGATGAAGGCTCGCGGCGCGAACGCAGCCGGGAGCGAGGCCCGCGCTGAGACCCGGGGCGGCGCCGGGGTCGTCCCGGCGCCGCCCCGATCGGCTACTTCAGTTCGACCTCGATCACGCGCATGGGGTCGGTGCCGGGATTCGCCACCTGGTGAGTCGCGTTCGCGCCGCGGAACCCGACAGAACCGGCCTCGAACTCGACCCGCTCCGACGTGCCGTCGGGCTCGGTGAACAGCAGTGTGCCCTCCGTGAGGATCACGCCGACGTGCGCCAGGTCATGCGTGTGCATCCCCGTATCGAGGACCCCCGGCGGAAACGTCACGTCCCTCACGCGCACACGGTCGTTCTCGAGCACGATCTTCGACGTGTACTTCGCGTCCTCGACCCGTTCCGCGGCCAGCCCGGACACCGACAGCCCCGTGCGTGGCGCCATGGCCACCACCGATACCGCCAGCATGCCGGCGCCCAGTCCCATCCAGAATCCCTCAGCTCGCTCGGTCATCGTTCTCCTCATGCAGCGGCGCAGGAACGTGTGTGTCACAGCGCCAGGATCAAAGCCTCGACCGGACGGGTCGTGGCGCGCGCGAACGCCGCAGCATACATCGCGACCTGCCGGGTGTACACCTCCAGCGTGGCAGCCGGCCTGTCGTCCGTCTTGAAGTCCACGACGATCCAGCGCCCGCCCTCTTCGAATGCGAGGTCCACGACGCCTTCCATGAAGACGGGGCCGGCATCGAGCGTCACGGGCACTTCGCGCCGGCACTGCCCGCGCCGCCAGGCCGAACGGGCCCGCTCGAGAAGCGGATGACCGAGCACCGACCTCACCAGGTCGATGGCCGCCTGCACTTCGTGCCGCGGCGCTCCCGCGATTCGTCCTTCCACCGCCGCCATCGCACGAATCGTCTCGGCGTCGGCATCGAGCGGCGCCGTCGCCAGCAGCGCGTGCACGAGCACGCCGAAGCGCGCGCCACCCGGCCGCTCCCCCGTCCTCGACGCCTCGACGACGTTCACTTCGGGGATGAGGTCCTCGAGCGGCCAGGCGTCGCCCGACTGCGCCCACTCGGTGACGGTTCGCACGCGCAGCGAGGGCACCGACGCCGCTGCGATGGCAGAGCCGCGCGAGTTGCGCCACTCGTGATACGAGGCGAGCGCCTCGGCGTCGAGCGGCTCCGACCCGTCACGGGCGATGATCTCCGCGCGGCGCAGCCCGCCCGGCGGCTCCACGTCCAGCCGCAGCACGGCGGGATCCCACCAGACCACCGGGTACGCGCCGGCGTCAGGGCCATCGAACCGGTGCAGCCCCGCGGCGACCGTCCCCTCATGAGCGACCTCGTCGTTCGCCCTGGCGAGCACCGTGTCCTTCCTGAACGGCGGACAACCCGGCGCGGGCTCCGGCTGCTGGCGTCGCTCGACGGCCGGATAGACCGCCGCGTTGAGCGGCCTCACCCACCCGTCGATGGTCTGATCGCCGACAACCGGTACGACGAGGAGGTCCCGCGCGCGGGTGGCGGCGACGTAGGCGAGCCGGACGCCTTCGGCCTCGTCGCGGGCGATTTCCTCGTCCTGCCGCTCGAGCAGCTCGTGGGGAGCGCAGCCCGCGAGCCGCACGGCGCAGAGCCCGGCGTCCGGATCGACCGCACGACCGGCGGTCGGCCGGTTCAGCTTCGCGGTGATGTCGGCGAGCACCACGACCGGGAACTCGAGGCCCTTGGCCTTGTGGACCGTCATCAGCCGCACGCCCTCGCTGCCCTCCTCCAGCACGGGCGCCTCGGGCGAGTCGAGCCGCTCCGCGGCGACGCGCAGCTCGTCCACGAACCCGCGGAACGAGATGCCGCCGTCGGCCTCGTGCTGGCGCGCGAGCTCCGCCACCTGCATCACGTTGGCGAGGGCCTGCTCGCCGGCGGGACGCAGCGCGAAGGTGACGTGCGCGCGCGTCGCACCCAGCAGGTCGGTGATCGTGTCGGCGACCGGCCGGTGATTGCGCCGGATGTGGAGCTCGCGCAGCAGCGCGAGCGCCTCGCCGGCCGCGTGCGTGGAGGGCGGCAGGTCATGAGGGACATCGAAGGGATGGAAGCGGTGGCGCGGATGACGGTGCCAGTACTCGAGCAGCGCCTCCTCGCCGAGCGCGAAGAGGCTGCCGCGAAGCGTTGCGTAGACCGCGAGCTGATCGTCCGGCCACTCGATCGCGGCGAGGGCAGCGCGGAGCGCTTCCACCTCTTCGCGTTCGTGGAACGAGCGCCCTCCGATGAGCAGGTGCGGAACGCCCCTCGCCTCGAGCGATTCGACGTAGCTCCTCGTGATGTCCTCGCCGTAGCTGATGAACCGGCGGAACAGGATGCAGACGTGCCCTGCGCGGATCGGGACGAGAGTTCCGTTCCCATCGTCGACCTGCCAGCCGCTCTCGTCGAGCAGCCAGCTCACGAACGCGCCGATCGCGCCGGGCAGCGACTGTTCGATGGCCGAGGCCGTCACCTTCCAGCGGCCGTATGGGTACGGCACCGGCAGGGCCACGACCGGGGGCTGCGAAACGGGGTGCTCGCTCCGGAAGTGGGCGAGCGGGACGTAGTCGGCCTGCAGGACCCGCCGATCGCCGGTCATCACGGGTGAGAAGGCGGCGTTCACGAGCCGCTGGATGCCGGGAACGCTTCGAAAGCTGGTTCGCAGCGTCACGCGAACGGCGCCTTCGGCGGTCACCAGACGGTCGCACACCTCCTGGTACACGCCGACGTCGGCTCGGCGGAACCGGTAGATCGACTGCTTCGGGTCGCCGACGATGAACAGGCCGCCTCGCCGGATGGGCAGGCGGCGCCAGTCCGCCGGCGGCTCGGTTGCGGGCGCGTTCCGGCGGTCGGGCTCGTCGGCCGCCAGGAGCAGCAGAATCTCGGCCTGGAGCGGATCGGTGTCCTGGAACTCGTCGACGAAGATGAAGCGGAAGCGCCGCTGGAAGGCGCGGCGCACGTCGCCGTGGCCGCGTACGAGATCGCGCGCCTGCAGCAGCAGATCCAGGAAATCGAGCGCGCCCGCGCGGCGCTTCAGCTCGTCGTACCGCGCGAGACAGCCCTGCAGCTCCTCCTGGAGTCTCGCGGCGAGGTCCGCGTCCGCCGTGCGGCGGAACGCCGCGATCTCGGAGAGAAGCGCGTCCAGGGCGGCCACGGCCTGCGCGCGGCTCACGCCGGGCGCGAACGACGGCTTCGTGCCGGGGCGCCGCTTCGCTTCCGCGAGATCCCGGTCCGAACACAGCGCGACGAGCGCCGCCTCCCATCCGTCGACGTCGTCCTCGCCGGCCTCTCCGGACTGATCGAGTGAGGCGACGAGGCGGCGCAGGCCGGCCGTTCCCTTCGACAGGCTGTCGCCGGCCCATGAGGCCTGCGCCGTGAGCGCGGCGAACTGACGGACCACCCCCGCGACCCGCCGGACCTCCGCCTCGCGATCGAACGGTTCGCGGCGCCACCTGGCGCCGAAATCGCGCCACTCCCGCAGGGTCAGACCGGCGGCGCGGAGGCGTGCGACGGGTCCGTTGGCGTCCTCCTCCCCGCGCCAGGGAGGTTCCGGACGGCGGAGGCTGCGCCGCACGCCTTCTCCCGGGCTCTGCAGCTGCTCCTGCAGCCAGACGCGAAACGCCTCGTCGAAGATCCGCTCCGACTGGCCGTCGGTCAGCACCGAGAACTCCGGATCGACGCGCGCTTCCACGGGGCGCTCGCGCAGCAGCTCGGCGCAGAAGCCGTGAATGGTGCCGACGTGCGCCTCTTCCAGCCGGGCCAGCGCGTCCTCGAGCGGGACGCGCCCGTCGGGCCGATCGCCGGCGACCCGGGCGTGCTCGAGCTCCGTGCGCAGGCGGAGCTTCAGCTCGCCCGCCGCCTTCTCGGTAAACGTGACCGCGACGATCTGATCGACGGCTGCCTTGCCGCTGGCCAGCAGCTCCACGATGCGCGCC
>Ga0299914_10002042_pt1 | contig 13724 bp, 15 predicted proteins | sample RVTome_10_FD_201361 | JGI IMG/M metagenome (GOLD analysis project Ga0299914, IMG submission 201361) | Soil microbial communities from uranium-contaminated site in the Upper Colorado River Basin, Wyoming, United States - RVT153D57 (version 2) ...
CGCCCGCCTCGACCCGGTAGCCCTCGGTGACCAGCTTGAAGTGGTGGATCAGCGACTCCATCGAGGTCGACAGCTCCGAGCGCGGCGGCAGCACGTACTTGCGGTCGTCGGCGATGTGCGGCCCCTCGGGCAGCGCGTCGAGCGCCTGCTCGACGATCCGCACCGACTCGACCATCTCGGCGATCCGCACCCGGTAGCGGTCGTAGCCGTCGCCGACCGTGCCGACCGGGATCTTGAAGTCGAGCTCGGGGTAGGCGAGGTAGTCGAAGGCCTTGCGCAGGTCCCAGGGCTCGCCGGCGGCGCGCAGCAGCGGCCCGGTCACGCCCAGCTCGAGCAACCGCTCGCGCGGCACGACGCCGACGTCCTTGGTGCGCGCGAGGAAGACCTCGTTGCGGTCGAGCAGGTCTTCGTACTGGCCGATCCGCAGCGGCATCTCGGCGACGAACTCGCGCAGCTTCGCCTCGAAGCCGCGCGGGATGTCCTCGATCACGCCGCCGACCTGGAAGTAGCGGGTGTGCATCCGCTGGCCGGCCGCCATCTCGAACAGATCGAGGATGCGGTCGCGGTCGCGGAAGCAGTACCAGAGCATCGAGATCGCGCCGAGGTCGAGCGCCGTCGTCCCCAGCCAGACCAGGTGGGAGTGGATGCGGTTGAGCTCGAGGAAGATCGTCCGCAGGTACTTGGCGCGCGGCGGGATCTCCAGGTCGACGAGCCGCTCGACCGCCCCGCAGAAGGCCTCCATCTGGAAGAAGTAGGAGACGTAATCCATCCGCTCGACGAAGGGGATGACCTTCCAGTAGGCCTGGTCCTCGCAGGACTTTTCGATCCCGGTGTGGACGTAGCCGATCACCGGCTTCAGGTCGCGCACGACCTCGCCTTCGAGGTCGACCACGAGCCGCAGCACCCCGTGCGTCGCCGGGTGGTGCGGGCCGATGTTGATCGTCATCAGCTCGGACCTGTCAGCCGCGGGTGAGAAGTTCTCAGCCATACGCCCGCTCGTTGTACGTGAACGTCACCGGCTCGCCGCCGATCGGGAAATCCCTCCGCAGCGGCCATCCCACGTAGTCCTCGGGCAACAGGATCCGCGTCAAATCCGGATGTCCCTTGAACACGATCCCGAAAAAGTCGTATGCCTCCCGCTCCTGGAACTCCGCCGTCGGGAAGAGCTCGACGCAGGAGTCGAGTTCGGGCAGTTGATCGTCCTCTTCCGCGACAGGACCCGCGGCCGAGGGGTCCCGAAGCATCGCCTTCACCCGCAGCCGCTCGCGGCGGTCCCGGTTGAGCAGCTCGTAGTGGACGCCGAAGCGTGGCTCGGCCGGCAGGTAGTCGGCGACGTGCAGGCTGGAGAGGAAGGCGTAGCCCTGGCCCGGCGCCTCGCGCAGCCAGCCGAGCACGGCGAGGATCTGGGCCGGGTCGGCGATCAGCGCCGCCTGGCCGCGGTCGAAGCTCGTGTCCAGCACGGCGCCGGGGTGGTCCTGCTCGATCTCGCCCCGGATCAGCTCCAGCCCGGGAGCGTCAGGCACGGACCAGCCCTCGCGCTTCCTCGTAAGCCTCCGCCGCCTCCGGGCTCGGTTCGCTGCGCGGCCCGCCCCGCGCCCACTCCTCGGTGCCGGCGGCGTCGTAGCGCTGCCGCCAGCCCTGGTCGGGGTTGCCCTGGATCTTGCGCTGCAGCTTGTTGAAGCCGTAGATCACCGCCTCCGGCCGTGGTGGGCAGCCGGGGATGTGGAGGTCGACCGGCATGAACTTGTCGGCGCCCTGGACGACGGCGTAGTTGGCGAACATGCCGCCGCTGGAGGAGCAGGCGCCCATCGAGATCGCCCATTTCGGCTCCAGCATCTGGTCGTAGAGGCGGCGGACGACCGGTGCCATCTTGATCGAGACGCGGCCCGAGAGGATGATCATGTCGGCCTGCCGCGGCGAGGCGCGCAGCGCCTCGGCGCCGAAGCGGGCGAGGTCGTAGCGCGCCGTGACCAGCGAGATCGGCGCCTCGATCGCGCAGCAGGCGAGGCCGAAGGTGAGCGGGAACATCGAGTTCGCCCGCGCCCAGCCGAGCATCTTCTCGAAGTTGGTCATCACGACCTTCTCCTCGACGTAGCGCTCCAGCTCCTCGCCCTCGAGGTCGCCGCGCAGCATGTCGCGGGCGCGCAGCTGCCGGTCCCGCATCGTCTGGCGCTCTACCTCCAATCGAGCGCACCCTTCCGCCAGACGTAGACGAAGGCGACCAGCAAGAGGAGGACGAAGACGACCATCTCGCCGAGCACGAAGAGGCTGTCGGTGTCGGCGAGGATCGCCCCGATCGGGTAGAGGAAGACGACCTCGATGTCGAAGAGGATGAAGAGCATCGCGATCAGGTAGAAACTGACGCCGAAGCGCAGCCCGCGGGCGGGGGCGACCGGGATGCCCGACTCGTAGGGCTCGCCCTGGCGGCGGCTCGCCGCGGTCGGCCGCCCTGGCCGCTTCGGCCCGATCGCGTGGTTGAGCAGGACGAAGGCGGTGCCGACGCCGAGGCCGAGGAGGGCGAAGACAAGTATCGGGAGGTAACTCTTCAGCACGGGCCTAGACGCGTTATACAACCACATTGTGACAACTTGCTACATAGTGATTTTCCGCATCAGCAAGCCGAATCCCGACCCTTTCGGGCGGATTTAGGGATGGTCGCGGCCCATCTCGCGGTCGGCGTCGGGCTGATCGTCCTCAACGGCGCCGCCTTCGCCCTCGGCGGCCTGGCCTGGCTGCGCGACCGCCCCTCGGTGCCCTTCTGGTACCTGCTGCGCGCCGCCCAGGTCGCCGTCTTCCTGCAGGCGCTGCTCGGCGGCCTGCTCGTCTTCTCCGGGCGCGAGGCGAGCAGCGATCTCCACTACCTCTACGGCATCCTGCCGCTCGTCGTCTCCTTCCTCGCCGAGGGCGCCCGGGCCGGCGCCGCCCAGCGCGAGCTCGGCGAGCTCGACTTCGAGTCCCTCCCCTCCGAGGAGCAGCAGTCCCTTGCCCTGGCGATCGTCCGCCGCGAGATGGGCATCATGGCGGTCAGTTGCGGCGTCATCCTCTTCCTCGGCCTGCGCGCCGCCGGCACCAGCCCCGCTTTTTAGCCCAGCGGGCGGTACTCGCCGGCGTGGAAGACGAGGGGGTCGCCGGGGCTCGTCTCCAGCGCGGTGACCTCGCCGGTGACGATGACGTGGTCGCCGCCGGCGATCACGTCGCGCAGGTCGCAGGCGACGAAGGCGAGGGCGCCGTCGATCGCCGGCACGCCGTCGCGCTCGCGCCAGGCGACGCCGTCCCACTTGTCGGCAACCGGCGCCTTGGTGGCGAAGCGGCGGGCGATCGGCTCCTGGCCGGCGTGCAGGACGCTGATCCCGAAGCGGTTCGCCGCCTGCACGGCGAGCAGGGTGCGCGAGCCGCGGTCGAGGCAGGCGAGCATCAGCATCGGCTCGATCGAGAGTGAGCAGACCGCGTTCGCCGTGGCGCCCGCCGGTCCCTCGGGCCCCGCGGCGGCGACGACCGTCACCCCAGTGGGCAGCCGCCCCATCGCCGCGCGGAAGCCGGCGGGGTCGGGCTGCGGGGAGCGGGCGTCGGCCATCGAGGCTGGACAATATGATGCGCGCCGCGTGCGACTTGTACTGGTCATAGCGGCGGCCGTCGTGGCCGCGCTCGCGCTCGCCGCCTGCGGCTTCGGCGAGGAGGGCCTGGCGGTCTCCGAGGGCGACCCCGACTACAACGGCGCCGTCCTCTTCTCCACCCACTGCTCGGGCTGCCACACGCTGAGCGCCGCCGGCTCGCAGGGGACCGGGAACCGCAGCATCCGCACGCAGGGGCCGGACCTCGACCAGCGAACCGAGACCTACGACGATGCTCTCTTCGCGATCCAGAACGGCGGCTTCTCCGGGGCGATCATGCCGCAGAACATCGTCGTCGGCGAGGAGGCGCGGGCGGTGGCCCGCTTCGTCGCCGAGTACGCGGGCGACGAGGCCGAGGAATCCCCGCGGCCTGGCGAGCCCGCGCCCTAGCGGGCGGCAGCCATGCTCGACCTGAAGCTGATCCGCTCTGACCCCGAGCGGGTCAAGGCGGCGCTGGCGCGGCGCGGCGCGGCCGAGGACGTCGACCGGTTGCTGGCGCTCGACGCGCGCCGGCGCGAGCTGCTGCCGCGGATCGAGGGCGCCCAGGCGGAGCGCAAGACGCTCTCCAAGCGGATCGGCGAGGCCAAGCAGCGGGGCGAGGAGGCGGCCGAGGAGATGGCGACCGTGCAGGGGCTGAAGGAGACGATCGAGAGCGGCAGGGCCGAGCTGGAGGAGGTCGAGGCCGAGCTGGAGGAGGTCGGCGCCGCCCTCCCCAACCTGCCCGACCCCGCCTCGCCCGACGGGATGAGCGAGGAGGACGCGGTCGTCCTGCGCGAGCAGGGCGAGCGGCCGAGCTTCGAGTTCGAGCCGCGCGACCACCTCGAGATCGGCGCCGAGCTCGGCCTGATCGAGATGGAGGCGGCGGCGAGACTCTCCGGCGCCCGCTTCGCCTACCTGAAGGGCGACCTGGTGCTGCTCGAGCTGGCCCTCGTCCGCTACGCGATCGACGTCGCCCGCGCCGCGGGCCACGAGCCGGTCGTGCCGCCGGTCCTGGTCCGCGAGGAGGGTCTCTACGGCACCGGCTTCCTGCCCGGCGACCGCGACCAGATCTACGAGATCCCCAAGGACGAGCTCTACCTCGTCGGCACCTCCGAGGTCTCGCTCGCCGCCCTGCACGCCGGCCAGATCCTCGACTCCGGGCGGCTGCCGCTGCGCTACGCCGGCTTCTCGACCTGCTTCCGCCGCGAGGCCGGCGCCGCCGGCCGCGACACGCGCGGCATCTTCCGCGTCCACCAGTTCGACAAGGTCGAGATGTTCTCGTTCGTCGAGCCGTCGCAGTCGGCTGCGGAGCACGAGCGCCTGCTGGCGATCGAGGAGCGCATCCTCGCCGAGCTGGAGATCCCCTACCGGGTGGTCGACGTCGCCGTCGGCGAGCTCGGCGCCCCGGCGGCGAGGAAGTTCGACTGCGAGGCCTGGATCCCGAGCCAGGGGCGCTACCGCGAGCTCACCTCCTGCTCGAACACGACCGATTACCAGGCGCGACGCCTGGAATGTAGGTATCGGCCCGCCGACGGCGAAGCACCGCAGTCAGTGCACACGCTGAACGGCACCGCGATCGCCGTGGGCCGCACGATCATCGCGCTGATCGAGAACCGCCAGGAACGGGACGGCGGGTTCACGCTACCTAATATTCTGCATTCGTACGGCTCACCTGAGAGGATCGGGCCAGCATGACCGCAAGCATTCGCGACGCCAAGCGCGTGGTTCTCTGCGACGACCATGAGATCGTCCGCGATGCGATCAAAGCGCGGATGACCAATTCCGACACCCTGCAGATCGTCGGCGAGGCGGGCGACGGCCGCGAAGTGGTCGACGTCGTCAAGCAGCTCGAACCCGACGTGCTGATCATCGACGTCGAGCTGCCCAAGCGGGACGGGATCGAGGCGACCAAGGAGGTGCTGAAGGCGCGGCCGCGGACCAAGGTGATCGTCTTCACCGCGCACGCCCAGCCCGACCTGCTGGCGCTGGCCCTGCGCGCCGGCGCCTCCGGCTACGTGCTCAAGTCGGCGCCGGCGGAGGACATCGCCCGCGCGGTCGACGCAGTTACCAGCGGCGGCACCTTCCTCGGCGGCGACTTCGCCGGCGGCAAGCCCTCCGAGGTGGAGAAGCTGCTCCTGCTCTCGCCCCGCGAGCGGCAGATCCTCGAGCTGCTCGCCGAGGGCCTGCGGGTCAAAGAGATCGCCGAACGGATCGAGCTCAGCCCGGCGACCGTCCACACCCACGTCCGCAACGCGATCAAAAAGCTCGAAGTCGACACCCGCACCGAGGCGGTGGCGCTCGCGGTCAAATTCAGCTACCTCGGCGCGGTCGGCGGCCGTCAGATCAAATAGGCGGGACGCCTACTCCTCGAAGCTGAGCGCGCAGCCGTTGATGCAGTAGCGCTGCCCGGTCGGCTCCGGCCCGTCCTCGAAGACGTGGCCGAGGTGGGCGTCGCAGTGCTTGCAGACGACCTCGGTGCGGCGCATCGTCAGGCTGTTGTCCGGGCGCAGCTCGACGTGCTCGAGGTGGGCCGGCTCGGTGAAGCTGGGCCAGCCGGTGCCGGAGTCGAACTTGGCGTCGGAGGAGAACAGCTCGGCGCCGCAGCAGACGCAGCGGTAGGTGCCCTCGCGCTTCTCGTCGAGGTGCGGCCCGCTGAACGGCCGCTCGGTGCCGGCCCGGCGCGTCACCTCGTACTGCTCCGGCGTCAGCCGCTCGCGCCACTCCTCGTCGGTCTTCTCGGCTTTCGCCATGCCTCAAGGGTAGTCAGCGAGTGCCGGCGCCGGCCAAGACGGCGCGGACGCGGGGGGAGATGGCGAGGGCGATCGTCGCCAGGCAGACCAGGGCGACGGCCGTGGCGAAGAGGAAGGCGCCCTGGTAGCCGGCCAGCGCCGCGGCGATCCCGGCCAGTGGGGCGCCGAGGCCGATGCCGGCGTCGAAGAAGGCGGTGAAGGTGCCGAGGGCGGCGCCGCGCCGCGTCTCGGGCACCTGGCGGACGACGATCAGCGAGAGCGACGGGTAGAGCAGCGAGAAGGCGGCGCCCATCGCCAGCGCGCCGGCGACCGCCACCTCGAAGCTCTGGGCGAGGCCGATCGTCGCCAGGCCGACCGCCTCGACCGCCGCGGCGGCCATCGCGACCCGCACCGGCCCGACCCGGTCGGGCAGATCGCCGCCGATGAGCCGCGTCAGCACGACCATCGTCGCGAAGGCGCCGAACACGGTCGCCCCGTGGCCGATCCCGCGCGCCTCCAGGTGGAGGACGACGAAGGCGGCGACGGTCGCGTAGCCGAGCGAGGCGAGCGCCAGGGCAGCGCCGGGCCGGATCGCCTCGCGGGCGATCAGCGGGTGCTGCTCGGCGTGGCCGACCGGCCGGAAGGTGTCGGGCAGCCGCAGCGCGACCAGGGCGCCGGCCAGCGGCGCAAAGCCGGCGAAGAGCCAGACGGCGGTGTAGCCGGAGGCGCTGAGCAGCAGCTCGCCGACCAGCGGACCGACGCTGAGCCCGGACCAGACGGCGAGCCCGTAGAGGCCGATCACGCGGCCGCGCCGCTCCGGCGGGGCGATGTCGACGATCCAGGCCGAGCCGGCGGTGAAGACGGCGCCCTCGCCGGCACCGAGCAGCAGCCGGGCGCCGATCAGCCCAGGCAGGCCCAGCGGCAGCAGGTAGAGGAAGCCGGAGAGGGCGACTATCACCGAGCCGAGCAGGACCGTGGGCCGGCGGCCGCGGCGGTCGGCGAAGCGGCCGGCGACCGGCCGCAGCAGGAGGCCGGTGACCGCGTAGGAGCCGATCACGATCCCCACCGCGACGTTGCCCGAGTCGAGCGGCCCGTGCACGTAGCGCGGCAGCACCGGCAGCACGGCGCCGACCGCGACCAGGCCGGCGAAGGTGACGGCGAAGACCCCGGCGAAGGCGACCCCGGGCCGCGGCGCCCCGTTCATCTCACCAGGCCAAGCAGGTCGTCGATCGTGTGGTCAGGGCCTGGTTCGGCCGATTCCGCCTCCTCACGCGAGGTTACCCCCGTGAGGACGAGGATCGTCGTCAGGCCGGCACGTCGGCCCCCCTCGATGTCGGAGGAGATCCGGTCGCCGACCATCGCCACGCGGGCCGCGTCGGGGATGAGCGCTCTTGCCTCTTCGAAGAGATGCGGTTCGGGCTTTCCGCCTATCTCGGCTGTCTTGCCGGAAGCGGTCTCGACTGCGGCCAGCGTCGCGCCAGTGCCCGGCCAGGCCCCTCCCGGCATCGGCAGGGTCGGGTCGCGGCTGGTGCCGAACAGGGCGGCGCCGGCCTGCAACGCCCGCGTGGCGGTCAGCAGCTCGGCGTAGTCGAACTCACGGTGCGCGGAGACGACAACCGCGTCCGCGGCGATGCCGGCTTGCCCGTCCAGCAACTTCAGCCCGGCGGCGGAGACCGCCGCCTTGAAATCCGGCGCGCCGATTACGAAGGCGCTGCCGACAGCCCCGACCCGCTCCGCGGCCAGGCGGGCGGTTGCAACCCCACCGGTGACGACCCGCTCGTCAGCCACGTCGATCCCGGCGGTGCGCAGGCGCTTCGCGTACTTCTCCGGCGCGCGCACCGAATTGTTGGTGACGAAAACCATCTCCTTGCCCGCCTCCAGCAGAGCGTGCAGCGCATCGACCGCGCCAGGCAGAAGCTCATGTCCCTCCCAAACGACCCCGTCCAGATCGATCAGGAAGCCGTCGAATTCGTCTGCCGGCGCCATCGGTCGCCCAGGCTAGACGGTTGATTCTGAAATTAACGTGGCCGCGGGGGCGGAAATTCGGGATCAACCGTCTAGTACGGTGCCGCGGGTGAGCGCCGCGAACGGAACCGTGGTCGAGGCCCGCGAGGTCTCCCGCCGCTATGGCGAGGGCGCCGCCGCGGTCGACGCGCTGGTCGGGGTCAGCACCGGCTTCGAGCGTGGCCGCTTCACCGCGATCATGGGGCCCTCGGGGTCCGGCAAGTCGACCCTGATGCACATCCTCGCCGGTCTCGACCGGCCGACCGCGGGCACGGTGGTGCTCGACGGGCAGGAGATCACCAGCCTCGACGACGGCGAGCTGACCGAGCTGCGCCGCGACAAGCTCGGCTTCGTCTTCCAGTTCTTCAACCTGCTGCCGGTGCTCACCGCCGAGGAGAACCTCGTGCTGCCGCTCTCGATCGCGGGCCGCAAGCCGGACCGCGAGTGGCTCGAGCAGCTGATCCGCACCGTCGGCCTCGAGGACCGCCGCACGCACCGGCCCGCGGAGCTCTCCGGCGGCCAGCAGCAGCGGGTCGCCGTCGCCCGCGCCCTCGTCTCCAGGCCCGCCGTGGTCTTCGCCGACGAGCCGACCGGCAACCTCGACTCGAAGGCCAGCGCCGACGTGCTGGCGCTGCTGCGCAGCGCGGTCGACGAGCTCGGCCGGACGGTGATCATGGTCACCCACGACCCGGCCGCCGCCGCCCACGCCGACCGCCTGATCACCCTGCGCGACGGCCAGATCGTCCACGACGCGGCCCCCGGCTCCGCCGACGAGGTGATCGAGTTGATGAAGCAGATCGACTGACGAGTTGACCCGCCTCGCCGTCAAGAGCCTCTGGGCGCGCAAGGTCCGCGCCCTGACGACGATGCTGGCGGTGGTGATCGGCGTCGCCTTCGTCGCCGGCACCTACGTCCTCACCGACACGACCTTCGCCGCCTTCGACGAAATCTTCGACGACTCGCTGGCGAAGACCGACGTGGTGATAACCGCGCGGGAGGAGGTGCGGCAGGAAACCGGCGAGGTGCCGAGTTTCGACGCAGCGGTGCTGCCGCGGGTGCGGTCGGTGGCCGGGGTGCGGGTGGCGGTCGGCCAGATCTTCACCCCGGCCGCCTTCTTCGACGCGCGGAACGAGCAGATCGGCTCCCAGTTCGCGCCCAAGTTCATCGCCTCCGTCCTGCCGGAGAGCCTCGAAACGCAGACCTACGTCGAGGGCCGCCCGCCGCGCGACGCGGGCCAGGCCTCGCTCGACCAGAGCGCCGCCGAGGAGGCCGGGCTGGGGCTGGGCGACACGCTCAAGCCGGCCTCGGTCGAACGGGTCGCCTCCTACCGGATCGTCGGCCTGACCAGGCTGGGCGCGGCCTCGTGGGGCGGCGCCAGCATCGCCGGCCTGGTCCTGCCGGAGGCGCAGCGGATCACCGACAAGCGCGGCGAATTCGACCAGATCCTGGTCGCCGCCGTCGACGGCGTCTCCGAAGCGGAGCTGAAGCGCCGCGTACAGCGGGTGGCGCCGCCCGACGTGCGGGTCGAGACGGCGCAGGAGAACGCCGCACGCAACTCCGACCAGATCCACGAAGACCTCGGCTTCCTGCGCATCGCGCTGCTCGTCTTCGCCTTCGTCGCCCTCTTCGTCGGCGCCTTCCTGATCTTCAACACCTTCTCGATCACGGTCGCCCAGCGGGTGCGCGAGTTCGGCATGCTGCGCACGCTCGGCGCCGGCCGCGGCCAGATCCTCACCTCGGTCCTGGTCGAAGCGCTGGCGATCGGCCTGCTCGGGGCGCTGCTCGGGCTGGCCGGCGGCTACGCGATCGCCGCCGGGCTCAACGCGCTTTTCGTCGCGATTGGGATCGACCTGCCGACCACCGGCCTGGTCACCAAGCCGCGCACCGTGGTCGTCTCGCTGGCGATCGGGCTCGGCGTCACCCTCGTCTCCTCCACCGTGCCGGCGCTGCGCGCGACCCGGGTGCCGCCGATCGCCGCCCTCTTGGCGCTGGAGCTGCCGCGCAGCCGCCGTCGCGGCTTCGCCTACGCGGCGCTCGCCGTGCTGCTGGGGGTCGCCGGCCTGGCGATGGCCCTGGTCGGCCTCTTCGGCGGCGCCGACGGCGGTGGCGCCGCCGGCCTGATCGGCGGCGGCGCAGTCGCGGTCGTGCTCGGCGTCTCGCTGTTCAGCCCGCGCCTGGTGCGGCCGCTCGCCGCGGCGATCGGGATGCCGCTGCAGCGGCTGCGCCGCCTCACCGGCAGGCTCGCCCGCGAGAACACGCAGCGCAACCCGGCCCGCACCGCGGTCACCGCGGCGGCGCTGATGATCGGCCTCGCCGTGGTCGCCTTCGTCACCGTCTTCGCCGCCGGGATCAAGAGCTCGATCGCGAGCGCCGTCGACGAGAGCTTTCAGGGCGACCTGGTGATCCAGAACAGCGACGGCTTCTCGCCGATCTCGCCGCGCGCCGCCGAGGTCTCGCGCCAGGTACCGGGGGTGGAGCTGGTCGCGACGATGCGTGCCTCCCAGGCGAAGCTGCTCGACGGCGGCGCCAAAGAGCGGGTCTCGGCGCTCGGCCGCGACGCCGGCGTGGTGATCGAGATCGACTGGATCGAGGGTGGACCGGAGACGCTGCGCCGGCTCGGCGACGACGAGGTGCTCATCGACAAGTCCCTCGCCTCTGACAACGGGCTCGACGTCGGCGACGAGGTCGGCTTCCTGACCCAGATTGGGGCGAGGCCCCGGCTACGCGTCGTCGGCGAGTACGAAGACAAGGCCGAACTCTTCGGCGGCGCGATCGTCACCCAGCGATTGATGGCGTCCGCCTTCGACCAGCGCGACGACTTCCTCGACTTCGTCAAGCTCGCCCCCGGCAGCAGCGCCGAGCGGGTCCAGGCGGCCCTGGTCGAGGCGATGGACCGCGACTTCCCGGTGGTCGAGGTCCGCAACCAGGAGGAGCTGAAGGAAAACCAGGAAGAACAGATCAACCAGCTGCTCGGGTTGATCTACGCCCTGCTGGCGCTGGCGGTGATCGTCTCGCTCTTCGGCATCGCCAACACGCTGGCGCTCTCGATCCACGAGCGCACCCGCGAGCTGGGGATGCTGCGGGCGATCGGCATGTCGCGGCGCCAGGTGCGGACGATGATCCGTTACGAGGCGGTGATCACGGCGCTGATCGGGGCCGTGCTGGGGATGGTGTTGGGGGTCGTCTTCGCGGCGCTGATCGCGCAGCCGCTCGAGGACGAAGGCTTCGCCCTCTCCTACCCGGTGGGGCAGCTGATTGGGATGCTGGTCTTCGCGGCGCTGGCGGGGATCGTCGCCGCGATCGGCCCGGCCCGGCGCGCATCACGGTTGGACGTGCTTGAAGCCCTCCAGTACGAGTAGCCGCTCAGCCCAGCGCGTCGGCGGCGAGCACGACCACGCCGAACGCCGCGTACAGGCCGAAGAAGGCCGCCATCAGGTTGACCGGCGGGCCGCCGTGGACGCCGGTCTCGTGCATCACGGCGTGGCCGCGGCCGCGGGCGATCAGCCGGCGGTTGACCGGGAAGGCGACGAGGCCGGCGATCGCCAGCGCCACCCCGAGCGAGCCCCAGAAGAGCAGGCTGCCGACGCCGGCGTCCATCGCGCCGGGGATCGCGACCATGATCAGGTTGTCGACGATCTCCATGGTGGCGATGCTGACCGTGTCGACGCTGAGCGCGACCGGCACCACCGCCGCGAGCGTCCAGCCGGCGCGCAGCAGCGGCAGGCTGGTGAGGCTGTAGCCGAAGAGGAAGGCGAGGGCGACGGCGAGGGCGATCGTGCCCAGGTCGGAGAAGCCGGCCGCGGTGCCGATCGCCATTCCCAGCACCTCGCCTATCGCGCAGCCGGTCAGGCAGTGCAGGGTCGCGCTGGCCGCCATCGGGTTCAGATTCATGCCAGCCCCATTCGTATCGCACCGCCGACCTCGTCCATCGCGCGGCGGGCCGAGCGGCAGACGGCGCTCGCGTTGGCGAAGCCATGCGTGAGGCCCGGATGGCGGCGCAGCGCGACGCGATTGCCTGCGGCGCGCATCCTTGCGGCGTAGGCCTCGCCCTCGTCGCGCAGCGGGTCGAAGCCGCAGGTGGCGACGTAAGCCGGGGGCAGGCCGGCGAGGTCCTCGGCGCGCAGCACCGAGACGCGCGGGTCGGCGCGGTCGGGCTCGGCCCGCAGGTAGTGGCGCTCGAAGACGTCCATGTCGCCCTTGGTGAGGAAGAAGCCCGCGGCGAAGAGGTCGCGCGAGCGGTGGCCGCCGACCACGTCGGTGACCGGGTAGAGCAGCGCCTGCATTGCCGGGCGGCGCTCGTCGCCGCGGCTGTAAAGGCTGACCGCCGCGGCGAGGTTGCCGCCGGCGCTGTCGCCGGCGACGGCGATCCGCGCCGGGTCGGCACCGAGCTTCGCCGCTTCCGCCGCGGCCCAGCGGAAACCGGCGAGCGCGTCGTCGAAGGCGGCGGGGAAGGGATGCTCGGGGGCCAGGCGGTAGTCGACCGAGAGGACCGTGGCGGCGGCGTTGGCGGCGAGGAAGCGGGCGGTCGCGTCGTAGCCGTCGAGGCTGCCGATGACCCAGCCGCCGCCGTGGAAGTAGACGATCAGCGGCCCGGGGCTCGTGGCGCCGGGCGGCACGTAGAGCCGCGCCCGCAGCGCGCCCGCCGGCCCCGGCAGCTCCAGCTCCTCGACCCGCCCCATCGGCAGCTTCGGCGGCGCGACGATCTCGTTGCCGAGCTCGTACTTCGCCCTCGCCTCGAGCGGCGAGAGCCCCTCGATCACCGCCCGGTCGCCGGAGAGGTGGACGAGCCGCCGCAGCATCTGGATGTCAGGCGCCAGCTCCAGCCCGTCGATCCGCGCCGGCGCCCCCGCCAACACCCGCTGCACCCCCGCGGGGAGACCGCAAGCAAAGCGCAGGACGTGGCGTTGGAGCGAAGCTGGCAGCTGGGGCGGCGCGATGCGCGCAGGCTATATGCCCGCAGATCAGCCGCAGCCGGTGTTGTTGCCGCAGCTGCTGCACGTGTAGCAGCTGCCGGTGCGCTGCATCATGCCGCCGCACTGCTCGCAGGCGGGGCCGAGGTCGAGGCCGGACATCTTCGCCGGCACGACCGGCGGGGTTTCGGTCATCGCCTTGGCGGCGGGGATGGGCTTCGAGTCGCCGTTGCCCCCCTTGCCGCCGTTGGCCGGCCCGGCGGTGTCGCCGGTCGCGATCCCGAGGCCGAGCTGGCTCGTCTCCTGCTTGGAGCGCACCTCCTGGGTCATGATCCCCAGTTCCTCGAGCGTGTCGGTGTCCTCGATGAAGCGGCTCGCGACCCAGCGCATGATGTAGTCGGGCAGCGATTTGGCGAAGGGGATCTCGGGGTTACCGGTGATCCCCTCCGGCTCGAAGCGCATGTAGCTGAACTTGCGCACGAAGTCTTCGA
>Ga0299914_10002043_pt1 | contig 13723 bp, 13 predicted proteins | sample RVTome_10_FD_201361 | JGI IMG/M metagenome (GOLD analysis project Ga0299914, IMG submission 201361) | Soil microbial communities from uranium-contaminated site in the Upper Colorado River Basin, Wyoming, United States - RVT153D57 (version 2) ...
GTGCCACTCACCACCGGATGTAAAAAACGGCCAGCTGCGGTCCGCCCCCGGCGGTTGCAAGGCGCGTGCCCGCATACTCGAGCCCAGTCGGGCCGCCGGCCAGAGTTCACACGGCGTTGACAACCAAAGGCCGCGGGCGCGCTACACGAGGAGGCGGCCCGGCGATGCGGATCGCGCCGTACGCGGGGACTCTACGGAGGAGGAGATCACCATGCATCCACTGGGCAAGGGGTTCATGATCGCGACGGCGGTCGCCACGCTGGCTCTCGGCGGCGAGCTCACGGCGATGGCGCAGGACAAGGCGAAGGCCGACCCCGTGAAGTGCGCCGGCCTCAACGACTGCAAGGGCAAGGGGGCGTGCAAGAGCGCCATGAACGACTGCAAGGGCAAGAACGGCTGCAAGGGCAAGGGGTTCATGCCGACCGCGACGAGCAAGGAGTGCGCCGACAAGGGCGGCAAGGTCCTGGCGGGGACCAAGTAAGCGATGGCGATCGCGGTGCCGTACCTGGGCCACGGGGTGGGCCTGCGGCCCGTGCATTTCCCGCGGCTCTGGGACGGCACCGCCGCGGTCGACTGGTTCGAGGCGATCGCCGAGAACTTCATGGTCGCGGGCGGCCGGCCGCTGGCCGCGCTCGACCGCGCGCGGGGGCAGGCGCCGCTGGCGTTGCACGGCGTGTCGCTGTCGATCGGGTCCACCGACCCGCTGGACGAGGCCTACCTGCGCCGGCTGCGAGGCCTCGCCGCCCGGGTGGAGCCGGCCTGGCTCTCCGACCACCTGTGCTGGAGCGGGGTGGGCGGCCACTACGCGCACGACCTGCTCCCGCTGCCCTTCACGGAGGAGGCGCTGCGGCACGTGGTCGGGCGCGTCGTCGCCGTCCAGGAGCGCCTCGGCCGGCAGATCCTGCTCGAGAACGTCTCCAGCTACCTGACCTTCGCGCACTCGACGCTCGCCGAGTGGGAGTTTTTGGGCGCCGTCGCCGAGCAGGCCGACTGCGGCATCCTGCTCGACGTCAACAACGTCCACGTCAGCGCGGTCAACCACGGCTTCGCGGCGGAACGGTACCTGGCCGGCCTGCCCTCCGACCGGGTGGCCCAGATCCACCTCGCCGGGCACACCGACATGGGTGCGTACCTGTTCGACACGCACGACGGGCCGGTGATCGATCCTGTGTGGGACCTCTACCGCGTCGCCCTGCAGCGCTTCGGCCGGGTCTCGACCCTGGTCGAGTGGGACGATCACATTCCGGAGCTCGACGTCGTGTGCGCCGAGGCCGACCAAGCGCGCGCGGTCGAGGCCGAGGTCCTGGGTGCAGTCCATGCTGCCACTGCGTGATCTCCAGCTGCGCTTCTTCGGGGCGGTCAGCCGGGGTGGGCCGATCGATGCCGGGCTGCGCGCCGTCGTTCGCGAGCACGGCACGCTGGGGGCGGCCGCGCGGATCGAGATCTACGCCGACATGTACCGGGCGCGCCTCGTGGACGTGCTGCGCGAGGACTTCCCGCGGGTGTGCGCCCTGCTGGGCGACGAGACGTTCGCGGCGGTGGCCGAGCGCTACCTCGCCCGCCATCCCTCCAGGCAGCCCTCGGTGCGCCACCTCGGCCACCGCTTCGCCGGCCACCTCGCCGTCGAGAACCTGCCGCACCCGTTCCTGGCCGACCTCGCCCACCTGGAATGGGCGCGTGTCGAGGTGTTCGACGCGCCGGATCCCGAGCCGCTCCGGCTGGCCGATCTGGCGGCGATCGCGCCTGCTGACTGGCCGGCGCTCACCCTGCGCCCCATCGCGGCCTGCCGAATCGTGTCCTCCGCCTGGCCGGTGCACGAGATCTGGGCGACCGCCGGCGACGGCGACGCCCGCCGCGCGTGGCCGGCTGTCCCCACCAGGATCCGCGTGTGGCGCGAGGAGTGGAGTGTGAGCCACGCCGCCATGGGAGCGATCGAGGCCGCGGCCTTCGGCGTCCTGCAGCGCGGGGTGCCGTTCGCCGAGATCTGTGCCGCCGCCGAGGCCGGCCGCGAGCCGGACGCCGCCGCTCGCGAGGTGGGCGCGCTGCTGATGCGCTGGCTCGAGGACGGGCTGCTGGCCCGACGGCAGGCGCCATGACCAGGCTCAGCGCCACCCTCGCTGGATGGCTGGAGATCCTGCAGCGGGCGGCGTGGATCCCCGCGCTCCTGGTTCGCCTGTTCGTCGGCTACTTCTTCTTCGTGACCGGGGTGGCCAAGGTGCGGAACCTCGAGGCCATGGCCGAGCGCTTCGCCGAGTGGGGCATCCCGCTTCCGGTGTTCAGCGCCGCGCTGTCCGGCTGGACCGAGCTGGTGGGCGGCGCGCTCCTCGTCGTCGGCCTGCTCACCCGGCTGGCGTCGATCCCGCTCTTCATCAACATGGTGGTGGCCGTCGCCACGGTCAACATCCGACGCGTCGAGGGCCTCGACGAGTTCGTCGAGCTCGCCGAGCCGCTCTACGCGCTCGTGTTCCTGTGGCTCTTCTTCACCGGGCCGGGCCGGATCAGCCTGGACCACTGGATCTGGCGATGGACACGCTCGGCGAGCCCGACGCCCCGTCCGGAGCGCGGGGGGCCGGCCCGCTGATCGGAGCGCGCCCACGCGGCCGTCGTCCGGGCCGCGCGACGGCCGGGCCGCGGTGGACGAGCCACCGGCCGGGCCAGCCGGCCACGGCCGTCTCGCGCAGCGTGCCGGCCCGCATCAGGCGCGCGACGCAGGAGGCGATCTCGGCCGCCGGCACGCCCAGCAGACGGCCGAGCCGGGCGCGGGTCGTGAAGACGGCGCCGGCGATGTAGCGGGCGACCAGGCGATCGAGGGCGGCGGTGCGGCCCAGGCGCCGGCCCTCGGCCACCGGCCCGGGCAGCCAGGCCTCCATCAGCTCCCAGCGATACGAGAAGCTCGGCTCGTAGCGCTCCTCGCTCTTCACCACCCACAGCCCCTGCTGCAGCTCGGCCATCGCGCGCTCGAACTCGCGCGTGCGCCCCGGCTCGAGCAGGAAGGCGCTGGCTCGCAGCTCGCGCGTGTATTGCGGGTGTTCGCGCACCAGCGCGTCCATGAGCCGCCGGGCGGTGAGGGACAGCCGGCCCGCCTCGTACTCGGCCCGGTAGTCGCGGGCGCGCTGCCGGCCCCGCACGAGCGCGTAGAAGGCCGGGAGCACGTCGAGCGCGACGAGCACGGGCCGGCCGCGGAGCAGCTTGCCGTAGTACACGCGCCGGGCCGCCGGCAGGTCGTCCTTGAGCCGCCACGTCAGCCCGACGCCGTGGTCGTGATGCGAGTGGCGCGGCCAGCGGGGCTTCGCCCGCCCGACGACCGCCTCCCACAAGCAGGCGACCCCCTCGGGGAAGCGATAGAACGTGGAGCAGATGCCGACGGCGTCGACGAAGGCCAGCGCGCCGGCGGCGCCGCGCACCCGCCGGGCGGGCCGGTGGCGGAACGCCGCGGCCCGCCGCGCCTCGAGCGCCGCGGGGGCCGGAGCCGCGGTGCTAGGATCGGCGGCGGATGAGCGCCTCCGGCTCCCGGGGATGGTTCTGCTACCTCCTGGCCTGCGCCGACGGCACGCTCTACGCGGGCATCACGACGGCGCTCGAGCGCCGGCTGGCCGCGCACAACGCGGGAGTGGCCTCGAAATACACCCGGGCGCGCCGGCCCGTGCGCCTGGTCTGGGCGGAGGCGTGCACCGACCGCTCGGCGGCGAGCCGGCGCGAGGCCGCGGTCAAGGCGCTGCCTCGCGCACGGAAGCTGGCCCTGGCCGATGCGCGGCCAGTGACGGCTCCGCCTACTTCTGCGAGGCCCGCGTCGCCTCGACGGCGGCGCCGCCCGCCTCGTCCTTCTTGGCGGCGAGCTTGGCGACCAGCCCGCTGAAGGACGAGGTCCGGATGATGCGGTTGAACTGGGCCCGGTAGTTCGCCACCAGGCTCACGCCCTCGATCGTCACGTCGTAGACCAGCCACCGCTCGCCGATCCGGTGCAGGCGGTAGTCGACCGGGATCTCGGTCCCGGACGTGGTCACGATCCGTGTCCGGACCGTGGCCTGGTTTCCGTCGGCCGACTCGCTCGTGTACTGGATGCGGTCGCCGCCGCTGTACGTCTCGATCTTGCCGATGTAGGAGCGCTCCAGCAGGTCGGCGAAGAGCCCCACGAACTCGTCGCGCTCGGCCGCCGTCCGTTCTTGCCAGTGCCGGGCCAGCGCGCGCTGCGACAGCTCCCGGAAGTCGAAGATCTCGTGGGCCAGCGCACGGATCGTCGCCCGTCGCTCGTCGACGCGGGTGTCGGCCTTGAGCTCGGGGTCCTCGAGCACCTGCAGGACCCGATCGATACGACCGCGCAGCTGATCGGTCGGCGCCCCGGCCCACGCCGACCCGCCGCTCGTGAGGACCACCGCCGCGACCGCCAGCGCCAGAATGCGAACGGACCTCATTGCCACCTCCTCGCCTGGTGTCGAAAGTCTAGTCGATCCCACGGCCCGACCGCTACTGGTGCGTCGCGCGCACGGTGACCAGCTCGCCGTCGAGCGCGGCGAGATCCATGGCAAGCGCGATACCAGGCCCGGCGGCACGGCGCCGCCCCAGAAAAAACACCTGCTTGCCGGTCTGGCCCCGGCCTGGGGCCCGCACACCTTGCCTGGTCCACGACCAGGCTTCATGGCCAGCGACTGACCACATCGCCGATCGCCGTGATGCGCGGGGGTCTCCGCTATACTTGGGCGGGTCGCATGAGCGCGCTCGCCGTCGGAGACGCCGCGTGAATCAGGCGCTGGGAGAGCTGGGCCACCGGCTGACCACGCTGCGCTCCGAGTTCGCCGCCCTCGGGAGCCGAGCCGCCGGAGCCGCCGAGGGGCTCGCCGCCACCCTGCCCCCTCCGCCTGCGCTGCTGGACGAGCTGACCGCGGCCCGCGCCGCGTTCACCGAGCTGCGCGCCGCCGTGGTGGCGCACGCCGGCGCCCTCGCGATCGTGCTGAAGAGCGACGACCTCGGCACGCTGCGCGACCTCGAGCCCGCGCTGGCCTCCATCGCCGCCGCCGAGGAGCACCGGGCGCGCCTGGCCGCGTGGGACGCGGCGCGCACGGGGGCGCTCGGCGTGCTGGACCGGGTGGCGGGGCTCACGCACCGCGAGGATCGGTCGCTGCCGGCGCTCGACGAGTGCCACGGCCGCGCCCGCGAGCTGCGGGGGATGCTCACCGGACCGGCGCCCGAGGGCCTCGAGCAGGCCACCACCCGGCTGGCCGACACGATGCGGCCGTACACCGAGCTGCTGGCCCTGGTCGAGGGCTGGAGCGTGCTCGACGACGACCGCTGCGCGGCGCTGCAGGACGCGGTCACGGAAGCGTTCGGCCGGGCCCTGGCGCTGGCGGCCCTGCGCGGCAAGATCGGACGCGCGGGCGAGGCGCTGCCCCCGGCGCGGACCCGCGTGCGGGCGCCCGCCCGCCCCGCCCCCGAGCCGCCCCCGGCCGTGGCGCCCCCGGCCGCCGCGGCGTCCAGCGTGGCGCCGCCCCCGGTCGGCGCTCCGCCGCGGGTCGCACCCGCGCCACAACGTGCGGCTCCGCCCGCCGCGATCGCTCCGCCGGCCACGCCCGTCGAGGCCCCGCCCCGGCCGGGCCCGGCCCTGGCCGAGGTGGCCCTCGACCCGTGGGAGGCGCCTGCCGAACAGCCGGCAGCCGGCGTCGACACCGACGAGGCCCGCACCCCGGTGCGGCGCCCCGAGCAGGAGGCAGCGCTCGAGCGCCTCGCCCGGGAGACGGCCCCCTGGTGGATCGCCGCCCGGGCCGGCTGGCAGGGGCTCCGCGAGCGCGGCCTCACGTTCGGCGAGGCGGCCCGCGAGTATCTCGAGCGCTTCTCCTACCTGCTCAGCGTGCCCCTGCAGAGGAGCGCCGAGTACGAGCGCGGCCAGCTGGCCGAGGGCTACGCGCTGCTGCTGGCCCACATCGAGAAACAGGAGCAGGGGTTCGTGAAGCAGGCGCTCGCGCGGCTCAATCCGGAGCTCGGCGCGCAGGACAGGGAGCAGGCCTACCCCCTCGGGCAAGAGCTCTACCTCTACATCGTGGCCGAGGGGCGTCTCTACAAGACGTACCCCGACTTCGTCCGCGAGGTGGTGGCTCACGCGGTGCCCAGGCCGGGGGGCTGGGTGCAGGGCGGAATCGTGGACGCCGACGACGAGACGCGGCTCTTCATGCGCACCGAGCAGCCGGGCGGCAGCGAGGAGCAGAGCCGGACCCTCACGGAGCCCAAGGAACGGCTGGGCCCGCACCTCTTCCGGGTGACGCTGGGGCCGCTCACGACCCGGTTCTTCACGGTGCGGCCGGCCGGCGACACGCTGGCCGACCCGCCCAACGTGGAGATCAAGCTGAAGGAGAACGACGCGCCCACCGATCACGCCTGGCTGGTCACGCTGCCCGCTCCCGGCAAGGGGCAGATCCCGGCGCCGCGCAAGCATCGCACCGGCGGCACCACGCTGGAAGAGCTGGGCAAGCAGTTCGGCGGGTTCTGGATGGGTATCTTCAACGCCGACCCCAGCCACGACCGTCACTACGAGCTGTCGATCGTCTTGCGCCGCAAGCCGCCTCCGGTCAGCGGCCCCGGTGCCCGGCCCCCCGACCGCTTCTTCGGCAGGAAGAAGTAGCGGGCCGTCCCCGGCGGCCCCGGGGCGACGTCGCGGTTCGGGCTACCGCTTCCCGGTCTCGGTCAGGACCTGCCGGAAGGCCCGGTAGAACTCCACGTGGTCGGTGATCCCCTTCTTGAGGATGGCGGGGAGGTGGGGCAGGTCGTTGACGTTGACCACGACGTTGACGCTGCGGGCGAACGCCATGGCGTTGTCGAAGGTCTTGAACTCCCGTCCCACCAGGGCGACGAACGACCAGCGGCGCTGCGACATCGGCAGCAGCCGCAGGGCGGCCAGCACCGAATTGTCGAGCGGGGTCGAGCCCTGGTAGTGCTCGTTGACGACGATCACCTCGTACACGTCCCGCCGCGTCCGCTCGATGGCCTCGTCGGCGTTCTTGACGGCGAGCATGGTGAAGCCGACCTGCTCCAGCGCCGCCTTGATGACGGCCTGGCGCTCGGGCGCGTCCTCGCAGACCAGCGCCAGCCGCGCCTCGAACGTCTCCGCGCCGGGCCGGTCGCCGTTCACCGCTTCCTCGCGCCGAACACCGAGCGGTTGTACTCGCTGTCGAGCCTGAGCCCCTCGACGTCGGTCGTCTTCTCGCCCCGCCTCTGCTTGACGGTGTCGATCCCGCGCTGGACCACCGCCTTGCGGGAGGAATAGTTCACCGCGGTGTCCTCGGTGATCAGCCCGTCCTCGTAGGAGTGGAGCAGCGACTGGTCGAAGGTCATCATCCCGAACGGCTCGCCCACCTCCTGGATCTCGTAGAACGTCTTGCCCTCCTGCTCGCCCTGCAGGATCAGCTCGTTGGAGCGGATGGTGTTGGCCAGGATGTCGTGCACGGCCCACCGGCCGCCGCCCACCTTGGGCACCAGCCGCTGGCCCACGACCCACCGGATGGTGTCGGCCAGCCGCTGGCGGATCTGCTTCTCCTCGTCCTTGTCGAACATGCCGATGATGCGGTTGATGGCCTGGCCGGCGTTCACCGTGTGCAGGGTGGACAGCACGAGGTGGCCTGTCTCCGAGGCCTTGAGCGCCAGCTCGGCCGTCTCCCGGTCGCGCATCTCGCCGACGAGGATGATCTTGGGCGCCTGCCGCAGCGCGGCCCGCAGGCCGTTGGCGAAGGAATCGTAGTCCAGTCCGAGCTCCCGCTGGTTGAAGGTCGCCTTGCGGTTGGGGTGCACGTACTCGACCGGATCCTCCAGGGTCACGATGTGGACCGACTTGGTGGCGTTGATCTCGTTGAGCAGCGCCGCCAGCGAGGTCGTCTTGCCGGAGCCGGTGGCGCCGGTGACCAGGATGAGGCCGTTGCGCTCACCCGGCATCTTCTTGAAGGCGTCGGGGAGCTTGAGGCCCTCGATGGTCGGGATGTTGGTCTCGAGCTTCCGGAGCACGGCGGAGATGTTGCCGCGCTGGGAGAAGATGTTCACGCGGAAGCGCGCCTTGCCCGGCAGGTAGTAGGACGAGTCGCAGGACCCCGTCGTCACCAGCATCTCGGTCAGCCGGCGGTCACCGTTGATCAGGTTCAGCGCGAAGATCTCGGTCTGGAACGGGGTGAGGCTCTCGATCGGCGGATCGACCGGCACCGCCACCAGCTCGCCCGCCGACTCCACCTGGAGCGGCCGGTCGACGGTGACGTTGAGATCCGACACGTTGTCGTGGGACTCCAGCATCGCGGCCAGCAGGTCATCGATCTCGGACTTTCGCATCGGGCCGGCCCCCTACTGGTTGAGCTCGTCCGGCGGCGTCTTCAGCAGCGGCCGGAACTTCGTCTTGTCGATGCACTTGTCGTACGCCTCGTCGGGGCTGATCCAGCCCTTCTGCAGCACGCCCATGATGGCGTCGTCGAGGGTCTGCATGCCGAACTGCTTGCCGGTCTGGATGGCCGAGGGAATCTGCACCGTCTTGCCCTCGCGGATCAGGTTGCCGATGGCCGCCGTGCAGACCAGGATCTCCAGCGCCGCGCACCGGCCCTTCTTGTCGACGCGCTTGAACAGGTTCTGGGCCACCACCACCTTGAGACCGGTCGACAGGCCGTTGCGGACCTGGGCCTGCTCCTCGGCCGGGAACACCTCGATCACCCGGTCGATGGTCTTGGCCGCGCTCGTCGTGTGCAGCGTGCCGAACACCAGGTGGCCGGTGTTGGCCGCCTCCAGGGCCAGGCGGATCGTCTCCAGGTCGCGCATCTCGCCGACCAGGATGATGTCGGGGTCTTCGCGGAGGGCTCCGCGCAGCGCGGCGCCGAAGGAGCGGGTGTGGATGCCGACCTCGCGGTGGTTGACCAGGCAGCCCTGCGGCTCGTGCACGAACTCGATCGGGTCCTCGATGGTGATGATGTGGTCCTTGCGGTGCTTGTTGGCGTGGTCGATGACGGCGGCCAGCGTGGTGGACTTGCCGGAGCCGGTCGGGCCGGTCACCAGCACCAGGCCCTTGTGGAGCATCGCCGACTTCTTGAGGATGGGGGGCAGGCCCAGCTCGTCGGCGGTGAGGATCTTGGTCGGGATCTGCCGGAACACCGCGCCGCAGCCGTACTTCTGCATGAAGTAGTTCGCCCGGAACCGGGCCACGTTGGGGATCTCGTAGCCGAAGTCGACGTCGCCCGTCTCCTCGAACGTCTTGATCTTCTGCTCGGGGGCGATCTCGTACAGCATCTGGCGGAGCTGCTCGTCCTCGAGGGGATCGTACTTCACGCGCTCCAGCTCGCCGTGGACCCGCAGGATCGGGGGCTGTCCGGAGACGATGTGCAGGTCGGAAGCCCCCGTGTCGAACATGAGCTTGAAGAAGGCGTCGAGCTTGGCCATGCGTCGAGCTCCCTATCCGGAGACGCGCCCCGCAGCCAGGGCCAGTCGGACGTTCGGCGGATCCGCCGAGGAAAGGCGAACGTACACCCGAGCCTAGCGGTTCGCTTCGAGCCAAGTCAAGAAACGCGCGTGTTCCCCGATTCAGGCCCCCCCGTCGTCGGCCTCGAGCACCGCGGTCCGCACGAACGAGGGCTGCTGGTAGAGCCGGTCGGCCAGGACGGTCACCATCGGGGCCAGCCCGAACAGGTCCGTGTAGCGCGCGTGCAGGACGAACGCGCGTTCCACCAGCCGGACGGCCTCCTTGACGTCGGCCAGGCCGGCGGCCGGGCGGCCGGCCCGCCAGGCGTGCAGCCGGGCGGCGAGCTTCATGAACGAGTAGAGCGCCAGCAGCGTCTGGTAGCCGCGGAAGATCCCGTGCATCGGCGCGAGCGTCTTGCGAAAGAGCACGTGGCTCCAGTACTCCCGCAAAAACGCCTCCAGGCCGGGGGCGCCGGTCTCGAGGCGCACCCGCAGCACGGCCTGGAGGTCGAACGGCGCGCCGCCCGTGATGGCGTCGGGCAATCGCCCGCGCCCGCGACGAAAGCGGACGTAGTTCCGGTACAGATTCACCAGCAGCGCGGCCCGTGACATCCGCCGCCGCGACAGCTGCAGCCAGGTGTAGGCCGGCGCCAGGTGCGCGAGCGACGGCCGCCGGGGGTAGCGGGCGCCGGCCGCGATGTCGAGCAGGCGCCGGTAGTCGCCGGCCTGCAGCTCGGCGAGGCCGCCGGTCAGCGTGGCCGGCGGCGCCTGGCCCGTTCGTCGCGCGCGTGCCTCGATCTGGGTGAGACCGATGCACAGGCTGAGCAGCGCGCTGCCGGCCAGCAACCCGACCGCCAGTGGCCGGTCGTCGCGTCCGAGCAGCTGCAGCAGGGCCGCCTCGATCGGGCGGTATTGCTCCCAGCCGAGCTCGATCGAGCCGAACAGCGTGAGCGGCTCGGGCAGGCGCTCGACGCGGGTGCTGCCGGCCAGGACGGCCCGCACCTCGTCCTGCTGGGCCGCGAGCGCGGCGCCGTGATGGGCGCGCACGGCCGTGCAGGCGAAGGACACGCCCACCGCGACACCGTCCGGCGTCTGCACGAAGTGGTAGGGGAACTCCCGGCACACCTGCGGCTTGGCGCCGGCGCCGAGGTGGCGGTGGATCGCGCACCGCGCATCCTCGGTGAGGAACACGCAGCTCCCGCTCGGGCGCCGGGTGAACGTCAGCCGCTCGCCGCTCGGCAGCGGGAAGGGCAGCGGCACGAACTTGGCGCCGCCGCCGAGGGCGGGATCGTGACGCTCCCACGCCACGTCGCGCAGGCGCGCGTGAGCGGCGTCGTCCACGCCGATCAGCCAGTCGCCCCGGCAGCAGGCGCCCGACTGCTGGCACGTGAACACCACGCTGGCCGGCAGCAGGAGCGGCGGGTCCGCGTCGGTCATGGTCCTGCGGTACTCTGCGCGGGGAGGGGGACGGAGGTCAAGCCACGCCCGTGACCGAGCCCGTCGTCGTGGAGGCCGGGATTGGAGGACTGTCACGCGTGCGCGTCAGTGGCGCGCGCGCCGACGCCGAGCTGTACCTGCAGGGTGGGCATCTCACCCGGTGGCAGCCCCACGGCGTCGCGCCCGTCCTGTTCCTCTCCTCGCGCGCCGTCTACGCGCCCGGCACGGCGATCCGCGGCGGCGTCCCGGTGATCTTCCCGTGGTTCGGCCCCCACGCGACCGACCGCCGGGCGCCGACGCACGGCTTTGCCCGCGTCTGCCCGTGGCGGCTGGTGAGCAGCGGGCTGGGGCCGGACGGCGCCGTCGTGCTGGAGCTCGCCCTGGACGACGATGCCGCGACGCGCCGGGTGTGGCCGCCGGCCTTCACCCTGCGCTATCGCGTGAGCGTGGCCGACACCCTCCACCTGGCGCTCGAGGTGGTGAACGCCTCGGCCGCGCCGTTCACGTTCGAGGCCGCGCTGCACACCTACCTCGCGGTGGGGGACGTCGAGACCGTCGCCATCACCGGCCTGCAGGACACGCCGTACATCGACAAGGTGGACGCCTTCGCGCGCAAGCGTCACGGCGCCGGACCGCTGCGGCTGACCGGCGAGACCGACCGGGTGTTCCTCGGCACCCGCGCCCGCTGCGTCGTCGAGGACCGCGCCCTCGGCCGCCGGCTCGTCCTCGACAAGACGGGCTCGGCGACGACCGTCGTCTGGAACCCCGGCCCGGGCCGGGCCCGCGAGATCGCCGACCTCGAGCCCGACGGCTGGCGCCGGATGCTCTGCGTGGAGACGGCCAACGCCGCCGACGATGCGGTGACGCTGCCGGCCGGCGAACGCCACGAGATGACGGCGACGCTCGGGGTGGAGCGGGCAGCGTGATCGTCCCCCGCGCGGCCGCCGGGCGTCCGCGCGCCGAGCGCCCGGCCGGCCTCGGGGGGTAGAATCATCGGGCGCATGGCGAGGACCGTCGGCGAGCCGGGGGAGGCCAGATGAGCGCAGGCGGGATCGACTGGGAGGCGCTCGGCGACGAGACGGTCGAGCTGCTCCGGCGGTACCTCGCCATCGACACGACCAATCCGCCCGGCAACGAGGCGGCCGGCGCCGGGTTCCTGGCCGGGGTGCTGGCGGCCGACGGCATTCCCGGCGAGGTGGCCGAGGCCGCCCCCGGGCGCGCCAACCTGGTCGCCAGGCTGGCGGGCGACGGATCGCTGGGCGGCATCGTGCTGCACCACCACATCGACGTCGTCTACGCCGACCGGCGCTACTGGTCGGTCGACCCGTTCGGAGCCGTGGTCGAGGGCGGCTACCTCTACGGACGCGGCGCGCTCGACATGAAGTCGACCGGAATCGTGCAGCTGGGCGCCGTGCTGGCGCTCAAGCGCGCGCGGGTGCCGCTCAAGCGCGACCTGATCCTGCTGGCCACCGCCGACGAGGAGGCGGGCAGCGCTCATGGCGCGCGCTTCGTGGCCGCCCAGCGCCGGCACTGGCTGGCCGGGGCCGAGTACGCGCTCTCCGAGCTGGCCGGCATCGAGCACGGCCCCGGCTATCGGGCGCCGCTGGGCGGCATCGTGATCTCGGAGAAGACGGGGCTGCCGCTGCGGTTGACGGCGCGGGGCGAGCCCGGCCACGGCTCGATGCCGTGGCCGGGCACCGCGCCACACCGTCTCGTGCGGGCGCTCGACCGCCTGCTCACCGCGGAGCGGCCGACGCGGGTGCTGCCGGAGGTGCAGGAGTACTTCCGCCGGGTGGCCGAGGTGCTGCCCGCCGGTGAAGGCGAGGGCTACGACGACCTCGAGCGCTCGCTGCGGGAGCCGGCCTTCCGGGCCCGCTTCCTGGCCGACCGGTACCGCGCCGCCACCGTGCGCACCACCTTCGCCGTGAACATGCTGCGGGGCAGCGAGAAGCTCAACGTGATCCCGCCCGAGGCGGTGGCCGAGGTCGACTGCCGCATGCTGGCCGGCGACGACCCGCAGGAAATCCTCGGCTGGGTCCGCGGCGTGATCGCCGACGACGGCATCGCGGTCACCACGGTGCGGGAGCCGAAGCTGCCCAACCTGTCGCCGCCCGACACCGAGCTCTACAAGGCGCTGGCCGACTCGCTGCGCCGCCGGGCGCCGGGCACCGTCGTGGCCCCCGCCCTCATGGTCGGCTTCACCGACAACTGGGTCTTCCGCGGCCTGGGGCTGCACGGCTATGGCTGGAGCCCGTTCGTGCTCGACGGGGACGGCTTCACACGCATCCACGGCAACGACGAGCGCATCTCGCTCGACAACGTGCGGGCGGGCGTTCGGGCCTACACCGAGCTGCTGCTCGCCGTCGCCGCCGCCTGACCGTGCCGCGCGCCCCCCTCACCATCCGGGCGGGTACTCCGCGGGACGCGGCCACCATCACCGCGCTGATCCACGGGCTCGCCGACTACGAGCGCCTGCCGCGGCGGACGACCTTGGGCGCCATTCGCCGGCACGGCTTCGGGCGGCGACGGCGGCACTTCGAGACGCTGATCTGCCGGCTCGGCGGCCGCCCGATCGGCATGGCGCTCTACACCTTCACCTACTCCACGTTCCTCGCGCAGCCCACCCTCTGGCTCGAGGACCTGTTCGTGCGGCCCGAGGCGCGCGGGCGAGGCGCGGGTCTGGCCCTGCTCCGGGCGCTGGCCCGCATCGCCGTGCGGCGGGGGTGCGGGCGGATGGAGTGGACGGTCCTCGACTGGAACCGGCCCGCGATCCGGTTCTACCGGGCGCTCGACGCCGAGCTCAGGCGCGAATGGATCCTCACCCGGCTGACCGGCGAGCCGCTGGCGCGGCTGGCCGGCATCAGCGCCCGGCCGGGGT
>Ga0299914_10002044_pt1 | contig 13716 bp, 10 predicted proteins | sample RVTome_10_FD_201361 | JGI IMG/M metagenome (GOLD analysis project Ga0299914, IMG submission 201361) | Soil microbial communities from uranium-contaminated site in the Upper Colorado River Basin, Wyoming, United States - RVT153D57 (version 2) ...
AACTGACGAGCTCTGGCGTCGTCGCGCCAACGGCGCGCGACACCTGTTCCACCCATCCCCGGGTGTCATCGAACGAATAGCCACCAGCGACGGGGATCCAGATCTGCAATCCGCGTTGCCCGGTGATCTTCGGACACGCACGCACCTTCAAGTGGTCGAGGGCGGCGCGGTACAGGCGGGCCAGCACCAGCACGTCGTCGAAGCTGGTCGATTCGCCCGGATCGATGTCGATGAACGCCCACGTCGGCTGATTGGGCGACGCCGCGGTCGACGTCCACGGGTGTAGCTCGACCGCGCCGAAGTTGGCGGCCCACGCCAGCGCGGCGGCGGTATCGAGAACGAGGTAGACCTCGGTCTCGCCGGGGTCGGCCGCTTCGTTGCGCCACCGCGGGATCCATTCCGGCGCGTGGTCTGGCGCCGCCTTGTGCCAGAAGCCGGGTCGGTCGACCCCGTCGGGATAGCGATGCATGTTCACCGGACGACCGGCGAGGTACGGCAGCATTCGCGGCGCCATGCAGGCGTGGTAGCGGATCAGGTCGCGTTTGGTGACCGCCGGTGAATCGTCGGCGGCGGGGAACAAAACCTTGTCGAGGTTGGTGAGGGTCAGTTCGTGCGCACCGAGCTGCCAGCGACCCTTGGACTTCAGCGCGTCCAGGGCGGCGAGGGTGTCGGGGTCGGGTTCACGCCACTCGGGCGGGAGACCTTCCGGCCCGGACACCCGATCGCTGTGCCAGGTCGCGTCGCGGTCCTCGGCGACCTGGTCGTTGGTCCGGCCCGTCTTCACCGACCGCGGATGATCCTCGGGATCCCATCCCGAGACCGCGAACTCGTCGTGCTTGTGGATGAGGAGCCACTGGTCGCCGTGATCCGAGCCTCTGCCCTTGCGCACGAGGACGAACCGCCCGGCCAGTTTCTCGCCGTGCAGGTCGAAATGAATGCTGCCGGCTTCGACTGCTTCGATCGGATCCGCCGCATCGGCCAGTTCCCACTCGCCCCAGTCCCACACCACGACGTCGCCCCCGCCGTACTCGCCCTTCGGGATCACGCCTTCGAAGTCGAAGTAGTCGAGTGGGTGGTCCTCGACGTGCACGGCCATCCGGCGGGCATCGGGATCGAGAGTCGGGCCCTTCGGCACCGCCCAGCTGAGTAGGACTCCGGCGGCTTCGAGTCGCAAGTCGTAGTGGAGGCGGCGAGCGCGGTGGCGTTGCACGACGAACCGTTTTCCCGTCGCGGACGGTGCGAGGGAGCCCGCCGGTTCGGGCGTGACGTCGAAGTCACGCTTGGACTGATACCTGGCCAGCCGTGCACTCGGATCCTTCGGCGCCGTGTCACCCGAACGTCGAGCCACGCGCGCACCCTACGACGACACGGCTCGGATCGATGGGCCGGACAGGTCGAGGCGTCGCTGGGTCCGGGAGTTGAGGGGCGCCAGCGCGATCCGCGCGTCCGAGGTAGCGAGGTAGTCGGCGGTGTCGAAGTACGTGGCCTGCACAATCGCTCGGACGTTCCGGTCGCTCATGAAGTTGAGCCCTGCCAGTGCGGTGACGCTGTCGCCGGGCTCGACCGCGACCGACGGCACACCGGTCTCCGCGAGCAGACGGCGCTCACGGAGCAGCCGGCTCTGCGCGTGACGGCGCACGACGCTGCGGTAGCCGTAGCGGCCGACTCGCCGAGCCGACATGGGTGAGATGACGATGACGAGATCGAGGGGGCGATCGAGCAGGACGTCGGCATTGGTTGGCGAGCGCACACCCCCGTCGAGATAGGTCGCACCGCCGATCTCGACGGGCTGGAAGTAGCCGGGGATGGCACACGACGCGGCAACGGCCTGCCACACGGCAGCGTCATCGGCGCGGCCGAACACCACTCGTCGAAGATCGCTCTGCCGCACCACGCAGAGATGGAGGTCGTCGGCGGGCCACGTCGAGCCGAACAACTCGTCCAATCGTCCGCCGCCGTTGGTGATGTCGATCGGGCCGTTGGGCAGGACGCTCGCCAAGGCGTGGGCCAGATCGAACGTCCACGGCCGCATGGCGAGGCGGCCGAGCACGCTCACGCTCGGCAGTCGCGGCCGTCGCAGCAGCCACCGGTGCGCACCGACCGGATCGAAGGCGGGCCTCTCGCGGAGGGCTGCTTCGACCTCTCGCGGCATCGACAGCGGCTGGCGCTCGACCGCGACAGCTGCGAGGTCTCCGGCGGACAACCCTCGTCGCAACAGGGCGGCGACCATGGCACCGGCTGAGGTGCCGACGATCACGTCAGCGGCTCTGGGATCCCACTGCAGCTCGTGCTCGAGGGCGGCCAACGCGCCGGCGTGGTACGCCAGCCCGACGGCGCCCCCGCCACCTAGGACCAGGCCGACACGCATCTCTGTGTTCGCGCCCATCAACGGACCTTCTTACGGAGATCCAGGCCGCAAGCGGCCTGGATCCACGCAACGTCGGTTTGTGCCAGACCTCTTACCCGCGAGACGGGCGAGCAGACCCATGCGGGCCGGACCACGCAGGCCGGCCCCACCCGGGCGGCGACGCCGAGCATTCGAGGCCGCGCCGGTCAGCCAGGCGCCCACGGCGACGAAGGGGATGAGCGCCGAGGTCACCGCCATGGTGAGGACCTCGCGCCGATCGCGGGGACCGGGTCGGATCCGGGCCCAGGCGAACTCGGCCGTGCCCGCCAGCCAGCCCCCCGCGAACAGGACCGCGACCCGGCGGCGGCGGGCACAGGTCGCGGCCAGCGCCGCGGTCGCGAACGCGCAGATCACGGCGTGCCGCCGGCGTCTACCGGGCGCCACGCCGGCGCGGGCTCTCCAGTCACGGCCATGACGACTACGCATGCGCGCATCGTCGGCGTTGCCCAACTGGCGGCGAACGCTGGTGAGCGCGCCAACTCGGCCGACGGGGTGGATGATCCACCGGGCGCCGACGACCAGACCCCACCCCCGGTCGGCCAGCCGGAGGGCCAGGTCGGCGTCCTCGCGGTACGCGCGCGGAAAGGACTCGTCGAAGCCGTTCACGTGCTCGAGGGCTCGGCGGCGGTACGCCATGTCGGCGGTGATCCATCGAGCGTCCTGCAGACCCCGTACGTTGCGCTCCCAATCGGTCGGTGGCCGGTGGGAGGGCAGTGGCACCCGCACGATGCCCTGAACTCCGCCGACGTGCACGGGGGCTGCGCCCAGATCGCGCGCGAGGAGTGCCAGCCACTCGTGTCCGGGAACGACGTCGTCGTCGAGGAACGCGATCCAGGGTGACGCGCCGGCGCACCAGCCGAGGTTGCGCGCGGCCGCGGGCCCGCGACCGCCGGACGCGAGCACGTGAACCGGACTTCCCAACCTTCGACCGAGGTCGACCTCGTCCATTCGCGGGTTGGCGGTGCGCCGATCGTCGACGATGAGTGTCGTAGCCGGCCGTGGTCCGTTCGTGGTGCGCAAGGTGTCGAGCAGGGTGTGCAGTGATGCACGTCCGACGGAGGGGATCACGAGGTCGAAGGTCGGCTCCACGTCGTCTGGCGGGGCCCACCACACCGAACTTGCGTAGCCCAGCGCCGGATTCGAGGGCTGGGCTACGCAAGTTGCGGGGTGGGGGTTGTTCGGGCGCATCACGAGCTAGGCGAAGAGGCGCCGGCGACGAACGACGTAGGGACCCATCGCCAGCACGTCGATTGGTGAAGACCCAAAGCACTCGAGCGCGTCCCGCGGGCTGTCGACCATCGGTCGCCCGGCGGTGTTGAGACTCGTGTTGACGACGACGGGCACGCCCGTCGCCGCCGCAAAGCGGTCGATCACCGCCGCCATCAGCGGTTCGGCCTCGCGATCAACGGTCTGGATGCGCGCGGTGCCGTCGACGTGAACGACGGTCGGTATCTTGTCGCGCCACTCGTCACGGACTCGGTGAACGAACAGCATGTACGGGCTCGGTACCGGTCCCTCGAACACGTCGGCCGCTCGTTCGAGCGTCACCATGGGCGCGACGGGTCGGAACTGCTCACGCCCCTTGATGTCGTTCAGGCGCTCGAGGTTCCCGACCGGGCGCGGGTCGGCGAGCAGGCTTCGATGCCCCAGCGCGCGCGGCCCGTACTCGCTCGCACCCTGGAACCAGGCGACCACTTGATCGGCGGCCAAGGCATCGCCGACGTCGATGGCCACGTCGGCGGCACGCTCGAACGGGACGGCGGCTCGCCGCAGTTCTCGTTCGATTTCCGCGTCCGTCCACGAAGGCCCGAGCGCGGCGGTGGCCATCGGCGCCACGCGGTCTCCCAGTTGGTGGGCAACGGCCAGCGCGGCTCCGAGCGCCGTGCCGGCGTCTCCGGCAGCCGGCTGGATCCAGACGTCGCGGAATGCGCTGTCCCGGTGGATGCGGCTGTTGGCGACGCAGTTGAGCGCGACACCGCCCGCCATCGTCAGCGCGTCCATCCTCGTCTCGTTGTGCAACCAGTCGGCCAGCTCGACGAGCACCTCCTCGAGCCGGCACTGCAGGCTGGCGGCCAGATCCGCGTGGTCCGGTCCAACCGGTTCGTCCTTGCTCCGCCGACGCGCCAGCTGCTGCAAGTCGATGGGGTCCGTGCGGAATCGCCCGTCACCGGTCGTGCGCACCGAGGCGCGGAACTCCTCGATGTAGCTCGGCGTGCCGTACGAGGCGAGCGCCATCACCTTGTACTCGTCGCTCGAGCGTGTGAACCCGAGGTGCGCAGTTACCTCCTCGTACAGCAGCCCGAGCGAGTGGGGAAGCTCTTGGGTTGCCAGCACGGTCAGGTCACCGTCGATCGCGACGCCGGCCAGGTACGACGAGGACTCGCCGCGACCGTCGAGAACCATGGTGGCACTGCGGTCGTAGGGTGAGGCATGAAACGCCGAAGCGGCGTGCGCGACGTGATGCGGAACGAATCGCACGGTGGTGTGCGCCAGCCCCGGGAGGCTTGTGGCAAGAAAGCGCGGTGCCCGGCGGACGAACAAGGTCCGCAGGCCTTCCCACTGACGATCGACGACGGCATCGGCGTCGGGGCTCGCGAGTGCGGGCGCGAGTGCAGGATCGTACGAGTAGGCCACGGCATCCAGGTCGTCGACGTCGAGACCGCCCCGTTCGAGGCACCATCGCGCCGCATGCTCTGGGACCTCCCAGGTCGAGAAGGGCACGGGCGCCTTGCCGTGCTTGCGCCGATTGAACCGCTCCTCCTCGGCGGCGGCCACGATGGTGCCGTCCACGACGAGCGCAGCCGCGGGGTCGTGGAACACGGCATTGACCCCCAAGACCTTCGACATTCGCCGACCTCCAGCCGCAGGAAACGTCTCGGCCGCTCTACCGCCGTGATGGGTGGCCTAGAACCGCTCCCGGTCGGTGCTACTCATCGAGGTCGTCGTCGTGTCCGTGGTCGGTGGACTGGGTACGGGGGAGCAGGATCCACGCGGTGAGGATGCTCGCGGTCACGACCGACGCCAGCACCGCAGCGATCGGTGCGCCGTACACGAACCGGGCCACCAGGGTGAGCGACGAGACGAGGGCCACGGCAAGCAGACCCAAGCCGACCTGGGTCGCCACGATGCTGGCGGCGAGGCGGTTGCCACGATCGGTGCGACGGCCGAGGCGATGGTGGGCGGTCGGTACCAGGAACGCCACGATCGCGAGCATCCCGCTGGTGATGGCCACCCCGAAGAGGAACCGGCCGAGACCGTCGAGCTCCTCGAAGCGACCGTCGAAGGGGACGGTGAGCAAGAAGGCGACCAGCACCTGGACACCGGGAAGGATGACCCGTAGCTCCTGGAGCAAGCCGTAGTACCGCCGTCGTAGCTCCTCGCGGTCGTCCCGGTCATCCAGTTCGCGCGGCGACAGGTCCCAGGCCGGCGGCTCGTCGCCGTCCGGGCGGCTGGCGTCTGACGCGCTCGACCGTTCCCGGACGCCTTCGTGTGCCGTCATGGAGGACGTCTTCCCCCTGGCGCCGGACCGGAGAACCCGAATGGTCCGATGTGGTGGCGTTTCCCGGCAGAAGACCCGCATGGCGTGGTCACCGCTGGGTACGACGTCGAACCGACGGTTCGTCTCAGCCGCCACGTGCACGTCCACCCACCACGTCCCTTCGAGGTAGCCATGGCGTTCAACCCGCTCACCGAAAAGGGCATGCCGCTCGAGGATCAGCTCCGATCCTGGAACGACATGCTGCAGCCCCCGTACGACCCCGAGACGGTCGACCCGTACACGCAGACACGCGTGATCCTCATGAACGGCATCGAGGTCGAGTCGATCATCTTTTCGCATCAGTTCCATCGCCATACGGACAACCCGGACCTGCGACGCCAACTGGCGCTGAGCCGGCGCGTCGAGCAGCAGCAGCAGAAGGCGATCAACTGGTTGCTGCCGGGCGAGCTCAGCCCCCTCGAGACGACCATCGGCTACGAGCAGGTGGCCGTCGACCTCACGGCGTGGTTGGCGCGGCACGAACCCGACCCGCTCCTCAAGCAGGCACTCGACTTCGCCTTGCTCGAGGACTTCGACCACTTGTACCGCTACGCCAACCTCTACGCGATGATCCAAGGCCGGCACGCCGAGGCGCTCACCGGGAGTCTGACAGAGATCACACCGGGGCGGCCCACCATCCTCGAGCACGCGCATCCGTTCGACTTGGTTCGGCCGCACTACGAGACCCACACGGTGCACCCGCTGTCTCGGCTGCATGTGATGACCATCGTCGCCGCCGAGCAGCAGACGATGAACTACTACATGAACCACGGCCCTGACTTCGTCGAGCCGATCGCCCGCGCGCTCTATGCCGAGATCGCCCAGATCGAAGAGCAGCACGTCACACACTACGGATCGCTCATCGACCCGCTCGACTCGTGGCTCCAGCAGCTGCTCTTCCACGAGTACAACGAGTGCTACCTCTACTACTCGATGGCCCAGCAGGAGAGCGACGAGCGCATCCGCAACCTGTGGGAGCTCCACCTCCAGATGGAGATCGGCCAACTGCAGGTGGCGGCCGAGTTGTTGCGCAAGTACGAGGGCCAAGATGCGGAAGAGCTGCTTCCGCCCATGCTGCCCGACGTGCCGCTCACGTTCGAGCCGAACAAGGAGTACGTCCGCGACGTGCTGGCGAACCAAGTCGACCTGCGTCAGGACGGTTTCGGCTACGCGCTCGCCGACGACCTGCCGAGTGACCACCGCTACTGGGCCTTTCAGGCCATCCAGAACGGTGGACCGGTGGACGGTGGTGGCACGGCACCGAGCGAGCAGGTGATCCGCGCCAATCGTGAGGCGGTGGGGGCGGAGTACCGCGACGAGACCGAAGGTCCTCATCCGGTCATCGACCTGCGCCGCCCGCCTGCCGAGGACGAGACCGAGATGGCTTTCAGCGAGAACGACGAGATGATCCCGGGAGCGGCACGATGACCACGACCAGCCCCATTTTCACCACCACCTATGACACCGGCGGAACAACGAAACCGCTCGACGCAGTGACAGTTGCTCCCGAGCGGGTGGCGGTGACCGACGCGATGAAGGACGCACTCGGGTCGATGAACGCGCCCTTCGTGGCTGACTTCCTTTCCGACGCGCTCATGCACGAGCAATGCGGCCGCCACCTCTACCGGGCCGTTGCATCCCAGACCAACAACCCGATGTTGAAGGGGCGCTACGAGGAGTACGGCCAGCAGACCGAGCAGCACGTCGTCGTTCTCCAGAGCCTGATCGCCGCACTCGGTGGGGAACCGGGCTACGTGAGCCCGTCGGCGCGCGCGACCGAGAAGCTCGACACCGGCGCGGTGCAAGCGACGTTCATGCTCGACGGATCGTTGGATCTGATGACCAAGGAGCTGCTGATGCTCAACGCGGTTGTGTTGGCCGAGACCATCGACCACAGCAACTGGGAGCTCATCGAGCAGCTGAGCGAGCAGTTGGACGAAGGACCCGCCAAGGAGGCCTTCCGCGACGCGTGCGCCGAGGTCCGCCCCCAGGAGGACGACCACGTCATGTGGGCCATGGAGACCCGCAGGCGCATGATCACGATGCAGGCGAGCAGTCACATGATGCAGGGGGTGGCGGCCACCGCCGAGAATCTCGTCAACCGAATCTCGTCGTGGTTCGACGACACCGCCACGTGACCAAGCGACCACACGCCGGCCAACCACAGGGCATCGAGGAGCAGCAGTGAAGGCACTCGTCTGGCACGGCCCTCGCGACGTGCGATGTGACACGGTGGACGACCCCACGATCGTCGAACCCAATGACGCCGTCGTACGGATCACGTCGAGCGGTCTCTGCGGGTCGGACCTGCACCTGTACGAGGTGCTGGCTCCGTTCATGACGTCGGGCGACATCCTCGGGCACGAGCCCATGGGTGTCGTCGAGGCAGTCGGACCCGGCGTGACCAACCTCGAGCCCGGCGACCGCGTGGTGGTGCCGTTCCAGATCTCGTGCGGTCACTGCTTCATGTGCGACCAGAAGCTCTTCACGCAATGCGAGACGACCCAGGTACGAGAGCAGGGCATGGGTGCCGCTTTGTTCGGCTACACCAAGCTCTACGGTCAGGTGCCTGGCGCCCAGGCCGAGTACCTGCGCGTGCCACATGCCGACTTCGGGCCAATCAAGGTCGAGTCCGACGCACCCGACGACCGGTTCGTGTACCTGTCGGACGTGCTACCGACTGCATGGCAGGCTGTCGAGTACGCCGCTGTTCCCGACGGTGGCACGGTGGCCGTGCTGGGACTCGGACCGATCGGCGACATGGCCACCCGCATCGCGCTGCACCGCGGCGCCGGCCGCGTCTTCGGCGTCGATCTCGTACCGGCGCGACTCGAGCGCTCCAAGGCCCGAGGGGTCGAGGTCCTCGACCTGCGCGAGCACGAAGACATCGCCGAGACCGTACGTGAGCTCACCGCCGGGCGAGGCCCGGACTCGGTCATCGACGCCGTCGGGATGGAGGCCCACGGCGACAAGGTCGGCAGCTTCGCCCACCGCGTCGCGGCCCTGCTACCCGACGCGGTGGCCGGCAGGCTGATGCAGCACGCCGGCATCGATCGCATGGCTGCGTACCACACGGCGATCGACATGGTGCGCAGAGGTGGCACCATCTCGCTCAGCGGCGTGTACGGCGGCATGGCGGATCCGATTCCGATGTTGACCCTTTTCGACAAGCAGGTTCAGGTCCGCATGGGCCAGGCCAACGTACGCCGCTGGATAGACGACATCCTGCCGCTGTTGTCGAACGGGCACGACCCGCTGGGCGTCGACACATTCGCGACGCACTATCTGCCGTTGGAGGATGGCCCGAGCGCGTACCAAGGGTTCCAGAGGAAGGACGATCACTTCGTCAAGGTCCTCTTCCAACCGGCCGCCTGACGCGAACCGGCGAGGGGGTTGGTCGAGGGGCCGGAGGGGTAGGCAACGGACCAATCCCGCGACGAAAGGATCAGCCGTGGACATCCTCGAACACCTGGAACAAGAACACCGCAAGGTCGAGTCGCTCATGGACCAGCTCAGCGAGTCCGACCCGGGGGAGGAGCGGGACCGCATGGTCCAGGAGTTGACCGAGGCGCTGCACATCCACATGGAGGTCGAAGAACGCTTCCTGTACCCCATCGTGGCCCAAGTGGCCGGCCAAGAGACGGAGCAAGAGGCCGACATCGAGCACTCATTGGCGCGTGAGGGCTTGGCAACCATCAACGATCTTTCGAAGAAGCCGGGCTTCGGCGCGGCGGTCGACATGTTGAAGGGCGGTGTCGGCCACCACGTGGAGGAGGAGGAGAAGGAGATCTTCCCCAAGCTGCGAGCCGACGCCCACGAGCAAATCAAGGCGTTGGACCCCGAGGCGCTCGAGACCGAGGTGAAGCGCGACGGTGCCACCAAGGACGAGCTGTATCGGCAGGCGCGGGCGGCGGACGTCCCCGGCCGCTCCAACATGACGAAGGACGAGCTGGCCCGCGCGGTCGGAGATGCATCCGCCGGCTAGATGCCCGCTACAGGTTGCTTCAGCTCGAGTGCGGCCTTGGGGGGCGTGGGAAAAGACACCGGACACAAACCCACCAAGGAGCCCACCATGCGAAAGTTCATCGTTGCCACCGCCGTCAGCGCGGCAGCGCTCGGATTGCCTGTCGGATCTGCGTTGGCACAAGACGTCGACGCACCCGACGCGGTCGAGACGGCCCAGAACGAGGCCGAGGACAACGGCGAATGGGGCCTGCTCGGCCTCGCCGGCCTGCTCGGACTGATCGGGCTGGCCGGGCTGAAGCGTCGCGACCGCGACGTCGGCCGTGACCGCGACTACGGGCGTCGCGAAGACGTGCGGGCCCGCTGACGACCGTGACCCCACGCGACTCCGGCCCGCAGCGTTGGGCTGCGGGCCGGAGCTTCGTGCTGTGCATCACCGGTTGTGTTCCGGGTTCTACCCACCGATCCGGCGTCTAGAACAGCCATCTGGTCAGGGCGAGCATCTCAGAACGACCAGTGCGATGTCGTCGGCTCGTTGTTCGATCGGCAGCCGGCTCGCCAGCCGGAGTCGAACGTCGTCGGCGATCTCCTCCGCGCTCGCACCGCGAGCTGCCTCACGCATGAACGCCAACGTCTGATCGTCACTCATGCCGTGGGGTTCGGGCAGATCCGTGATGCCGTCGGTGTAGAGGATGACCACGTCGCCCGGCTCGAGTTCGGTTTCGGCGGTGTCGACGTCTATGGCGTCGAATACGCCGAGGAGTGTCCCGGGCCGTCCGAGCGTGGTCGCCCGACCGTTCGCCCGTACGACGATCGGCAAGGGGTGTCCGGCGGCGCCACACGCGAAACGAAAGCGACCGTCACCGCTGTGGCGCAAGGTCGCATAGCACGCGGTGCAGAATAGGTGTCGGCCCGAACGACCGACGGCCTCGTTGATCCATTCCAGAACGGTGCTGTGATCGTGGCCGTGTCGGGACGCGGCACGAAGTGTGTGTCGCGCGATACCGGTTACCGCGGCCGCGTCGGGCCCGGTTCCGCAGACGTCGCCGATGACGACCGCCCACGCAGACGGGTCGAGGGGAAACACGTCGTAGAAGTCGCCTCCGACTTCGCTGACGCCACCGGCCGGCCAGTATCTGACCGCCACCTCGACGCCTGGGATCTCGGGAACCTCGGGTGGCAACAGCGACCGCTGGAGTGTGGCGGAGATGTTGCGGTGCTGATCGGTGAGCCAGAGGTTCTCGAGTGCCGCGGCGATGCGTCCGGCGGCCGCCTGGGCCAGTGCGACGTCTTCCTCGCCGTACTCGCGCTCTGACTCTGCGCTGACGAACTGCATGGCCCCGATCACGCCACGCTTGCTCATGAGTGGGACCGTGATCACACTCGTCAGGGATAGGGCATCGACGATGGCGCGTGCCGCATCTTCTTCGATCGGGGATTGCTCGATCGCCTCGTCGATCATGGCTTGGTCGACGCGAGGGATGAACTCGGTCCGACCGCTGCGGATGACCGCGGGTACGCCTGTCCTGGCCCGCGGGTCGTACGGGTAGCGCTCGGACAGCTCGTTGGCCCACGCCACTTTGGAGGCATCGGAGTGAGCGACATACCGCTCGACGGCGCCACTGGGCTCCGGAATGAAGTGGAGTGAGCACCAGTCGCCGAGCCGGGGTACGGCCGCGTGGGTCACGGCCTCCATGAACTCCTTGTGCGTCTCGGCCGAGATCGACGCGTCGGTGAGCCCTACGAGGAACTGCAATCGCTCTCGTTCGAGGAATTCGTACTGCGCCCACGCGGCTGCGGCGTCGGCGCGCTTCTCGGTATGCAGCTCGGTGTGCTTGCGTTCTGTGATGTCGCCGGTGCACCCGATCGTCCCCGTGACGTTGCCGCTCTCGTCGAACGTCACGTTGCCTCGGCCTTGCAGCCAACGGATCGTCCCGTCAGGCCACACCACCCGGTGGTCGACCTGGTAGCTCGATTGCTCGACCGTGGCGCGGTCCACGGCGGCCAGTACCTCGTCGCGGTCGTCGGGATGGAGCAGCGACACCCACGTCTCGAAGGTCCCGTCGAAACTGCCCGGCGCCAGACCGAAGATCCGCTCCAGCTGCTCGTCCCAGGTGACCTTCCCAGTTGTCGCATCCCAGCGCCACGTACCGAGCTGGCCGGCGGCCAACGCCAGGTTCAAGTGCTCGGTCAATTCGGCCGTGCGCTTCTCGACCCGACGAAGGTCTGTCACCTCGTCGGCGGCCGCCACGACGCCGACGACGCGACCGTCGTCGTCCCGAAGCGGTGCCACGAGCGCATACACCCGGATCGGCGTGCCGTCACGACGGAGCACCCGGAGATCGCCGTCCCATTGGGACCCGCCGAGCACGGTGTCGAGCACCTCGGCAGACTCCCTCGCGTCGGCGGGCGGGCGGATCACCGATCCGATCAGCCGGCCGACGACATCCCCCGACGTCCAGCCGTAGACGGTCTCCGCCTGCCGGTTCCAGCCGACGATGACACCGTGGCGGTCGAGGACCACGACGGCTCGCGGGAGCGCGTCGAGGACCCTCGTGGTTTGGTCGAAGGCCTTCTGGGCCGCCGCGTCTGGCGTTCGCCTCGTCACATCCCCGGAGCTCACTGGTTCTCTCGCAGCGCCTAATCCGATGCTCGACCCTGGCCCGACGTGCTGACCGACACCGTAGTCCACAGCGCTGGGCCGGTTACCGTGGGCGAGTCGGCTCGACGGCCGGTCGGCGAACGCTACGAAGCGCGCCGGTCGCCCGTTCGCGACGCTCGTGGTTCCGCGGAGCGGACCTGAGGGCTCGAGCCAGCCTGAGATCTCGCGCCGGCGCGGCGGAAGAGACGCGTGAGCCGGGCGTGAACCAGTGCGGCTCGTGCCGCGTTCGCACCGGGAGCGCCGTGCACGCCGCCGCCGGGATGGGCGGACGCGCCACCCAGGTACAGGGCGCGCACCGGTGTCTCGGCCCGGGCCAGCCCGGGAAGCGGCCTGAAGACCAACTGCTGGTGCAACTGAGTGGTTCCCGCGCTCAAGTCGCCGCCGATGAGATTGGGATTGGCCTGCTCCAGCGCGACGGGCCCTTGCACGTAGCGCCCGCGCACGAGCACGCGGAACCCCGGGGCCTTGCGCTCGATCGCGGCCTCGATCCGATCCACGACTCGTGCCACCGCCGCGTCGGTCCACTTCGTCGGTCGCCCATCTTCGCCTTTGGGCTCTTGTGGCACGTGGGTGTAGGCCCACGCCGACTCGGTGCCCGGTGGCGATCGGCTCGGGTCGGTGGTCGTCATCTGGCCCAGCACGACGAACGGTTCGGTCGGTGTCGTGCTCGTCGCGAGGTCGCACGCGTAGCGCGACAAACGGTCGATGCCATCGGCGAGATGCACCGTACCGGCCAGGTGCAGACGGTCATCGGCCCACGGAATCGGCTGCTCGAGCGCCCAGTCGACCTTGACCGTCCCGGCACTGGGCTGCCAGCGGGTGATGTTCTCGTCGATGCGCGTGGGGAGGGGCACATCGCACAGCAGTGAACGGTAGAGCGCAGGTGCCGTGACCGTAGCCAGCACCGCGTGACGTACCGGCACCTCGTTGCCGTCGACGATCAGTCCACGGGCGCGGTTGCGCTCCACCACCACCTGGGTGACCTCCGCACCGCAACGGACGGTGCCGCCACGAGACCGCAACCGCGCGACGAGGGCCGCGGTCAGGGCTCCGGCGCCGCCGACGGGCACGGGAAAGCCGACCTGCTGGGCGAGACCCGTCAGCAGCCAACCGAAGATCGCACTGCCGGCCGTCTCTGGCGTGAGA
>Ga0299914_10002046_pt1 | contig 13700 bp, 12 predicted proteins | sample RVTome_10_FD_201361 | JGI IMG/M metagenome (GOLD analysis project Ga0299914, IMG submission 201361) | Soil microbial communities from uranium-contaminated site in the Upper Colorado River Basin, Wyoming, United States - RVT153D57 (version 2) ...
TCAAGATCGCTACCGTAGCGCCGGGCAATCCAGCCCGTGGCCTGCCGCGCATTCAGGGCGTGTATCTGCTTATCGACGCGCTCACGCTGAGTCCGGTGGCTGTCTTGGACGGGGCGGCACTGACGGCGCTGCGGACGCCGGCTGCATCGGCGGTGGCCGTCAGGCACCTGGCTGCGCCGAATGCCGGCCACCTGGTGCTGTTCGGCACCGGACCGCAGGCTTGGGGCCACCTTGACGCCATCTGTGCGGTCCGGCCGATCGAGAGGGTCACTCTCGTCCCACGCTCGCCAGACCGAGCCGAGCCGCTGGTCGAGCACGGCCGTTCCACGCTCGGATTGCTCGCCACTACCGGCTCTCCGGACTCGGTGGCCGAGGCCGACATCGTGGCCTGCTGCACCACGGCGCGCACACCGTTGTTCTCCGGGGACCTGCTGCGGGACCACGTCGTCGTCGTGGCCATCGGATCGCACGAGCCAGCTGCGCGCGAAGTGGACGACCTGACCGTCTGCCGTAGCACCGTCGTCGTGGAGGCCAGGACCGCTGCGCTCCGCGAAGCCGGCGATGTCATCGGGGCGGTGCGGTCAGGCGCGCTGGACGCCGAGCGCCTCATCGGGTTGGCCGACGTCGTACGCGGGACGGCAGATCTACCGCCTGGCCCGCGCCTGTACAAGAGCGTCGGCATGAGCTGGCAGGATCTGGTGGTCGCCGCCGCTGCCTACGAAAGATCACTCCAGCCCGACAGGTAAGTGTGGCGGCCGAGTCATGCGGCCAGCCCCAAGTCCGTGAGGATGGCCAGCAACTTGGCGTTCTCGTCGTGGATGTACGCGCCGAAATCAGCGCCCGCCAGAAAGGCATCGGTCCAACCGTTCCTGACCAGGACATCTCGCCACTCGGCCGATGCGTGGAGCTCGGCGATGGCATCCTGAAGCGCTTCGACGTCGGCGCTATGAAGGCCCGGGGGTGCGACGATGCCGCGCCAGTTAACGTACACCACGTCGACCTCTGACTCTTGCAGGGTTGGAACATCCGGAAAACTTGGGTGACGCTCCTCGCTGGTCACGGCCAGCGCCTGCAGTTGGCCTGATTTGACCTGGTCGGCGTATTCGCCGACGCCGGAGACCCCAAAGGCCACTCGCTCGTCAAGGATCGCCGCGAGGAGGGCACCGCCCCCGTCATGTTGCACGTAACTGACGTCTTTCGGTGGAATCCCTATTGCCTTGGCGATGAGCATCGGTGCCAGGTGATCCGGGCCGCCGGGAGTTGAACCGCCGCCAACTGTGACCTCGCTCGGGTCGGCCACCCAGTCGGCCGCCAGCTCGGCCAGTGTGTCGTACGGGGAGTTCTCGCTGACCACAACTATTTCCGGCTCCTCGATCAGGCGGGCGATCGGTGTGGTCTCTTCGAGTGTTGCGGCGGACCTGTGGGTGTACTGAGCGCCCACCATGCCCTGACCCATGAGCATCAGCAGCTGCCCGTTGCCCTCCTCATACACCATGCGCTGCAACCCGACCGTCCCACCGGCGCCGGGCAGGTGGAACACCTCGACACTGTGGGCGATCCGGGAATCATCGAGCGCCTTCGCGACGGTTCGCGCGGTAGCGTCATAGCCGCTGCCTGGCGCGTTCGGCACCATGATCCGCAGACCGGACAGGCTGTCGTCGTCACCGGCGCATGCAACCAGAGCAAGTGCGGCCGCCGCGCCGGCCAGCGCGAGGCGGCGCCATCGTCCCATCGGATGCTCCTTCGTGGCCTTGGACAGATGCTCCTCCCGGCTGGACATCGGTGTCATCACTTGTGGTCGCGCATTCCGTTGTGGTCGTTGTGGTCGTAGGTCTCTTTTCCCAAGGCTTGCCCGACCCGCCCATTGTGGCGTTTGCTGTGGTCACCGGCACGACCGTACTGCGACGGCGAGTACGCCCGGCGAACGGAAGCAGATCATGCGCTGGAAGATGTCGCTGGCGAGGCAGTTCTTGCTGCTTCAGTTGTGCATCGTGCTGCTCGCCGTCAGCGCTGTTGCCGCTGTGTCCATCGCCCAGTCCGACTCGCGCTTCCGCAACGAGGAGGGCCGGCGGCTTCGTTCTCTCGCCACGAGCCTGGGCAGCAACGCGCCGATCCGACTCGGGTTGGAGGACCCAGCCCGCTGGCGCGACGCGCTGGCGGTTGAGGCTGAGAGCGCTCGCGGCGTCTCTGGTGTCTCGTTCGTTCAGATCGTCGACGACGGCGGCCACGTGCTCACCGGACCGGACACCGGCCGCCCGGTGATGCTGGGCGAAAGCGACGCTCTCACTGGCCGTTCGTGGGTCGGAGTGATCAATGACGGAACCGAGGCATTGGTCGCGCATGAGCCGGTGTTCAACGAGGACAACGGCGAGATAGTCGGCTTGGTCGTTGTCGGCAGAACGTATCCGACGCTGCGCGAGCAGTTGGCGGCGGCGACCCCGGACCTGCTGACCTACCTCCTCCTTGGTGCGACGCTCGGCGTCGCCGGATCTCTCCTGCTCTCCCGCCGGATCAAGCGGCAGACCCTCGGCCTGGAGCCCGGTGAGATCACGGGTCTCGTCGAGCATCGTGAGGCGATGCTGCACGGCATCAAAGAAGGCGTCATTGGAGTCGACACCGCTGACCGGATCACGCTGGTGAACGACGAAGCGGTCCGCCTGCTCGGCCTGCCGGCTGACGCGGTCGGCCGATCGCTGGCGGCGCTCGAACTCGGCGATCACCTGCGTGAGGTGCTTACCGGTAAAGTCACCGGCCCGGACCAGGTCGTGGTGCGAGATGACAAAGTGCTCGTTCTCAACCAGATGCCAGTCGTCGTCCGCGGCCGGTTGGCCGGTTCGGTTACCACGCTTCGCGACCGTACCGAGCTGGCCGTCCTTCGGCGGGAACTGGACGTGAGCCGCCACACCACCGACACGCTGCGTGCGCAAGCACATGAGTTCACCAACAAGTTGCACACGGTGGCCGGTCTGGTCGAGCTTGGCGAATACAACGAGGTGATCCGCTACATAACCCTCGCCAGCCAGGCCCACGAGCAGCTCATATGCGAAGTCACCTCGCGCATCGCGGACCCAGCGTTGGGTGCGCTGCTCATCGCCAAAGCGAGTCTCGCCGCGGAGCAGAACGTGGAACTGCGAATTGCCCCGGGCTCAGTCATGGAACCCCTGGACGAAACCCTCGCCGCTGATCTTGTGACCGTGGTCGGCAACCTGGTCGACAACGCGCTCGACGCGCTCAGTCCGGGTGGGTGGGTGGAGGTCGGAGCGCGGACGTCCAACGGCGAGATCACCGTGACAGTGCGCGACTCCGGTGAAGGAGTTGCTCCCGACATGATCGACGAGGTGTTCACGCTGGGATTCACAACCAAGTCCGGCGATGGGCACCGGGGCCTGGGGCTGGCGATGGCCCGGCTGCTCTGTGCTCGTCGTGGCGGCACGATCGACGTGCAGGGATCGGTGTTCACTGTTCGCCTGCCGCTGGCGATAGGGAGTGCGGCGTGATCAGAGTATTGGTCGCCGACGACGACTTCATGGTCGCAAAGGTTCACAGTGGATTCGTGGAGCGAATTCCCGGCTTCGTTGTCGCAGGAGTGGCTCACACGGGCGAAGAGACGATTGCAGAGGTTGGACGGCTGCGCCCCGATCTCGTTCTGCTGGACATCTACTTGCCGGATTTCTCCGGCCTCGAAGTGTTGCGCCGGCTACGTGAGGACGACGCACAGGTCGACGTCCTGGCCATCACCGCGGCGCGCGACGTGGACACGATCCGGACTGCACTGCGTGGAGGCGTTGTCCACTACTTGATCAAGCCGTTCACCTTCGAGAACCTGCGGGATCGTCTCGAACGATATGCGGCGGCCCAGCACCGGTTCGACAGCTCGGGCGACGTGGCACAGGATGACGTGGATCGTCTGTTCGGGGCGCTCCGGTCGGCTCGGTCCAGCCTGCCAAAAGGGCTTGCCCGGCCCACGGCCGAGCTTGTTGCCGGCACCCTCCGCCGCGCCGGCGGCGATCTGTCGGCGGCCGAAGCAGCGGCTGTAGCCGGGTTGTCACGGGTCAGTACCCGCCGATACCTGGAGTACTTCGTCGCAGCCGGCCTAGCGGCAGTCCGGCTGAAGTACGGCGGAACTGGCAGACCCGAACGCCGATACCGGTGGAAGGGGAGCTGACGGCCGCCGGCCGGCAAATAACTGGGGGTGTGGCGGGCCACGCTCGCTATCAATCCTCGGTGCCGATTGCGACCTTTTCGGCCTCGCGTCCGCGAGTTCGGGCGACGATCCTCGGTACGTAGGGCAATACCAACGCGACCACGCCAAGAAGCAAGAGGCACAGCGTCAACGGCCGGGTAATGAACACAGACAGGTCTCCGTCGGAGACCAGCAGGGCGCGGCGGAACTGTATCTCCATCATCGGACCAAGAATGACACCCAAGATCACCGGCGCCAGCGGGAAGTCATGCTGCCGCATGAACAGCCCGACGATGCCTATCCCGTAGGCGACCAGCACATCGAAGATGCTGCCGGAGATCCCGTACACACCGAGGGTCGCGAACACCAGGATGCCGGCGTAGAGCACCGGCCGAGGGATCTGCAGGACCTTGACCCAGATCCGGATCAGCGGAAGGTTCAGCGCGAGCAGGATGACGTTCCCGATGTAGAGGGACGCGATGAGCGCCCACACCAGGTCCGGCGACTTCTCGAACAGCTGCGGGCCCGGCTGCAGGTTGAAGATCTGGAACGCGGCGAGCAGGACCCCCGCTGTGGCTGAGGTGGGGATCCCAAGCGTCAGCAACGGCACCAGGACGCCCGAGAACGACGCGTTGTTCGCCGCTTCGGGTCCGGCGACGCCTTCGATGGCACCGCTGCCGAACTCCTCCTTGTGCTTGGAGCGGTGCTTCTCGTAGGTATACGACAGGAACGTCGGGATCTCCGCGCCTCCGGCTGGGAGGGCGCCGAACGGGAAGCCGATTCCGGCGCCGCGAATCCACGGCATGAAGGAGCGCCGCCAGTCGTCACGGCTGAGCCAGCCGAACCGGCCCTTCGCTGGTTCCAGCGGGGCAACGTGCTCGGGGATCTGGCCGGGCCTGCTTGCGACGTAAAGCGTCTCGCCGATCGCAAACAGGCCGACGATGACGATGACGATGTCAACGCCGTCGAGCAGTTCCAGGCGGCCGAATGCGAACCGGTCCTGGCCGGTCAGCTGGTCGATGCCGACGAGTCCGAGGAACAGTCCGAGGAACAGCGACATGAGCCCGCGCACGAGAGAACGGCCGACCAGCGCCGTGACCGACACCATGGCGAGGATGGCGAGAGCGAAGTAGTCCGATGCCCGGAACTTGACCGCGACGGAGGCGACCGGCTCGGCCACGAACGTCAGCAGGACGATAGAGATGGTGCCGGCAACGAAAGACCCGATGGCAGCGGTGGCCAGCGCTGTGCGGGCCCGGCCCCGCCGGGCCATCTGGTAGCCCTCGATGGCGGTCGCGACCGAAGCCGACTCGCCGGGTGTGTTGACCAGGATCGAGGTCGTCGAGCCCCCGTACATCGCGCCGGCATAGATCCCGGCGAACATGATGAAAGCCCCCGTCGGGTCGTTCATGCTGAAGGTGAGCGGCAGCAGCAGCGCGATCGTCAAGGCCGGTCCGATGCCCGGAAGAACACCGATGAGCGTGCCGAGTGTTGCGCCGAGCGCGGCGAACAGCAGATTCTCCGGGCTCAGGACGGTGTCGAAGCCTTGCAAGAGATCACTGAAGACGTTCACAGCGGGATCACCCCCTGTGGCAGTGGGATGTCCAGCAACCTGGTGAAGCCTAGGTAGATGACGATTGGCACCGTGACACCAACGACCAGGTCTCGGCCTATGCGGCGGCTGCCGAGCAGACGCGCCGCAACGACGAAGAAGGCGGCCGTGGCCAAGACGTAGCCCACTCCGGAATGCTCAACGGCCAATGAGTAGCCGACAAGCGCCGCGGTCAAGCCCGCGGGTGTTCGCCAGTTCCACCGCGCACGGGCGCCCGGAATCTCGTCGGCCTCGTGGCGGCTGACCCAGGCCGGCACCACTACCTGCTGCAGCAGGTACACCACGGCCAGGGCCAGCCAGCCCACTGTCACCACGACTGGCCATAACCGCGGGCCGTCGATCGTGAGGCCGCTCTCTCCGGCTTCAGCGATCGCCTCGCGAAGGAGGAGTAGGCCGGCGGCCAGCACGACAAGGCCAAGGATCCGGGACTGCCCGCGGCGCTGCTCCTGGTCGGAGGCGGCGGCGGACACCGCCTCCGACCGCGGCTGGCCGCTGGTCACGGCCATCTACTCGGCCAGTCCTATGTCTGTGAGCACCTCGGTGATCCGGGAGCTCTCGTCCTGGAAGAACGTCGCGGCCTCGTCGCCGTTGACGTAGAAGTCCTCCCAGCCCTGCTGTTCGAGAACCTCCTGCCACTCGGGGGACGAGCGCATTTCGTCGATCAGCGTCACGATCGATGCACGCTCCGCGTCGCCGATTCCCGGCGGAGCCACCACGCCGCGCCAGTTCATGAGCTCGACGTCGTATCCCGCGTCGATGATGGTGGGAGTCGGCTCGTCGGCGCCTGCGTCCAACGGTGCGGAACTCGAAACGGCCAGCGCGCGCGCCTCGCCGGCTTCGACCAGATCCCGGAATTCGCTCACGCCCGAGACCGCTGCGGTCAGATCGCCGGACAACAGACCGGCCTTGACCTCGCCGCCGCCCGAGTAGGCGACGTATTTGTCCGTGACCGCAGCCGGATCGACGTCGGCCGCCTTAGCCAGCAGTCCTACCAGAACGTGGTCGGTCCCACCGGCCGAGCCACCGCCCCACGTCACTGACGCCGGGTCGGCCTTGAAGTCGTTGACGAGTTGTTCCAACGTCTCGTACTCAGACTCCGCGGGAACGATGATGACCTCGGCTTCTGCGGTGAGCGTTGCAATCGGAGTCGTCTGGGTGAGATTGACAGCCGAGTCGTTGGTAACCACGCCTCCGACCATGACCAGTCCGGAGATCATCAGCCGATGGGCGTCGCCTTCGTGCTGGGTCACCAGCTCGGCGAGCCCGAGCGTGCCGGCCGCCCCCTCGACGTTGTAAACCTCGACGGAATGCCCGTTCACCAGGTCGGCGTCGCGGAGCGTCTGCTGAATGGTGCGGGCGGTGGTGTCCCAGCCCCCGCCCGGTGCGGCAGGCGCCATCAAGTGCAGGGTGGTGGTTGGGTATACGACCGGAGCCGAGTCTTCGGTGTCGTCGGCGGCCGGGTCCGCGTCACCTTCAGTGCCACCACAGCCGGCGGCGGCGATCGCGAGCGGGAGTGCGAATGCGGCTAAAGCCAGCCTCCTGGCGCCCGCCCTGCCCAGGCTGAAGCGCTGAGTTGTACCAGTGATCACGACGGTCATCTCCTTAGCCGGATGGCCTGCGATGGCGTGCGTGTTGCATGCCTGTTACGAGGAGATGCTCACGGACCCGTTCTGCCGCGTCACGATTTCGATCGGAAAGTGTGTTGTGGTCTCTTCGGTCGTACTCCGCCCGTTACCTCACACCGCGCCGAGAACCCCAAAGCCAGGCCTTGGCGCCGAAGGCAGAACTCGTCGCAGCGACGCAATTGGGCCGTGCGTCTTCCTCACGCGCCCTCGGCTCTGGAAGATCGCCACCGTGGGTATCCTCGACGGAGGGGCCGCTAGCTCAACTGGCAGAGCAGGAGACTTTTAATCTTCGGGTTCGGGGTTCGAGTCCCCGGCGGCCCACCAAAGCCCTATTGAGTGGTGTGCCTACTTGGTGCCGACCCCGATGTTCAGCGGCGCGGTCAGCACGGCCTCGCGGTTGACCCCGGAGCGCTCTCGGACCATGCCGTCGAGCACCGTGATGATGTCCATGCGCTGGTGGTCGGTGAGGTCGGCGACGAGCATCCCCGGGAGCGGGTTACCGCCCATGGTCCAGTCCCACAGTTGCTGTCCCGTTCGCACGGCAATGCGCTCATCGTTGCTCGTGTCTACGGTGATCTCCCTTAGTTCTGCGTCAAGGAGTCGCTGCCGCAGGACATGCGGGTCGGCGAGCTGGAACTCCAGCGGCGGTTCATCCTCCGGCGGTCCTGCGAAGTCGGGGACCACCGCCTGCACCGCGCTGATGAACACGTGCAAGGCCTCGAAATCGGCTGGGTTCCCGTATGCGATGACGAGAACCCGTCCGCCCGGTTTCGTCACCCGCACCATCTCACGCAGAGCCTGTGCCTGATCGGGAACGAGCATGACGCCGAACAGTGAGCCGGTGACGTCGAAGCTGTCGTCGGGGAGGTCGAGTGCGTGGCAGTCCATCACCCGGCCTTCCGCGTCAAGATCTTCGGTCCTCACACGTGCGTTGAAGTGGTCGATCATCTTCGGTGACCAGTCGGTGGCCAGTACCCTCGCGCCGAGTCGTGCCGCCGGAAGGCTCAAGCCGCCGGGCCCAGCGGCGACGTCGAGAAACGTGTCGCCCGGTTGCAGCCTCGCCAGGCGAAGTCCCGCCATTGCCACCTCGGCCTCGCCTGGGGCGACGTGCTCGTCGTAGCGGGCGGCGAGCGCGTCCCAGGCATCGACAGGGGCGGCGTGCTCTCCGTGCTGAGCTGTCTCGTGCTGCTGACCTGTCATCTCCGTCTCCTTCCTGAGAACGTCATCAGAGGAGAGGAACGCTAGGCATGCAGCTGCCGGATCGCTTCGGCCAAACTGTCCAGGGCGCGCCCGGAGGCATGGTCACTTCTGTGTATTGCGCCTAGATGAGGCCGTTCTCGTACGCGTAGGCGGTGGCTGCCGCACGGGGCGGCACTGCGAGCTTGGTGAGGCAGTTGTGGACGTGGCGGGCGACGGTCTTCTCGGAGAGGCTGAGCTCGGTCGCGATCGCCCGATTGGTCTTGCCCGATGCGACGAGCCGGAGTACCTCCACCTCGCGCGCGGTCAGACCCATAGCGCCCTGACCGTAGGGCTGCCTGGTGATTGCGTCGAGTCTCTCGACGTCCGGCCTGGCCCCCAACTGCTTGAAGACTCTCCTTGCTTCGTCGAGCTCCATCACGGACGTGTCGGGATCGCCGAGCGCAGCGCAGCTGAGACCGATGAGGACCTGGACGCGGGCTGTCTCGTAAGGAGCCTCCAGGTCCCGCCACGCCGATCCGGCGGCGCGAAGGCTGCGCAGCGCCGATCGTGGCTGGCCCTCAGCAAGCAAAACCGCTCCCGCAGCCGAGGCAGCCAACGCACGGAGATAGGGAGCGTCCAACAGCGCCGCGATCTGCCCTAGCTCGTCCGCGCCCGCGCGAGCCGACGCCACATCCCCGGAGGCGATCATGATCTCGACGCCGGCGGGAAGTAGACGAGACCGCGCTGACGGATCCGAGGTTTCCTCCAGGGCGCGGCGCAGGACACCGGTCGCCACATCGATGCGTCCCTGCGCCAGCCGAAGCAGCGCGAGGCCCGGCTCCGGCCGGCGGCCGGCAGCGCTGGCCTTGCGATAGTTGTCCTCCGCCTCGGCGAAAAGGCCACGCAGCCGCTGAAGCTCGCCGAGCTGGTAGTACGCCGAGCCCAGCGTGTCCCATCTGACCGGCCCGGACAGGTGGTCGCAGGCTTGCCGGGCGGCCTCCATCGCGTCGGTCCACGCACCTTCCAGGTGCAGGAGCTCGCACCGATGGACCAGGCAGTTACCCCGGTATGGCACGAGATCGGGCTGGGAATCGCACCAGCGGGTCAGTGCGGCCGTCCATTGCCTCGCACGCTGCAGATCGAAGAGCTCCGCACAGCCGGCGATCACCGTGCAATACGCGATTCCTGCATACACCGTGGAGACCTCGCCAGAGGAGACGGCGACCATGACTTCGTCGAGCAGCGCCAACCCCGCTTGGCGCTGGCCCTGGACGATCAAGCACATACCCTGGCCTAGGCGTGACATGACCACTAGGTCGGTGTCATTGAAACGCTGACCACGGGTGACGCTCACGGCGAACGCGGTCTCTGCACGCTCCGGGTCTCCGCGCCACATCTGTGCGAAGGCATTCCACGTCTGCAGCCAGACGTGTTCTGCGCATTCGCCGCAGCCTTCAAGCAGGCGTCCGCCGCGCGCGAACCATCCCATCGCCGGGGCAGTCTCGCCTCGGAAGATAAGGCCAGACCCGACAAGGAAGGCGTTCCGAGCGGCGCGCCGCGGATCGCCGCGGCGGATGGCTTCATGGTGAGCCCGTGTCCACGCCCGAGTGGATTCAGCGTCATGGCCGGTCAAGTACGAGGCCAGCGCCAATTTCTCGAGATCGTCGAGATCAAGCGACTCGGTGGCGTCCGCCGTCTCGAACTTCGCGCGAGCATCCCCCCACAAGCGTTCGGCGAAGGACGCCCGCGCTTGCTCCAGTACGCCGCGCGTGGTCACAGGCACAGTCTCCTTTGTATCCGCGGAGAGCAGTCCGCTCAGGCCTGAACCGACTGCGGCTGGTAGCAGAGGAGCACGTTGCCCGAGTCGAATGCACGGGTGCGCAGAAGTCGGTATCGAGTGAGGTCACCGCCCCGCAGCACCGGCCGGCCATTGCCGAGCGCGACCGGGTTCACCATGATCCGCAGTCCATCCAGCAGCCTCAACCGCACAAGGCTGGCGGTCAGCGCCGAGCTGCCGAGAAGCGATGTCCTTTCAAGGCCGTAGCCGTCCATCGTGACCATCAGGAACGCGAAGATCTTACGCATCGAACACCTCCTGTGCGTTCTGATGGATTGACAGTGCAGCCGTCCGAAACTCACCGACTGGGGCCAATCGTGGCCATCGGCTCTTCGGCAAACGCCCCTACTGCCGGAGAAGAGGTGTATGCCCTGCACCGGTGGGGTACACGAGTCTGCCCACAAGAACGGCGATGAGCTGCGGAAAGATCACGGAGGCAGAGAATGAGTTCAGCCAATTATCAGCGCCCTTCGTTTAACGACGAACCCACGGGCGCCAGGGAGCAGGCCAAGCAGACCGCGGGCAACGCGGCCGAGGCCGGGAAGCACGTCGGCGGTGTCGCGAAGCACGAGGCGCGGCAGGTGGCGACAGAGGCGCGCCAGCAGGCCCGAAACCTGCTCGACGACGCCAAGACCCAGGTGGAGGACCAGTCGCGGACGCAACGCGACCGCCTGGTCAGCAACTTGCGCACGTTCACTGACGACCTGGAGCAGATGGCTGCCCAGAGCGAGAGCGGGACGGCCAACCGACTCGTGCAGCAGGTAGCCAGTGCTGCGCGCTCGTTTACCGACCAGCTCGACCAACGCGAGCCGGCGGAAATGCTGGACGAGGTCCGGCGCTTCGCCCGCCGAAGGCCGGGCGCTTTCCTGCTCGGTGCGTTCGCGGCGGGTGTCGTGGCCGGACGGGTGGCGCGCGGTGCGAAGGACGCGGGCTCCGACGAGACCACGGACACGACCAGCACCGCCGAAATGCGCGGCATCGGCGACGCCCGAGTCGGAACAGGGCTGCCACCGGTCGGTCAACGGCCCGGCGAGCCAAGCCCGGCCGGTGTCACGCCGGCAACAGGGCCGGCCTACCCAAGCCAGGGGCCAGGTTATGTAGATCCGCAATCCGTCGGCGGCGGACGCTATGCCGCTGATCAAAACAGGAGAGGCACCGCATGACCATTCCCGAATCCGGTGCCAGCGGTTATATCAACAGCGACCGCGCACCGTACTCCGACACAACCACCGGTGGCGTACCGCCCCCTGGGGAGGGTGACGGCAGGTCGGTCGGCGAGATCGTCGGCGAGATCGCCAGCGATCTGAGCAACCTGGTCAAGCAGGAACTCGACCTGGCCAAGACCGAAGCCAAGAAGGAGGCCAAGAAGGCGGCCCGGGGTGCAGGGATGCTCGGCGGCGCTGCCGTCGCGGCTCAGCTGACCCTCGTCTTTCTGTCCTTGTGCCTGATGTTCCTCCTGGACAACTGGATGCACACCGCCTGGGCGGCGCTGATCGTCGCAGCAGTGTGGGGCATCGTCGCGGTCGTACTCGGTCTGCGCGGCAGGAAAGAGTTCCAGGAATTCAACCCCTCACTCGAAACGACACAGCAAACACTGAAAGAGGACGTTCAATGGGCGAAAGAACAGAAGAACAGCTGACCAGAGACATCGAGGGCACCCGCGAGGATCTCTCGCGCAACCTCGACGCTCTCAACGACAAGGTGAATCCCAGCCGCGTGATGGAGCGGCGCAAGCGCGCCGTCCGCAACAAGCTGGGATCGATGAAGGACAAGGTCATGGGCACTGCGGACGACATGCGCACCAGCGCTCAGGACGCCGGCGGAAGTGTGACCGACCGCGCTTCCAACCTGGCCGACTCCGCGACGAGCACTGCCGCGGACGCTGCCAGGTCTGTCCAGCAGCGAGCAGAAGGGAACCCGCTGGCCGCAGGTCTTATCGCCTTCGGCGCCGGTGCCTTGATCGCTTCGCTGATCCCGGCCAGCGAGAAGGAATCGCAGGCTGCGCAGAAGCTCGTCGAGACCGCCAAGGAGCAGGGCCAGCCGATCCTGGACGAGGCTAAGGCCGTCGGCCAGGAAATGGGCCAGGAACTCAAGGACCGGGCGGCCGAAGCAGGGCAGGAGGTCAAGGCCTCCGCGCAGGAGTCCGTGGAACATGTGAAGCAGGAGGGCCAGTCGTCCGCCCAGGACGTGAAGGACGACACCCGGGCACGCATGCAGTAGGCAAGCCCAACTTAGTCTCAGGGGGTCGTCCGCCGCTGTGGACGACCCCCTGAGCCTGGGTGCTGCGCCTTCGCCGACCGTTGACGTAAGAGTGCCCGGTCCCCTCGAGAGTGACGGCGAGGTGGAACTGTCTGCCGAGCCTTCGGCCGCGGCCGACTCGGCCGCACCCGCCGGCGTTGCCTTGGAGGCGGCCGGCTCGTGGCCTGAGAGCGCTAACACACTCTCTCGCTGTTAGCGCTAACAATTCGCCGTGAATTACCGCTCACATCAGGGTGTGTCAACGGGGAGACTCGGCCGTTACACGATGAGATCATGGTAAATCGGCTGTGCTTACGCGTAGGTATTACCAAGTAATCCGTTTGATGCTTGGCGCGCTGCTCTGGACAGCACGCCTCAGATGTTGCCAGAATGTTACCGTTAACATCTCACTGGCGAGCAGATGTGAAGGTTAACATTCGGTGCCACGGGCTGTCCGAAGGCCCGTATCTAGTGCAGACGTCTGGCGTGCAAGCCGGACCAGAACGAGGAGGTTCTGCGAATGAAGAAGAGAAAGGGTCTTCTCGCCAGCGTTGTGCTGCTGGGGGCTGTGACGCTCACGGTCGCCGGCTGCGGCGGGTCGGACGGGGACGAGGACAGCACCGGGACGGACGCGGGTGAGGGCAGCGGAGAGCTCATCACCGTCGGTTTCGCGCAGACGGGGTCCGAGAGTGGTTGGCGCAGCGCCAACACCGAGTCGATGCGGGCGGCCTTCTCCGAGGAGAACGGCTTCAACCTGATCTTCAACGCGGCGGACAACGACCCGGCGGCGCAGATAGCGGCGGTGCGCAGCTTCATCAACCAGGGCGTGGACGCGATCGTTATCGCACCCATCGTCGAGGACGGCTGGGACGACGTCCTGCAGGAGGCACAGAGTGCGGGCATCCCGGTCATCCTCGAGGACCGTACCGTCACGGCATCGGAGGACCTGTACGCCGCCTGGGTGGGTTTGGACTTCAAACGCGAGGGCGTCATGGCCGGCGAGTGGGCCGCCGAGACGTTCGGCGA
>Ga0299914_10002047_pt1 | contig 13698 bp, 17 predicted proteins | sample RVTome_10_FD_201361 | JGI IMG/M metagenome (GOLD analysis project Ga0299914, IMG submission 201361) | Soil microbial communities from uranium-contaminated site in the Upper Colorado River Basin, Wyoming, United States - RVT153D57 (version 2) ...
AACCGCCCTGGTGGCCCTGGCCATGAATGCCGACAGGCCCTCCGACCTGATGACCAATCTCGATGTCTTCGTGGGCGGGCCCGATGGGACCGACTACGCCACGGCCCTATACGTGATCGTCGACCTCAAAGCCAGTGGCCTGACATACGCCTCGGCCGGGCACCCCCCAGCCCTCCTGCGGCGGGAGTCGGGAGAGGGAGAGTGGCTGGATGGTGGGCTGTCCGGGCCGCTCTACGGCGATGCCACCGTGGTGCGAACAGATGGTGAATCCGAGATCGGGCCCGGTGATGTGCTGATCCTCTATTCCGACGGGCTCATCGAGCGCCGCGGCGAGTCATTGTCGGCCGGGATGGCTCGATTGCGTGAGGTGGTGAGCAAGTCCCTGGCGCTCGATGCCCAGTCCTTGTGCCAGAGCCTCGTCGCCGAGCTAGATCCGGGTCACTCACGACGCGATGACGTGGTGGTACTGGTGTTGGAGCTGCTCAGCCCTCCGTCGACGACCTACAGCTCCGTGATCGCGGCCGACGCCGACGAGTTGCGCCATGTGCGTTCCTCGGTTCGGACCTGGCTCACCGACCACGGAGCAGACTCCGATCTGGTCGAAAACCTCATCCTCGGACTTGGTGAGGCAACGAGCAACGCGGTCCGCCACGCCTATGAGGGTCGAGAACCGGGTGACGTCTCGATCGAGATCGTCAGGGAAGATTCTCGATTCGAGGTGACGGTCACCGACACCGGCCGGTGGGTGGTGCCGGATGCGACCACGGCAGGGTATGGCATGGACATCATGAAGGCGATCAGCGACTCACTGGAGATCGAGGAGACTTCCCACGGCACCCGAATCCACTTTGTGATCGAGTCGCGTCGCTGACAGTCGTGGTCGGCCGTCGGGCCTGCACTGCAACGGGTGTTTGGCAACCACGGGCCGAGGGGTATCGCTTGTTCCCCTAGAACCGAGGACAACGATGACGAAGTATGGGCTCACATTGTCGAGCGAGGAGCATCCTCCGGGCCACTTGGTGGACCTGGCGGCCGCAGCCGAGGAGGCCGGATTCGACTTCGTGTCGATCTCGGATCATTTCCACCCGTGGATCTCCGAGCAGGGTCACAGCCCATTCGTTTGGTCGGTGCTCGGGGCGATCGCTGCTCGAACCATCGACCTGGAGGTCGGCGTCGGGGTCAGTTGCCCCACGATCCGAATCCATCCGGCGATAAACGCACAGGCCGTAGCAACCACTGCGTGTCTCTTCGAAGGTCGGTTCACATGGGGGGTGGGATCTGGAGAGGCACTCAACGAACATGTGTTGGGGGATCGTTGGCCGCCGGCGCCGCAACGACTCGAGATGCTCGAGGAGGCCCTGGAGGTGATGCGGGCCTTGTGGACCGGCGAGAGCACGACTCACCGCGGCGAGTACTACACCGTCGAGGACGCTCGCATCTTCGATCTCCCCGACGAGCCCATCAAGGTGCTCGTGTCAGCGTTTGGAGAAAAATCGGCCGAGTTGGCTGCCCGCGCCGGAGACGGACTCTGGAGCACTGGGATCAAGAGGGATGTCATCGACGCCTACCGCTCTGCAGGTGGGTCCGGGGACGTTTGGACTCAGTTGTCGTTGTCTTGGGACCCGGACGTGGAAGTCGCCATGGAGCGAGCCCACCGGGTGTGGCCCAACACCGGCCTGCCGGGTCAGCTCGCTCAGGATCTGCGAACCGTCGAGCACATGGAACAGGCGACGAGCCTGGTGACCGAGGACCAACTCGCGCAGTCCTTGCCGATCGGGCCTGACCCAGAACCTCTGCTGCAGTCCATCACCGATGCCCGTGACGCAGGGATCGAGTACATCTATCTCCACCAGATCGGCGATCCGATGGACGGTTTCCTGCAGTTCTGGGCCGACGAGATCAAGCCAAACGTCTAGGCGCCGGGCGACGGCACTCGTGAGACTCCTCGACATCTATCTCGACGATCATTGGGCAGGGGCCGCAGCGGGCTCCGCTTTGGCGAGACGCCTGGCCGACGAGAACGCCGATTCGCCTTGGGCGTTGGATCTGGCGTGGATCGCAGATCAGATTCGCAATGATCAGCAGACACTCGCCGAGATCAGGCGACGTCTCCATTGCAAGGGGGGAGGGCTGAAGAAGGCTGCAGCCCTCATTGGCGAGCGGGTAGCTCGTCTCAAGCCGAACGGGAGACTGGTCCGATACTCACCGCTGAGTCGTGTGCTCGAAGTGGAAGCGCTGATATCCGGCATCTCCGCCAAGCTGCGGCTTTGGCGTGCCCTCCAAGCTTTCGACGAGAGTGACGGCCTCCTCGATGATTGCGATCTCGAGGAACTCGTGTTCGGGGCCGAGGCTCAGCTCGACCTTCTCAGCTCGATCCACGAAGCCGTCTCGAAGGAAGCATTCGGAGCCATCGGGAACGGGGCAGCAAGCGGGTCGTGAGGCACCGCCCCATCCGATTCCTCGCAGGTCGCGGGAGAAGGTCGTGGCCTGTGCCGGGAGACGGATGGTGCGCCAGAGACGTCTCCTGCCCTTCTATCTCCTGGGAAGGGGATCGAAGTTCAAAGCTACTGGTTGTCGCCGCAGCAAGCGGTCTCGACCCCGGTTCCCCCGGACTTAGGACAGGGGACGCCTCTGGCTCGCGATCTGATGCGACTCGAGTCGTCGATCACAGGTTCTGATACCCCGATTCCCGATCTTCAAACCAGATCATGCAGACCTTGGAGGGAGGGCGAAGGCGTCGCACCAAACGAATGGTCCCCCAAACGAATGAGGTGTCCCGATCCAGGATCGGGACACCTCATTGCTTGACTGTGTTTATTGCTTGACTGTGTTTTGGTCAGGCGTCGAGTTTCTGCTCGATCTCTTCCTGAGTCTCTCCGGTCCGCTCTTTGATGCGGCCGACGAGCTCGTCGTAGTTGCCTTCAGCGACGTCGATCTCGTCGTCGGTGAGGTCTCCCCAGGTCTGCTTGACCTTGCCCTTGAGCTGGTCCCAGCGACCCTCCCACTTCATCTTCATGCTGCTATCCACGGCTGACTCCTTTGTTGTTGCCGGATCATTCACTTACCCCGATCGCGGTTTGTGGAAACGCCGGAACACGATCGAGGGGGCGGCTCAGCCGCCCCCTCGAATCGCCATCTGCCGATCTAGAGGATGCGCTCGTCGACGTCATCGTCCCAGTAGGGCTCGCGCCCGTAGTACCGGTAGACATCGACCATCCAGGCCCGGTCATTGGTATCCGGCCAGTTGTCCTTGTCGAAGCCCGGAGCGTTCTCGATCGTCTCCTTCGACACGTCGAGAACGATCTCCTTGCTGTCCGTGTCAACGGTCAAGAGGTCCCAGGGAACTGCGAAGAACTTGTCCCCGAGCCCGAGGAATCCCCCGGAGGCGAGGACAGCGTAAGACACGCGACCACCGTCGAGATCGATCACGATCTCTTCGAGGTGGCCGAGGGCATCGCCATCGGTGTTGCGAACTTTGTCGCCGGTGAGCGTCGACGCGCTCATTGATGTCGGTTTCATGGGTGGTCCTTTTGGTTGGTGGTGAGTCCTCAGAAGATGAGGATGAGGATCAGGATGAGGAGGATCAATCCCCCGATGCTGATGTACATGGTCAGCCCTCCTTTCGGGCCGCCGCGATGAGGGCGGCGTCGACTTTGGTGTGATAGGTCTCGCCCAGCCGGCCGCCTACATAGCCGCCGGCAAGGGTGGCGGCGACCAGGACCAGACTGGCCACGATGGCCATGGTGGTGAGGTCGTCCACGTCGACCTGGGCGAACCAATTGGGCAGGTCGAGCTGGTTGAAAGCGTTGTACTCGGTGCCGACCCAGGCGCCCAGAGCGGCGAAAATGGCCACGAGCAGGATCATCCATAGACCCGCACCGAAGCCGTTCATGCCGCCTTGGTATCGGGCCATCCGCCCCGCGGCGAAGCCACCGACGAGGAATGAGGCGAACACCACGACTGCAGCGACGATCAAGCCGACTACAGACGCTTCGTCGAGGTCGCCCTGGTCGTTGAGCATGTTCAGCTGGTAGTCGATCCCGCCGGCCCCGGCGGCGATCAGAGCTCCCAGAAAAACGAGGGTTCCCAGACCGGCGAACATGCCGACCACCGAGGCGAGGAAGTCCGGTTTGCCGTATCTCTCGTACACCTCGGAAATGTCTTCCGAACCGCCGATTCGACGTTCCGGGTTCGTGGTTGCCATTGCTCCTCCTGTCGTTGTGCGACAGGAGGGCCATTACCCGCAGGGCTGAACTGACAAACCGGAGGCGGCAAAAGAGAGAGCGGCCGGGGGTGCCGGCCGCTCTCGTCGATTGCGTGTTTGTCCTGGACTCAGGGAGCCAACGTCGTGCTGGTCGCCGGATCCAAAGTGGTGCCGGTGCCAAATGTCGTGGTCACGCCGACGTCACCGGTGTCGTCGCCCCCGTCGTCGGGGTCGGCAGTGTCACATGCAGCCACGGTGAGGGCGAGAGCCAGAGCCGCGCTGAGGGCGACGGCTCGTTTCTTGATGTCTCGCATCGTTCATCTCCTTGTACGCGACCGGGTATTTGACCCCGGCCCTGAGGAAGCCGCTCCTTTACCGCGACGAAGACTGTCCTAAACCCGATCAACCCGAATACCCGGATGCCCGGGCGGCACGTCCCTGCTTTTCTGCCTTGTTCTTGGAGGCCTCACGCGACTTCTTGTTCCCTGTTTCGTAGCGGTACTTCTTCCCGGAATCGCCCCACTGGTAATAGGCGCCCTGGCCATCCTGACCTCTGTGCACAGGCATCTCGTTCTCCTTCGAACCTCTCGATCTGCTTGTCTGAGCTCGTTACCCGGTTGCCCGCAGCGTCAATCACGGTCGACGTTTCCTCGCGTCGGGGAGCGGGTAGGGCGTCTGCTACCGACCTGCCCAGGAGTGCTCGCATGCGACCAGAAACCCTCGACGAGAAGCTCTGGGATGAGCTGGCGTCGGCAAGTGGGGAAGACTTGGTGTCCATCTTCGTCCCGACCCATCGGCGAGGGCGGGAAGTCTCCCAGGATCACATCCTCCTCAAGAATGAACTCTCCGCCGTGTCGACCCGGCTCGAGGAGCTGGGGTGGAAGCCAAGGGAGCGATCGAAGCGATTGAGCTCGGTCGAGGCGCTCTTGGAAGACCGCGAATTCTGGGAGCACCAAGATCTCGGCTTGGCGATCTACCTGGGCGAGGACGGCTCGTTCCGAGCGGTCGCTCTTCCTTCGCCAGTGTCGGCAGCCAGTCATGTCCTGGGCGTCTATCTCGTGCGCCAGCTCGTGCGCGCTCTCGACAAACTGGAGGTGCCAGTGCTGGCCTTGACCCGCGACGAGGCGGGCCTCTTCACCGTGACGGCGAGAAGGGCACGCCCGATAACGGCAGATTTGCCTACATACGGAGATGTCAATTGGTTCGTCGACAGAGAGACCCAACGGCAGCAACACCCCGGCGGCGGCACGCAGAACCGGCATGGCCATGAGCCGTCGTTGCGTGAGGACGAGGACCTGGCACGATTCATTCGCGAAGTCGACTCCGCGCTCGAGGACTTGGACCTCGGCGAGCCTCTGATCGTTCTGGGTGATGACAACTTGGTGGCTCGCTACACCGAAGTCACTGGACGTGAGATCGTCAGCCCGGAGAACAGTGGCTTCTCCACACAGCTCTCAGTGGGTCTTGTCGGCGAGTTGAGCCGGTCTTCGGTGCTCGATCTCGAACGGCGACGCTTCGAGTCGGCTAAGCAACTCGCCGAGGAGCAGATCGCTGTCGGCATGGGCACGACGAAGATCCAAGAGGCGGTGGCAGCGGCGTTCACCGGACGCATCTCCGATGTCCTGATCGACGTCGACGCCGACCCGATATGGGGCAGGATCGACTCGAGGACCCTCGAATCGGAGATTCATGAGGATCAGCGACCGGGTGACGTCGAGCTGCTCGATCGACTTGTGGCCTGGTCGCGCCGACATGGTGCCAGCCTCTCGATCGGCACCGGCGATCCCGAGTCGCCATTCATGGCGGTCTTCCGGTACTGAGCCCGCGGGCCGGGGGGGACCCGGATGGTCGAGACGGGCCAGGTCTGTGTAGCTTCTAGCCGAATGCCCGAACAGGTATCCGCTCCCGGGCCGACCACGAGCGTTGACCCGAGGGTCGAGGCGAGGCTCTCCAACGCCGGTCGGGTGATCCGATGGATCGCCGTGGCCTACGCCTCGCTGGGTCTGCTCGGCGTGGTCAATGCCCGATTCAGTGGCTTTCCACCGGGACCGTCCTTGATACGACCCCTCACCACCGCAGCGGCCGTGTCTCTCGCCGTGTTGTCCGTCGGGGCCCTCCTGGCTGGAGATGTCATCCGCTCGTCTTCCCGGAGCGTGCTCCTGCGCAGGTCTGGAGTCGTTCTGACCCTCGGCTCGGCCTTGTTTGGCATTTGCCTCATGGCCGTATTCTTCGCCAACCGCACAGACCTGTGGGGCGACACCACGGACGTGCCCTCGTTCTCGGTCGGCGTGATCTTGCTGGTCCTGGGCGTCTCGGTCCCATTGAGTGTCAGCCGCATCGATGGGCGAGTGGTCGCCGGCCAGATCGGGGCTCTCCTCGTCTTCTCGCTTACTGCCGTCGTCTTCTTCGGCTATCTGTACGGGGATCCTTCGGTGGGCAGGCTCTTCCTCCGCCCGGAGATCTCTTTGCAGGCCTCGATAACCTCCGTCCTCACGGCGATCGGGATAGGGCTCATGCGACCCGCCAGCGGGCTGCTCTCGGTGGCGTCGAGCCCGGGGGCCGGTGGGCGTCTCCTCCGTCGCATGGGCCCAGTGGTTCTCTTCACCCCGGCCGTCCTGCTGTTCGTGGCCGAGAACGTCCCGTCAACGGAGCGAGTCGACGTGCTCGCCTTCGTGACCGTGGGTTTGGGATTGTTCCTGCTGATCATGTTGGCGGTCTTCGTCAAGGCGCTGGACGAGACAGCGAGGGAGGCAGCCACCTCGGCGGCACAAGCGGAGCGGGCCCGGATAGGTCTGCAACAGGAGGCCCCGGTCGTGACACGGATGTCCGAGATGCTGCACACCGTCGAGGTCGATCGTGGGGACACGTGGGAGGTGGCCACGAGATTCCGGCCGGGCCGTGGAAGCGTCGCCGGCGATGCATCCACGGTGAGAACGCTTCCTGACGGCTCACTCGGCGCGGTGCTCGTCGACCTGACAGGACATGGCGCGTTGCCGGCGGTTTGGGCGATCCGGGTCCGAGATCTCCTGGTTCACTCCCTGATGTCGGGGAGCTGCCCTTCCGAGGCGATGTCGGCCGTCGACTGGTCGGCGCCGGGCGACACATTGGCGTCGGCGATGGTCATGACCGTCGACGAGCGCGGCGAGGTCAGACATTGCTCTGCAGGTCACCCACCGACGATCGTGGTGGCGACCCAAGAAGCAACGTTGCGCCTTCCCACCGGGCCGTTGCTCTATCTCGACCCCGAAGCAAAGTACGAGGAGGAGGTGTTCGAGATCGCGGTCGGCGACACCCTCGTCTCGTTCAGTGATGGGATCGCCGACGTACAAATCGCGCAAAACGGTCAGACCGAGCCTGAGATGCTCGCCGACATGTTGGTCGCAGAAGGCGGCAATGCCGCTCGGACGGCAGACCTGGTCCTGGGTTTCGCGCCCTCCGAGCCCACCGACGACCAGACGGTCGTCGTCATTCGCCGTTTGTCCTGACCGGCTCTCACTGTGGTGACGCCGGCTCAGCGTTTGTCTCGGGAGCCTCATGGGTATGGCCGGCCCAGCGCGTGAAGAGAGGACCAAGTGGACGAGATTCATGACTTCGACGACACCGTTGTGGCCGTCTTCCACGACCCGAGCGTCGTGGATGACGTGACAGCAGACCTAGGCGCGGCCGGTTACGGCTATGAGGTCCTCCAAGGCGACGAAGGTATAGGTCATCTGGATCCCGCCGGACAAACCGGGGCGGGTGCGACCGTGAAGCGCCTCCTGAACGTGTTTGGAGATCAATACCGGGTCCTTGAGCATCTCAACGACGAGATGGAGAGGGGGGGCGTGGTCATCTCCGTCGATTCAGAGCCCGATGCTGCCGGTGACGCCGTCGCGATTCTGGAAGGCCACGGCGGGGAGTTCATCTGGAAGCTGGGAGCGTGGACCTACACCCAAGTCTCGGAGTGAGTCCGTCTGGCCCCATTCACATATGTGTTCCGGAGTCACCCTGATACCCTTTCCGGTCCATGACGGGTCTCAGCATCACCAGCAGCGAGCTACCGGGAGGCTGGCATTGCATAGCAGTCACCGGGGAAATCGATCTGGCCACCGTCCCCGAGCTGGAGGGCGCCATCGATTCGGTCCTCACCGGGAAGGCCCATGCCCTGGTCGTGGATCTGAGAGAGACTTCATTCATGGACTCGACTGGTCTCAAGGCGCTCGTGATGGCTCATCGCCGATTCGATGAGAATGGAAGGCAGTTCGCCATCGCAGTGAGCGGCGGCCCGGTCTCACGTCTCATCGACCTCAGTGGCGTTGAGGGGTCGATCAGAGTGGTGGAGACGATCGAGGGACTGGAGAGCAGCCCGGCCTGATCAGGCCATCTCCACTGAGAGCTCGGCCCAGACGGTGAACTTCTGTCCGGCGTCCTGCATGCCCCATCGATCCGCCAGACGCTCCACGATCGTGAGACCCAGTCCTTCCCCTCGCGGTGCGTTGGCGTCGAAACCGGGACCGTCGTCTGTCACTTCTACGCGGACACTGCCGTTCCGATTGGTGACCTTGATGTCGATGCCCTCCGACGAGCCATGGCGCACGCTGTTGCTCACCAACTCGGAGACCACCAGCACGACGTCGTCGTAGCGGGCTCCCAGCGTGGGCTTCATGGGGGCGAGCCGAGAGCGCGAAAGACTCGGAGCATGCACGCTCGAGTCGACTTTGACAGTCACTTCATTCATCTCTACCTATCGCTCTCGGGGCGGTACCCCGGCGCTGACAAGGGTAAACCGGTTCTAGATGGCCTCCCCGTCCTTGCCGATCGACTTCTTCAGGCTCGCCAAGGCACTGGCCAGGAGCCGGGACACGTGCATTTGCGAGATCCCCAGCTCCTCGGCGATCTCTGTCTGGGTCAGGTCTTCATTGAACCGGAGGGCGAGGATCCTCTGCTGGCGTTCCGGAAGCTCTCTGATGGCCTCCTCCACGACGACCCTGTCGTCGGCGAGCAGGAGATGCACATCGTCGTCCTCGAGTCTCTCCAGGAGCGTCACGCCAGTGCTCTCGGCCGGTTTGTCGATCGAGCTGGAGGCGTAGGCCTGACGGGCGTCGATTGCCTCCATCACCTCGTCCTCGGTGAGGTCGAGCTGTTCGGCGATCTCACTCGCCTCAGGCGGCCGGTTGAGCCTCTGGGCGAGCTCCTCGGCGGTCTTGCTGACCGCCAGTGAGCGCTCCTGTAGCGAACGGGGGACGCGAACCGACCAACCCTTGTCGCGGAGCAGTCGTTTCAGCTCGCCGGAGATGGTGGCCGCTGCATAGGGTCGAATGGTCCCGATCGAAGGGTCATATCGCTGGATCGCCTTGAGCAAGGCCATGTTCGCGACCTGGAGGAGATCGTCCTCATCGACCCCTTTACCCCGATAGCGGCGGGCGATCGAGGCGGCGAGGTCGCCGTGTCGCCGCACCAACTCGTCGGAGTAGGCAGCCGGGTCGTCAGCCATTCGCTCGAAGAGCTCGCCATCCTCGACATCGGCAGCGATGGTGGTGGAGCCGGGAGTCCTCAAGACGAACCAGACCGTCAGTTTCCCCCCGTCGTGCTCATGACCCCAACCACGGGTGAGACGTTCCAACAACATGAACCCCACGCCCTGGACTGTCCCCTCGAGAGGCTGGGGATGGGGATGGGTGACGCTGACCGTCAGGCCACGCTCGCGATCCTGGCTGAGGCCAACGACAACTTCATCGGTCTCGGGGGAGTGCTCGATGGCATTGGCGATCAACTCGGTCACCAGAAGGTCAGCCTCCGCGTGCCTCATCCCGTCGAGTGTGGCGTGCTCCCGCAGAAAGGCCCGGGCCTCTGCCGCCGAGGCGGGGGCGGCCGCGAGGACGAGCTCGGTCTGCTCTGACATCGATCGGATCATATGTCGCGATGGGACTGCGACCATCAGTGGCTCGCCCCCGCTTCGGGCAAGCGTGGGCTGCGGGTGAGATCGGTGTGCTCAGCAGCCTTCTTCTCAGCCTCCCCCTCGCCGTCACCGGTGGCAGTCTCGACCAGCCGGGCCAGTTGGGTTTCGAGGTCGTGTTCCTCATCGCGGAGCTCTCCACGCCGTTCGTAGTCGGGTTCGGCAAGCGTGAGACGCTCTCTCTCGATCTCGGTGATTCTGTCGCGGACGGCTTTGATCTCTCGGGGCAGGCGTTGATCCATCACAGGCTCCTCTCATCGGCGAATGCCGACGGGGCCGCCTTTACCCGCTTGGGACATGGAGGCAAACCTCGCACCGTCCTTCCACACGGAATGATCTCCGCCCTGGATTACTGTGACGGGGTTGTGAGCCAGTCTTCGCAAGACCCGGAGAGTTCGGGATCGGGCAAGCCGAGCCCCGATGAGGTCGACGATCAGTTCCGGGCCATCATGGAAGGTCTGCGAACCAGCATTCCCGGGGTGATGGTCCTCTTCTCGTTCTTGCTGATCCTCCCTTTGCAGGCGTCGTTCGGGGACCTCAGCGGTGCCAACACCGTCATCTTCTATGTTGCTTTCACGAGTGCTGCGATATCTGCCGTGCTTCTGATCGCCCCGAGTGTCCATCAGCGCGTGCGTGCCCCGATCACCGGGATCAAGCGACGCTCGTGGCGTCACGTCATGTACGCCACGAAACTGGCGATCGCGGGAACCGTGTCATTTCTCATAGCAATCGCCGCGGTCGTCTATCTGGTGTCGTCCCTGGTGTTCTCTGACCCCTTCGCCGTGGCTGCGACCCTGATCATCGGAGTCATCGCCGGGTGGTCTTGGTTCTATCTGCCCTTGGTTCAATTCAGTCGCGAATAGAGCTGGGCTAAGCCCCCTTCGGGGCCGGCCACGCCAAGCCGCTATCGGTCTCCTCGAGGAGGTCAGGGCTCGAACCTTGGTGTTCCGTCACAACGAGTAGGTCGAACTCGGCATTGAGGATCCTCGGTCCCAGCTCGGGGTCGTTGGTCACAGAAGCGAGGACATCGGCAGCGACGATGAGTAGGGATGCTTGCTGCGACTCGCAGTAGCCGACTGCCTCGTGAAGACCGGCGCTGAGATCCTCGGCTCTGATCACCCGGACGTGGGGGTTCGACCACAGAGCACGCAGGGCCCTTTGTTCTCGAGGGTCGGAATCAGCGGAGCCTTGCCAAAGGAGATCCTTGAGCGGGACGACGCCGTAGTCGAGGACCACGAGTCTCAGGTATCTGCCTCTGGCCTCCTCGATGGCGGAGCGAAAGAGGCCAAGAGCCTGTGTGGAGTCGTGCAGGGCGAGCACCACCGGGGGAGATAGCTCGATTCTCGCCTGAAGGACTGTGAACCCGCGACGAGGCGACAGCCTCGACTTCCAACCGTGTGGCGTCAGCATGAGCGTTCTCCTCGCGATCTGTGCAGTTACCCGCTGGATACGACCCCAAACAAAATGACGGGCCTCTGTCAGGTTGATCGTCTCCAACGACTCGAGCGCGGTGTCGCCGACGGCGAGACGAACCGACTCGGCTTCGATTCCCGCGATCCAGTGTGCCGGGAGAATGACGTCGTCGGAGAGAAGGCCCAGGTCGACCACCAGATGGCTGAGTCGGCCGTCTCGATCGACAACCACCTCGTCGACGGTGCCCACCTTCTCGCCCTCGATCGACACCACAGGAGTGCGGCGGACGATCTCACCTTCGACGAGGGCCTTTCGAGCGCTGGGATCAGCCACGCCCTCGGGAGCGCCGCTGGGACCGCCATCGGGTATGCCGGGTACGGCGGGAATGGAGCTGCATGGGCGATCGGGTGGCGCCACAGGTAGAGCTCGGCGGGCGCGAGGTCGAGCCGGGCGCCGGTGGCTTCGTCACCAGGCGAGTGGGTCACGTCGATCGAACCTGGGCAATCCCGTTGGGTCGATGTCGCTCTTCAACACAGCCACGTGGTCGTCGAGATGGCCTATCGCGTCGGTGGGGACAACCCGGTCATCGGTGAAGAAGACACCCTTCTCGACCAGGAGGTGTGTCACCTCCGAGTGCGTGGAACGAGCTCAACTCAGAGTCAGACCGGCAGGCTGGCCTCGACGAGCAAGCCGTAATGGCCGTCGTAGCGTCGGTAGAGGACGGAGGCATCGTCGCCGTCGAGATCGCGGAAGAAGAGGTGATCCCGACCAGTCTCGTTGAGCTCCGCCACAGCATCGGAAACGCTCCTGATGGGTGGGGGCCCCACGATGGCTCGCACCCCCGGTCTTTGGGAGCCGTCCGGAAACGAGCCGTCGACCTTCTGGAGGGTCGTCTCCTCGTCACCAGCCTCAGCGATCACTGTCGTCTTGTCGTCGGCGGTGTCGGTGTAGAGGTAGAACCGATATCCCCTCTCGGCCAAACGGTCGATTGCCTGGTCAGTGTCGATGTGGTCCGCGTGAGAGCAGATCTTGTGTCTGGCGATGACGCGCTGATCGGGTTCGACCTCGACGAAGTGCGGGCGATCTGTCGGACGAGGGGTAGCGCCAGGGTCTTCGAGGTGGTTCAATTTCGCTTCCAAACTCGCCACCAGGGATTGAAGGGCCTTCGTTGTGTCTTCTCCGGCGCTCTCCGCCCGAATGGTGATACCGGAGACATCGAGCGAGGCTTGAGCGAGACTGCGCTCTGCCATCTCTCTGTTCCTGTCACTCTTGATCTTGACCTTGGCATGCCAGACCGGGCGTGGAGCCACCTCGATCAGGTGATTCACCAGCTCCCTGACCTGGTCGCGGGCCTTGCCAGGAACAGGCCCGGCGGTGTGGAGGACCAGACCGGAGGTGACGTCGGTGCTGTACTGGGCTCTCGCCTGCGTGGCCATGGTTCAATCGCCGGGGCGGGCTTCAGTGATTGCGGAGGGCATCGATCAGCTCACCCTTGTCCATGTCTGATCGGCCATCGATTCCGATCTCGGCAGCCCGGTCTTTGAGCTCCTCTACGGTCCACTCCTCGTACGGGTCCGCCTCTCCACCCTTGCGACCCGCCTCTTCAGCGGGTGTATTCGCTATCCGGGCGGCCTTCTCCTTGCTCATGCCCTCTTCCCGGAGAGCCTCGTAGCGTTCGTCGTCCTTGATCGACGGGCCGTGGTCCTTGGCCATCTCGGCTCCTTTCGTCCGACAGGAGTTACCCGCCCAGACGACCGGTCAAACGACTTGTGATCGCTGACTTCCCGCCCATTCGTCTACTGCTTCGGAGAGCATCGGGAGTGGCATGGGCCCGTTCACGAGCATCGTGTCGTGGAAGCCCTTGATGTCGAAGTCGTCTCCGAGACCCGTCTCGGATTGCTCTCTGAGCCGCATGATCTCGAGTTGGCCCATCTTGTAGGAGAGCGCCTGGCCGGCCATGGCGATGTAGCGATCGACCTCCTGCTCGATTGTGAGCAGGCCGATCGGGGTCCATTGACGGAGGAAGTCGATGGCGTCCTGACGGCTCCAGCCCAGGGCGTGCATGCCGGTGTCCGTGACCAGGCGTCCGGCCCGCCAGGCATCAGCCGACACCATTCCCAACCGGTCGACATCGCTCGAGTAGAGG
>Ga0299914_10002048_pt1 | contig 13697 bp, 12 predicted proteins | sample RVTome_10_FD_201361 | JGI IMG/M metagenome (GOLD analysis project Ga0299914, IMG submission 201361) | Soil microbial communities from uranium-contaminated site in the Upper Colorado River Basin, Wyoming, United States - RVT153D57 (version 2) ...
GGGAGCTGATCGGGATGTATCTGGTGCTCCGCCAAGGCGGGCTCTGGGACACCAGCGACGATCTGGGCAACCCGGTTCGTGGGGAAGAGCTGAGAGAAGTTCTCGAGTGAGGTGCGGGCGAGAGGACTTGAACCTCCACGGGATCACTCCCACAGGGACCTAAACCGAACTAGCTATGTCCCAACCAGTCACGGGGAGTACCGGAAAGTCAATGGAGATCGGACGGTTCCGGGATCGGTGTACCAGCCCGTTTCAGCCTGTTGCGCGGGGTTGGGTTGCAAAATGGTTGCAGTCGACACGGTTACAAACGAGAAGCCCCGACTATCGACCTTTGAGGAGGCGGATCTTAGGGGCTTTCTCGCTGCGGGTGATCGGTAAACGGGTGTGACCCTGTCGACCGCTCAACCACGGTGGGAGCTTACCCCTAAGGGAGCAAACGAAACCCCCCGGAGTGGTGGCCGGGGGGTTTCTCCTGTGTCTGTCTTCCTTAGGTCAGAAACCGAAAATCGCTAACAGCGATTCACAGTCGGTCCATGGGACTCCGGGGAACGGAGCCGTCGGAATCACGAAGTTGCTTGCATTCGTCGCGAGTTTGAACCCGGCCGTTCCGAAATGCACATGCACATGATGCGCATTCAACGGGAGAGCCCGATTCGCCGCCAGGTTTACACACTTCCTTATGGAAACGGGTTCCTCAGTCACCGGGTCGAGCTCCACACCCAGGACCAGGACATGGGGATGTTCCGGGAACGGTTGGTCGTGTTCGTCTACAGGACTCCCAAAGGCTGTCATCGCCCCGAGCAGCACCGAGATCAGAGCCCCCAGCACAGCGACCACAACGAGTCGTCTCTTCATCACCATTTTCCTTCCGTGTACGAGCAGGACTTCCCCGCCCACCGCAAGCGAAGCTACATGGTCACTCAGGGTGGTGGCGACGGGTTTTTTCGCGACCTCACAGGGACCCGTTTCCGCATATATGTCGCTCCGGCGCCGTACCTTCTCTGCGATGTCGTGTGTGACCATCTCCTCGGCCATGCGTCAACTCCTCGAGGCTCTCACCGAGTGGCCGGACGTCGACACAGAAGTCCTACGCCGCCAGCCCGAGTGGACTCAGGCGCGGGCGTGGGGTTGGATCATGGAGTCGGGGGAGTTGACCGGCCAGGGGATGCGGCACCGACATGAGTTACCCCGTGGGCTCGTCAGCGACTAACGAGACGCTGTTAGAGCGTTCCCAGCGAGAGCGAGCGTCACGACTCGCAGCCGATGTCTGCTTATTGGAAGCAGTCATCGGACAGGATGTCGAGACGCAGATTGTCGAAGAACATTTGCTCAGATTCGGACATCTGGTCGGCGGCTTGACCGATCAGGGGTGCGATTTCGTCGCGGAAGGAAAGACAGACCTCCTTGCTAGACAGCGTCGTCGGTGTGACCGTGGTGGTTGTCACGGTGGACGTGGGGGCGGTTGTCACGGTCGACGTAGTCAACGCGGTGTCGGAGCTGCACGCGGCTATGACAAGACCGAGACCGAGCGCGCAAATTGTCAGCTTCATCCCGAGTCCGACCGTAGTCACCGGTTCAACCAGATGGTTGCAAAATGGTTGCAGTCGTCGATTCCCGGCGGTACTCGATCGGCCAAGAAGCCTTGTGCGGGCGAGAGGACTTGAACCTCCACGGGATCGCTCCCACAGGGACCTAAACCCTGCGCGTCTGCCAATTCCGCCACACCCGCGCGGTGGGACACTGTCCCGCAAATAGAGGTTGATCTGTGGGAATCAGTGGGCCGCGCGGGACTCGAACCCGCAACCAATTGATTAAGAGTCAACTGCGCTGCCAATTGCGCCAGCGGCCCGCCCAGAATTCTAACGACCCAATTCGTCCTGCAGGAACCCGATCCAGGCCATGGTCGTCAAGTAATCGTTGGCGCTCTTGCGTTTGGTCACGATGCAAACGCCATGAGCCAGGTGATTCTTTCGATGTCCGGTTCCATCAGGCTTCACGAAAGACTTGGTGAAGTCGGCAAGATCCAATCCCAGTTCAGATGACCACCATCTCCGTGCCGCTGGCTCGTCGTTGTTGGCATGGATGTTCAACTTGGCGCGCCAGCCCGTTTCGGGAGGGAGGTAGACCTTGCTCCAAGACATGAAGAGCCGGAGCGCAGCGGGGTCGGAGTTGGCCATCGACAACCGCCGGGATGCCTTGCCACCCTCGCCCCAGTACATGGCCACCCCGGCGGTCCAGAAGGGGTCAGAGACGAGATGGTGTGCCTCGAGCATCGCCTGTGTTTGGACCAGCTCCACCTCCCGATGGCGTCTCCATTGAGTGTTGCGAGGGATTCCACGCTGAGTCGAAGGTCTCCGTTCCTTGATCGCCTCGATCTGGTCTGGGGTCAACTTGACGTCCCGGCACCATGTCGCCAGGGTCGACTTCTTGACGGGGATCAAGTCCATGATCTCGCCGTACGACAGTCCGAAACGTCGCAGTTCCCGTCCCAGCTCTGATCTCTCCCACCGGGGCAACGACTCGTATGCCCTCGCCCGCTCGAGGACGGTGGCCTCGAGTTCCATGGGTCCAACGTAGGAATCGTCTGTGACAAGAAGGGGTTGGGAAGTACCCTGGTGCCGAATCGGGCTGTGGCGCAGCTTGGTAGCGCGCGTGCTTTGGGAGCACGAGGTCGTCGGTTCAAGTCCGACCAGCCCGACCAACGATTTACAATGAAACAGTCCGCGGGTGTAGCTCAATGGTAGAGCTCCAGCCTTCCAAGCTGGCGGTGAGGGTTCGATTCCCTTCACCCGCTCGAACGGGTCGCCCCTTCGGGGTGCAAGACAAGCCCCTGCCCCTGTAGCTCAACTGGATAGAGCGGCGGACTTCTAATCCGCAGGTTGGGGGTTCGAGTCCTCCCGGGGGCGCCGGAGACCTGTTCGCCACATGGTGGCCGTAGCTCAGTCTGGTAGAGCACCTGGTTGTGGTCCAGGATGTCGCGGGTTCAAGTCCCGTCGGTCACCCCCAGTGAGGGCCGTCTGGTGTAAGCCAGACGGCCCGTACCATGTATCCGGTACTCGGTACATGGACCGGACACCCGTCGATAACAGGAAACCAATGCCGACAACAATCACCGAGTCAGGGGCCTTCGAGCGTCTCGTCACCTTCCAGCTCAGCGACGAGCAGATCAACGAGGCGAAGAAGGGTGCCGCCCGCAAACTCGCCCAGGACGTCAAGATTCACGGCTTCCGCCCGGGAAAGGCGCCTCTGCCGATCATCGAGGCGACCGTGGGCAAGGAAAGGGTCCGCCAGGAGGCGATCGAGGATCTCCTCAACCCGGTCCTCAGCGAGGTCCTCAACCAAGAGGAGATCCAACCGGCGGTGAACCCCGAATTGGAATCGGTGGACGATGTCGACGGTGGTGTCGAGGTCCAGGTGAAGGTGACGTTGTGGCCGAGCATCGAGCTCCCCAACTACAAGGACCGCAACATCGAGGTCACCAACCCGGGGGTCACCGAAGACGAACTAGAAGAGCAGATGACGCGAATGCTCGAACAGTTCGCCACCGTCGAGGAGGTGGAGCGTCCCGCCGGGAAAGGCGACTTCGTCTCACTGGACCTGTCCTCCAGAAGAGACGGTGAGGCGATCGAAGACGCCACGGCCCAGGACATCCTCTACGAGATGGGCTCGGGGCTCCTCATCGAAGGAATCGACGACCATTTGCTGGGGGCCTCGGCCGGCGACGAGATCGGGTTCACGGCACCCCTACCCGAAGGCTTCGGTGACCGGGCTGGCGAAGAGGTCGACTTCGCGATCAAGGTCCACGAGGTCAAAGAGCGCATCCTCCCCGAGTTGACCGACGAGTGGGTCGAGGAGAACACCGAGTTCGACACCGTCGAAGAGTTGCGGACCGCTCTCGAAGGCAGCCTCGCCGACGCCAAACTCCGCGCGGTGTCCCGGGAGTACTCCGACAAGGCGCTTGGCACATTGCGTGACCAGATCGACATCGAGATCCCCGAAGGTCTCATCCGTGCCGAGATGGACCGACATCTCCACGATTTCCTCCACCGTCTCGAAGATGCCGAGCTCGAGTTGAACGACTACTTCCAGGCGTCGGGGCAATCCCAGGAGGCCTTCCTCGCCGATCTCCGCAGCCAGGCCGAGCTGTCGATTCGCAACCGTCTCGTTCTCGACGCGGTCATCGAAGCCGAGGACATCCAGGTCAGCGAGGAGGACCTGGGCAACGCCCTCCAGGCCCTGGCGGCCCGTTCGGAAGATCCGGGCGCCTATGTCCAGGCCTTTCAGGACAGTGGCCAAGGGTTGGCGCTGGCCAGTGATATTCTCCGAAACAGAGCGCTGGAAGCAATCCTGTCGAGTGCCAACCCGGTCGACGAGGACGGCAATCCGGTCGATTTGAGTTTGCAGGTCAACGAAGTCGAGGCCGAGATCATCGACGACGAGGACATGGTCCCGGCCGAGGAGGAAGAGGAATGAACGCCGACAACTATGTGATCCCCACAGTCTTCGAGCAGACGAGTCGGGGTGAGCGCTACTTCGACATCTACAGCCGCCTCCTCAAAGACCGCATCATCTTCCTGGGGACTCCGATCGACGACACCATCGCCAACCTGATCATGGCGCAGTTGCTCCACCTCGAGTCCGATGACCCGGACAAGGACATCAACTTGTACATCAACTCTCCCGGTGGCTCGATCACCTCGTTGTTCGCCATCTACGACACGATGCAATACATCAAGCCCGATGTGAGCACCGTTTGCATGGGGATGGCAGCCTCGGCCGCGGCGGTGATCCTCGCCGGCGGCGCGGAGGGGAAGCGGTTCGGGCTCCCTCACGCCCGGATCATGCTGCACCAGCCTCACGGCGGCGCCCAGGGCCAGGCGTCGGACATCGAGATCCAGGCGAGACTGATCGTCCAGATGCGCGAGCAGCTCAATCAGATCCTCGCCGGGCACTCCGGACAGCCCCTGGAGAAGATCGAGCACGACACCGAACGTGACTACTGGATGATGGCCGACGAGGCCAAGGAGTATGGAGTAATCGACGGAGTTCTCACGCGACGGGAGCTTGCCGCGGTAGCCTCGTCTTCCGACTGAAGGAGAGCTGATCCCAGATGGCAAGACTCGGTGACGGCGGCGAGCTGTTGAAATGCAGCTTTTGCGGTAAATCCCAGAAGCAGGTCAAGAAGCTCATCGCCGGTCCAGGCGTCTACATCTGCGACGAATGCATCGATCTCTGCAACGAGATCATCGAGGAGGAGTTCTCCAGCACCGAGGAGATCAGCTTCACCGAACTGCCCAAGCCGGCCGAGATCAAGTCCTATCTCGACGACTATGTGGTCGGCCAGGAGGAAGCCAAGAAGAAGCTCTCCGTCGCGGTCTACAACCACTACAAGCGGATTCGCTCCGGGGACATCCAGCGCGACGTCGAGTTGCAGAAGTCGAACATCATGCTCATCGGTCCGACCGGGTCGGGCAAGACCTTGTTGGCCCAGACCCTCGCCCGTCAGCTCAACGTCCCCTTCGCCATCGCCGACGCCACCAGTCTCACCGAGGCCGGGTATGTCGGTGAGGACGTCGAGAACATCCTCCTCAAACTGCTCCAGGCGGCCGACTACGACGTCAACAAGGCCCAACAGGGGATCATCTACATCGACGAGATCGACAAGGTGTCACGCAAGGCGGAGAACCCTTCGATCACCCGCGACGTCTCCGGCGAAGGTGTCCAACAGGCCCTTCTCAAGATCCTCGAGGGGACGGTGGCGTCAGTGCCGCCACAGGGTGGGCGCAAACACCCGCACCAGGAGTTCATCCAACTCGACACCACCAACGTCCTCTTCATCTGCGGAGGGGCTTTCGGTGGGCTCGAAGACATCATCGCCCACCGGATCGGGAAGAGGGGCGTGGGTTTCGGCGCCGAGTTGAAATCGAAGAAGGACGGCCGACCCACCGAGTTGATCGGCGAGGTCCTTCCCGAGGACCTGATGAAGTACGGGCTGATCCCTGAGTTCATCGGGCGGCTCCCAGTGATGGCGACCGTCGATGATCTCGACAAGGAGGCCCTGGTCAGGATTCTCACCGAGCCGAAGAATGCTCTCACCAGGCAGTACGCCCGCATGTTCGAGATGGACGAGGTCGAGTTGGTGTTCACCCCCGACTCGTTGGAGGCGATCTCCGAGCAGGCTTTGAAACGGTCGACGGGGGCCCGCGGTCTGCGGGCGATCATGGAAGAGGTGCTTCTCAACACCATGTACGACCTTCCCGGCCGCGACGACATCGAACGGGTGATGATCGACCGTGACGTGGTCGAGAAGAAGGTCAATCCCACTCTCGTGCCCAACAAGGACGTGGCCGAGCCCACCGAGCGGTCCGCGTAGCGCCGCGGGAATTGAGTCGACTGACCCAGCCGCCACTCGTACGCATGGGCCCGGCTTGGGTTAACATCGGTTTTGTCGATTGAACTATTGACATCCGCCACACAGCGATAACACTGTGTGGCTGACGACCACGCTTAGTGGTCACCCGTAGGGGGAATTTAGGGAGGCAACGAAGCTGGACCTGTAATACGGTCACCTCGGTCCGGCTGAGCTAATGGTGAGACCGACCCATCCCGTGTAATGGAAGGGATAGGGTTAGATATGAAGGCTGGGATAGCCCAACGTGGGCGAACGATCTTGGCGGCGTTTTCTGCCGCCTTGTTGGTGGTTTCGGTGATGTTTGTGTTCGCAGCTCCTGCGGACGCGGAGCACGAACCACCGGACGACACTTATGAGTCGGTCGGCGGAGACGAGTCGAACGAAGGGGATTTCTGGGAGACCTACCTCGCAAACGAGCGAGGCATCACCGACGCGACGTGTTCGAAGTACACAGAGGACCAGAGCGATGACGCCTTCGTCATGCCGGCTGAGCCCGATGGAGAGGACTGGGTACTCCTCGTCGTGAAGCAGGGGACGACCAACTACCTGTATTACGACCCCGTCGTGGGCCACACGTATCCCTCTACCGGGGAGCAGAACGCACCGGGTTACAGCCACATAATCGTGTGTTCCGTGGAGGAGCCGGAAGAGACAACCACGACGACGGTGGACGACACGACCACGACGACGGTGGACGACACGACCACGACGACGGTGGACGACACCACGACTACGACGGTGGAGGACACCACGACTACGACGGTGGAGGACACCACCACGACGACAGTCGACGACACCACCACCACGACCCAGGCAGACGAGGTGGGTGAGATCGTCGTATTGAAGCTGGTGACCGGTGACGCAAGTCAGGAGTTCGAGTTCAGCTTCGATACCGTCGGGTTCACCCTGGCAGACAACACGCTGGCCCACGGTCAGTCGAGCTCGTCAGGAGACGTCCCGGTTGGAGACGGATATTCGGTGTCTGAGCAGGTGCCGATAGGTTGGACTCAGGTGAGTGCCGTCTGTGACGACGGGTCATCGCCTTCGAACATCGACGTCGAGGCCGGAGAGACCGTCACCTGTACCTTCACCAACTCCATCGCGGACGAGGTGCAGGCGTCGATCCTCGTGACCGTTGCCGGCACCTGTGTCGAAGACGACGGTGAGGGAGAGGGTGTCATCAGCGTGAACGTCTCGGTGGACGGTGGCGCCACAGTCGTCGTGCGCGACGACGACGGCGACGTCGTCGGGACATTCACCTCGGATGGTTCCGTCACGGTCCCCGAAGGGGAGACCTACACGTGGGCGGCCACTCCCAACGAGGGGTTCGAGTTCCCCGCAGACGCCGACACCAGCGGCACGATCACAATCGAGACCTGCTCGGATCCTGAAGTCCTTCCCTTCACGGGTCTGAACCTGGACACGATGGCGATCGCAGCCGGGATCCTGATGGCGGCCGGCATGATCATGCTCCTCGCCATGCGGAGAAGCGAAGAGGCGTAACCTCCAACCAACCAACGCACGGAGCGAGCTAAGAAGCCCCGGGGCCTAACCTCCCCGGGGCTTCGCTCATGAACTACGAACAAGCACTCGCATATGTTGAGCGCCACATCGGGCTCGGGGGAGAGCCTGGTCTGGAGCGGATCACCGAGCTGCTCGACCTGATGGGTCGACCCCACGAGGGATATCCGATCATCCACGTCGCGGGCACCAACGGGAAGACCTCCACGTCGCGGCTGGCGACTCTGGTCCTCGTGGCGCACGGACTGACCACCGGCACGTATACCTCGCCCCACCTCCAGCGTATCGAGGAGCGTCTCGCGGTCAACGGCCGCATGTCCACCAGCGAGGAGTTCGCTCTCGCCATCACCGACGTGGCCTCGTTCGCCGACCTTCGCGAGGGTGCCGGTGAGGTTCCCAACACCTACTTCGAGTTGACGACCGCGGCGGCGTTCGCCTTCTTCGCCGATCAGGCAGTGAATGCGGCCGTGGTGGAGGTCGGGCTCGGAGGCCGATTGGACTCGACCAACGTCGTGGATGGTGACGTGTGCGTCGTCACGTCGATCGGGGTGGACCACACCGAGTTCCTCGGTCAGGACATCCGCCAGATCGCCAGGGAGAAGCTGGCGATAGCGGGGCTCGGCTCGATCCTCGTCACCGGCCCGCTGCCGGACGACGCCATGGAGGAGGCCAGAGCGACGGCCCGTGATCTCGGGATCCAACACCGCCAGTTCGACCGAGACTACGGCGTCGCCGAGTATGAGCGGGGGGTGGGGGGATGGCTGACGACCATCCGCGGCGCCGAGGCGACCTACGAGAACATCTTCCTACCTCTGCACGGGCGCTATCAACTCGACAACCTGGCCATGGCGATCGCTTCGGCGGAGGCGCTGTTTGGCAGGAAGCTGGACATAGAAGCGCTTCACGATGCGGCCTCGGTGGCAACCGCACCCGGTCGGATGGAGCCTCTCGCCACTTCGCCGTTCGTCATGATCGACGGAGCACACAACGCCGACGGGATCGAGACCCTGGTGGCGTCCTTGCGTGAGGAGTATCCGACCACCCGATGGCAACTGCTGTTTGGAGTGATGGGCGACAAGAACGTCGAGTTGATGATCGAGCATCTCTCGCCCATCGTCACGGGAGTGATCACCACTGCCGTCGACGAGAAACGGGCAGTGCCTGCGGTCGAGCTCGCCCAAAGAGTGACGAAGGTCCTGCCCGACGTGCCGGTCCTCGCCGCCGACAACGTGGAGTACGGGCTCGATATGGCACGTGCCGAAGCCGGGTCGGAGGGTGCCGTCCTCGTGACCGGTTCGATCTACCTGATCGGGGAGATCCGCGACCGTCTCGGCTGACCACCCGCGCCCGCGGCGACTTCGCCGAGTGTGGTGCCGGGCGATAGCGTTGACACCCTATGGCAGTGGAACACACATTCATCATGGTCAAGCCCGACGGCGTGGGGCGTGGTCTGGTCGGCGAGGTCATCTCACGTTTCGAGAGAAAAGGGCTGAAACTGGAACAGATCCGTAGCCTGACCATCACCGAGGAACTGGCCCGGACCCACTACGCCGAGCACGTGGACAAGCCCTTCTTCCCCGAGTTGCTCGGGTTCATCACATCGGGCCCCGTGGTGGCGATGGAGTGGTCGGGCGACGATGCCATCTCGGTCGGCCGTGGCCTGATGGGCGCCACCGACCCCAAACAGGCCGCCCCTGGGACCCTCCGTGGCGACTTCGGGCTGATGGTCACCGAGAACCTAGTGCACGGCTCGGACGGCCCTGAGAGTGCGGAGCGCGAGGTCAAACTCTTCTTCGGCTAACCCTTTCCTCAGGAACTACAACCCGGATGTGTCAGACCCACATTCTCCTGAGGCGGTGGGACCCGGACACGGGTCCCACTTACTGAGGAAAGAAGGGGGCCCGCGCGTTATGGCAGAAGGATTGACACGCCCCTACAATCCGATCGGTCTGCCCGGGAGCATTCCCTTCAATGGCTGAAACGCTTCTCTCATTCGCCGGCCAGGACATGGCCATCGATCTCGGGACCGCGAACACACTCGTGTACGTACGCGGTGGCGGGATCGTGCTCAACGAGCCTTCTGTCGTCGCGATCAACTCCCAGAACAACAAGGCATTGGCCGTCGGGATGGAGGCGAAGCGGATGATCGGGCGCACCCCGGCCAATATCACCGCCATTCGTCCCCTGCGCGACGGGGTCATCGCCGACTTCGACATCACCGAGAAGATGCTGCGGTACTTCATCCAGAAGGTGCACCGGCGCAAGTGGGCCCGCCCCAGGATCGTGGTCTGTGTGCCGTCGGGAATCACCCCCGTGGAGAGACGCGCCGTCGAGGAGGCGGCCTACCACGCCGGAGCACGTCGGGCCTACACCATCGAAGAGCCCATGGCCGCTGCCATCGGCTCCGGTCTCCCCATCGGTGAGCCCTCCGGATCGATGGTCGTCGACATCGGGGGCGGCACCACCGAGGTGGCAGTGATCTCCCTCGGTGGCATCGTGGTCTCCCGTTCCATACGGGTGGGTGGCGACGAGCTCGACTCGGCGATCATCGACTGGGTCAAGAAGGAGCACAACGTGCTGGTCGGTGAGCGGACCGCCGAGCAACTCAAGATCGCAGTCGGCTCGGCGTGGCCGTATTCGGAGGAGCCTTCGGCAGAGGTGCGGGGCCGCGACCTGGTGACGGGTCTCCCCAAGACCATCCTCCTCTCCAGCCAGGAGGTGCGGGAAGCCATCGAGGAACCCACCCAGGCTGTAGTCGACGCGGTCAAGTACACCCTCGACAAGACACCGCCGGAGCTGGCGGCTGACATCGTGGAACGAGGGATCGTGCTCACCGGAGGAGGGGCACTATTGGTCGGGCTGGACCATCGTCTGGCTCACGAGACGGGGATGCCCATCGTCACGGCGGCGCAGCCGCTGCAGTCGGTGGTGCTCGGCTCGGGGAAATGCCTGGAGGAATTCGACACCCTGCACAACGTGCTCGTGTCTTCCGCCCGGCCATGATCCCCAACTCCCGTCTCCAACCATGCTGAATCGGCAGCCCGGCGACCGCACCCTCCCCACTCTCATCACCCTCCTGGTCCTGGCCCTGCTTTTGATGACCTTCGACATCCGGGCCGAAGGTGGGGGTGTGATCGGAATTCTCAGGACTGGCACACAGACCATCGTCTCCCCGCTCCAGAAGGCGGCTGCTTTCGCCGTCAACCCGGTCGTCGACATGGTGGACTCGTTGACCAACGTGGCCACCCTGCGTGAGCAGAACCAGGCTCTGCAACGAAGGGTCGCCGAAGCCGAGGCGGCGTTGGTCGCAGTCAACGACGACCTGGCCCGTCTCGAGCTCTACGAGAGGCTCTACGAGCTGGAGTCGACGTCTGCAGCGATCGGAAGGACCGTCGCCCAGGTCATCGGGCGGCCGCCGCTCGAAGGCGCCCTCATCATCGACAAGGGGACCTCCGACGGGATCGCCGTGGGTCAGCCGGTGATCGACCCCAACGGCTATGTCGTCGGGTCGGTGGTCCAGGTCACTCCCGGGTCGGCAACGGTGATTCCGATAACGGTGGGGAGGAGCCATCTGACAGTGGCAGTCGGTGAACAGACCGGAACGGTGGTCCCCCAGATCGACACCGATGTGATGCGGCTCGACCTCGATGCCGAAGAGCCCGTGGCCGAGGGGGACCAGGTGGTCACCTCGTCGGGATCGGTGAGGTTCCCCTCGGGGTATCCGGTGGGATACGTGCTGGCGGATGCGTCCCCGACCAATGACTTCCTCTCCACCGAGATCCAGCCCCACGTCCGTCCCGACACTCTTCGCATCGTCGTCGTCCTGGCGTGGCCGCCCGACCCGGTGACCGCGGTGACCGACACCACCACGACATCTTCCACCACACCGTCGACGACCACGTCGGTGCCCGAAAGTTCGTCGACGACAGGAGGAGACGGCTGATGCGTCTCCGAATCGTGCTGACAGTCGGTCTGATGTTGCTGCTGGCCCTGGTGTTGCAGACCACACTGGTCAGTCAGATCGAGGTGTTCACCCCGGACCTGGTGATGCTGTTGGTCATCCTGTTGTCCGTCACGAGGATTCGACCCGAACTGGTGCTGGCGCTCGGCTTCGTGTCTGGTCTCGCAGTTGATCTCCTCGGTTCGGCTGTTCTCGGCTTGCGAGCGATGGTCTTCACCGTCGTTGCCTATCTCGCCCTGCGCACCCGGGACAGGGCCGACATCGGTCGGATCGTGACCGGTCTCTGGGCCGGGCTGCTCACCCTCTCCGGCGTCGTGCTGCTGATCCTGGTGGGTACGCTGTTCGGGCAGACAGTTCTCCTGGGAGAGGGCGTCGTCGAACAGCTCTTCCTGGTCCCAATCGCCAACATGATCCTCGCTTTGATCTTCGCCCCCCTCTTCGTGCGTCTCGTAGACCGGGATCCCACCGCTTTCCGATACGCATGAGATTCGCAGTTCGCCTCTCGGTCCTCGGCATGGCATTCGTCATGATGTTCTCGATCATCGGGTTGCGTCTGTGGTTCGTCCAGGTGGCCGATGGCCCGGCGATCGCCCAGGCTGCCGAGCAACAGACCTGGCTCAGCAAGACCACACACGCCTCCCGGGGTGAGATCTACGATCGCCAGGGCAACCTCTTGGTGACCAGCCGCTTGGTTCCGGCGGTGTTCATCGACCGCACCTTTGTCCAAACCGAGCAGCGTGAGGGTCTCGTCCAGCGTCTCGCCTCCCTGCTCGCCATGGATCCGGTCGAGCTCGACGAGATGTACGAGGAGGCCGGTACCAACGGGCGGTTCCAGGTGACGACCGTTGACAACAGGATTGCCTATCAGATCACCGAGCAACTCGGCGATCTGCCCGGAGTCGAGATCGTGAAGGTGCCCGAACGGGTCTATCTCACCGGCCCGACCATGTCCCACGTCATCGGTCATCTCGGTCTTCCCGACGAGGTCGACCTGGAACAGCGACCCGACCTCGACCCGTCGGTGCGCATCGGCAAACTGGGTGTCGAGGCCTTCTACGACGAAGACCTCCAGGGAGTCCCGGGTGTCGAAGAGTTTCGGGTCCGACGTGGCGAGATCATCGATCAGCGGCCGACGGTGAGTGCCGTCCCCGGCAACTCGGTCTACCTGAACACCGACTCGGAACTGCAGCAGGTGATCGAGTTGGCCCTCGAGGAGGGGATCGCCCTCTCCAACGAGGTCAAAGAGGCCGACCGCGCCGCCGGCGAAGAGGTTTTCTCCGAGACCAAGCGGGCCGCGGCCGTGGTCCTCGACCCACAGACCTTCGAGGTCCTGGCCCTGGCCTCGGTGCCCGACTTCGAGCCCCAACTCTTCGTTGCGGGAATCGATTCGGGGACCTTCGCCGAGTTGAACGAGGCCCTCGCCTTCAACAACCTCGCCGTGAGTGGTCTCTACCCTCCGGCCTCGACGTTCAAGCCCATCACCTATACGGCGATCCAGGAGGAGAACCTTCCGTTCCCGACCGACATCGAAGGGGTCGATGCCGAGAACCGCATGATCCACTGCGACGGGCAACTGGAGCTGCCCGAGCTGGCCGACGGATCACCACAGGTGCGACCCGACTGGTACAACCCACCGGGTTTCGGCTGGCTGGACATCCACGGGGCTCTCGAGAACTCGTGCAACATCTTCTTCTGGTCGCTCGGGTTGGGCACCTGGCAGCATCGGAGAGACGCGGGAGGAAACGTCGACGAGAACGTCATCCAGGACTGGGCAAAGAGTCTCGGCTACGGCTCCCCTACGGG
>Ga0299914_10002049_pt1 | contig 13695 bp, 14 predicted proteins | sample RVTome_10_FD_201361 | JGI IMG/M metagenome (GOLD analysis project Ga0299914, IMG submission 201361) | Soil microbial communities from uranium-contaminated site in the Upper Colorado River Basin, Wyoming, United States - RVT153D57 (version 2) ...
GCAGAGGGAGATGGCGAATGTACAGAGGCAGTCGAGTGACGCTGATAGTCGTGATGCTGTTCGTATCCGGCGTCACCAATGTCGACGCTGCCCGGGCACAAGCCGAGGGCGTCGTCCGCGGGCAAGTCATGGCCGCTGCAGACCGGTCGGCGATCGGGCACGCGTCGGTCACGCTCAGTTCGCCCTCCGAGAGCGACCAGTTGCGCGCCAGCACGGACGCGACCGGACGGTTTACATTCGGTCGCGTCAGCCCGGGCGAGTACGTCCTCACGGTCTCGGCGGAAGGGAAGGGTTACGGCGCGGCAGGTTCTATTCACGCTCGAGCCGCGTGAGACCAAATCCGTCATGCTGCCGCTCGAGGTTGGACCCGTGGCCGTCGACGTCGACGTCAGCGGCATCCTGCTCTCCGGCACTCATTCCCCCAGTTCGACCGTGCTGACGGAAGCGCGGCTCGACGCGTTGCCAGCCGCTGAACGGGTGAACCTCCCGGGCGCGCTCGTCACCGTCGCTCCAGGCATGATTCGCGGACACGATGACTTCGTGCACGTGCGGGGGCATGAGGTCGCGCTGAATCCGATGATCAATGGCGTCTCGTTCTGGGAGAATCCACACGCGGTCTTCTCCGGCGGGCTCAGTCCCGAGGTCATCCAGATGGCGAACATCATGACCGGAGGGTTTCCGGCCGAGTACGGCAACCGCTTCGGGGGTGTCGTCGATATCGTGACGAAGTCCGGCTTCCAGATGCAGGAGCGCGGCCGCGCGAGCTTCACCGGCGGCCAGGCAGGGCGGCGCAGTGCGTCCGCGGAATTCGGCGGGTCCGAGGGGCGCTTCGCCTACTACCTGTTCGGAACGGGGTTCGGATCGGATCGGTTCCTGAGCCCGCCGGACCCGCAGGCGATTCACGACGACGCCTACGGCGGTCACGCCTTCCTTCAGCTGGAAGGCGCGTTCGACGCGAGCGCCCTGCGGGCCGTGCTGATGGCAGACGGCGCCAACCTCGAGATTCCACGGACGCCGCTCGATGTCGTGCTGCGTCCGGCGGCGGAAGCCGAACAGCGCACACGGCAGCAGAGCGCGATTCTCGGGTGGACGCACGGATCGACGGACCGTACTGGTCGGCCTCGGTCTACCAACGATGGTCCCGATTGCGTCTGCTGCCAGCGGCCGGACCCCTCACGGCGAAGGCCGATCTCGAACGGGAGCTGTTGACACTCGGCGTGAAAGCCGACGTGACCCGAACGGTCGGCCGGCATACGCTGAAGGCGGGAATCGACGGCGTGCGGCTCCAGCCCCAGGAAACGCTCATGTACGACTACGCAGGGTACCGGGAGCTGACACACCTGCTGGGGCTGCCGCATATTCACGTGTCGAACAACGCAATGAGCTTCGCCGGACGCGAGACCGGTGGGCAGCTGAGTGTGTACGCGCAGGACACCCTCCAGTTCGGCCGGGTGACGGCCGATCTCGGCGTGCGTCTCGACCATCACAGCCTCGTGATATCGGCCACACACGTGAGCCCGCGCGTGAATCTGGCAGTACAGGCCCTGGACACCGCAGTCCTTCACGCTTCGTACAATCGCTTCTTCGTACCGCCGCCCATCGAAGGCGTCCTCTCGAGTGGCGCCGGGCTGACGCGCTCGATCGCAGAGATTGGAGGGCCGCTTCCGGCGCCGCAGCCCACGATCGAGGATCAGGTCGAGTTCGGCGTGACCGCGCCGCTGCGTCCGTTCCAGGTGGCGGTGACAGGATACTTCCGGGTGTCCGACGAGCCGGTGCACACGACCGTGTGGCCCGACTCACGCATCTACTCGTACGCCAGCTTCGATCAGGCGCGTGCGTACGGGCTGGAGGTGAAGGCAGACGCGCCGGGTCTGGCGCGATACGGTGTGGCGGCGTTCGTGAATTACGCGCTCGGGCGCGTCTATTTCTACAACCCGGTGACCGGTGGGTTCGTCACGGAGGCGGGACACGTAACCGGTACGAGCCGTTTCCTGGCGCCGATGGATCAGACGCACACGATGACCGGCGGTCTGACATATTCGCACACGCGGACCGGATTCTGGGTGGGAGCGGCCGTCGAGTATGGAAGCGGCACGCCGATGGGGCACGGTGGTGGCGACCACCCGCACGGGGAAGGGGAGGCCGATCATGATCATGGCGCTCCGCCGGCTCCTCACCAGACCGTCCGGGTCCCGGCGCACTTCACGGGCAATCTCTCTGCGGGCTTCGACCTGCTGCGGAATACGATGCGCCGTTCGAAGCTGTCGCTTCGGGTGGACGTGGAGAACATCGCCAACCGCCCCTATCTCATCGCACAGGAGGGGGAGTTCTCGGGGACACAATTCTCGAACCCCAGGCTGGTGTCGCTGTCGGTGCGCTTCCGGTTCTGACCCCGTTGCCGCAGGCCAGGGGGGCCGCTCGGTCCGTCAGCTGCAGGTCGTCGCATCCGCGGACGCCCGCCGCTCCGGCCCCGACCGGTCCGCAAGCGCGTCGGCGCCGGCCAGCTTTCCGTGAGCTGCATCCTGGCCGAGCTGCTGGGCGATCGTCTTGCCGATGCCCTCCTGCACGCGGCCGATGTGCTGGAGCATGAGTGCGTGCGCGGCCTCCTCGTCGTGCCCTGCGATCGCCTCGTAAATGAGCCGGTGGAATCGGCAGATGCCCTCCTTGACGGGCCGCGGCGTGTCGATGACAGACACGATCTCGAGGGTCAGGTCTGCCAGGGAGTTCATCAGGGTCATCAACGGCAGATTCCGCGCGCACTCGGCGACAGTCCGATGGAACTTCAGGCTGTGTCCCCGGAAATGCCCGCGGCGCGCCAGCGCGGCTTCCTGGCGCTCGAGTACCCGCTTCAACTTCGCCAGGTCATCTGGTTGTGCCCGGCGGGCCGCGAGCCGTGCAATCGGAGGCTCAATCAGGAGGCGGGCCTCGGTCAGCTCCTGGTGAGACATCCGCCCGAGCCGGAGCACGAGCGAGAGCGAGCGCTGGACGGCGCTGTGGCCGGGCGAAGCAATGAAGGCTCCGCCGTCGGCGCCGCGGCGGATCGTGAGGAGTCCAAGCTCTTCGAGCGATCGGTAGGCTTCACGAACGGAAACCCGGCTGGTATGGAAACGGCGGGCCATCTCGCGTTCGGCAGGGAGCTTCTCTCCCGGGGCGAGCTTGCCGGTCGAGATCTGGCGCTTGATACGCCGGGCGAGACTCTCCGACACTCGCCGGTGGGTTGTCCGTGGTGGCATCAGGCCTCCATTCTGTAGAACCCGCCGCCACCCCCTCCCGCTCCTGCCGGGCGCCGGGACCCACACCGCGTCAAGGGCGGCGAGTCACCCTTCGACAGTCACCGCGTGCCCGGTGAGAGGGCCGTCCAGGGATCCCTGAACAATTGTGGCACGTTGTAGACAAAATAGCCGCTGCTGCCCCCGTCGATCGCGTAGACTTCGCCCCGCTTGGGATCGAGGGCGATGCCGCCGGGCGCGATCAGCCGGCTCATCGTGCCCTGGATGATCGCGCGCGGCGGGACGTTGCCATTGTCGTCGATGTCCCACACGCCCACGAAGCCGGGCCCGACGCGGCCGCTCGAGGCCCGCGCGGCCCTCTTGAACTCCTCTTCGGTTCGCGGCCGGTCGCCTCGATACGGCTCGAGCCGCTTCTCGCGCATGCTCTGCTGGGCGAGGAAAATGCGGCCACTCTCGGGATCGACGGCAACCTGCCGGAAGTGGGCGAGCCCCGTATTCGGTCCGGTGATCATGGTCTTCGGACTCACATTGCCGTTGTCCGTCCGGTTGAACGTGAGGATGCCGGTTGTGGACACCGAGCGGCTCGCCGCGATGATCCGATTGCGGCGCGGATCCACCGCCACGCCGACGACGTCGAGCAGCTTGGTCTGGTCGCCGTAGAGCACGCGCTTCGGTGCCACGTTGCCGTTCGCCGTGCGGTCGAACACGAACACCGCCCGGGCCGTCGTATCGCCGACGATGATTTCGTCATGGAGCGGGTCGACCGCAATCGTCTGCGGGCGGATGAGCCGTGTTTCCGAACCCTGAATCACCCGCAGCGGCTGTTCCTCGCCGTTTGCGCCGCCGCGGAACACCAGAATCGCGCCGCCGAGCGCAACAGGGATGGAGATCTCGTCGTTCACTTCGTCATACGCCACGCCATGCATCGTGCGGCTGAGTGCCGTGCCCTGTCCTTCGATAACCCGTTCCGGCGCCGTCAATCCGTTTGCCAACCTGGCAAACACCGAGACTCTCGGTGTGCTGACTCAATTCGGGACGATGAGCGCGTCGCGTTTGGTGTCGTAGGCGGCCGCCGCCGCATTCGTGAACGTCAGGGCCGGGCTGTCCTTGGGCGCGTTGCGGACGATGCGCTTGGGGGCCACGTCGCCGCTCGCGTCGCGGTCGAAAATGACGGCCGTGTGATCCGAGTAATTCGCCACCCAGATCTCGTTGCGCACCCGATCGACCTTCACGTCCACCGGACCGACGATCCCCGTCCGGGGGCCGTTGATCATCCGGCTGGGCCTGACGTCTCCGTCGTCAGTGCGCCGGAAGAACCGGATGGAATTGTCCCCGTAGTTGGCCACCACGATTTCGTTCCGCTCCGTGTCGACCGTCAGCCCCATCGGCCAGTTGAGCCCCGTCTTGTCACCGCGAATCGAGCGCAGCGCGGCCACATTTCCGGCGGCGGACGCCTCGAAGATTCGAATCGAGGGCGGTTCGAAGCGGCCCGGCTGGTAGGCCTGGGTCCGCTGCGTGAGGGGATCGTAGGGGCTGTACGGCCTGAGCTCGGTCCAGTTGCCGTGGTTGGCGACGATGAGCTCCTTCCGCTGATCGTCGTACGCGACGCCATGAGGATCGGCCAGACCCGTTTCGTAGCCGCGCAGCGTGCGGAGCGGCGGCTCCAATTGAGCGGCACCCCGGCGGTAGAACACGATCCCGCTCATCTGCTGAACCGAGACCGCGATCTCGTCGCGCGCCAGGCTCAGCGAGATCCCCCAGGACTGGTGGGGCGTGTCGAGGCCCCGCACGGGTCGGACGGCACCTGTCTGATCGTAGCCAAACGTGACGATGCCGCCGCCGTCGTTGTTCACGGCGTAGACTTCCCGCCGTTCGGGATCGACCGCCACGCCGGCGATGAAGCCGATGCCCGTGTCGGGGCCGATCACATGAGTTTGCGATTCGGTGATGTCCGTCGAATGGCTTCCCGCCGAGGTCGCGTACGACAGCAGTCCGGAGAGGCTCGAGTCGCTGAAGAACGCCCGCCCCGCTGTATCGTCGAGGCCGAGGCCGCCGAACGTCGGGTACGGATCGAATACCGTGCGCGTCGGCATTGCGTCGATGGTCGCGGTTCCCTCAACCGGCCAATCCAACACGCTCTTGCGCGGCCCCTCTTCACCGATGCGCCCGCCCGCGCCACCGCCACGCGTCTGGGCGTACGCAGACCGTTCCGGCGGCATCAGGCAGATTGCGCCCTCCATCGGAGAATCAAGGAGTGGCTTGAGCACCTCAGCTTCCAGGGGCTGCTCAGGGCTGCCGCCGATCAGGAGGAGCAGGAGGGCCGTGACTGCTCCGGAAGACACAAAAAGTCGTGTACGCATTATCCCCCGAGAAAGATGGCCGAATTCCGCCGGTTTTGCTGCTGCCGGCGGTCAGGATTTCCACAGTATCATGCCCTGTGGCCCGGCGACAACCGCCGCTCTTCCAGATAACAGGAGCTGGATTTTGACGACGAATGAACAGGAACCGATTGATCTGCGGCTCAAGACGGCCTTGGCGACGTATGGTCAGACGAGTCCGCTCAAGGACGGCACGGTGACCCCACGGACGTGCCGTCTGGACTTCCAGGAGGTGCCCAGAATCATCCACGCCTTCCGCCGGATGGTCCGGGGCCTCGAGTTCGACGTCTCGGAAATGGCGATAACCACCTATATTTGCGCGCGGGCGCACGGCAAGCGCTTCACGGCCATCCCGGTGTTTCCGATGCGCGCGTTCCACCACGGGGCGATAACCTACAACGTCAACGCAGGCGTCCGGACCCCCAAAGACCTCGAGGGGAAGCGCGTCGGCGTCAACCGCGGGTATACCGTCACGACCGGCCTGTGGGCGCGAAGCATCCTGCAGCACGAGTACGGCGTGGACCTCGGCAAGGTCACCTGGATCCTGTCCGGCGACGAGCACGTCGCCGAATACCAGCCCCCGCGAAACGTGTTGCCGGTGGAAGAAGGGAAGAGCCTCGAGCAGATGCTCGCGTCGGGCGAAATCGCCGCGGCCATCAGCGTTCCCGTGGATTCACCCGAGGTGAAGCCGCTCATTCCGGATGCGGAGGGCGCCGCACTCAGGACGCTGCGCGAGCAGGGGCTCTACCCGATCAACCATACGGTGGTCGTCAAGAACGCGCTCCTGGACGCCCATCCAGGGCTGGCGGAGGATCTCTTCGCGGCATTCGTGGAAGCCAAGCGCCGATACGTCGGCCGCCTCGACGACGGGCAGATCGAGAGCCCGTCGAAGAGCGACGAGGTCTTCCGAACAGTGATGGCGATCACGGGGGATCCGCTGCCCTACGGAATCGAACCGAATCGCCGCGTCCTCGAAGCGATCGTCCAGTACAGCGTCGAGCAGCGGATCATCCCGGAGCCCGTCCCCGTCGATGACCTGTTTGCGCGAGGGACCCACACGCTCACTGGGTGAGCGGCGGCCGCAGGACGCGGCGGCGCCGCGGTTACCGGGACGCCGCGCTCAGGAACTCGAGCATCCTGTCCGGCGCCGACTGCTCGGTCTGGTTCTCCACCGCGGCATCCCAGTACTGAGCTCGAGGGAGACACTCCTCCAGATATCGTGCCGCAGAGGTGCCGTGCGAGGCATCCCGGCCAGGCACGATCAGGGCCGGGATGTCCAGCCGTAGTAGATCCTCCGGCTCCGCCCCGGGCGCCGTATCGCGGTCGATCAGCATCCGGCCCATCGAGAGCACGAGCCGCTTGTACTGCTCGATGTCCTGCTGCGCATACGCCTCGGCGAACGCCGGGTCGCGCCGCAGCACCGAGATCCAGGGGCCGCCCCGCGGGTCCTGGCCGAAGCTCTTGCCCTCGCTGGCGAGCTCCACCACGGCGTCGAGTCCGTGCTGGTGCACGTACGACAAGTGCTGCGCGAATCGGAGGTGGCCGTTGATGCGATAGTGGGGACCTCCGACGGGCCAGTAGAGCAGCAGGCTGCGTGTGGTCTGCGGGTAGGCCACACCCAGCGCCACCGCCGGGCAGCAGCCCATGCAGGCGCCCATAATGTGGGCGCGATCGATCCCGAGATGATCGAGGAGCCCCTTGCCCTGCGCCACGTAATGCGCCCAGGTGATGCGCTCGACGCGGCCACCGGACTCGCCGGTCTCACGCCGATCGAAGATGATGCAGGTATGGTGCTTGGACAGATGATCGACCGGCCGAATCCGTGCGTAGATGCTCTGCGTGGACCACTTGTCCAGCGTGGCGTCGAACCCGCCAGGGGAGAACATCAGCAGTGGAGGGCCGGAGCCGACCACTTCGTACCGCGTCGTGATGCCGTCGATGATCGCTGTCGCCATGGGGTCCTCGAGTCCGTCGTTGCTCGCTGGCGCGACCGGTTCAGAGCCCCCCGCCCGACCGTGCCTCCCGTCGCCCGGGCGAGTGCACGCCATCGTCGGGTGCGTTCACGTTCTGACGGTGCGGGCGCCGGCTCCTCGTATCTGCCGGCCAGTACGCACGTCGTCCGCCAGCGTCTGGATCGCTTCCAGCGCCGTCCGCGCCAGATGAGCGTAACGCTCGGTGGTGGTGTCGTCGATCGCCGACGCCAGATATCCGACGGCTGCAAAGGCGGCGCGCACGCGTCCATCGAGCCAGGGACCGCCTCCCAGTCCGCCGATGACCGGGATGGATACTGCGCTGACGACCGCAGGGCCGGCGACCGGACCGGAGTTGGTGAAATCCAGCAGCGCCGCTCCGGCCTGCTCGAGGGCCGTCGCTTCCCGGACGAGCGAATCCTTCATCTGTGCGGACAGCTCAGGCCCCGCCTTGCCCATCCCGCCGTAGCGCATGGCCGTGTGCGGTGTGATCCCGAACTGTGCCCAGACGGGGATGCCGGCGCGGGTGATTGCCTCGACCGCCTCTGGAAACGCTGCGGCGCCGTCGAGCTTCACCATGTCCGCTCCCCCTTCCTTGACCAGACGAACGGCGGTGCGGACGGCGCTGTCGCTTCCCTCCTGCAGCGGCCCGAATGGAAAGTCGCAGCTGACGAGCGCCCGCCGAACGCCGCGACGGACCGCCCGGCACGCCAGGATCATCTCGTCGAGCGTCACTTCCAGCTCGCCGGCGTGGCCCCACAGATTGATCCCGACCGAGTCGCCGACTGAGACGATGTCGACCCCGGCTCGATCCGCGATCCTGGCCATCTGGCACTCGTACGCCACGATGCCGACGATCTTTCGCCCCTCTCGCTTCATCTCCTGAAGGGCGGCCAGGGTGACGCTGGTCTCCACGGTTCCTCCTACCGATCAGGTGCGGTGCGCGTGAGCAAAGACGAGAGCGGCCGCGCGGGGTCCGCAAGGGCTGCCGGTTCCACCGGCACGCGGCGCTCGATGAGCCGGCGCGCCGCGGCAATCTCGCGCTGTGCGTTGCGGCCGCTTGCGTACACGAGCCGGCCCTCGCTGACCTCGAACACCACGGCGGCATTGGGTTTGGTCTGACGTCGCACCCGCTCCGCGGCTGTCGAGCCCCAGCCGACACCTTGAATATACAGATCGTACTGTTCCGACCAGAATGACGGGATCGTCACGTAAGGAACCTGCGCGCCGGCGGCGTTCCGGCCGGCCACGGTGCCATGCTCCTGCGCATGCCGCCAGTTCTCCAGGCGAACCGGCCCGTGCGGCCCCGGGAACCGAACGACATCTCCCGCGGCATAGATGACGGGATCAGAGGTGCGACACAGCTCGTCGACCACGATGCCATCGTCGACGGCCAGTCCGGCGTCTGCCGCGAGGCGGTCGTCGGGCTTGACGCCGGTGCCCACCACGACCAGCGTGGCGGTCACGGTTTCACCGGTGCTCAGCACGGCGCGGATGCTGCCGTCCGGCTGCGCGTCGGCGGATCGGATCGCGACGCCGACGCGGATATCGACGCCGTGCTGCCGGTGCGCGTCGTGGATGACCGCCGCGGTCTCTTCGTCGCAGACCCGCGAGAGGATCCGCGGCGCCAGTTCCAGCACCGTGGTTCTGACTCCCAGCTGCGCGGCCGAGGCTGCGACTTCGAGCCCGATGAGCCCGCCCCCGATCACGAGAAGATGCGCGGTGTGGGGCAGCGCCGCTCGGAGCGCATCGGCATCGGCGTGGGTGCGCAGGTAGTGAACCCGCGGCGTGCCGGGAGGGAGCTGCGGAAGGTCACGCACCAGGGAGCCCGTCGCGAGGACCAGCGCGTCGTACCGGATGCTGCGGCCATCCTCGAGGCGGACCGTCCGCGCGCCACGATCGAGAGCCACGCAGCGGGCGCCGCACTCCAGCCGAACACCGTGGCTGGCAATCCCGCCCGGGCCGGCGATCGCCGCGTCGGACGGGCGGGCCTTGCCCAGGAGCACCGCCTTCGACAGCGGCGGCTTCTCGTAGGGTTCGCACGCTTCGTCGGTCAGCAGCGTGACCTCCGCCGCCGGGTTCTGCTGACGCGCCGCGATGGCCGCCAGCGTGCCGGCGGGTCCGCCGCCGACCACCACGATGCGGGGACGCTGGCCGTTCACTACGCCCGCAACGCCGTCAGCAGGTCCGGAATGTAGTCGTCGACGCTGGCGACGACGACCATCAGCGACCACGGACGAAGCTGGGCGAGCGTCAGCGACAACGCCTCGTCGGAGGCGGTTCCGGCGCCGGATATCAGGGCCGTGGTCATCACCCGTTTGTGGCTGCACGCCTCGCCGATGAAGGCCGCTGCACCGGCTCGCCCGCCGGGCGTCGCGATCATCACCACGACATCGGCCGCGTTGACCTCCTCGATCAGATCGCGGGCACGCCCCTCGAGGTCGCGGAGCCAGCCATCGGCGCGGCGTTCGGACCCATGCGACAGCGCCGAGGCCGTCAGGAAGGTGGCGCCGTTCCAGGCCTCAGCCGCCAACCGCCGCACGATCTCCTCGCCCGCCACGTCCATCGCGATGACCTTGGTCGCCCGCGGCTTGGAGTTGGGCTGCTGCAGGCGAAAGCGGGCCTCGGCGGCCGAGTTCATCAGGGCTGATTGACTGATCATATCGTCCCGTCCGTATCCGTCAGACCGACGCCGGCGCGACCTCGGGGCGGACGATGAGCGCCTCGCGGGCCCCGTCCTTGAAGGGCTGGTCGGGCGGCAGAATGACCGCGGCCGAGCGCACGCGCTGGTGAACCGGATCGACGCCCGGGGGCACCACACCCTTGTCCGTGAGCGCCTTCACCGCTTTCAGCAGGCGGTGGCGGGCCATAATGATCCCGTTGTCGGTGGAGACCAGGTTCTCCTTCGTGCGATCCACGATCGGGCCCATGCTCTCCTGCAGCGAGGCGTCCTGGATCCCGATGCTCTCGACGCCGCTGTAGGTCATGCCGGCCTTCTGCGCGAATCGGTCCATCAAGTAGTCATTGTCCTTGTTCGCGAGCGGCTGGTACGTGCCAGGGATGTACTTGACGTGGATCCCTCGCCCGGCGCGCATGGCCGCGGTTTCCCTCGTCGTCAGTTCCCGGATGGGATGGTAGTCATAGCTCCACGTCCAGCAGTGCTCGTCGTCGATGGGAATCCAGAAGTGCCCGTGCACGGAGTGCTGCCCGCGCGGGGCGATCATCGTGAAGGATGGCATGACCCACTGGGTGATGCGCCAGTAGTAGTTGCCATCTTCGGCGTTCCGACGCGCGCCGATGTAGAGGCCGCCCGGGCTCTCGACCACTTCGAACACGGGGCGTGAGTCGCTCAGATTGTACCGGTTGCCGGCCGCCCCCTTGAACAGCGGATCGCTGTTGAGATCCCCGCGGTGTAGGAACGACACGTGGCTGGAATCGATGCCGCCTTCCATGGCCTGGAGCCAGTTGCAGTCCTGGAAGCGCTTCGTCGCAAAGGTCTGCTTGGGCGGCACCATGATGAATTCCCATTCGGGCAAGGGAGGCTGCTGTTCGGGCGGACCCATGTAGGTCCAGAGCACGTTGCCGCGCTTCACGAGAGGATACGACTTCAGCTTGATCTTCTCCCTGAACCCCGATTCCTCCGGCTCGGAGGGCACTTCGATGCACTGGCCCGTCACGTCGTATTTCCAGCCGTGATAGGGACAACGCAAGCCGCACTCCTCGTTGCGCCCGAACCACAGGGAAACGCCGCGATGCGCGCAGAACTCGTCGATCAGGCCGTACCGCCCTTCGGTGTCGCGGAAGGCCAGGAGACGCTCCGACAAAAGCTTGACCCGGACCGGCGGGCACTCGTTCTCCGGCAGTTCCTCGGCCAGCAGGGCGGGAATCCAGTAACTGCGAAACATCCGGCCCATGGGTGTGTCAGGGCCGGTCTGTGTCAGCAGGTCACTGTGTTCTCGTCTGAGCATGCGTGGTTCCTCCATCCCTAATGGTCAGACCATTGTACTATGGATGTGGGGCGTCGCGAGCCTGGTCCATCAGATTCCCGGCGCCTGTATACTGCCACATTTCGCAGGCTCAAAAGCCCAAGTTCGGAGACCGAGTTCATGAACGATGCCGCGACCACACGCATTCAGCTCTGTCGAACCGAAGAGGTACCGCCCGGCGAAGCGCTCAAAGTCGAAACGGCCGGGTTCACGCTGGCCGTCTTCAACGTCGACGGTACGTTTCACGTGACCGACGACGCCTGCACTCACGGCCCGGGATCGCTGTCGGAAGGCTTTCTGGAAGGCGACGTCATCGAGTGCAACTTCCATCAGGGCGCCTTCAACGTCTGCACGGGCGAGGTCGTCAAACCGCCCTGCTTCGTCCCGGTCAAGACGTACAAAACGGTCGTCGAGGACGGCGTCGTCTACATCGAGCCCTGATCGCGGCGGGGCCCTTCAGTCCAGCTTCGACCGGTAGTGATCCCAGGCCTTGCGGAACAGGCCCGCGGACCAGAGCGTGCGCCGGCAGATCTGCTGCTCCTCGACGCTGAACACATGGGGAGTGCCTACCTGCATCGCCATGTACTGCCGATACGCGTTTTCCTCGCAGTACACGGCGAGCGCGAAGCACTCGATCAGGTCGGCGCCCGCGAGGACCGCGCCGTGCGACTTGAGCAGCACGGCGGCCCCGGCGCCGAGCGTCGCCGCCAATCGCTGCCCCATCTCCCGACTGTCGATCGACAGCGGCGAATCCAGGAGCGGCGGCTCGCCTACGAGCGTCCCCTGGGCGTACACGGGCTTCATCGCCACGCCGGCAGTCGTCAGGAGTGTGGACCAGCGCGGATGCGTGTGCAGCACGGCGCCGACGTCCGGGCGCGCGCGATAGATCTCGGCGTGGATGTGGTATTCGAGGGGCGGCGGGGCGCTCCCCTCGACGAGCGCTCCGTCCAGATCGACGGTGACGATATCGGCCACCGTCAGACGCCGCCGGACGGACGCGCCGGAGTTGATGAAGAACACCCGATCGTCCCGGCGGACGCTGCCGTGTCCGCTGTAATCGATCAGCTCCGCCGCGGCGGCCATGCGAATGGCGTCCACGAGCATCTCCCGGGCGGGCGGCCGGCGGGTTCCGCCGCTCCTTGCGTCCGTCACCATCATCTCCGGAGTCGTCACCGGCGGGGCCGGCCCGCCATGATCACTGCCACGGCATGACCGACACGTGGATCGCGCCGGGCGCCCCCTGGCCGCCGACCGACTTGATCGCGTAGTCCACCTCGGAGAGGCCGAAGCGATGGGTCGTCATCAAGTCGAGTGGGAACCGGCGGGCGGCGAGATGGTACAGGCCCATCTCCACGGCGCGGTACGAGTGGCCCCGCGCGCTCTTGAGCGTGATCCCCTTCCGGGTGAGCCGGCCGATGGGGAACGATGGGAATTCCTGGTTGGCTTCTCCCTGGACCACCATGGTCCCGCCGCGCCGCTTGAGCGCCTCGATGCCGAGCAGGGTCGGCGCCGTTCCGGCCCCGACGGTACAGTCGATCACGACGTCGACGCCGCGTCCCTCCGTAATCTGCATCACGCGGGCGAGGGCATCCTCCTGCTGCACATCGATGACGTCGTCGGCACCGAGCGCCTTCGCGACCTCGAGGCGTCGGGCGTCCTTCGAGATGCCGGTGACGATGACGCGGGCGGCCCCGGCCTGCTTCGCCGCCATGGCACAGCAGAGTCCCTGCTGCCCCGGACCCTGGATCAATACCGTGGTCGCATACCCCACGCCGCCGTCCATCAGCGCCCACTGGATCCCGTTGGACATCGGTGTCGCCACCCCCGCCTCTTCCGGGGACAGGCCGGCGGGGACGTGATGAAGGACCGCGTTGATCGGCAAGTACAGGTAGTGGCTGAACCCGCCCCAGAGGCCCGGCGGATTGTCCATGGCCGTATAGCCATATCGAATCGCTTTCGGGTCGTAGAACCACTCGGTCGCGGGACAGTGGCGATACTCGCCCAGGTGGTCCCATTCGCAGGTGCCGCACGGGAGATAGTGCTCCAGGAACACCAGGTCGCCCTCTTTCATCCGTTTGCGGGCGGCGAACTCGCGCCCGACGTGAGAGAGGTAGCCGACGTTCTCATGGCC
>Ga0299914_10002050_pt1 | contig 13693 bp, 9 predicted proteins | sample RVTome_10_FD_201361 | JGI IMG/M metagenome (GOLD analysis project Ga0299914, IMG submission 201361) | Soil microbial communities from uranium-contaminated site in the Upper Colorado River Basin, Wyoming, United States - RVT153D57 (version 2) ...
AGCGCCGCCCCAACCGCTGAGGCTGCCACCGCCGGCCCTTATCCGGCAGCTACCCCCCTACCCACCGCCGGTACCACAGCAACCCCCGGAACCATTATTCGGCCGGGCGACGAAACGGCCTTCCTGCCCTTTTTGCCCGGCCATCCAGTTGTATCGCCCACCTCAACGCCCCAACCAACCAACACGCCCCAACCAACCCCAACGCCGACCATTGACTTTGCGGCCGTCCGCCAAAATCTGCTGGCCCAGGGCCATGAACTGGGCTTCGTCAAAATCGGCTTTCATCTCAGCGTCGGCGGCAACATCACCGGCCTGAACACCTGGATGCAGCGGCTTGATGCCGCCGGCGTTCCGTTTTTCCTGAAAAGCGCCGACAATGCCGGCCCGATCTTTGAAGCCCAGGAACTGGCAAAGAAAAGCGGCGTCCCTCATACCCTGGTATACCGGCGCAGCGGCAACCAATATGACGTTCCCAACTATTCCCTCTCGCCCCAGGAAGCGGCCCGCCAGCATTGGCAGGCCCATACAACCATCTTTCCCCCGGAACTGGATCGCAGTAGGGTCTGGCTGGAAACCATCAATGAGGTGGATAAAGAGCGCGGGGAATGGTTGGGACAGTTTGCCCTGGCAACGGCCGAACTCGCCCTGGCCGAAGGCTACAAATGGGCCGCCTTCGGCTGGTCATCGGGGGAACCGGAACTCGAAACCTGGCAGTCACCCTCCATGCTCGAATTCCTCCGCCTAGCCGCCGCCAACCCCGACCGCTTAGCCATTGCCCTCCATGAATACAGCTTCCTGGAAGATGACATTGGCCACCAGTATCCCTATAAGGTCGGCCGATTCCAGCAGTTCTTCCAACTTTTAGATCAACATGGCATTTCCCGCCCAACTATACTGATTACCGAATGGGGCTGGGCCTACCAGAACGTTCCCGACATCCCTGAGGCGATGGAAGACATCGCTTGGGCTTCCCGCCTCTACGCCCCCTATCCCGAAATCAAGGGGGCTGCCATCTGGCATCTTGGCTGCTGCTTCGCCGATGTGGCCGACCAAACCCAACGCCTCATCCAACCCCTGACCGAATACGCCCTGGGAAACTACTTCGCCATCCCCCTGCCCCCGCAGCAAGCCCCCATAGAGCCGGAGGTTTATCGGCCGTAGGCCGTCATTCCATCCCCGGCCAAAACAGAAAACCCGCCTGTTCAAAATGGCGGTCAAAGGCAAAGGCCCGGTGCAAATTGTGCTGCCGCATCAAGACAAAGCTGGTGGAGTTTTATTTTTCCTTGGAAGGATGTGATTATTTTTGTATAAATCAAGAAGCCGACCGCAGTTTGGTGGGCCATCAACCACAAAACTCACAAAAACTTGATCGAGTTGATCGAGTTGATCGAGATGTAAGCAACATACTGATTTACCTTGACACCCATGATAAACGAACAACTTTTGGGCTATTTATTTGACGACAGGCCCCACATCCTGACCGCATTCATAAGCCGTTGGATAGAAACGTCTCGGCCGTTCAAAGCCTTCGCCACCACCTACCGCAACAAGATTCGCAAAAAAATCAGGATAACCCAGAACGACACCGCCATCAAAGACCTGGCGGCCGAGTTAGAGACCGCTTACCGGCTGGTTGAGGAAAAACGCTTTACCGTCACCTACGAACCATACGGCAGCCAAAAGACACGCGGCCCCGACTTTGCCGTTGCCTTCAAGTCCATGACCTTCAACGTCGAAGTAACCCGCATCAGTTCCGGGGAAAGAGAGCAAACACCGGAGGAGACAACAACGCCCTGGTCTGATCCGCAGCAGGTAAACGGCCGTCTCATGGACACCGTCTGTGACAAACTGGGCCAGATGCGGCCGGGGATGGTCAATGTTCTGCTCATCGTCACCGACAGCAACTTTGCCCGGCTCCTGGATCTGAACCAGGCCATGGCCCAACTAAAAGAACGCGCCGAACGCCAGGAAGCCGGTCTGTTCGGCCGTTACGGTTTTGTTAAGACGGCCGATTTCTTCAAACATTACCTCCGCCTCAGCGGAATACTCATCCGCACCACCGGTGAACAAGACGCGACCACCCACGCCATCCTATGGCCCAACAACCAGACCAAACACCCCATCCCCCGTCCCCTCCAAACACTCCTCCAACGAAACTAAAGCCCCCCACCATCACCCTCATTAATCATTCAACAATTCAACAATTCAACAATTAATTATTTCCTCTCCCAATCAACCCAATCAACCAAGAGGCAAGAGGCAAGTTGCAAGAGGCAAGAGAGCGACCCAACAATCAACCAATCAACCAATCAACCCAATCAACCAATCATAAACCGCCTCATACATCACCTCATGCCCCAATTCATTGAAATGCCCATCTTCCGGTAAGTAAAGCAAATTATACACTTCACCGTCAACCGCCTCAGCATACGCTTCAAAATACGGCCGCACCGGCCACAAAAACACCCCGCTCCCACTCAAAATCTCTGCCAACCGTTCATCCGGCAGTCCTGCATCCCACTCCCAGCCCGCCGTCAACTCCGGGAACCAGTTCGAGACATTCGTCACCATCTCCTGCCCCAGAAAGATAGGCACAACCGCCAGTTGGCCGCCATCTTCCTCCACTGACCCGGCCAAAATATCCAGGGCCTCGGCCGTCCTTTCCCACCCCTCCTCATACCCCTCCACCGGCGGCTCGCTCACATAAATATAAAACTGCGGATGCACCCGCGTCATCACCCCGCCCGGCGTCTGCACCGGAACCGGCGGGTCAGTTAACCGTATGAACAGCCGCGCCAGATTGAACGCCTTCAAGAACGCCGGCAGGGCATTATAAAGCAAACGCGGCCGATTCGGCGGGAGCGGCTCCTCATTGGTATCCAGAATTTGGATGCTGCCACCCTCAAAAACAAAATCGAAATTGGTATCATTAACATTGGGATAAAAGAAGCGCGGAAAATTATCGGCCACATCATTGATAAAAAACATCAAAATAACCAGGTCAGCGTTATATTTATAACCTTCAACCTGATAATAAACCGTCTCATGAACCGTTCCCCAGCCCGTCCGGCCCATCGCCACCACCTCATACCGCCGCTCCGGGGTATCGTGGGTCGAGAGCCTTTCCTGCAGCTGCGCTTGAAAGGTCTGTTCATAGGGCATCTGGATCGCCTCCACAAACGAATCGCCGATAATCAAAATACGATAAACATCATCCGGCTTCTCATACGGCACTTCCGGCCCCCGATAACCTTTGCCGTTATATTCAATCACATTATCGTAAACGATATTGCCGTTCACATCGTACATATACGCATGAGCCACCGAATTGACGCGGGGGCCATAGGCCGTCAGATTCGTCCACTCCGCCTCGCCGTTATCTTCCAGCCAATCCAGGTAGCCGAACCCGGCAATCGGCCGCGTTGGTTCAACAATCGGCGTCGGTTCCGGGGTCTGAATAGGGTCGGCAGTCGGTGATGGGGTGGCCGTTGGCGCAGGCGGTTGGGTAGGCATCGGCTCCGGGGAGTTGACCGGGGCCGTTGTTGGTTCGGGCAAGGACGTTGGCGGGGCGGCTGCGGCCGTTTGCTCGCTCTCAATCCCTTGCAGCAAAATTCCGGCCGCAATATTAGCCATAAACAGCGCAAAAATAATACCCAAAGCGGCCAGGACCAGATTAACGGCCGCCCCAGGACGGCCGAACAAGAAACTCAAGCCCAACAGCCCCAGCCAGGTCACAATATAGACCACAGCCATGACCGAATGGGCTGAGACAGCGTTACCTGCCGCCAGAAAGAACAGCCCCCCGACTGCTCCAAAGGCCATAAGTCTTAACCCGGTTGGCGAGAGGCGGTTTTGGCCGTTCCACAGTTGGGGCGGAACGGCCGTTAGCAATACACCAATAACCAACCCCACCGCCCAAAAGTCACTGGCCGCCAGCACCTTATTGGCCCACAAAAAAGGCCAGACAACCAGCCCGGCCACAACTAACCTCATAATAAATTTCAAAAAAACTACCACTGGTAGAACCCTACTGACTACATACTCACCGCAGGTGAGCCACTACCGACTACTGTTGGCTTTGAACGTAAGTAGTTAACTCAGGCAAGATTTGATTCACATTGAATTCGATCCACTGGTTGATCGCCCCGGCCGTAAAAACCGTAAAGCCGATAAAATACCCATCTTTGCGGGCCTCGACATCATACCAGGCCAGTTGCCCGATCAACGCTTCTTCCGAGGTGCTGTCCCAACCCGCAAACTCTAATTCAGAGACGACCAGGGGAATGATCATATTAGCCGGTTCCAAAATCTCCCGGTAAAACCAACGGTAGCGAAACGACATCAAACCCCGGTCGGCATAAGCGGGATAGCCGGGCAAGGGAGCACCATAGAGAAAAAGCAAATTGCCTTCTGAAATATCGCCCTCGTGCAGGGTCAAAATAGCCCCATGCTGAATGCCGGTCTCAATAGCCGGCAGAAACATCGCAAATTCCTCTATCTCCGGCACGCCCGGCGGAAAGCCCCCGATTGCCGATTTCAGACCATGTTCGGCCATCGCCTTAATTCGCTCCTGCTCAAAGCGAGCATACCAGCCCATCAAGCCGGGGCCGGGATCAGGTTCGTTCCACCCTTCCCAATAATCAATAGCTGGATTAGCACGGTAAGTGTCCAGATGTTTATTGACGTATTCGCGGGCCGCTTCTTCCGGCGTGCCGATATAATTTTGAATGAAGATATCATCAATACGGCCGACAATAATCGTCCGGGGCGATTCGGCCCGCACCTCGGCCAGGAAACCCAGATCGCCGACGCCTTTCATTACGGCCGGCTGCGACTGGCGCACAAACTGCATAATCGCCGGATCATTGTTTTGAACCACATGCACCCCCAACTTGCTCGGCCCCAATTCGGTGCTAGGAGGCAGCCCCGCAATAATGGTCGCAATATTGGGAAATGGCGTTTCGGTTGGCGTTATCGTCGGGGTAGCAGTAATGGTTGGGATGGGGGTGGAGCGCGGCACGGTTGGCGTTATACTGGGCGTTAAGGTTGGCCCGGCCTGTCTAAACAATTCTGTACCTCTTTCAACCGCCGCTTCCGGGGTCCAGGTAGGAGGCAAATCGCCCGGCGTCGGCGTGGTCGTTGCCGAAGGAACGCTGGCTATCTCAACCCGGGTCGGGAGATTGCCCTGTCCAGGAAGGCCCTGACAGGCGCTCAACACGGCCATTAAAAATAAGCACAGAACAAACCGGCGCTGCGATTGCGCTATCCTTTTCCATCCAATCACACCAACGAGAATAACCTTGCCCCTGCTCCCTGTCAACCACCCAACAGTCCCTGGAATCAGTAGGCAGTGAACAGTGGACAGTGAACAGTAGACAGTGGGCAGTGAACAGTGGGCAGTGAACAGTAGGCAGTATAATGGGCAGCCCCGAACCACTCGGAGGTTGACTCCCAAAAGTGGGACAAGATGCTATCTTGTCTTACTCTTGGTATTATTGAAACCAATTATAAAAACTGTTCGCTGGCTACTGTTCACGCCCATCCGCAGGTGGGTCGTTTACTACCCACTGTTCACTGTTAACCGTTTACCGTTCACCGTTCACTGCCTGAGAGGAGATGAAGAATGAGCTATTGGCAAAAAAGAAAACGTTTGGAAACAACGATTGAAGGCGAAGCGGCCGACCGGCCGCCGGTTGCTTTGTGGCGGCACTGGCCGGGCGACGACCAGGATGCGGCCGCCTTAGCCGCCGCCCACCTCAGATGGCAGCAAGATTATGATTGGGATTTGATTAAAGTTTCCCCGGCCAGCAGCTACTGCCTGGTAGATTGGGGCGTTGAGGATCAATGGACCGGCTCCCTGGAAGGAACAAGAGAATACACCGTGCGTGTTATTCACCAGCCGGACGACTGGCAGACCCTGCCGGTGCTTGATCCCCGACAAGGAATGCTGGCAACCCAAATCGAGGCTCTGCGGTTGATCGGGGAGGGGTTGGGCGAGGAAACCCCTTTCATTGCCACCATCTTCTCCCCCCTGGCCCAGGCCAAGAATCTGGCCGGAGGAGAACGGATGTTGAGCCACATGCGAAGCCACCCCGACGCCTTTCACGCCGGATTAAAAACGATTACCAGAAGTACCCTCAACTTCATTGAAGCGGCCAAAGAGACCGGGATCAGCGGCGTCTTCTTCGCCACCCAACACTGCCGCTACCCGGTGATGAATCCCCAGGAATTTTATAATTTCGGCCGAACCTACGACCTCCGCATCCTGTCCGAAATCCAGGATTTGTGGCTGAACATGCTCCATATTCACGGCCGAGAAATCATGTTCAAGGAAGCGGCCGATTACCCCGTTCAATTCGTCAACTGGCACGACCGCGACGGTGAGGTCTCCCTGGCAGACGGCATGAAGCGGGTCAAAGGGGCCGTCAGCGGCGGCGTTTCCCGCTGGACACTGTACCAGGAAGGGCCGGACGGGACAGTGGCCGAAGCACGCGGGGCAATGGAACAGACCGGTGGCCGTCGCTTTATGCTCGGCGTCGGCTGCGTTGCCATGACCAATACCCCCCTGCGAAATATTCGCACCCTGCGGGAGTTCGTAGACCGGGGATGATCTGGCCGCGAGCGGTGCTGCACCTTGATATGGACGCCTTCTTTGTCAACGTCCATATCCTGGATCATCCTGAAGACGGCCGCATTCCACTGGTAGTCGGCGGCCGTCCTGAACACCGGGGCGTGGTCGCTTCCGCCAGCTACGAAGCCCGCCAATTCGGCATCCACTCCGCTATGCCGGCCAGTACCGCCGTTCGTCTCTGCCCCCAGCTCAAGTTTGTGGATCACAACTGGCCCCGCATCAAGGAATGCTCCCGGCAGGTTATGGACATTTTGGGCGAATATGGCCCGCTGGAAAAGATGAGCGTTGACGAAGCCTATATTGACCTGAGCAGCCAACCTGACCCCGCGTCATTGGCGGGGGAAATACGGCAGCGAGTCAAAGCGGAAACCCACTTACCGGCCTCTATCGGGCTGGCAACAAGCAAGCTGGTGGCCAAGGTAGCGTCCGACCACGACAAGCCGGAGGGCAACACCATTATTCTGCCGGAAGAGGAGGCGGCTTTTCTGGCTCCTTTACCGGTGCGGGTTATCTGGGGCATCGGGCCGCGAACGGCCGAACGGCTGGCGGCTTTGTCCATTCAAACTTGCGGCCAACTGGCAGCGGCCGACCTCTCAGAGTTGGCGGCCGAGTTCGGCTCCCAGGCCGCCGGAATGCAGCGCCGGGCGCAGGGCATTGATGACCGCCCGGTCGAACCAGATCGCGGCCCACCCAAATCAATTAGCAATGAATGGACGTTTAACGAAGACATCAACGACCCGGCCATATTGTTGGCCCGCTTGGAAAAGATGATCCTGGCCGTCGGCCGTTCCCTGAGAGAGTCCGACCTCATGGCCCAGACCGTCTATCTCAAGTTTCGCTGGGCCGATTTCACCACTTTCACCCGCCAGAAAACGCTCACCGTCCCCTTCGATGGTGACGAAGAGATTCAACTATTGGCCCGTGCCATCTGGGAAGAACACTGGCCCCCCGGCCAGCGGGTGCGCCTGCTGGGAGTCGGGGTCAGCAAGCTGTCCGAACCCCAACAAATACAATTAGGCTTTAACTTTTGAGTTGCCAGATTGGTTCAATCTCCAAAGATTGAACCAATCTCAACCCACTTACCAATCACCAATTACTAATTCATCTCGGCCGCCGCTTCCCTGACAAATTCGGGAACGTTAATGCTTCTTAAGAGCCACACGGCCGTCCACAAACCAACAGCCGCTATCAGGCAGGTAACGCCATACGCCGGCGGCAAACCATCACTGAGATACAAAACCACATCGCGGCTCAAGCCGCCCGCGAATGTCCCCAGCCCTTTGGAAACCAGAATGGCGACCGTCCACAAGCCCAGGTAAGCCCCGGCATGGGGGTCGGGAGACATGGCCGCCATAAGGCTCAGGCCACCGAAGGTGTAGAAGCCGAACCCGGCCCCAAATATCACCAGGGCCAGTAAAAAGAGCCGCTCCTGCCCCCCCAGGGCGCTGGCCGCCACCAGGAACATACCCAGCCCCATAATGGCTAACCCCCGCCCGGCGACATTGGCCTGTTCTTCCGGCCGTTTTTTGCGCCAGATGAAAAAGGAAGCCACCAACACCAAAATCGTCGCCGTCCCCCAATAACTGGTCAGCCGGGTCGTTTCCCTGACAGCCATATCAAAAACATCAGCCCCGAACGGTTCCAGGATGTTATCCTGCATCCAGGCCGCGAAGGTAGCCACAAATAAGAAGACAAAGAAGCGGCGGGTTCGTTTGTCGCTCAATATCTTTTGGAAAGTGGCCCGCAAATCAGCCTGCCTGACCCGATGGGCTGCCTGGGTAATGGCTTCATTGCGCTTCTCAACCCCGGCGACGGCGAAAAACCAGAAGAAACCACCCACGAAAGTGACAAAGAGGATGAGCCGCCAGAACAGAGCCGGATCATAACTGGTCAGCATCCGGCTAAAGCCGAGGGCGACAACGGGAAAGAGAGCGATCAGGGTTGTTTCAGCAATGCCGATAGCCACTCCCTGCCTTCGACGGGGGGCGGAGTCGCGCACCAGAGCCAGATAGGGGCTGCCGGAGAGCAGGGTTCCCAGACCATATAGTAAGAAGGTGAGAACGGCCGTAACCCAGCCCCCAACGTCACCGGTATTGCCTTCCAGCCGGACGGTGCTAGCCCCTAACAACAAAAAGGAGAACAGGATCAATCCCCGCCCCAGCCAGATATAAGAGGTACGGTACTGGCCGAAAAGGGGTTTGGTATCGGAGCGGTAGCCTATCCACAGGCTGAGCGGAGCCATAAAATATTTCAAGGCCAGCAGCAGCCCAACAGGCCAGGCAGGGATGCCGAAGTCGGAGATCATAATCCGGTTCCAGACCCCGGCCGTTAAGATGTCTCCCATAGCCGACCCGATTTGAAAGGTGCTGAGCCGCAGAATGAGGCCCAACTGAAATATCTGGGACTGTTTAATGTCACTGTCAATAAGAGAAGGTAGAGAGTTTTGTATTTGAGAATCGCTGGTTGTCATTTTTCAATCCTGGGCCGGTTTGCAAGGGTGGGCTTCTACCAGAGCCAATAAAACTTCATCGGTAAAATTTCCGGCCAGCCGCCTGATCTGGCCCCAATCGGTGGGGCCGCCGCTGCCGGATGCTTCGGTCATGTCGTAAATTGTCTGGAAAAGGAATTCCCGGAAAAAAAGATAGGCCCGAACGGTGTCGGCTAAAGAGAGACCGTTGGTGCGGCCCATCTCTTCGTAGTCGCGGCCGATCTGGCGGGCTTCTTCCAGGGCAGCTTCATCACGGCCGTTACTAGAGGTATAACGCATGATTAGCTGCAACAGACGACGGCCGTTGTGCTGGTGAGCGGCCCGCAGTTGTTCGTCCAACTGCTGGTACCATTCCTGGCCGCTCAGGTTGCCCTCGGTCAACTTCATACGAGCCTGACCCAGCGTATTTTGCATGATGAGCTGAGCGCCGGCCTGCTGGCTGCGGCTTTGGGCTTCCATCCAGGCTTCCAGCTCTTCGCGCCGGAAACGGCGGTGGCCGCCCGGCGTGCGCTGGGAGGGAATCTCACCCTTATCGGCCCAGGCCCGCATCGTCGTAGGATGCACGCCAATAAATTCGGCCGCCTCGCCTAAATTAATCCATTCGCTGTTATCCAAGAAACACCTTTTATGGGCTGTAAAAAGCCTGACTGCTCCCTTGCCCCCAACTTTCTTCTCAAAACCTATAAAAAAGTAGCAGATTTTTACAGCTTTGTCAAGATTTTGAGAGATTTAGTAGTAGTCAAAAGGATTCTGGACACAGAGTTCACAGAGGGACAGAGATGCACAGAGAAGTTTAGGTGTTCAAGTTTCTCTTGACTAGCGCAGATTTTGAGAGATTTAATAGGTGAGACTTTTGTTTTCTGGCCTTTTGGATGGGGATGGTTATGGGGGTGAGAGAAAACAAAAGTCTGGCTCGAATTGGATATGGGTTCCGTGCGGGTGAACCCAGCCTAAGAACCAGTGCCGGTGGGTTGTTCCTTGCCACAGATCGGCCGTCCAGCCGCACCAGCCATACTCCGGCCCTTCGTCCATGCTGCGAACAGGCTCCCATTGCAGCCAGAGAACGGGTTGGGTGCGAGTGGCCGCCCAACGGCCGATTGTCTCCCTGAAAGATGTTCCCTTATCGGAAAGATAGACGGTCATAAAGGTGTTGTAAATGACGACGGGACTTCTATCGGGGGGAACGGCGCTCTGCAAAAAACCGCCCAATTCATCCGGCAAATTGACCCGATGCAAATGAACGGGTACATCACCTGCCTGAATCTCCCGGAAGGCGGCGATCCCCTCCTGGAGACGCTTGAGGCGAGCAACCTGATCTCCCCAGACAAAAGACATAAGCGTTTGCTCTGCTTCCTCAGAGTCCAATTTAAAGGGAAAGAGATCGCAGCCAAGCCGGTCGACAATTTCCGGCAAGTTCATACGCTCATAGCGGGCCAGCGGTTCAAGTTCACCCCGACATTGGGAGACAAATTGTACGGGGGGCGCTTCGCCAGTATCGAGCAGGGTTTCGGCCGATTCTTCCGCCAGCAGCCGAAAAGCGCGTTTATCGGCCGCCAGATTCAACCCGGCGCTGGCCCCCAGATCAACCAGACAAACCTCCCGCCAGGGCATGGCCCGCAGCGGCAGCAGCCAGCATAACCCCCGGCCGGTTTCGTTGGTCTGAACGTTGGCGCTTTGGATAAAGGCTGTCAGGGTTTCTTTTCGGCCGTTAATAGCGTCACGCAGGGCCGTTCCAAAATCCGCGTCCGGTTGGCGACGGCCGCCAACACTGGGGAAATATCCGGCCAGGGCGGCAACTTCGGGAACACCGGCCAGAATGTCCTTGTGAAGCCCGGCTGCCAGGAGCAGGGTCACGTCCAAAGTCTGGCGCACCTGTCCCGTTTCGAGCAGCCATTGAACCAGGGGATCATGTTCGGCCGAGTCAGCCGCCAGCCACTCAACAAGCTGGCTAAACAAGGCAGCATAGAGCGGCGAATAACCCCGCGAAAAGGCTTCCTGCTTGCGGAACCGCGCCATCAGCCGTTGGTGGAAAGAGTTCATGGTAATTTGTAATTTGTAATTTGTAATTGGGTAATTGGGTAATTGTTTGCTGGTTCCGGCCAATTACCTAATTACTCAATTACCCAATTACTGTCTATTTACGGCCGCTGCAAAACATGTGTCACAACTGTTGCTCCACTGCCGCCTATGTTTTGGGCCAGGGCAATCTGAACGCCGTCTATCTGGGCCGGCCCGGCCTCCTGCCGCAGTTGGAGAGCGGCTTCGGCCAACTGGTATAGGCCGGTGGCTCCCACCGGATGGCCGCGAGCCTTCAAGCCGCCCATCGTGCTGATGGGAATACGGCCGCCCGGCATAATGGCATTCTCCTGGGCCAGCCGGACGCCCTGCCCCCGTTCGGCAAAGCCGCAGGCTTCTAAGGAAAGGGCAGCCATAATGCTAAAGGCGTCGTGGGCTTCAAAGAGGTCTATATCTTCTGGCCCGATCCCGGCCTGGTGGTAGGCTTTGTAGGCCGACTGTTCGGCCGCTTCCAGCCACAGGGGATCATGGCGGTCGTGAATTGCCAGGGTGTCCGTTGCCGAGGCGGAACCGATGACGCGAATCCCTTTTGGGGCCTTCTCAACCGGGACTAATAAGAGGGCGGCCGCCCCGTCCCCAATAGGCGAGGCGTCATAGAGGCTGATGGGGTCGGCCACGATGCGGCCGTTCTCATATTCTTTGCGGCTGATCGCTTTCTGGAAAAGGGCGTTGGGATTTTTAGCCCCGTTGGCATGGGCATTCAGGGCAAAGGGGGCGAAATCCTGATGCTCATAGCCGTATTCGTGCATATAGCGGCGCATGATGAGGGCGTTCAGGCCGACGAAGGTGACGCCGTGAATGGCCTCATATTCGGCATCGGCCGCTTCGGCCAACGCCGCAGTGACCTCCCGCCCCCCGGCTTCGGTCATCTTCTCAACGCCGATAGCCAGCACCGCTTCGCAATCGCCGGAGGCAACGGCCGCAATGCCCTGTCGAAAGGCGGATCCGGCCGAACCACAGGCCGCTTCCATCTTAACCGCCTCCGCCCCCCACTGGCCCAGATGGTCGGCCACCAACGTTCCCAGTTGGCGCTGCCGGTTGAGACTGCCGCCGGTCATATTACCGACATAGATCGCATCCACATGCTCTACCCCGGCATCTTCCAGGGCGGCCCGGCCGGCCGCAACGGCTAAATCTCGAATAGACAAACCCCAATGTTCTCGAATAGGCGTCTGGCCTATTCCTAATATGGCTACTTGACGCATTTTTATCTCCAAAAATAAATAGTCGAATTTCAATCATCTGAGATGATTGAAATTCGACCATTCATTTTATCCGGCTTTACCACCAGAACCTATCAAATCCGCACCGGAGACTGTCAAAAGATGCAGAAACGTAAAACGTAATGCGTAAAACGTAAAACGCAACAATCTCAATTCTTGCACCGCAAGACCCTTACGTTTTACGTTTTACGTTTTATTCCTTATCTATGGCCGTTGGACTCAATCGTATACGTCCAGTTAAAACGATCCGGTTTTCGGCCGTATTGAATATCGGTCAGTTCCTGGTAGAGGTGAGTGGCAACGGAGCCGCATTCAAAATTATTGATGATGATTTCCTGGTCTTTATAGCCCAATCTGCCGACAGGGGCGATAACGGCCGCCGTGCCACAGCCAAACACTTCCGTAATCTTGCCCGACTTCAAATCGTCCAGCATCTCATAAACGTCAACCATCGCTTCTTCGACTTCATACCCCAGGTGACGACCCAGGGTAATAACCGAATCACGGGTGACGCCCGGCAAAATGCTGCCGGTAAGGGGCGGGGTGACAATGCGCTTGTGTTCATAGACGAAACAGATATTCATCGCCCCCACTTCTTCAACATAGCGGCCTTCAACGGCATCCAGCCACAACACCTGAGAATAGCCCTTTTCTTTGGCTTTCTGGCCGACCAGCAAGCTGGCGGCATAATTACCCCCGGTTTTGACGCCGCCGGTTCCCCCCTTCACGGCCCGCCGGTGTTCCGATTCTATATAAACGGAGACGGGGCTAAAACCTTCCTTGAAGTACGCGCCTACCGGTGAAAGAATCACAAAATGCATATAAGTTTCGCTGGAATGAACCCCCAAGGCCGCCTCAGTTGCCATCATAACCGGCCGGATATAAAGGCTGGAACCGGGGTTGCCGGGAACCCATTCACTTTCCAGGGCAATTAACTGGGCAATCGCTTGTAAATGTTCTTCTTCATCAACGACCGGCATCGCCATGCGGCGGGCAGAGTCGTTGAACCGCTTCATATTCTCCCAGGTGCGGAAGAGATTTACCTGGCCGTCGGGCCGGCGATAGGCCTTTGTGCCTTCAAAAATCTCCTGCCCATAATGAAAAACGGCCGCCCTCGGATCAAGCGATATTTCCCGGTAGGGGCCGATTGTGGCGTTATGCCAGCCCTCCTCAGGAGAGTAATACTGGCTAAACATCCGGTCGGTTACAATGCGGCCGAAGCCGAAATTGTTGGTTGGTATCTCTTTCTTTTCGGAATCCTTTAGAGGAATTTCT
>Ga0299914_10002051_pt1 | contig 13693 bp, 10 predicted proteins | sample RVTome_10_FD_201361 | JGI IMG/M metagenome (GOLD analysis project Ga0299914, IMG submission 201361) | Soil microbial communities from uranium-contaminated site in the Upper Colorado River Basin, Wyoming, United States - RVT153D57 (version 2) ...
CGGCCGCGCGGCGCCGGGCTCGGGGGGTTACTTCGGGGGGGGGGGGGGGGGGGGGGGTCCCTGACGCCGACCATGCTGGAGCACCCGGTCGTCTTCACCAACTCGGCCGGGATCCACGCCCCACCGATCGCGGAGACCGTGCTCGCCATGCTCCTCCACTTCGCGCGCGGGCTCGACTTCGCCCTGGATGCGCAGCGTCGTGCCGAGTGGTCGAAGCAGCCGTACTACCACGGCGATGCGCCGCTCCTCGAGCTCTCTACCGCGACCGTCGGTATCGTAGGGTTCGGCGGCATCGGCCAGGAGGTCGCGCGCCGCGTCGCCTGCCTGGGCGCGCGTGTGATCGCCGTGAAGCGCAATCCGCCTCGCTCCGGCGAGGCCGATCTCGAGCCGCTGGTGGGCGAGGGTACGCTCGGTTCCCGGATCGACGTGCTGCACGGGGCATCGGGGCTGGACGCGCTCTACCGGGAATGCGACGCGATCGTCGTCGCGGCACCGGAGACGCCGGAAACCCGCGGAATGATCGACGCCGATGCGTTGGCGCGAATGAAATCGGGCGCGGTGCTCGTCAACGTCGCTCGCGGCCGGCTGATCGACGAGGACGCTCTGGTGCAGGCGCTCCGAGACGGCCGCCTCCGCGGGGCCGGCCTCGATGTCTTCGCCGAGGAGCCTCTCCCGTCGGACCACCCGCTCTGGGCGCTTCCGAATGTCGTCCTCACCCCCCACGTGTCCGCCGTGACCCGCGGCTTCTGGGGGCGCGAGGCCGACCTCATCGTGCGGAACCTCGAGCGATATCTGGCGAACGAGCCGGTCGAGCAGTGGGAGAACGTGGTCGACAAACGGGCGGGGTATTAGGGAAAGGGTCTGGTCGAGCGGGCCGGGGTGGTGGGCGCGCTACAGTGCGAACCGCCTCGCGACGGCACGCGCTACTCCTCCTCCCGCTTCACGTCGTTCCAGATCTCGTCGAGGACGTCCAGCCCCGCCTCGCGCAGATCGATCCCCCGCTCGACGGCGAGCCGCTCGAGCCGCTCGAACCGCTTCTGAAACTTGTGATTCGCTCGGGACAGCGCGGTCGTCGGATGCACACCGGCCAATCGGGCGAGGTTTACCGCCGCGAAGAGCAGGTCTCCGATCTCCTCCGTGACGGCGTCCTCCTCACCCCCCTCACCGGCTTCGATGGCCGCTGTCGCCTCGGCGAGCTCCTCGGTCACTTTCGCGGCCGGCCCTCGGTGGTCGTCCCAGTCGAAGCCGACGGCGGCGACCCGCTCCTGCACTCGAAACGCCTTGGTGAGCGGGTCGAGACCCGAGGCGAGCCCGGCGAGCACGCTCTGACCTGCCGGCCGCTCGGCGGCCTTCAGCTCCTCCCATCTCCTACGTTCCCCGTCGCCGAACAGGTGCGGGTGCCGAGCGATCATCTTCGTCTCCAGCCGCTCATAGACCGAGTCGGCGTCGATACGGCCGCCCTCCTCCGCCACCACGATCTGGAACGCGAGGTTGAGAAGGAGGTCGCCGAGCTCCCCTTCCAGACCGTCTTCGTCGCCCGACCGGATCGCGTCGACGACCTCGTGCGTCTCCTCGAGGAGATGCGGGATCAGCGACTCGGCCGACTGCTCGGCGTCCCAGGGACACTCCTTACGGAGGAAGCGCACGAGACGAAGCGCTCGGTCGAGGGTGCCGGGACCCGGAAAGCGATGTGAGGCGGTCATACGGTCCGCAGGAGTGGACAGGGGGCCGTGACCCGCGAGCGAGCGCGGCCCGGGGTCGTCGGGGCGTAGTGTTCTTGGCATCTTTCCCGGTCTATGTCAACGAATCGAACGGCCAGGGCGTGGGTCGAAGTGCGGGCCGAGGCGCTCACGGAGAACTACCGCCGAATCGTCGGTGCGGTGGGTCCCGGAGTGCGCATGCTGCCCATGGTGAAGGCCGAGGCGTACGGCCTGGGCGCGTGCGCCGTGGTGGCCCGGCTCGAGCCCCTCGATCCGTGGGGATACGGTGTGGCGACGGTGGCCGAGGGGGTGGCTCTTCGCGACGCGGACATCGCTCGACCCATCGTCGTCTGCAGCCCGGTTCCTCCCGGAGAGGTCGTCGCCGCCGTGCGCCACGACCTCCAGCTCTCGGTATCGAGCGTGTCCGCGCTTCGCCGTGTGGCCGAGGCTGGTCGCGCGGAAGGACGCACCGCGGCGGTTCACCTGGATGTCGACACAGGCATGGGCCGCAGCGGCTTCGACTGGCGGAGCGCCACCGATTGGCTGCCGGAGGTCTCGGCCGCGATGGAAGGGATCAGATGGGTGGGCTGCCAGACGCATCTCCACTCGGCGGACGTCGACGAAGCCTCCGCAGTGGAGCAATGGACCCGGCTGGAGGGCGTCTTCGAGCAACTCGATCCGTTGCCCGACGGTCTCATGGTGCATGTTCTCAACAGTGCGGGCGCGTTTCGCACGCCGGCGTATGCCCGCGCGCTCGTACGACCGGGTATCTTCCTGTACGGCGGCAAGATCGGAGACGATCTGCCGACGCCCGAGCCGGTCGTCTCCGTACGGGCGCGGGTCGCGCATGTGCGGGATGTCCCGGCCGGCACGACGGTCGGGTATGGCGCGACGCACACCTCGGTCGGGTCCGCCCGGTGGGCGACGCTGGCGATCGGATACGGAGACGGGCTGCCCCGAGCGCTCGGCAATCGGGGCTGCGCGATCGTGGGGGGCGTGCGCGCTCCCATGATCGGGCGGATCTCCATGGACGTGACCGTGGTAGACATCACCGGCGTTCCGGACGTCGCCGAGGGATCGATCGCCACTCTGGTGGGTGGCGCGGGAGGGGAGGACATCGGACTGGACGAGATCGCCGAGCAGGCGGGCACGATCAGCTACGAGATCCTCACGGGACTGACGTGCCGTCTTCCGCGTGTCTGGCTCGATGGCGACCATTGAATGGCCCTGACGCCTGAATGGCACCGATGCCTGAATCGCACGGATGCCGACAATCAAGGATGAGCACCTCTATTGAGCTTTAAGAGATCACGTCGCGGCCCCAAGCTGCTCGCCACGGTCGTCGGGCTTTCATGTGGCTTCGCGGCCGGATGCGAGGAGGAGCTGCCCGTCGCCATCTCAGACGATCTGCCGGGGGAGCCCATCACGGTCGAAGTCGACGTTCCGTGGAGCGACTTCGCGTCGAACCTCGAGGTATTCGGCGGATACGGCTCGCCCCGGGACCTCGACGACGGCTTCGTCGCCAACGACTTCGCGGGCACCCTCGACGCGCGCACGCTGCTCCGTTTTTCTTCCTATCCACGCTCCGCCACGGTGCGCGACGAGACGGGGACTCTGCGGCCCGATTCGAACCTGACCCATGTGGGAGGTCGGCTAGTCGCCTTCTTCGATACGGACGCCAGCACGAACACGGGTGCCGTGACGCTTGAGCTGGGCGCGCTCCAGGCCGAGTGGGACTCCAAGACCGTGTCGTGGTCCTTTGCGGTCGATACCATCAACGACCAGCGCGCCTGGAGCGAGCCGGGCGCGGGTCCGGTCCTCGACTTCGGGACCGCCGTATGGGATCCCGCCGACGGCGATTCAGCGGTCTTCGCGCTGGACTCCGCCATGGTCGCCGCTTGGTCCGATACGACCGATCTGTCGGCAGGCGCGCGTATCTCGCTCGTCGAGCCCGGATCGCGACTGCTGCTGCGCGGCGCCGCGCTGCGCGTCGACGCTCGACCGAGCCTCGATCCCGATACGCTCGTGGAGCTGCTTCCTCAGACGCGCACGACCACCTTCATCTACGACCCGTTCCCGACCCCGCCGGCGGACGGCATCCGGATCGGTGGGGCACCCTCCTGGCGGACGGTCCTCGACCTCGCGATTCCCGAGCAGCTCGACGGCCCGGCCGAGTTCTGCGCGGTCGTATCGTGTCCGCACGTGCTCGAGCCGGGCCAGATCAGCTACGCTGCCCTCGTGCTGACCAGCCGTTCGTCGGAAGACGCGTTCCAGCCGACCGACTCGATCATTCTGGATGTCCGTCCCGTCTTCGATCGCTCGGCGATGCCGAAGGCTCCTCTGGGCAACTCACTCATCGGCGGCGTGCGCGGGCGTGCAGTCCCGCCCGGGGCGTTCGGTTCCGATCCCGGAGTGCAGATCGAGATCCCGTTCACGTCGTTCTCGAGAGACCTGCTCCGCGGCACGGACACGTCCGGGAACCCGGCGCCGGGCACGCTGGCGTTGCTTTCGGTCTTCGAGCCCTACTCCATCGCCTTCGCATCCTTCGAGGGCCCGGGCAGCGCCAGCGAGCCGATCCTGCGGCTCGTCCTGACCATTGGCCCCCCCGTGGAGCTGCCATGAGATCGCGAGCGATTCTGGTCCTGCTGGCCCTGGCCGCGTCGGGAACGCCCCTGGCCGGTCAGTCCATCTTCAACGCCGCCGGGCTCGGGGTCCCCGTCGAGCCCCTCGACGCCAGGGCTCGGGCGCTCGGGAGCGTCGGCATCGGACTCAGGGGAGGCGCCTTCACGCCGAACGATCCTGCGGCTCTCGGACGTCTCTCGATCGCCACCGGGGTCATGGCCGGCCAGCCCAGCTGGGTCGACTATTCCTCGGGGCCGGAGAGTGGAGAGTTCCGCGGCAATCGCTTTCCGCTGCTGGGCGTCGCCTATCCCGCCTTCGGCGGCATGATGTCCGTCCAGATCGGCTCGTTTCTCGATCAGCACTACCGGTCCGCCAGCACCGGGTCGGTCGACCTGAGCTCGGGCACGGTCGGCTCCACCGACGAGTTCGAGCAGGATGGATCGGTATCCACCCTCAACCTCGGGTACGCCCGGCTCATCGGGAGCAGCGTGGCCGTCGGAATCTCGTACGGACGGTTGGCCGGTTCGGTCGACCGTGTGCTGACGAGGTCGTTCGCCGACGAAGCCGCCAGCGACGTGGACGACTACGTGGAGCGGGGGATGTGGTCGTACGGCGGTCATCAGGTCATGGGCGGTGTCTCCGCGGATCTCGGATCCCGCTTCCGGCTCGCGGCGAGCGTTCACGTTCCGACCGATCTCGACGCGGTCGCGACGGAGGAGACCCGGGGCGATGATCGATCCTTCGATCTCCCGATCCAGCTTCGGGCAGGGGGTAGCGCACTGCTCCTACCGGGCCTGGTGGTGAGCGGCAGTGTCGCGCTCGCGGATTGGAGCAGCCTCCAGGACGACCTCCTCGGCTCGGATCGGGCAGAGACCGCCAGTGGATTCGGCGTGGGCGTCGAGCTGACCCAGGCGAGGGTGCTCGGGCGAGATGCGCCCTTGCGGCTCGGCTTTCGGCGCACGCGGTTGCCGTTCGCGTTCGACGAGGACGGGGTCACGGAACGCATCTTCTCCGGAGGGTTCGGCATCTCGCTGAACACGACGAGCGAGATCGTGCTGGCGGGCCTCGACCTCGCGATCGAGCGCGGGCTGCGCAGCGGATCGAACATCTCCGAGAATTTTTGGCGAGCGACGATCTCCCTCGTAGCTTCCGGGTTCTGATCGAGGAACGAGCGTCGGTCGAGGCGGGGAGCCCAGGTGCGCGTCCATTACCACACGTTCGGCTGTAAGGCGAACCAGTACGATACCGAGCGGATGCGCCAGGAAGGCGAGGCGCGCGGAGCGGTCACGACCGAGGAGCGCACGTCTGCGGACGCGTTCGTCGTGAACACCTGTACGGTCACGAACCGGGCCGACGCCGAAGCCCGCAGGTTCATCCGCCGGCTCCACCGCGAGCGGCCCGACGCGCCCATAATCGTGGCGGGGTGCTCTGCGGCCCTACGCGAGGACATGTACCGCGAGATGCCGGGCGTAACGCACGTCGTTCGCGGGCACGATCCCGTGAGGGTTGCGATGGGATTGGGGGGTCCCAGCTTCAGTCCGACAGGAACTTCAGCGGGAGGTCCCGACGCCCCGCTCACGCAGATCGAGCTCAGGTCCTCCCTCGATCGCATGCACACGGAGCCCATCGGCGGAGAGCTGCTGCGGAGTCGGCGCGGCGCGGCGCGCGGTTGGCTGAAGATCCAGGACGGATGCGATCGCAAGTGCTCGTTCTGCGCTACGAGGCTCGCCCGGGGGACCTCGCGATCCCGCGATCCCGCTGAGGTCGTCGCCGAAGCACGGCTCCTCGCACGCACGCACGCGGAGCTGGTCCTCACCGGCATCCACATCGGGCACTACGGTCTCGATCTCGACCCCGTCACCAGCTTGTCGGCTCTGTGCGCGGCGCTTCTCGAGGGCGCCCCGGACGTACGCGTTCGGCTGGGCAGCGTGGAAGCGACGGAGGTGGACGATCTTCTGGTGGAGCTCATCGCGACATCGGGGGGGCGGCTGGCGCCCCATCTGCACATGCCGCTGCAGAGCGGTGCCGATCCGGTGCTTCGGCTCATGCGGAGGTGGCATACCCGTGAGCAGTACCGGACTCGCACGCTCGAGATCGCGGAGCGCCTGGATCCCCTGGGACTCGGCGCGGACGTCATCACCGGGTTCCCCGGAGAGTCCGAGGAGGACCACGCCTCCACGCGTGCGCTCGTCGACCAGCTGCCCTTCACCTATCTCCACGTATTCCCCTTCTCTCCGCGGGCGGACACGGTCGCGGCGGGCCTTCCGAGCTCCGTTCCCCAGCGCGTGGCCGGGGAGCGGGCGCGGGAGCTGCGCGAGCTCGCCGTGGCGAAGGGGCTTGCACACCGCACTGCGCGTGTCGGCTCAGGCGCCACGGTCGTGGTGGAAGGCGACGGTGGCGTCGGCCTCACGGAGGACTATCTGCGCGTGGACGTGCCGAGAGGATGGTTGCCCGAGGTCGCCGTCCTGTCCGGCACCCTGCGTGGAGATCCGGACCATCTGTATATTGATGCGCCCAGAGAATCAGACCGTATTGGAGCATGAACCGAAACCGAGCGAGACGCGCGTACGTGGAGACGTACGGCTGCCAGATGAACATCAGCGATGGCGAGCTGATGGAGGGCATCCTGGAGAACGCGGGATTTCGAATCGTATCGGCACCCGAGGACGCCGACGTCGTCCTCGTGAACACCTGCGCCATCAGGGAGCACGCGGAGACGCGGGTGCTCGGCCGTGTCGCTCAGCTCAACGGGCTCAAGCAGGAACGGCCCGACATGCTGCTCGGCGTGACCGGCTGCATGGCCCAGCGTCTCGGTGAGGCGCTCCTCGACCGGGCCCCCTACGTCGACCTGGTCATGGGCCCCGACGGGTACCGCGAGCTTCCGACCACGCTCGCACGGCTCGGTGGCGACGCCGCGCGCGTCTCTGGCTCGCTAGCGGGCGTCTCTGGTTCTCGGGCCGTCGCCTCGGGCTCTCGGGCCGTCGTACCTGGCTCGCCCGAAGGTGGGAGGCGGCGCTCTCGCGGACGTGGCCCGCAGCTCGCCGTCCTGCAACTCGACATGGACGAGAATTACCAGGGGCTCGAGCAGCGCCGGGCGAGCGGCCCGAGCGCCTGGGTTCCCGTGCAGCGCGGATGCGACCACCGGTGCACGTATTGCATCGTGCCGTACGTGAGGGGCGGTGAGAAGAACCGCAGTGCAGTGGAGATCCTGGCCGAGGTGCGCGGGCTCGCCGAGCGTGGCGTGACGGAGATCACCCTGCTGGGTCAGACCGTGAACTCCTACGTGTGGCACGACGTGTCGTTCCCCGGCCTCCTGCGGGACGTCTCGAGAGTGGACGGCGTTCGCAGAGTCCGATTCACGTCTCCCCATCCCAACGACGTGAGCGAGGAGTTGGTGGCGGTCATGGCCGAGGAGCCGGCGGTGTGCGAGCAGCTGCATCTTCCCGCACAGTCGGGCAACGACCGCACCCTCAAGCGGATGCTCCGGCGCTACTCCGTGGAGACCTTGCTGGAGAAGGTCGAGATGGTCCGGGCCGCGATTCCGGACATCGCGTTGTCGACCGACATCATCGTCGCCTTTCCCGGTGAGACGCATGAGGAGTTTCTCGACACGCTCCAGCTCATGCGCACCGTTCGCTTCGATGACGCGTTCACGTACAAGTACTCGGCGAGGGAGGGCACGCCTGCCACACGCCTGCCCGAAGAGGATTTCATCGATCCCGACGAGGCACAGGCTCGGCTCGCGGAGCTGATCGAGGTGAGCCGGGCGATCCAGGCGGAGATCAACGCCGAGGAGGTGGGCCGGGTCGAGGAGGTGCTGGTGGAAGGTCAGGCCCGGGACGCCGGCCGGATCCGAGGACGGACCCGACGAAACAAGGTCGTCGTATTCGATGGCGAACCCTCTCGGGTCGGAGCGTACACGCACACGTTGCTGGAGCGCACGACCGGCGTGACGTTCGTCGGATCGGAGGTCGAGGCGGAGGAGCCGGTGACGGTGGCGGTGTGAGCCGTCTGTTCAGCGGAATCGGGATCGCGGCGCTTCTGGCGTTCACCCTCCTGTTCGCGTCTCTCAACTCCGGACAACGTGTGACGCTGAGGGTCGGCATCGCGACGTTGTACGGTGTGCCGCTCACGGTGGTGGTCTTCGCCAGCGTGATCGCCGGCATGGTCGTCATGCTCGTCGCCGGTATCCGCTCCGACCTGAAAGTGCGTCGCATTCTCAGGGCACGACTTGCCGAAGAAGATCGCGAGGAGCGCGATCGCTTCGTAGATCGAAGTCAGAAGGATCTCTTTCTGGAAGAGGGAATCGAGGACTGAACCGAGGGGAGGGGGCGGTGCACCCTTAGATGGGTCACGCCGCCCCCATCGCGCGGTTCGCCCTGGCCTATGCCGCCGGGGTGGCCGTGGGGCTCGTCGGCGCGCCTCCGTGGACGGCGCCGCTCGTTCTCCTCCTCGCGCTGGCGGTGCCCATCGACGCATCGGCGCGTCCCGCGAATCGGCCCGTGCTGGCGTTCGTCGGCCTCCTGGGCTTCGTAGCCGGCATGGGCGCGCTGGGCGGCACGGAGTGCGTGGCCGACTCGGTCGGCGCGACGGTGGTGGTGGAAGGGCGGTTTTTGGCCACTCCACGGGACGGCTCGGCGCCCTTCGCACGAGCCGACGGCTGTGGCGACGTCACGGTGGTCCTGCCGCGAGCCGGCGCTGCCGGCCCTGCTGGCGCGGATGGCGCTGCCGAGGCGGGCTCGTCGGCTCTACCTCGTGCCGGATCGCTCGTGCACGTCAGGGGCGTGTGGCGCGAGGGACGGCAGCGGCCGTGGTTGCAGGCGAGCGCGACGGTGGAGCTGCCGCAAGCCGCCGGGGCGGGGCTGGGGCTACGATGGGGTGTCGTAGCCTGGAGGGACGGCCTCGTGGCGCGTATCGGGCGGCTCTATGGCGAGCGGGCGCCGGTCGTCTCCGCGCTCGTGCTCGCACGGCGAGAAGGGCTCGATCCGGACGTTCGTGACACGTTCGCCGTGGCGGGCATCGCCCACCTCCTCGCGATCTCCGGATTTCACGTCGGGGTCATCGCCGGTCTTCTGCTCACGGCTCTTCGTGCCGCCGGCGTGGGCCGACGATACGCGGCGCTGGGCGCGGCGGGCGCGGCGTGGGCTTACGTCGGCCTCATAGGCTTCCCCGACGCGGCTTGCCGCGCCGCCCTCATTCTCACCCTGGTCGCCGGCTCCAGGGCACGAGGCCGGCCACCCAGCCGGTGGGGCGCTCTCGCGGTGGCCTCACTCGTGCTCCTGTTCGTCGACGCGAGCAAGCTCGCATCGCCCGGCTTTCAGCTGTCGTTTGCGGGGGCGGGCGGCCTGGTGGCATGGTCGGGCCCGCTCGGCCGATTCCTGGATCGCAGTTCCGGACGCCGGCTGCCCCGGAGCGTCACGTCGGCGCTGGCGGCGGGTCTCGCGGCGACGCTCGCGACGCTTCCGATCGTGGCGTGGCATTTCGAGCGCGTCTCGGCGGTCGGCATTCCCATGACCCTCGTCGCCACGCCCCTGGTGACGCTCGCGCTTCCCGGCGCGCTGCTAACGATCGCGCTCGACTTCGTCTGGTCGCCGGCGGCCCGGTTCCTGGCGGGCGGGGTCTCGGTGCTCCTCGATCTGATGCTCGGGATCGCGGGAGAGGCGTCGTCGTGGTCGTGGGCGAGCGTATGGACGAGCCGCACGAGCGTGATCGCGGGTCTCGCCGGGACCGGGCTGGCCACGGCGATCGCGCGGCGACCGGGCATCGGGGGGCGTGCCCGGCGGCTCCTGATCGCGGCCCACGTGACGACGGGTGTGTTGGCGTGGCCCGTCCTCGTGGCCGTGGAAGGACGCGGCGCGCTCGAGCTGCTCATGATCGACGTGGGCCAGGGCGACGCGGTCGCCCTACGCTCGCCGGCCGGTCGCTGGATTCTCGTGGACGCCGGGGTTCCGCTCGACGGTGATCCGCGTGGGCACCCTGTCGTGCGGACACTGCGGGCGCGGGGCGTGGATGAGCTCGACGCCATGATCCTCACGCACGCGGATGCCGATCACTACGGCGGCGCCGAGGCGGTGTTGGCCAGCATGGCCGTTTCGCGCGTCCTCGACCCAGCGCTGCCGGTCCCGAAACGCGGCTACGCAGACCTGATCGCCGCGGCGGCCGCAGACGGGGTGCCGTGGTCGGCGGCGCGGGCGGGCCAGCGGTTCGATTTGGACGGCGTCTCCTTGCAGGTGCTCTCCCCGTCGGAGACCGCCGCGGCGCATGCCATCTCGGAAGCGGGGGCGCTCGGAGTGACCGACGCGAACCCACTCTCCGTGGTGGTGCTCGTCTCGTGGCGAGGCTTCGAGGCTCTGCTCACCGGGGACGCCGATGTCGACGTCGAGCGTGCGATCGTCGACGAGGTCGGCGACATCGATCTCCTCAAGGTCGGCCATCACGGCAGCGACACCTCCACGGATTCGCTGCTCCTCGCCGTCACGCGTCCGGAGGTCGCGCTCATCTCCGTGGGCAGGCGGAACCGGTACGGTCACCCCTCACCGGCCGTGCTCCAGCGGCTCACCGACGCCGGCGCGCGCGTCCACCGTACCGACCTCGAAGGGACGATTCGCGTCATCGTCCGCCGGGACGGCACCGTACACGTCAGAGGTGGGCGAGCACCCTGAGCTTGTCTTACCTTATGGGCTTCGGTCTCCATCCGCCCCCTCCGATCCGCTCCTCCGCCTTCACCTGCTTTCTCCCAGGCGTCGATGCCCGCAGACAGCCACGTGGTCACGATCTCGCGCTTCCTCCTCGACGAGGAACGCCGATACCCGGAAGCGACCGGCCGTTTCACCAACCTCCTCTACGATATCGCGCTCGCGGCAAAGCTCATCGGGCGGGAGGTGAACCACGCCGGATTGGTGGACATCCTGGGCGCGGAAGGCGACGAGAACGTCCATGGCGAAGTCGTCCAGAAGCTGGACTCGTTCGCCAATCAGGTCATGTACCGTGCTCTGGACCACACGGGGCTCGTGGCGTGTCTCGCTTCCGAGGAGAACGAGACGTTCATTCCGATTCCGGACAAGTTCCCCACGGGCGAGTACGTCGTCATCTACGACCCGCTGGACGGATCGTCGAACATCGACGTGAATGTGTCGATCGGGACCATCTTCAGCATCCATCGGAAGATCTCGAAAGGTGAGCGGGGGACCCTGGAGGACTGCCTCCAGCCGGGCTCCCGGCAGGTGGCTGCCGGCTACGTTCTATACGGTTCGTCGACGATGCTGGTCTACACGTCGGGCACCGGCGTGCACGGCTTCACGCTCGATCCCTCCATTGGCGAGTTCCTGCTCAGCCATCGTGACATGCGCATTCCCGAGCCGCCCAAGAACGTCTACTCCATCAACGAGGCGTACTATCATCGGTGGTCGCGTGGGCAGCAGCGCCTGGTGAGCCACCTCAAGACCGAGGGTCGGTTCGGATCTCGCTACATCGGCTCGCTCGTCGCCGACATACACCGGACGCTGCTGCAGGGGGGCCTGTTCATGTACCCGGGCGAGAGGGAGCGGCCGACAGGCAAGCTGCGCCTCATGTACGAGGGTGCGCCGATGGCGATGATCGTGGAGCAGGCGGGCGGACGGGCGAGCGATGGCTGCAGGAACATTCTGGACATCGAGCCGGAGTCGCTCCACCAGTGCACGCCGCTCTACATGGGATCCGCCGAGTTCGTCGACCTCGCGGAGCGGATGCTGGCCGAGGACGAAGCGTAGGGCGGAGGTTACTTGCCGACGACGGGTCCGGCGAGCGAGCCGAGGCCCTCGTCGACATCGACCAGCGCGGCGGGATACTCCCCGGAGAAGCACGCGGTGCAGTATGGTGCGCCCTGCTCGACCGCGTCGATCATGCCGTCCAGCGAAAGGTAGCCGAGCGAGTCCACGCCCAGCCGCTGCTCGATCTCCTCGACCTCCAGGCGCGAGCCGATGAGCTCGTCCTTCGTGGGCATGTCGATGCCGTAGAAGCACGGGAAACGCACCGGCGGGCTGCCGATGCGCAGATGGACCTCCGTGGCGCCGGCCTCGCGCAGCATCCTGACGAGGCTTCGGCTCGTGGTGCCCCGCACGAGCGAGTCGTCGACCACCACCACGCGTTGGCCGGCGAGCACCTCGCGCACCGGCGCGTATTTCATGCGGGCGCCGAAGTCCCGGTCCTTCTGGTCCGGCTGGATGAACGTCCGGCCCACGTAGTGGTTTCGCAGCAAGCCCAGCTCGAACGGGATGCCGCTCTCCTCCGCGTAACCCAACGCCGCTGAGTTGGCGCTGTCCGGCACGGAAATCACCGCGTCCGCTTCGACCGGGTGCTCCTTGGCCAGGCGTCGCCCGAAGGCACGGCGCGCTCGATCCACGCTCTGACCCCAGATCTTGGAGTCGGGCCGCGCGAAGTACACCAGCTCGAAGACGCACGGTGCGGGCGACGCGTCGGCGAGCGAGGCGAGGCGCTCGACACGGCCGTGCTGCATCTTGATGATCTCGCCGGGCTCGAGGTCCCGCACGTGCTCCGCGCCGAGGATGTCGAGCGCGCACGTCTCGGACACGACGACGTGACCGTCGCCCTTGCGGCCGAGCGAGAGCGGGCGAAATCCCCTGGAGTCACGCGCGGCGTAGATCGTGTCGTTGACGGCCACCACCATCGAGAACGCACCCTCGAGGTGCGAGAGCGCGTCCTCGATCTGTGCGTCGACGGACTCCATGCGTGACTTCGCGATGAGGTGTACGAGCGTCTCCGAATCCGACGAGGAGCGGAAGATGGCGCCCTCGTCGACCAGCCGGCGCCTGAGCGTGAGCTGGTTGGTGAGGTTTCCGTTGTGCGCGAGCGCGAGATCGCCGTGGGCGTACCGGGCGGTGATCGGCTGAACGTTCGCGAGCGAGCCGCCACCCGCGGTCGAATAGCGGACGTGGCCGACCGCTGTCCTGCCGGTGAGCCCGGAAAGGATCGTGCCGTCGAACACGTCGGAAACGAGCCCCGCACCTTTGTGCTCCCGCACGGATCCGTCGTCGGCGAAGGAGACGATGCCCGCCGCTTCCTGGCCGCGATGCTGGAGCGCGTAGAGGGCGAGGAACGTCTGCTCGGCGGCGCCGTCGATACCGCTGACGCCGACCACGCCACACTCCTCGTGGGGGCGATCGTCGAGCTCGTAGGTCTCCGGCGCAACCGAGGCGGACGCGGCGTAGTTCGACATTCAGCTGCCCGACGCGGGAGGAGCGTCCATGATTCTCGAAAGCGTCCCGAAATACACGTCGGCAAGGTCGGCGAGCGAAGCGCTCACCGATCCGTCCCGCACCCGCATCGAGAAGCCTTCTTCGGCGTCGACGACGGTGCCGATTCTGCGCGCGGGC
>Ga0299914_10002052_pt1 | contig 13692 bp, 11 predicted proteins | sample RVTome_10_FD_201361 | JGI IMG/M metagenome (GOLD analysis project Ga0299914, IMG submission 201361) | Soil microbial communities from uranium-contaminated site in the Upper Colorado River Basin, Wyoming, United States - RVT153D57 (version 2) ...
ATCGTCTCGGCGAGCTCGGCGTCGTTCGTCGTCACCATCCCGCCCTCGCCCGTGGTCACCGACTTGCGGGGATGGAAAGAGAAAGCGGCGGCGTCGCCCAGGCCGCCCGCCGGCGCGCCGCCATATTCGGCGCCGGCGGCACAGGCCGCATCCTCGATGATCTTCACGCCGGCCGGGACGACCGCGCGGATCGCCGCCATATCGGCGCACAGGCCGAACAGATGGACCGGGATCACCGCCCGGGTACGGGCGGTAACCTTGCGCGCCACATCGGCCGGATCGAGATTGTAGGTCTCGCGATCGACGTCGGCGAAGACCGGCGTGGCGCCGCAATAGAGGACGACATTGGCGGTCGCGATCCAGGTGAAGGCGGGAACGATCACCTCGTCGCCGGGACCGATCCCCATCGCCGCCAGGATGAGGTGCAGACCGGTGGTGCAGCTCGTCGTCGCCAGCGCGTGGGCGACGCGGTGGCGCTCGGCGAAGGCCTGCTCGAACGCGGCCACCTTCGGACCCTGGGTCAGCCAACCGGACATCAGGGGTTCGCGGCAGGCCTGCCATTCCTCCTCGCCGGTGGCGGGGAGCGAGATCTGAATCGTCGGGCGGACGCTCACGCTTCCGCTCCCGCCTTGCCGCGACGCGCCGCGACCTCCGCCTTGTGAGCGGCGCGCCAGGCGATCAGCCGCTCGAGCCCCTCGCGAAGGTCGATATTGGCTGCGAAGTCGATCTCGGCCGCCGCGCGCTCGGGATCACCGATCCGGTTGCGAACAAGCGTCGCGGTGCTGCGCGGCGCGTAGCGGATCGGCTGGTTGGAGCCGGTGAGGTCGATCAGCAGCTCGGCGAGCTCGCGCAGCGAAGTCCTCCGGCCGGTGCCGACATTGTAGAACCGGTCGGTGGCGTCGGATTGCATCGCCCGGACGTTGGCGAGCGCGCAATCCTCGACCGCGACGAAATCGAATGCCTCCGAGCCGTCGCCGAGCACGGTCGGGCTCTCGCCCCGGTCGATGGCGTCGAGCATCTTCATGATCACGGCGATGTAGGCGCCGCGATAGTCCTGACGCGGGCCGTAAACGTTCATGTACCTGAGGCCGACATAGTCGAGGCCATAGCGGTGGTGGAACGCCCGGAGCATCGCCTCCCCGGCGATCTTGGTGGCACCGTAGAAATTCTGGTTGTTGAACGGATGATCCTCGCTCATCGGCTCGGTGACGGCGTCGCCATAGACGGAAGCCGACGAGGAATAGACCAGCCGCTTCACACCTTGCTTCGCGCAGGCTTCCATCACGTTGAACGTGCCGCGCACGTTCACGTCGAAGGCGCTGCGGGGAAATTCGTGGCATTGCAGCAGCCACAGGGCGGCGAAATGAAACACGCCATCGGCGGCGTCGAGCGCCGCCTCGAGTATGTCGGTCTGAAGGATATCGCCGCCGATATCGAAGACGCGAACGCGCGGATCCTTCAGCGCCCGCTCGAGATTCTCGGGCGTACCGCGGACGAAATTGTCGTAGATGACGACCTCGCCGACATCCTCGGCGAGCAGGCGGTCGGCGGTATGCGAGCCGATCAGCCCGGCACCGCCGATCAAGACCAGCTTGCTGCCTTCGAGTCGCATTTCAGCCTTTCGTTTCAGGATGTTGCCCTGGCGGGGCAAAACGGCCGGAGGCCGCGGGACGAGACGGCCTTAAGCGGAGCCGCTGGGGGCGTCCACCCTCCCGGACGCGGCCGGACCCATCAGTCGCCGGCAATGGCCTTCTCCAGCGCGGCGACAATACGGTCCTGGAGCGATTCGTCGAGATAGGGGTGCATGGGCAGGCTGAGCACCCGTTCGGCGGCGCGTTGCGAATGCGCCAGCGGCCCGGCCACGCAGCGGTCGCGATAGGCCGGCTGTGCGTTAAGCGGCACCGGATAGTGGACAGCGGTCGGGATTCCGGACGCCTCGAGCCGCCGGCGCAATGCTTCGCGGTCGTCGGCGAGAATCGTATATTGGGCGAAGACGCTGGTGCGGTCGCCGCGCTGGACGACGCGGTCGATGCCGCGCGCGTCGAGCAGGCGGTTATAGCGCGCGCCTATCTCGATCCGCCGGCCGATCTCCCAGTCGAACCTTTTCAACTTGGCCAGCACGACCGCGCATTGCAGCGTGTCCATCCGCCCGGCCACGCCGATCCTTGTATGGTGATAGCGGCCCGACTGCCCGTGAACGCGGATCTCGCGACAGGCCTCGGCCAGTTCCTCGTCGTCCGTGAACAGGGCGCCGCCGTCGCCATAGCAGCCGAGCGGCTTCGACGGGAAGAAGCTGGTGCAGCCGATCGTCGAGAGCGCACAGCTGCGACGGTTGCGATAGACGGCGCCGAAGCTCTGGGCAGCATCCTCGATCACCGCCAGGCCCTGCCTTGCAGCGATCGCGCCGATCTCCTCCATGTCCGCTGGCTGGCCGAACAGACTGACCGGCATGATCGCGCGGGTCCGCTCGGTCACCAGCGGCTCGAGCCGGGCCGGATCGAGGTTGCACGTGTCGGCCTGTATATCTGCCAGCACCGGGGTCGCGCCGGCGAGGATGACGACCTCGGCGGTCGCGGCAAAGGTGAAGGCGGGCAGGATCACCTCATCGCCGGGACCGATGCCGAGCGCCATCAGGCTGATCAGCAGCGCGTCGGTGCCGCTGGCGACCGCAACGCAGTGGCGGACCCCGGCATGAGCGGCGAGCGCCTGCTCCATCTCGGCCACCTCGGGACCCAGGATGAAGCGGCCGTGATCGAGCACGGCGGCGATGGCGCCGTCTATCTCCGCCTTCAGCACCGCATATTGCGACTTGAGGTCGATGAACGGGATCAAAGAGTCAGGCAAATAACCTCCCCCGCGCTCAGCCGATAGAGCTCGCCGGTCGCCGGGCAGGTCGCCTCGCCATCGCCGTCGAGCGGTAGCGCGAGCTTCTCGCCGTGACGGCTCATCCATCCGGCCTGGCGGGCCGGGGCGCCGACGACGAGCGCGTGGTCCTTCACGTCGCGTGTCACCACCGCGCCGGCGGCGACGAAAGCATACTCGCCGATCGCCACACCGCACAGGATCGTGCAGTTCGCGCCGAGCGTCGCGCCGGCTCGCACCAGAGTCTGCCGGAACTCGTCCTTGCGCTCGACGCCCGCGCGCGGGTTGACGACGTTGGTGAAGACCGCGCTCGGGCCGGCGAACACGCGTTCCTCCAACACCACCCCGTCATAGATGGAAACATTGTTCTGAATCCGACAGCCGTCGCCGATCCGGGCGCCGCTCGCGACGAACACGTTCTGGCCGAGAGTGACGTCACGCCCGACCACCGCGCCGGCGCAGACATGGACGAAGTGCCAGACGCGCGAGCCCTCGCCGATCGAGGCGCCCTCGTCGACGACCGCGCTCTCGTGACGGAAAAAGGTCATCCGCGCCCGGCCCTCGCGGCCAGCGGGTGGCAGTCGCCGACCGGCCCGAGCGGCCGCGCCGTCCGGATCGCCGCAACCGTCTCGATCGCACAGCGGCTCGTCTCGAGCCCGAAGCCTTCGCCCGCCATTATCCGCTCGTAGCTCAGCGTATGCAGGTCGGCGAAGCCGCCCGAAAACTCGATCTCCTCGCCGTCGACGGTAATTGACCGAAAGGTTCGCTGCCCGGCGGCACGGGCATCGTCGGGCAGGTCCTTTGCGTCGACCGACAGGAACCAGCGCACCCGTGCATTGGCATATTCGAGATAGCCGCCGGCGCGGGCCGGATCGTAGAGATGGACGCGGCTGTCCTGCAATTCGCCGAACACGAAATGGAGCATGTCGAAGAAGTGGACGCCGATATTGGTGGCGATCCCGCCCGATTTCTTCTCGTCCCCCTTCCACGAGTAAAGGTACCAGCGGCCGCGCGAGGTGACGTAGGTCAGGTCGACCTCATGCTTGCGTCCCGCCGCCGCCGCTGCGGCGACCCGTTCGCGCAGCGCAAGGATGGCGGGATGAACCCGCAACTGCAGGATCGTGCTGACGCGCCGGCCCGACGCCGCCTCGGCCTCGGCCAGGCCGTCAATGTTCCACGGATTGAGAACGAGCGGCTTCTCGCAGATGGCATCGGCGGCGGATCGCAGCGCGAAGCGAATATGCGAATCGTGAAGATAGTTGGGCGAGCAGACCGAGACATAGTCGATCCGATCCCCCGCGCCGGCCCGGCGCAGCTTATCGATATGGCGATCGAAACGCTCGAACTCGGTGAAGAAGGCGCTGTCGGGGAACCAGCTGTCGATGATCCCGACGCTGTCGCTGGGATCGAGCGCCGCCACCAGCCGATTCCCGGTCGCGGCGATCGCCTGCATGTGACGCGGCGCAATATAGCCGGCCGCGCCGATCAGGGCGAAATTGCGCGGCCGCTCCGCGCCTTCTGAGGCTGTCTCGCCGATCGCCACCCGCTCCAATCCCCGCAAACAGGAGGGACCCGGCCCCTCCGCTTGCTGCGTCCCCTATCATAGAAGGGGCCGGATGCCAGTCTAGGGTCCGGACCCTGGCAATGTGGGGCCGAAACCGCTTGCCAGCCCGCGCGGGCGATGCTGAGCCTCGCCGAATGCCCGGCACCGTCGTCCTGTCGATCAATGCCTGCTGGAACGTGCTCAATTTTCGGCGCGGCCTGATCGCTGCCTTGCGCGCGGAGGGCTGGCGGGTCGTGGTGCTCGCGCCGGCCGATGCCTATGCCGCTCGCCTGGCCGAGATCGGCGTCGAGCACGTGTCGATCGCGATCGACAGCGCCGGCCTCTCCCCGATACGCGACCTCGGCCTGCTCCTCCGCTACCGCAGGCAGATCAAGCGAATCCGGCCCGATGCCTTTCTCGGCTTCACGGCCAAGCCCAATGTTTACGGCTCGCTTGCCGCGCAGGCGCTCGGAATTCCGGTGATCAACAATATTTCCGGGCTCGGCACCGCGTTCATGAAGAGCGGGCCGCTGCGCTGGATCGTCGAGCGGCTCTACCGGGTCGCGCTGCGCCGATCGGCAACCGTCTTCTTTCAGAACGTGGAGGACCGGCAGCTCTTCCTCGACTCCGGCCTGGTTCGGCCGGGTCAGGCCCACCTGCTCCCCGGTTCGGGCATCGATCTTGCCCGCTTCGCCCCCGCACCCGCACTCCGGCGGCCGGCGATGTTCACGTTCCTGCTGGTCGGGCGGCTGCTGTGGCAGAAGGGGGTGGGTGAATATGTCGAGGCGGCCCGACTGGTTCGGCGCGAAATGCCCGAGACGCGCTTCCATCTTCTCGGCTTCCTCGAGACCGCCAACGTCTCCGCGGTCGCCAAAGCGGATGTCGAGGCCTGGCAGACTGAAGCGCTGGTCGAATATCTGGGAGAGACCGACGACGTGCGCCCCCATATCGCCGCGGCCGATTGCCTCGTCCTGCCGTCCTATCGGGAAGGCCTGCCGCGGGCGCTGCTCGAAGGCGCGGCTTTGGCAAAGCCCCTGATTGCCAGCGACGTTCCGGGCTGCCGCCAAATAGTCGAGCACGGGGTCAACGGTCTGCTCTGCGCCGTCCGGGACCCCCGCTCGCTCGCCGACGCAATGCTGGACCTGATGCGCCTGGACGACGCGGCGCGCGCTGCGATGGGCGCTGCCGGACGCGCCCGCGTCGAACGGGAATATGGCGAGGATCGGGTGATCGCCGCATATCTCGGGGCGCTCGACGACGCGATTGCGGGAGCCAGTTCCGGTCCCGACCCTCTTTGATCGGGACCGAGGCTTCAGGCCCTTGTGCTGCCGTGATTGCAGAGTCTCAGGCAAATCCGGTTCGAAATCGCGCGGGGCTCAGTCGGCGGTGAGGTGACGGGCGGGCCGCTTTGCCGGCCAGCTCTTGCCCTCGCGTCGTGCGCCGATCCGGCCGCTCGCCATGATCGCGCAGCACACCGCGAAGACCGCGCCGATTGCAGCCGTGCGCAGCGGATAGTCGACCAGGCTGTGCGCCATGATCGCTGCCGACGCGATCGAGGCGGCGCGGGCGAGATAGTCGGGCTCCGCCGCCCGCCAGACGACCATCGCGCGCCTCGTCCACCAGACGAGAAACATCAGCGCCAGGACCAGGCCGATCAGCCCGGTTTCCAGCACGATCTCGATCCAGTCGCTGTGGACATGGTTGATGTAGGTGGTCGTCACCCGCTCCGGATCCTCGTACATCCGATAGATCGGCCGGAAAGTGCCGATCCCCGTGCCGAGCGGGAAATAGTCCTTCACTGCCTCGAAGCTGGTGGTGAAGGTGGTGTGGCGCGAGACGACGTCGCCCGGCGCTTCGTCACTGATCAGATTGTTGTCGAAACGGCCGGAAAAGACCGCCGTGACGGAAGCTGCCGCCAGCAGCAGCACAATGGCGAGGGCCCAGGCCGGCATCTTGCGTTGCCGCAGCATGAGGAAGACGGTCGCCGCGGCCACCGGGACGGCCAGGCCCAGGCCCGCCAGGGAGCCATTGATCACGAGCCCGACGAGCAGCAGAGCGAGCAGGCCGGCGAGGATCAGCCACAGGCCCGCCGACTTCTGAGCGCCGCGGCCGCGTCGACGCGCGTTCATGTGAAGCGCACCGAGGAACGGCAACGCGGCGACCAGCAGGGTCGCCAAGTGATTGGCGTTGGAGAAGAAGCCGACGGTGACACCGTAGTTGGTGATTTCGTAGAAATACCACGATGAATCATGCCCGCCGGCAATCTGCAGCGTGCCGACGAGGACCGACAGCGCCGTGGCCGCGACGATCGCCCAACCTATCCAGCTCTCCCGAGGGCCAAGCCTGAGCATACCGAGCATCACCGCCGCGGCGGGCAGCAGCCAGAGAGCCGAGGCGATGGTGCGGTCCGGCGCGAGCGAGAGCGGAAGCCAGGGGACCGGCTGGCCGAGCAGCTCGAAGCCCTCGCGGACATGGTCGCGGCCGGGCAGCGCGGTCCACAAGGCAGGCGGCAGCGGCACGAGCTGCACGAGGACGAGCCCGATCATCAAGGCCAGCAGCAGCTGCAGACGGCGCGCCGGTGGACCGAGCGGCGGATCAGGACGCAGCGCGACCGCGGCGAAAAGGATCGGAATGGCGAGAAGCTGGAGCGCCAGATTGGCCCACAGGCCGGCGGCGCTCGCACCGCCCAGTATCAGGCAGAGGAACAGGTAGGCTGCAAGGCCGCCGCTGATCAATGCGCTTCTCACTGCGCACGTCCTGCGACAATGCGCAGGCCGTTGATGGTCACCTGCTGATCCTCGGGGAATTCCGCCGCCCTGCCGACCAGGCGCAGCCATTGGCTGGGGCAACCGGATTCAGGCACGGTGAAAGCGCCGGACAGCCGCCTGCCGGTGAAATCGATTCCGGTGATCGGAATCTCGACGAGCCGCCGGCCGTCGGGATGGCAGGCGAGGACCCAGGACAGGCGGCCTTGCTCTCCGTCAGCGTCTCCCTCGGCCTCGAAGCCGATCTGATAAATGCCGGGGCCGAGCAGGAGCAGCTGGCTCGCCAGCGCGACATTGCCGCGGCCATAATATTGCGCGTGGAGCCCGCCCGAGCCGGCGCGCTCGGCGAACCCGTTCGAGCCGAGCTCCAGGCTCCAGTTGAACGGTGGCGGTCCCGGCAGCCCCTCAAAGTCGGGGTCGTAGATTTCGCCCGCGCGCGCCTGCGGATCCATGCCGACGAGGCGCGACCAGGCCTGCAGGGCCTCGCGCACCTGCCCACGCTCGACCATGCCATCGAGCAGGAGGCGTTGCCAACGCGGCGCCTCCGTTCGCGCCGCAAGACGCGCCTGCGGTCCGGCCAAAGCAAGGATCACATCGGGTGCTGCACCGTCCCGCGCGAGCTGCTCCAACACGTTGGTGCGGAGCTGCGGGTCGGTTTCCATCACGTGGCGCACGGCGCCTCGAGATTCCGGGTCGGCCGCCATTCGGCCAAGCTCGGCGACCAGAAAGTCCCCGACCTCGGGAAAGAAGCGGGTGAGCACGCCCATGGTTTCCGCGGCCTCGGCGGTCCTGCCGCGACGGACGTGACGGTCGAGCTCGAGCAGGAGAGTGTAGCGCGAGCGCGGATTGCGCCGCGCGGCCATCTCGAGCAGACGGTCCGCTTCATCTTCCCGGGCGCCCGCCATGGCACGGCGAACCCCAATCAGCAGAGGCACGTCGGAGAGCGGCGCGCGCCGAAACGCCTCGAACGCCCCGCGTACCGTCTCCTCGGAGGGGTCGCCGGCCAGCTGAAGCGCCTCGAGCGCCTGATCGAGCCGGACCTCGGCACGATTCGGTACCCAGGCGGCCGCGACATCGGGGCCCTGTTCGATAAGCGCGTTCCCGGCCGAGACGCGCACCACCAGCCCGGCCAGGAGCAAAGCTCCGGCCGCAGCAAGGATCAGGATTGGCAGGCTCGCCGGCCTGGCGACGTGTCCTCCTCCCGGTTCCGAAGAAGGACGCGCGCCCCGGCGCGAGTGGCGGAACCGGTCCGCCGAATCCCGCTTCCTCATCGCTTCTCCCTCGGCACCGCCTCGTCCCCCGCCCAGGCGGGCGCGGGCGAGCCGGCTGTCGAGAGGTACCAGCGCACGTCATCCTCGACGGCAAGCGCGGTGAGCACGCCGCTGCGATACGCCCCGGTATCGAGTCCGATCCGGTTGGCGCGCTCCTCGACCTGGTCGACGATCGTGTGGCCATGCACGACGACCAGTCCGTGCTCGTCGTCGAAGCTGAGGAAGGGCTCGCGTATCCAGCGAAGGTCGAACTGTTCCTGCTCGGCGAGGTCTATGCCGGGGCGTATGCCGGCATGGACGAACAGATAGTCGCCGAAGCGGAAGGTGTCGGCAAAGCTCTCGACGAAATCGATATGAGCCTGCGGCACCTTCGACCTCAACTGCTCCACGGCCGCAGCCGGATCCATCCGCTTGAGGGCGGCGGGGTCGACGCCGTAGCTTTCGAGGCACTCGGCACCGCCGAACTTGAGCCAGTCGGCGAGGATCTCCGCTTCCCCCTCGAGCACGCGCGTGAAGATCTCCTCGTGGTTGCCGGCGAGGAAGACGGGCGTCGCTCCCTCGGGACGATAGGTACGCAGCCGCTCGACCACGCCGGCCGAAGCGGGCCCGCGGTCGATAAGGTCACCAAGAAACACGATGTAGGTCTTTTTCGGCGGCCGGGCGGCCGAATCCTGCTCGATCAGCCGCAGCAGTGAATCGAGCAGGTCGAGGCAGCCATGAATGTCGCCGACCGCATAAAGACGCGCGTCCGGATGGCCGCGCGGCAGCGGGCGTTGCGCGGCGGAGCGGCGCGACAGTCTCCTGAAGAAGCTCATTCTTCCATGGTCCTGGCTCTGGTGGGCGCCCCTCGCTTCGGCCCTAATTGGGACGCAGCGCCGGAGCAAGCCGCCTGGCCTGCAGCCAGCACGGCGCCCGGGTGTTTCACCGCGCGCCGTGACCGTTGATGACCACCCGAATCGTGCCGGCAATGATCAGCAGATCGAGCCAGAAGGAGAAATTCTTGATGTAGTAGAAATCATAGTGAAGCTTCTCCAGCACTTGGTCGACCTGGGCGACGTGGCCCTGCTTGAGCTGGGCCCATCCCGTGATCCCCGGCCGCACGATGTGGCGGTAGCGATAGAAGGGAAGCTCGGCTTCGTACCAGCCCGAGAGGGGGATCGCCTCCGGCCGAGGCCCGATCCAGCTCATCTCACCCTTGAGCACATTGATCACCTGCGGCAGCTCGTCGAGCCGGTATCGGCGCAGGAATCGGCCGACGCGAGTGACCCGTAGATCCTCGTCACCCGTGATGGCGGCGGCGCGCGGATCGAGGGCCGCCGCGGCTTCGACGCGCATCGTTCGGAACTTGAGCATGGTGAAGCCGAAGCCGCGATAGCCCATGCGCAGCTGCCGGAAGAACGCCGGACCCGGCGAATCGAGCCGGATCGCCGCCGCAATGATCAGCATGAACGGCGCCAGCAGCGGCAGAGCGACCATCGCGGCGACGAAGTCGCCGAGGCGCTTCACCTTGCCGTAGACGATCCCTGGGATCAGCGAACCGAGATTGTTCTCCGAGAGATGCTCGATCGCCACCCGGCCGGTGAGCGACTCCTCCATCTGCTTGACGTGCATCACCAGCATCCCGTCCAGCGCGCGATCGGCCAGGAAGCGCTCCCAGGTCTCACCGAGGTCGGCGCGAAGGTCCGCCACGATCATGTCCAGCGCGTGCCCGGTCCCCTCATCCGCCGACAGCTCGATCCAGCGCACGTCCGGAATCGTGGTCAGGCGTCCGGTGCTGCCGACCGGGATGTAGCCGATCCTGAGCCGCCTGCGCCGCAGCTTGAAGTAAAGGAAATAGAACCAGAGGACGCAGAGGATGAAGCTGACCGAAAAGTGCAGACGGCTGTAGTCGAGGCGCGCGAAGAAGAAGACGGCCAGGACCGCGCCGTAGGAGGCGGCGAAGGTAGGCAAAATATTGTAGAACGCGCGCACACCCGGATAGCGCGACAGCCGCCGATAGGCGAAATAGCCGATTCCCAGCGCGATGATCGTCCCGGCCAGCGAGTTCTGCAGGCCCGGCCACTCGAGCTCCTGGATCTCGAGATTGACGCGCACCGCCCAGGGCAGCAGCACCGCAAGCAGCAGGCCGATGCCAAGCTGAAAGCGCGAGCTGCTCCAGACGTCGCGGCGTACGATCGAGTATCTTTCCGGTTGAACGGCCACAGTGGACCAGGGCTCCTCAGATGAAGCAGGGTTCAGGCGCGATGAGCGTAGGGAAGACAGGGCCCTCAAGTCCAGCAGGGTTCCCATCCGATCAGGAAGCGGATCCGGATCGCCTCCTGCGCGAGCTCGGACCCCAAGGATCGGCGCCGCGCAGCTACACGGACGCGCCGCGGTTGTCGACCCGACGCGGCTTCTGTAAGCGCGCGGGCAATCATAGCGGTTCGGAGCAACATGAGCATTCTCGTCACCGGTGCGGCCGGCTTCATCGGTTTCCACGTCGCCGACCGCCTGCTGGAGCGCGGCGAAAGCGTGATCGGCCTCGACTGCGTCAACGACTATTACAGCGTGAAGCTGAAGCGTGACCGGATATCGGAGCTGCAGCAGCGGCACGGCTCCTCCTTCACCTTTGTAGAAGCGGACTTCGCCGAGGAATCTGCACTGGACGGGCGTGTCGGCGACCTGGCTTTCGATCGGATCGTCCATCTCGGGGCGCAGGCCGGCGTGCGCTACTCGATCGAGAATCCGCGTGCCTATGCCCGCTCCAACCTGGTCGGACACCTGAATCTGCTCGAACTCGCCCGCCACCGGATGAGCTCCCATCTCGTCTACGCTTCCTCCTCCTCCGTCTACGGCGGCAACGATACCCTCCCGTTCCGGGTCGAGGACCGGGTCGACCATCCGCTGTCGCTCTATGCTGCGACCAAGAAGTCCGACGAGCTGATGAGCGAGACTTACGCTCATCTCTACCGCCTGCCGCAGACCGGACTGCGCTTCTTCACCGTCTACGGCCCCTGGGGGCGGCCCGACATGGCGATGTGGCTGTTCACCAAGGCGATCCTCGCCGGCGAGCCGATCAACGTTTTCGGCGAGGGCAATATGCGGCGCGACTTCACCTATATCGACGATATCGTCACCGGGGTCGTCGCGGCGCTCGACAATCCGCCGCCCGACGACGGCGCCGCGAAAGCGGGGGGCAGCCATGGACCCCATCGCCTTTACAATATCGGCAACAACCGGTCGGAGGAGCTGACGCGGATGATCGACCTGATCGAAGTGGCGTGCGGCCGCCAGGCCGAGCGGCGGCTCCTGGAGATGCAGCCGGGCGACGTGCGCGATACCTATGCCGACATCAGCGCCATCCAGCGCGACCTCGGCTTCAATCCGACCACGACGATCGACGAGGGCGTGCCGCGGTTCGTCGCCTGGTATCGCGACTATCACGGACTGTAGGGCGCCGGTGCCGGACCACGAGGAGCCGGACCCCGCGCAGAGCGGCTAGAGGCTCCAGCGCCGCAGGCCGGACCCGAGATCGAGGCGCCGCCAGATCCCCTTCAGATCGGCGACGCAGCCGCCCTCGACGACGAGCTGCCGGATCCGGTCGGCGCCGAGCGAGCGATATTCGGCATGGGGCACGGCGGCCACGACCATGTCGTAGCGCCGCGCCAGCGCGTCGCCGTCCAGTGCCACATCATATTCGTGTCGGGCCTCGGCGGCATCGGCGCGCGGGTCGTGCACGGTTACCTGATGGCCGAGCGCCTCGAGCCGGCGGATCACGTCGATCACCTTGCTGTTGCGAAGGTCCGGCACGTCCTCCTTGAAGGTGAGGCCGAGGACGAGCGCGCTGCCGGCGCGCTCGCCGACCTCCTCATGGAGGCGGTCCGCGACCCAGCGACCCATGCCGTCGTTGATCGAGCGGCCCGCCAGGATCACCTCGGGATCGTGCCCCAACTGCTGCGCCCGGTGGCTGAGATAATAAGGATCGACGCCGATGCAGTGGCCGCCGACCAGACCAGGATGGAAGCTGAGGAAGTTCCACTTGGTGCCGGCCGCGTCGAGCACGTCCCAGATCGACAGATCGAGCCGCGAGAAGATCTGGGTGATCTCGTTCATGAAGGCGATGTTGATATCGCGCTGGGCATTTTCGATGACCTTCGCGGCCTCGGCGGCGCGGATCGATGCGGCACGGAACACGCCAGCGCTGGTGACGGCGCCATAGACCTGGGCAAGCGTCTCGGTCACCGCTTCCGTCTGGCCGGCCACCACCTTGACGATCCGATCGACGGTATGCTCGCGATCGCCGGGGTTGATGCGCTCGGGCGAGTAGCCGAGGAAGAAGTCCCGGCCGCAGACAAGGCCCGATGCCTCCTCGAGCAAAGGTCCGCAAACCTCTTCAGTGACGCCGGGATAGACGGTGCTCTCATAGACGATGATCGCCTTGTTCTTCTCCAGCAGCCCTCCCACCGTGCGCGAGGCGCCGGTCAGCGCGCTGAGATCGGGACGATTCTGCGCATCGACCGGCGTCGGAACGGTGACGATGTAGAGGTCGGCGCCGCGGCACTCATCGGGGTCGAAAGCAGAGCGGAGCGACGATTCCGCCAGCACGTCTCCATCGATCTCGCCGGTACGATCGTGATGTCGGGAAAGTTCGTCGATCCTCCTCCGGTCGATATCGAGGCCGGTAACGCGAAAGCGGCGGGCGAGTGCGATCGCCAGCGGCAGGCCGACATAGCCGAGACCGACCACTATGATGTTGAAATCCTTCACTTCGGACACATCAACCCCCACTCAAGAGTGCCATCCGCCGCCGCGTGCGGGCACGCCCTAGCGGGAATGGACGGGCTGCGCCAAGCGACAATGGACGCTCGTCTGTGCCGAGCGCCTGCGCTGATACGCGGGCGACTCGCTTCAGAGCCGCGTCCTGAGGCTCCAGAGTTCCGGAAAGGCACGGCGCGAAAGGGTTGACTGCAGATAGGGTACGCCCGGCGTTCCGCCGGTGCCGCGCTTGAATCCGATCACCCGCTCCACCGTCACGACATGCTTGTGGCGCCAGGTCGCCATGGAGTCGTCGACGTCGACCAGCTTCTCGGCGAGCTGATAGAAGGGCCAGTAGCGGTCGACGTCGCGATAGACCTCGGCCCAGGCGGACTCGACCGCCTCGTTCGGCTCATAGGCCCGGGTCCAGTCCCGCTCGAGCACCTCGGCAGGCAGCGCGAAGCCGCCGCGGGCGAGCGCGGCATTGGCCTCGTCCCACAGGCTCGGCCGGCCAAGC
>Ga0299914_10002053_pt1 | contig 13689 bp, 12 predicted proteins | sample RVTome_10_FD_201361 | JGI IMG/M metagenome (GOLD analysis project Ga0299914, IMG submission 201361) | Soil microbial communities from uranium-contaminated site in the Upper Colorado River Basin, Wyoming, United States - RVT153D57 (version 2) ...
CGAGGTGGAGGCCGATGTCGCGGTCGCCGAGCGTGAACCATGTCTCCCCGCCCAGCCGGCCTGCCGCCCGGAGCGCGTTCGTCGTCTCGTCTCGGACGCCCCAGCCCCGCTCCTCGTCGAGCAGGCCAGCGAGCGTGTAGAGGACGGTGTCGAGGTCCGGCGAGACGTGCAGGCCGAGGATCTCGACGTCGTCGCCGACGTTCACGACCGCCGCGACCTGCTCCGGCCCGGCCGCGCGCGCGAGGGCGTCCACGAAGCGCGACCCGCCCAGACCGCCGCAGAGAACGGCATAGGGGCGCGTCTGTATGCTCATCGGGTGCTCGCGATCGTGCCTGTCAAGGGTCTCGACGGCGCGAAGTCACGGCTCGCGCCGCGCCTCTCGGCGGGCGAGCGCGCGAGGCTCGTCGTGGACATGCTCGACCGGGTGCTCGGCGCGTGCGCGGCGGCGGAATCCATCGGCGGAACGCTACTCGTCACGCCCGCTCCCGGCCTGGCGCGCGACGGCGTCGAGGTGCTCGTGGACGCGGGAACGGGTCATGCGGACGCGCTCGCGCTGGCCCTCGCCGATCCCCGGGCCGCGCAAGGCGTGCTCGTCGTCATGGGCGACTGCCCGCTCGTCACCGCGGAGTCGCTCGACGCGCTCGCCCGCGCGGCGCGACCGCTGGCGCTCGCGCGGGCGCGCGACGGGGGCGTCAACGCGCTGGCGCTCACGGAGGCGAACGGCTTCCGGCCCCGCTTCGGCGTGCCGGCGAGCGTCACCGTGGCCGAGGCGCGCGCCGCGGGCCTGGAGGCCGTCGTCGTGGACGACCCCGCGCTCGCGCTCGACGTCGACCGGCCCGAGGACTACGAGCTGCTGCTCGCGTCGGCATGAGCCTGGTCACCTACTCCCCCAAGGTCTTCATCCCGCTGACGAAGCTCTGCCGCGACGTCTGTCACTACTGCACGTTCGCGCAGCCGCCGCGGCGGGGCGAGCGCGCGTACATGACCGCCGACGAGGTGCTCACCGTCGCGCGCGCCGGCGCCGAGGCGGGCTGCCACGAGGCGCTCTTCACGCTCGGCGACAAGCCGGAGCTCCGCTACCGCGCCGCGCGCCAGGAGCTGGCCGAGCTCGGCTGCGAGACGACGATCGAGTACCTGGCGCGCATGGCCGAGCTCGTGCTCTCCGAAGCGGGGCTCCTTCCCCACGTCAACCCGGGCGTGATGACCCGGTCGGATATCGAGCTCCTGCGGCCGGTGTCGGCCTCGATGGGCCTGATGCTGGAGTCCACCTCGCTGCGGCTCATGGAGAAGGGCGGGCCGCACCACGGCTCGCCCGACAAGCTCCCGGAGGCGCGCCTGGAGACGATCCGCCTCGCCGGCGAGCTGGCCGTGCCGTTCACGACCGGGATCCTGATCGGGATCGGCGAGACGCGCGAGGAGCGGCTGGAGGCCCTCGAGGCGATCGCGGCGCTGCACTCCCGGTACGGCCACGTCCAGGAGGTGATCGTCCAGAACTTCCGGGCCAAGCCGGGGACGAGGATGGCGGCAAGCCCGGAGCCGTCCCTCGACGAGCTGATCTGGACGGCGCGCGCGGCCCGCGAGCTCCTCCCGGACGACGTGCACCTGCAGGTGCCGCCGAACCTCTCCTACGACGACTTCCCGCGCCTGCTCGAGTCCGGGATCGACGACTGGGGCGGCGTCTCGCCCGTGACGATCGACCACGTCAACCCGGAGGCGCCGTGGCCCGAGATCGAGCGCCTGCGCGCGGCCACTGAGGCACACGGCTTCGAGCTGGCGCCGCGGCTTCCGATCTACCCGGAGCTCGTGGCCGACCTGGATCGCTGGGCCGACCCCAGGGTCGCCGCGGAGATCCTGCGGCACGCGGACGCGTCTGGGCTCGCGCGGGAGGAGCGCTGGGCGGCCGGAGCTCCTGGGCCGGCGCCGGGCCTGCGGGCGTCGGGCGGACGGCGCGCGTCACCGCCGGTTGCCGTAGCGCTCGCGCAGGTCGAGTCCGGCGCCGAGCTCGACGAGGACGCCGTCACCGCCCTCTTCGAGGCGCGCGGAGCCGACCTGGGCGCGGTGCTGGCCGCCGCCGACGAGCTGCGCCGCCAGGTCTGCGGCAACGAGGTCAGCTATGTCGTCACGCGGAACGTCAACTACACGAACGTCTGCTACTTCCGCTGCGGCTTCTGCGCGTTCTCGAAGGGCAAGCTCGCTGCGAACCTGCGCGGGGCGCCGTACGTCGTCCCGCTGGAAGAGATCGTCCGGCGCGCGCGGGAGGCGTGGGACCGCGGCGCCGTCGAGATCTGCCTCCAGGGCGGCATCCACCCCGCGTTCACCGGCGAGACGTACCTGGAGATCTGCGCGGCGGTGAAGGAGGCGCTGCCCGACCTGCACGTCCACGCGTTCTCGGCGCTCGAGGTCTGGCAGGGCGCGGCCACGCTCGGCCTCCCGCTCGATGACTACCTGGAGCGGCTGCGCGACGTCGGTCTCGCCTCGCTCCCGGGCACGGCGGCGGAGATCCTGGACGACGAGGTTCGCCGGACGCTCTGCCCGGACAAGGTCACGACCGGCCAGTGGCTCGAGGTGCACGACGCGGCGCACCGCGCCGGACTGCGCTCGACGACGACCGTCATGTACGGCTCCGTCGAGGGCCCGCGCTCGTGGGCCCGTCACCTCCTGGAGCTGCGGGAGCAGCAGAAGCGGACGGGCGGCTTCACGGAGTTCGTGCCGCTCCCGTTCGTCCACATGGAGGCGCCGATCTACCTCAAGGGCCGCGCGCGGCCGGGGCCGACCTACCGCGAGGCCGTGCTCATGCACGCTGTCGGCCGGCTGGCGCTGCACCCGTGGATCACGAACGTCCAGGCCTCCTGGGTGAAGCTCGGGATCGAGGGCGCACAGTCGGCGCTCCGGGCCGGTGCGAACGACGTCGGCGGGACGCTGATGAACGAGTCCATCTCCCGCGCCGCCGGAGCCGCCCACGGCCAGGAGATGCCGCCGGAGCGGATGGAGGAGGCAATCCGCGCGCTCGGCCGGACACCGCGCCAGCGCACGACGCTCTACGGGACGCCCGACACCGAGCGCACGCGGCTCTCCTACAACGCCCCGCCACTCCGCGAGCCCCTGAACCCGAGCGTCAACGACGCGGGCCTCGAGCGCCCGAAGCACCTGATCCGCCCGGGCCTGGCCGCAACGGGCTAGCCCCCGCCTCGCCCGAGCCCAGCGTCCTCCCACCCGCGGGCGCCCACGACCTTGTGTTCCACCGCCCGGTACGGGAATCGCCCCGCGAACAGGTCCGCGAGGAGCACGTCCAGGAGCTCGGCGTTCTCCCGCTTCCGCTTGCGCTCGGCGATCACGATCCGTCGGACGGTCGAATAGCTCGGGCGCGGGATCCCGAGCCGCGCAGCGACCGGCCGGAGCAGGCGCCAGGCCTCGGCGTAGGGCATGCCGAAGGCGTCGAGGACGCGGAGGGCGAGGACGAACTCGGGGTGCACCGGCGGGTGGAAGGCCACCCCTTCAGGGTCGCGCGGAAACGCTTGTGCGTGTGCAACACAAGCGTGGGGAAACGGTGCCGATCCGCGCAACCGCGGCGCGCCCCGGGGGTCAGGTGCTCCGAATGCAAGATCCGACCCCGGGGCGTGAGCCCCGGTGCCGAGGCGCCGCAGCCCTAGGTCAGTACCACCTGCCGCGGGCGAAGCCGCCGAAGGCGAGCAGGCCCACGAGCGCGACGATGAGGCCGATCCAGAGGCTCCAGACGATCATGAGGACGATCCCCACGATCACGATGATCCCGCCGACCGAGATGCCGAACACCGTTCCTCCCCTCGTTGGGCGGCCGCGCCTGCGGCCGCGGTGAGCTGCTCGCCGAACCGCGCGCGCTTGACGAAGCGGCCGTCGCCTGGCTGGCCGGCGAGCTCGCGGCCCTCGACGATCACCTTCCCGCGCACGAGCACGACCTCGGGGGCGCCCCGTGACCTCGGTGCCCTCGTAGAGGTTGTAGTCCACCCGGGAGTGGCTGCGCTCGGCGAGAGCGTCACCGAACACGTCCGCGACGTAGTCGTCGGCCGCCGTGACGACCCTTCCGCCCTTGATCAGAACCGACATAAGCGCACCTCCTCGGAACGCGTTGCCGCAGCAAGTATCGCCCAAGAACCCGAAGCAGGATGAAGCCTTGTGCCGTCGCGACGCCCTGGGCGGCGCGCTGCGGCGTCCTCGGTTGCGCCCGTAGCCTCCGGCTACGAGCCCGCCCTGCGTCCTTGCATCGCACTCACCCAGGACACCGCGCCGACGAAGCGTCTTCCCGCTTCGAGTTCTACGCGAAGCCGGCGCGGAGCAGCCTGAGGCCGACCGGGCCCTGCACGACGAACGGGTGCCAGCCGCCGTTCGGGATCTCCACGCGGATCGTCGCCCGGCCGTCGACGACGACGGGCTCGGCGGCGCGGGCGTCCACGTGGACGCTGACGACGGTCGGGGCCGCCGACTCCACCTCGAGCTCGGCGGTGCCCGACCCGTAGAGCCAGAGCGCGCCCTCGCGCAGGATCAGCTGGCCGTCCTCCCAGCCGTCGCAGAGGAAGGGCTCGCCGCGGTCGGGCTCGTCCACCGGCGGTGCCGCGTCCACGCCCTCTCCCCAGAGGAACACCGGAGCCTCGCCGGCCTCCACCCCGAGCCCGCTGCGGCGAAGCCCCTCCCACCCGAACCAGGCGCCGGGCGTCGCCGACTGCTCGTAGAGGCCGCCGTGCCAGACGTAGAAGCGGATGCCCAGGCGCCCCAGCTCGGCGCGGTCCCCCTGCAGCCACGCGCCGCACTCCAGCCGGTTGTAGCGCTCCGTGAACTCGAACGCCTCCTCCGGCGCGAGCGCGTACCCGGTGGGGCGCTCCCGCGGCGCCTGCAGCGTGTAGTACTGATAGACGCTCCCGAACTGACCCGTCCCGCGCTGGAAGACCGGCAGCTCGAGCACGCGCCCCGGGGCCGACTCGCCGAGCGCGGCGTAGGCGGCGTTGCCCGGGTCGGCCTCGCTCCCGCGCAGCGGGAACACGAGCAGATCGGCGGCGAGGAGCGCGAGCAGCGCGCCGGCGACGGCCGCACGCCGTCTCCCGTGGAAGCGGGCGACCGCCGCCGCGACCGCGACCGCGGCGAGCGCCGCCAGCGCCAGGTTCGCGAGCGGCAGGAAGCGCCCCGGGACGCGCGGGTAGCGCAACGGCGGAAAGACATCGCGGAGCGTCTCGTAGAGCGGCAGGTTCGTCCCCAGCGCGAGGAGCGCCGGCAGGAGCGCCGCCAGGCCGAGCAGGAGCGCAAGCCCCCAGCGCCGGCGGTGCGCCAGCAGGATCAGGCCGGCGATCGCCAGCGCCGGCAGGAGCCAGCCGAGGTAGACGAAGCGCTCCGGGCCGGCCAGCTGCCAGCGGCTGAGGAGGTCGAGCGGGCTCGCCGAGTAGTAGGCGACCTCGGCCAGCGTCCTCCCCTCCTCTTCGGTCGTTCCCTCGATGACGACCGCCTCGGCGGCAAGCCCGGCGAGTGCCGCGGCGACTGCTCCTCCCCACGCCCAGAAGGACGCCGGCACGGCGAAGCGCACACCGGCGTAGACGGCGACGAACGGCACGACGCCGAGCGCGAGGTGGAGCTGGCCCGAGAGCGGAACGGAGACGACCGCGGCCGCCGCGAGCGCGCCCCACAGGTGCGCCGCCCGGCCGGAGGCCCGGCGCGAGCGCTCGAACGCCCAGAGCGCGAGCGGGACGAGCACCGCGATCCAGCCGAGCAGGTGCCCGCCGCTCTGGAAGAGCCGGTACGGGGCGAGCTCGAAGGCGAGCCCGCCGAGGGCGGCAGCGGCGGGCGGCAGGTCGAGCTCCCGCAGCCAGAGGTAGGCGAGGAGCCCCGCCGCGAAGGTCGAGAGGAGGAGCAGCAGGTTCCAGGCGACTACAGGTCCCCAGAGCGCGTCGAGGGGCCAGAACGGGAGCCCGTAGGGCCAGCCGCCGAGGACGGTCTGCGGCTCGACGAGCGGCTGGAAGCTGTACGGATCGACCCAGGGCGCCGCGCCACGCTCGAGCTGATGGCCGACGAGCCAGAAGCGGTACGTCGTCTGCAGGTGGTCGCCCGAGGCGGCTTCCCCGTACCCCGGCGCGCCCTCCGCCATGAACTCCGAGCGGAGCCCGCCGACCGCCGGAATCGCAGCCACGACGGCCGCGACGGCGAAGAGCGCCACCACCCCCCAGCGCGCCCTGCCGGTCGTCATGCTGACGGACTATGCCGAACGCGGGAGAGGGCGAGCCCGGCGAGGGGTGGCGCGCGACGGCCCTGGTCGCCGCCGGGGCGGCGGCGCTGGCCGCGGCGGCAGCGCTTCCCGGCGCGATCGACCTCCCGCTCTGGCAGGACGAGGTCGCCTCGGCGCGCGTGCTCCTCGAGGGGACACCGGCCGGGGTCGTCGACCACGTGGCGCGCACCGAGTCGACGCCGCCGGGCTGGTACCTGCTCGCCTGGGCGCTGCGGGAAACGGGAATCCCCGTCGAGGGGTTGCGGTTCCTCTCCGTCGCGCTCGCCGCGGCGCTCGCCGGGCTCACCGTCGTCTACGCCCGCCGGTTCCTGCCGCTTCCGCTCGCGGGCGTCGCGGGTGCCCTCACGGCGCTCGCCTGGCAGACGGTGGTGCACGGGAGCGAGCTGCGGGCCTACGCGCTCCTCGCGCTCCTCACGCTCGCCTTCGCGCTCCTCGTCGAGCGCGCGGCGGCGCGGCCCTCCCCCGGCCGGCTGGCGGCCGTCGCGGGCTGCGCGGCGGCGGGCGCCTACACGCACTACTTCTTCCTCCTCGCGGCGCTCGCCGCGCTCGTCTGGCTCGCCGTCGACCGGGAGCTGCGCGGCACGGCTGTGCGAGTCGGTGCCGCCGTCCTCGTCGGGAGCGCCACGCTGCTGGCCTGGCTCCCGGGTCTTCTCGACCAGGTCGGCGCGGAGCGCTTCGGCTGGATCGACGCGTTCGACCCGGTGAAGTTCCTCGCCCTCCCGTCGGCGCTCTTCTGGGACCCGGGGACGATGTACGCGGAGCTGGGCACCGATCCCTCGACCGGGGAGGCGGTCGCGCGCGCGGCAATCCTGGCGCTCGTGCTGGCCGGCTGCTGGGTGCTGGCGCGGCTCGGCCCCTCGGCACGTCTCTGCGCGCTCCTCGTCGTCGTCCCCATCGGCGTCTCCGGCATCGCCTGGCTCGCGGGGCTTCGCATCGTCACCGGACGGAACCTGATCGGCGTCACGGCGTTCGCGGCGATCGCGCTCGCGGCCGTCCTCCTCCCGCTCCCCCGGCGCGCCGCCTTCGCCGCTGCGGCCGCGGGCGTGGCGCTCGCGGTCTTCTCCTACGTCCGCAGCCCCATGGATGAGCGGGTGGACTTCGACCGCGTGGCGGACGCGCTCGTGGACGCGGGCTGGGAGCCCGGCGGCCCGATCCTCGTCGTCGGCTCCCTCCCCGACTTCCGCTCGCCGCTCGAGTGGTACCTGCCCGGCGAGGTCACACTGCCGGAGGCGGAGCCCCGCGCCCCGTGCGCGGAGCTCTGGGTCGTGACCGACGTGCCCGCCGGGCGGACGCTCCTCGACCTCGCGCAGCCGGCCGGGCGCGCCGAGGTCGGCACCGTCGAGGTCGCGCGCGTGGCCTGGAACGGCACGCTGGCGGCCGAGGCCGAGGCGGCCGAGGGCCGCTACCTCGACTCAGCGGACGGAGCCGGGTGCCTCGCACCGCTCCAGCGTCGCGTCGTCTAGAAGCGTCTGGCAGACGGTGCGGAGCCCCCGTTCGACGTAGAAGCGGAGCTCCTGGTAGCGGACGACCTCGACCGTTTCGAGCACGGCCCCGAGGACGGAGGCGGTCGCCGCGAGCGCGCCGTCCGGCTCCGCGAACGGCCCCTCGGCGCGCACGAGCAGCCAGCCGGGCGAGGCCTGGACTTCGAACCGGTTCCCAAGCGCGGTCTCCAGGCCATCGGCGTCCACGGCCGCCTCCCCGGTCGGCACAGCCACGACGACGGCCCCCGTCTCGCCGTCGAGCCGCTCGACGGCGCTCTCGAGCAGCGTCGTCTGGGAGTACGGAAGCGTCACCGCCTCCCCGGTCGCCGGCAGGCCCGCGAGGAAGACGGCGGAGAACGGAAAGAGCAGGTCGCCCTCCTCCACGGTCTCGCGCAGCCAGTCGGCGGGCGGCCCGAGCTGCGCGCCGGAGCCCGTGGGCGCCGCGACCGGCCCGCCGCCGAGGACGACGTTATTGCGGTCGCGGGGATCCTGCATGCCGCCGAGCGGCGAGAGCACGGCGAGGGCGCCGACAGCCGCCACGCCGGCGACCGCCGCGCCGGGCGGGAGACCGCGCGTCAGCCTGGCGACGCCCGCGCCGACGGCCGCCGCCCAGAGCGGCAGCGCGAAGATCAGGTGCCGCGGCGAGAGGCCCATGACGCTCCCCGTCCGCAGCAGCATGAAGAGGAGCGGCGGCACGAGGAGCGCGGCGAGGCCGAAGACGGCGAACGCCGTCCGCGTGCGGAGCAGCACGGCGGTCCCGACGATCCCGAGGACGAGGAAGACCGCGAACGTCCACCCGCCGCCGCCGGCGAACGACTCGAGCGCCCGGCCGAGCTGCCGCCAGGCGTCGCCCGGGCCGGCCAGGGACTCCTCGCCCTCGACCCCGACGGTGAAGCGGTCGGCGAGGCGCAGGTCGGCGACGGCGAACGGGAGCAGCAGCACTCCGACGGCGAGAACCGGCAGCGCCGGCCTGAGCGGGCGGCCGCGCCAGACGGCGAGCGCGACCGCCGCCTCCACCGCGACGACGATCGCGCCGTACGGGTGGACGGCCGGGAGCAGCACCGCGGCGAGCGCGGCGACGAACGCCGCCCGGGCGGTCCTGAGCTCGAGCGCGCGCGCGAAGAGGTCGGCGGAGAGCGCGCTCACGAACGCGAGGAGCGCGTACATCCGCCCGATCGTCCCGTAGAGCGCGAGCGCGGTGGAGGCGGCGGCGACGAGCGCCGCGGTCGAGCCCGCCACGGGCCCGGCCAGGCGGCGACCGAGGTCGTAGCAGAGCGGGATCGCGGCGACGGCGAAGACGACCGAGAGCCAGCGCAGCGCCTCCGGCGAGGAGTCGAGGGCGAGCGCGACGTGCGCGAGGACGAAGTGGAGCGGCGCCCCGCCGCGATCCCAGAGCACCGTCGCCAGGAGCTCGCCGAGCGGCCGCGCGCCGACGAGGCCGGCGACCGCCTCGTCCTCGAAGAGCGCCTTTCCCCGGACGTCGGGGACGAGCCGCCAGAGAAGGACGGCGGTGGCGGCCCCGAGCGCGCAGGCGACTGTCAGGCCGCCGAGCGCCTCAGCCCGCGACCGGCGCGAAGCCGCCGGCCCGGTAGACCTGTCCGGGGAGCTCCCGTCCGAGGACGCCTTCGAGCCAGGCGGAGACGCCGATGAGCGCGTCGAGGTCGACACCCGTGTCCACCCCCTCTCCGTCCAGGAGGTAGACGAGGTCTTCCGTGGCGACGTTGCCCGTGGCCCGCGGTGCGAAGGGGCAGCCGCCGAGCCCGCCGACCGAGGACTCGAAGACCGTGGCCCCGGCCTCGAGCTCGGCGCGCACGGCGGGCTCGAGCGTCAGGTGCTCGTTCTGGAGCCCGTCGCGCGGCCCGACGTCGCAGACTGTGACCTTCACGGGGGCCTAGGATACGCGCGGCCGATGGCGATCCCCGTCTTCTCCGCGCGCCATGTCTACGCGGCCGTCGACCCGGCGGGCGCGGTCGAGGCCGTGCGCGAGGCCTTCGTCGCCCACGCGCGCGGCGAGTGGCTCATGCCCTCGAAGGTCTACGTGCCGGCGCCGCCGGACGGGGACTTCCGGGCCATGCCCGCGCGGGGCGGCGGCTACGCCGTCCTCAAGTGGGTGACCTCCTTCCCGCGCAACCCGGAGCGAGGCCTGCCGACCGTGAGCGGCATCGTCCTCCTCTCGGACGCGGCGGACGGGCGCCTGCTCGCCGAGCTCGACGCCGGTGCGATCACCGCGCTCCGCACCGGCGCGGCAGCGGTGCTGGCGGCCGAGACGCTGGGCGCCGGAAGCGGGCCCGCGGGGGTCGTCGGCTGCGGCGTCAACGGGCGCGCGGTGGCACGGACGTTTCTCGCGCGGGGCTGCGACGTCCTCCTCTGGGACGCGGACGCGGAGCGGGCCGCGACCGTCGCCGCCGAGCTGGGCGCGAGCGCCGCCGGCTCGCGGGAGGAGGCGCTCGGCGCCGACGTCGTCGCCACGGTCACCCCGGGCCGCGCGATCCTCTTCCCGCCGGGAAGCCTCCGGCCCGGCCAGCACGTCAGCCTGATGGGCGCCGACGGGCCCGGCAAGGCGGAGATCGCCGTGGAGGAGCTCGCCCGGGCGCGCGTCGTGGTCGACGAGTGGGAGCAGGCGAGCCACAACGGGGACATCTCGCGCGCGGTCGAGGCGGGGACGCTCGGGCGCGCCGGCGTCACCGAGCTGGGGCGCATCCTGCTCGGGGAGGCGGCGGGCCGGGCCGACGCGGAGGAGATCACCGTCTTCGACTCGACCGGGCTGGCCGTGCAGGACCTGGCCGTCGCGGCCCTCGTCTTCGAGCGGTGGCGCGCGGAGCCCGGCGCCGACGCCTTCGCCGGCGTCGTCGAGATCGAGCTCGCTTAACAACCGTCCGCGAGGAGGCCGGCGCGCTCGACTGCGGCGCGCACGCTACCGGGAGACTCGAGCCACGGAAAGTGGCCGCAATCGTCCACGACCTCGAGGCTGGCTTTGGGTGCGAGCCGGGCGCTCTCCTCGCTCCGGTGCCAGGAGATGGGGCTCTCACGCCCGTGAACGAAGAGAAGCGGGCAGTCCAAGCGGGGAAGGCCTTTCACCAGCGTCTCGAGAGCGAAGTGCTCGCGAACCGATACAAAGGTGTTGCCGAACGCCTGGAGGTTCATTCGCAGCTCGGGCATCGGCGGAGCTTCGTCGGGGCGGGCGAAGTAGTAGGGCCAGATGATCCGGTTGGACTCGTTCGCGTCCTCCTCGCCGCCGTCACCAGCCGCGAGGCGCTCTTCGAGCTTCTCTACCCGGCGAGCAAGATCCGCGGGGAGCCGAGCCATGATGTTCGCTTCGAGCTCGTGCTCGCCGCCGTCGGACACGGCCCCGAGCGGGTCGACGATCACGCCCGCCGCGACCCTCCCGGGCGCGGCGACCGCGACGTGCATGGCGAGGTGACCGCCCCACGAGTGGCCGACGACGACGACCGAGTCGAGCTCGAGCCCGTCGAGGACGGCGAGGGCGTCCGCCACGTGAGCGTCGACCGTGTATGGGGCGCCGATCGTCGTCGGAGCAAGACCGCGCTGCTGGTAGCGGAACGTCTCGAATCCGCCGGCCAACTCGGCCGCGAGCCCATCCGTGTAGTCCGACAGGCCGGGACCGCCATGGAAAACGAGCGCGGGCGGCCCGAATCCAGCCCGCCGGCCGACGATCGCTCCGGACGGCGTCTCGATCCGGAACTCCTGGCCGCCTTCCACGAGAACTAGCCGGTCTCGCCGGGAAGCCCGCGGCCGCACCAGTCGCTCCACGAGCCTGGGTAGAGCTTCGCGTCGGGACGGCCGGCCTGCGCCAGCCGCAGGACGGTGACGGCCGCGCTCACGCCGGACCCGCAGTAGGCAACGATCTCCTCGGCGTCGGCGAGGCCGTCCGGCAGCGGCTCGGTGTACGGCGCGTTCACGGCGCCGGGGATGCGGCCCGCCACGGGGTCGATCGGCTCCACCTCGCCGCGGTAGCGCTCCGGAAGGCGCGCGTCCACGACGGTCAGCCCGGGGTCGCCCAGCCTCGCCGCGAGCTCCTCGGCCTCCAGCGTGTCGCCGGCCCGCTGCGACGGCACGAACACGGCCGGCTCGATCTCCTCCTCCCCGGAGCGGAGCGGCCCGAGCCAGGCGCCGATCCCGCCGTCGAGGACGGCGACGTCCAAGTGCCCGAAGTGGCGCAGGAGCCACCAGAGCCGGGCGGCGCCCCCGTCCATCCCCTGGTCGTAGGCGACGACGAAGGCGCCGGGGCCGATCCCGGCCGCCCCGGCCGCGCGCGCGAAGTCCTCGGCCGCGGGCAGCGGGTGCCGGCCGCCGGGGGTCGCCGGCGGCGCCGACAGGTCGGCCTCGACGTCCAGGAACGAGGCGCCGGGCACGTGGCCTTCGAGGTAGAGCTCACGGCCGCGGGCGGGGTTGCCCAGCTCCCAGCGGCAATCGACGAACCGGTAGGTCAAGAACGGACGAGCCGGTAGACCTGGCCGGCCTGGTGCGTGACGTACAGCTCGCCGTTGACGCCCTCGCCGAACGACGTGATCCGGATGCGGGTGTCGCGCACGAGCGTGCGGCCGCGGACGAGGCGGCCGTTCGCGTACTTGAGCCGCCAGATGCGCCCGGAGCAGAAGTCGCCGAAGTAGTAGAAGCCGCGGGCGCCGGGCATGCTCCTCCCGCGGTAGACGTATCCGCCGGTGATCGAGCAGCCGAGCGAGTGGCTGTAGACCGAGATCGGACGGACACGCGCGCCGGGGCCGCGGAGCCCGCCGGTCGAGCAGCCGCTCCGCACGCGGCCCTCGTAGGCGTCCCACATGAAGTTCTCGGGCGTCCCGCCGAGCCGGAAGGCGGCGAGCGTGTCGACCTCCTCCCACGCCCCCTGCCCGACGTCGCCGATGTACAGCCGCCCGTTCGAACGGTCGAAGGAGTAGCCCCAGGGATTGCGGAGGCCGTACGCGTCGATCCGCCAGCCGGCCCGGATCCGGCGGGGATTCATGCTGAGCAGCTTCCCGTGCCGGCTGCCGAGGTTCTGCGCGCGCCCGCCGGGGTCGCAGCTGCCGCCGCCGTCGCCCTGGCCCGTGTAGAGGCGCCCGTTCCGGCCGAACGCGAGGCGCCCGCCGTTGTGGTTCGACGAGGGCTGGTTGAGGGCGAAGAGCAGGCGGCGCGACCCGGGGACGACCGCGGTGTGCGCGGCGTTCGCCCGGTAGCGCGCGACGCGGGTGTCGCCGCTTCTGTTCGTGTAGTTGACGTAGAAGTAGTTGTTGGAGCCCCAGTTCGGGTCGAACGCGATGCCGAGGAGCCCCTGCTCGCCGCAGCAGCCGACGATCGAGCGGATGTCGAAGAAGAGGCTACGGTTGCCGCCCCGAAGCCGGTGGACCTGGCCCTCCTGCTCGACGACGTAGAGGGTTCCGGAGGGATCGCCGCTCCGCGGCGCCGCCACCTGCGTCAGCTGGTCGAACCCCCCGGCGACGAGCTGCAGGCGCGCGGCCGCCGCCGTGCCGGGGACGGCGAGCGCGAGGGCGAGCAGGGCGATGAGCGTCGCGAGGGCCCGGGGGCGGCGCATCACGTGACACCGTAGCCCATCAGGCGGCCGCCTCCTCCTTCTTGTCCCAGTAGCGGCGCAGGCCGGCGTACGACTGCCAGAACGGGCCCGCCTGCTCGAAGAGGTCGGCGGTCGCGCGGTCGGCGGCCGCGCGGACGTCGGCCTCCGCCGCCCGGACGAACTCCTCCTCGGAGCCCTCGCGCGCCCGCTCGGCCCAGGTGCGGAGGGCCGTTCGCAGCTCGGCGACGTGGAAGGCCGGATCGTCGGCGACGCCGAAGTGGGCGAGCAGGAGCCGCTCCGGCCGCCGCTCCTCGATCGCGGCGAGCGTCCGCTCCCAGGCCTCCACGTCGATGTCGGGCGGCGGCGCGACCGGCGCGACGTAGCGTCCCGGCGGGATGCGCACGCCGGCGGCGTCGCCCGTGAAGCACGAGCCGTCC
>Ga0299914_10002054_pt1 | contig 13687 bp, 13 predicted proteins | sample RVTome_10_FD_201361 | JGI IMG/M metagenome (GOLD analysis project Ga0299914, IMG submission 201361) | Soil microbial communities from uranium-contaminated site in the Upper Colorado River Basin, Wyoming, United States - RVT153D57 (version 2) ...
CTTGACAAAAAAGCTACTTTACAAAAAAGTATTAAATGGGACGCAGCCAATCGAGATAAAGAGAGATTGGCAGACACGGAACAGAAGGAAGAGGACCAGCAGCAGGAGAAACTGGAGGAGGAAGCAAGTACAGCAGAAACAAGAAGGCAAATTTCACAGCCTCCACTTAACTTGCTCTTCAATCCGTCACTCCTTATCAGAAAAGATGTTTGGAACATAGACATTGCGCGGTTGCTGGAAATGTTCCTGCGATTGCTCAACGCTACAGGTAATAAAGATCTCCGCATTTGCGGATTAGCTGCAGTCTCTTCTTCCATGATCTATAGGCTAAAAGTGGAAAGCATTTTTGCACTTGAGAAAATAGCAATGCAAAAGAGAGGCCTTAACGAACCAACCAACGACCAACAGCTGCAGCTACCCATACCACAGCTAAACCCAATCGAACTACCATTCAGAATTGAACCAACATATCCAGTGTCGGTGGAAGACTTGCTCCAGATGCTAGAAAATATGATAATGGAGCTTGCAAACCCTCGCTCGAAAAGAAAGAAACAAGAACTCGAGCTTGAGCCGGTTGAGACTTTTGATTTTGATCAATATCTTATCAAGTTCGAGAAGATAATCCAAGATTACGAAGACATGATCTATGACATTGTGGCTGCAGACGGTATACTTTTCTTCAAGACACTGGTTAATAAGATGGGGCCAGTTGAAATGGCAAGATGCTTTATAGCCATGCTCTACCTTGCAATGAAGAGCAAGATCAAGGTTGATCACCACCCACAAGAAGATTCAGACGACATTAAGATGACTCTCACTCAGCCTTAACAGACGACAAAAAATAGTAACATCAATAATAATAACAACAATAGCAGATCAATAAAGTAATAAATCAATTCTTTAGATTATAGAGACACAGAGACGCACACACCTTGCGCGAACCTCGCCTTCCAGAAGATGAAGTTGCCGCTAGAATAGAAGCGGCTTTATACTCTGCCGGTAGGCCTCTATCCCTTGATGAACTCATAAGAGCATCGGGTACCAACTCCAAGGAAAAGACGCATCGAGTGGTCAATGACCTTGCAAAGAAAGCCAACTCAACCTTTAGAGCAATCGAGATAGTTCAACTTGAAGACGGCAAGTTTGTATTGCAGCTAAGGCCACAATACACGCCGCTTGTACGCAAATTCGCGCAGCATCCTTTACTTCCATCGGGTGCACTAAAGACACTTTCTTACATTGCATATGAGCAGCCGGTGACTTCAAAGAGGCTAGTGCAGATAAGAGGCAGCCAAGTGTATTCTCACATAAAGGTTCTTGAGCAGCTTCAGTTCGTAGAGCATGAAAACCTTGGTCGGCTTAAAGTGTACCGAACGACTCCTAAGTTCCAGAACTACTTTGGTATAACAGACATCAATGCTGTAAAAAGTAAGCTAGTGACTGCCGCCGCCACCACCACCACCGGCAGCAGCACAACAACAAGAACGAAAGCAAGCAAGCAGCCACAGCCACAGCAGCAGCACTCAACTACAAAACATATCCCGTCATCCTCTGCCGCAGCCGACGGGGGCGCCGCAGGGGACTCAAGCCAGCCTCAGCTACCAGAAAAGACTTAATTAGAGCAGAGAAAAATTACCTACTGCACAGTGCTATGCGAAAATCAATAGAGAATCTCGCGGGACGCAAGCTAACTGGTGGACGCAAGGTTGCCATGAGAGGAAGACGTAAGTATGAGATTGACAGATATCCAAATGAAGCAGTCGTCGGCCCCACCCGGATCGTTACCCGAAGGACGAGGGGCAACAACAACAACAAAGTGGCTTTCAAGACTGCCGAGTTTGCCAACGTAATTGATCACGATAACAAGGATGTAACCAAATCCAAGATCTTGAGGGTCACTAAGAATCCAGCAAACAGGGACTATGAAAGAAGAGGCGTAATCAGCAGGGGCGCCATTATCGAGATCGAAAACGGGTCAGCAAGGGTTGTATCAAGGCCGGGGCAAAACGGAGTGGTTAACGCCATCCTGCTCAAGGCAACAACAACAAAAGCAACTACAAAGCCTTAGTAACGTTATATAGTAACCGTTAAGAGCAAACAAGGGTTTCTTTTCTTTGTGGACTTATCATGGGATGGTCCAGATCGAAAAGAAAGAACTGTCTGCCCAGATCCGGTGGACTTTTATTGCAAGCCTTCCCCTGCAGAGTCGCTAAACTCACTTCAATCCGGACGTCTCTTCCTTGAGCTCGATCTGGGCACAAAAGGTAAGGTCAGTTGCCGGTCGTCTCATTAACAACGCCAAGTCGGAAAACCTTGACAAGTTGGAGCACAGAGCCAGCAAGATAAAGCGGCAGAGATCACTCTCCACCACATTCGTGCACGACAGTCAATATCCTAACAGATGGGTAGGCGAGCTGAGCATCCCGGCCAGCTGGCTAGAAGGCGGTACAAGAACTCATGAGAGGACAGGTGCGGCTAGCCCCAAGAGTGGTCGTAGTTTCTATAGCCTTGAGATAACATACACACTTGACAATAGCAATAGTTGCACCGCGCGTTTTTCCTCTGAGGACGCATTTCACTGGCAAGCAAGGGCCAAATGAACTCTGTAGCGTGCGCGCATATCTACGCAAGCAATATATGTTTTTTATAATTGCATAAACCATAGAGGATCGAGAAACTCTCTTGAAAGACTACGAACATGTCGTGCTTTGGCTTGACTACTTTAACAAGAACCTCAAGAGACGGCAAGGCAGGAAGGTGAAGCGTGATCAGGCAGTCTTTGATCCTACTGTCCAGGAATTAGTCGAGGCTACCAGAGCGGCAGGCTTCCATTTATCGGAGCAAGAGATAAACAGCGATGCAAGGTTCCCTCGCAGATCATTTGTCAAGTCTGGCTATGTGATGGTGGCAAAAAAGGAAGGTATCAAAAAGTCTCAGACAATTGACGCGGTAGCCAACAAATTGCTGCGACGGAGCTTGCAAAAATCCAGCAAGAAATAGACAATAAGGTAAAGTACAAAAGGGGGAGGAGGGGTGTTTGTCTCTCTCTCTGTATTTGTACTTGTTTTTTCCCCAAACCTAGTGATACTGCAGAGAGGGGTTTTATTGTTTAAAGAAAATCACAATAATAATATCTGGCGCACAAGCCTATGATAAAAGTAATCAACTTATGCCTATTATTCCTCAAACAGACGAAGTAGGAGAAATCATACATCTTGCAAAAAGCGGTAGGTTAATAGTGAAACTAAGTGCTACGGGTGCTGAAAGAGTCAAGTTGGGCGAGTTCCTGATCGATGGATCGGGCAGAAGGGTCGGCAGGGTGGCTGAGTTGTTAGGTCCAGTGAAGTCGCCATATGCGTCTGTTATAACAATGACAGATAAGACAAGCAGGCTTGTAGGATCCAAAGTTTTTGGTGGCGGTTTTGCCAATAAACAACGTGACCGGAGCAGGGGCTTTGGCCGCTCCCGTTCGAGATCGTAAAAAATAAGAGAAAAAGTGCATATATGGAGTAGGGTACGTTGAAGGAACCCTAATACAAAAGGCTTTTTTAGATTCACATCTATAACCTCCTTCTGCACTTGCAGTTTGAGTACGTAAACCCTATGGCTGGGCTTGCAATGTTAATCATTGGACTTTTCTTGATAGTATTTGGCTATTTTGAATATGGGATAACGCCTGTCGTAGTCGGTCTGGTCCTTGTTGCATACTATAGAAAATATCTGTGGCAGATTCTAGGAATCTCGCGGCTCTAGCTAACTTACCATTTCGATAGCTGTTGGAAGCACTTCTGCTCCCATGAGGAGACCTAGCTTACCGCGCTTGGCATAGTTTTCAGTAAACCTTGCGCTTCCATCCTGCTTTACTCTGCTACCGGAAATCAGTAGGGGAACTGGGTCATCGCTGTGCCCCTTCTTTACGCAGGGGGTAGAATGGTCACCAGAAACTACTATGACTGCGTCCATCTTGTTCAACTCCTGCATTAGTGTACCAAAGAAACGTCTGTCTATATCTTCGATGTTCTTCCTTTTGCCCCTTGCGTCACCATCGTGGCCAAACTCGTCTGGTCCCTTGATGTGGACATAAATTGCATTGACAGACTTGAGGCTAGCTGCAGCAACTTTTGCTTTTTTCTCATAGTCAATTGTGTCACCTGCTTGGAACATCTTTATTCCCAACACCTTGGAAATTCCGATCTCAACTGGCATATCGACAATGCCTCCTACAGCGATGTTATACTTTTTGTTGATCGGTTCAACGTTTGGATACCTGTTGCCAGAATCACGCGCGAGAATGCAGTTCATGGGCTTTTTGCCAGCAGCTATTCTTGCTCTGTTGACTGGGTGATCCCTTAGAAGCTGAACGACTTGAGTAGTAAATTCATTTAGCATTTTTGCAGAGACTTTGGCCGATTGTATGTCTTCTTGCGCCTCAGATTCCTGTATGTATACGTCCTGAGCGGTGACCGCCTTGGCTATTCCCATCCCGTCTACTTTGTCATAAGCAGGATCGGTATTGGTGATCTTGTCTGATAATTTCATCTTGGCATGTCTGAACCTTATGACGACTCTGTGCGCAACGGTGGGCTCCAGGGTCACAGAACCATCCTTGTCGCTGAACTTAATGTTGTCACTCAGCGTCTTACACACAGACTTTGCCTCTTCGATGCTAATGATTCTGCCTGCACGCCTGTCTACTACTTTCAGATTATCGTCCACTGTTGCAAAGTTGCCCCGCAGCGCAAGGTCACCCTCGCGGAAATCAATGTTGCAACCTATTGACTCAATGACTCCACGGCCGACGTAGCTACCATCTTTAAAGCTATACCCTAGCATGTTGAAAACTGCAATATCAGACTGGGGTGCTATTCCCTTGCCAACGCTGATAACCCTCCCCATCGCGCCATTCCTTGCCAGAGCGTCAAGATTAGGAGTATATGCCGCCTCAAGAGGCGTTAGATCATTCAAAGATGGGTGAGGCAGATCGCCAATGCCGTCAAGCAAAACATACACTAACTTGATATCCTTCATATAGCGACAAAAGAATGCCTGATCAATTTATTTTTTTGTGCGTGTGTCTTTGTAATAAGCAAAATATTTTCTCAGCACTTTAATGTGTGGCTGAACTATTTCAAAAACATCATTATCCTCTTGTTCTGAGAGTCGACGCCGGTATCGCTCAAGAATCATTCCTTCAGCCAAGCCCTTGTAATAGCCTATTCTGTGCCCATAAAGGAAATCAGGGACTTGATGGCATTTCCAGATGCGCTTTAGTTTTGGCACACGCTTTTTAGGTACCTTTGATGCCGTCATGTCATTTTCAATAACAGCTTCAATGATATTTCTAATATCGTCGTCCAACGTCATATACACATATACATACACATGCGCATATACACATATACTATTAGCTGGCGTAACGTGCAAAAAAAGTATATACTCCTTAATAGTCCCAGGCCCCTTATCAAGTATAATTGGAGGAACGATGCACCTTCTGCCAGCGCACAGTAATAGACGATAACGGGCAGAGTACAGAGGATTTTGGCATCAAAAGAAACGGAAAGTTCATCTGCACACGTTGTGTGAGGGCCTTCGAATTTTCCCTTGGGAGCTAGAAAGTTACAGAACATTTAATTAAAAGCAATCAGAGCCTTTTCTAGGCTGAATAGTTTGGGGGATTTACGCAAAGATTACGTTCTTGATAAGTTTGTTGTCATGCATGAAGCTAGCCAAGCTGCATCAGAGGACAGGCATAGCAATGGAGGAGGAAAATGCCCGTACTGCCCGGGTAATGAGTCGATGACTGAGCCGGCAACCCTTGCACTTGTGGTCAAGGAGGGCATGCTCCAGCGTCTTTCGGACAGCGAGGACAGCATAATAGATGACTGGTCAGTGAGGGTATTTCAGAGTGAAAAACCGGTAGTTGTCACTGGCTCCGCTACAAGCTACAGTGACAAACCATTGTACAGCGAGCCGGCCTACGGATACCATCAGATAGTGGTTGCATCGCCAGAACACAATCGGAGCCTTTCGCACATTTCTGTCGAGCAGTGGGGCAATGTCCTTGTGGTCATCCAAGACCGCGTAAGGTGGCTTTACACCCAAAAAGGTGTGACGTATGTCTCAATCTATGTGAACAGCGGTGCCAGCGCAGGTGCGCTGGTAACCCATCCACACCTGAACATCGTTACTTTTTCTTCTATACCTCCAGTTATCGACATGGAGGCAGAAGGCTCACACAGGTTCATGAATGAGAATGGCAGTTGTCCTGCTTGCAGCTTCATCGGAGTTGAATCAAGCGGTCCGCGCCAGATTCTTGCTACTGACAATTTTATTGCCTTTTGTCCTTGGGCTCCTACTTACCCGTATGAATTCTGGATCTATCCAAAAAGACACATAACGTCATTTTCAAAGATAACACAAAAGGAGATTAATGACCTTGCACTTATGCTGCGAGCTACCCTTGGCGGCATGTCAAAGGCGCTCAAAGATGCTCCATTCAATCTTGTATTCCACCTGTCGCCGGAGAAGAAGAACAGCCGCCTGATCCACTGGCATATTGAGGTGTATCCTCAAATGAATACGTGGTCAGGCCTTGAGCGGGGTTTTGGAGTTTTCATAAACAATGTAAGACCAGAAAAGTCAGCTGAAATATTGGGCTCGTCATGCAGGAAAGAGCTGGCAGGACTTGTAGGAATCATCTGACTAAATGATCATGCTACCAGGTGACATCAGACGCTTATGATACAGGTATAGGCCAGTGATGGCTTACAGAGAGCAGGACCATATCATTTAATTATCAACTCATAATAGAATCAAGTAATATAATGAACTTGAAGCTGGAGGACTGGACTTCGCTCGCATCCCTTGGCCTGGCGGTAATGTTTGTCGCGCTTTTGCTATCATTTTACAACTTTTTGATCGGTCCTGAAGGCATAGGGCCTGAGCGCGTAGTTGAGCCAGGCAGCCTGCTGCTGCAGCTCATATTTATCTCAGCTGCTCCATGCCTAATACTTGCTGGCTTTGCATTTGGCATGGCCAAGACCTGGGGCTCTCCGATAGGAGGCGCATTAATCATAGCAGCCGGCATCATAATAGTTGCAGGCATGGCCATTGGTGTAACCATGGTGCCAAAGATCCCGAACCAGTATATTGTGGGAGGAGTCGGAGTCGCACCCTTCATTTTTATGCCAGCTGGCGCAGGTGTAACCGGAATAGGGGGATACATGCTTGCTGTATCAAAAAGAAGACGTATACACAGCAGAGACTTAGATGATCTTCGTTGAGAAGGAATGCTAGTGGTTTTAGGGAAATCGACGTATCAACGAACCCGCTGCCTATCAAGGTGTCAGAAAACATCCACTCCGTTTTTGACATGGCTCGAAGGGACAAAAGCCCCGTTCTTGCAATAGTCACCGGCACTAAGCCGGATTTTTACAAGCAGGCTCCACTTGTACTTGAAGCAGTAAGGGAAAAACTACCAGTAATTGTAGTTGACACAGGTCAGCATTTTGACGAAGTACTCAGATTTGGTATAGAAGAGTTCAATCTGCAGAAGTTCGTTGGCTGCAACCTCCAGATACGTGGAGACTTGATGGAAAAGGCAGGCGAGCTAATAGTCAAGTTCGGCTCGTTTGGCAGGTACTGCAAGAAGCACTTTGGGACTGAGTCTCTCCTCCCAATAGTGCATGGCGATACACTGGTGGCAGGCATTGCCCCACTTGCATGGGTTTTTGGCATGGGTCAGAAGGTTGGGCAGAATGAGGCAGGCCTTAGATCCATGAGTCCCCAAGCCATAACATTGCTAAATGCGGGACGAGAGCCTACAAGACCTGAGATACAAAAATTTGTGAGTAGCCAATTTGACGGGAAATGGTTTATTGCGAGGGAAGAACCTTTTCCAGAGCAGATCGACACGTGGATATGCTCAGCAGGCACACAGTTCTTCTTTGCTCCAACAAAACTTAACAAAGACAATCTAGTAAGGGAAGGATATCCAGAGAACTTCATCTACGTTGTCGGCAACTCAGTAGTGGATGCAATCCACATCAAGAGAAAAGAAAAGCCCCAGCAGAGTATTTTTACTTTTTACCCTCAGCTTGAAAGGGACGATTGGATAAGAATGGACATTCATAGGCGAGAAAACCTGACAAAGAAGCGCTTTATCTCAATTATTGAGGGGCTTGTAGAACTTGTCAAGAACACAGACCAGAAAGTTGTCCTAGTCTTGCTAAACGCCACAGTAGCAGCACTCAAGCAATATGGTCTTGAATTCAAATTGCATAGTCTTGCAGAGCAGCATCCAGAAAAATTTCTAATGACGCCTCTATGGAAGGAATACGCGCATGTCATAGAATTCCTTGACAGCGGACATTGTTGGGCTGAAATGACAGATTCTGGCTCAATGCAGGAGGAGCTGCTCTACTTTCCCAAGGTAACATCTTTGACAGTCAGGCTCAATACCGACAGGCCGGAAACCATATTTGATGCCCAGAGCAATATCCTTGTACCGCCACTGAATGCGGGTTGGATAGTCTCTATGGTTGAAGAGGCTTACAATAGAGAAGAGGGTTTGGGACTGAAGCTGCGACATAAAAAGCAGATATACGGCACACCGGGAGATGTCTCAAAGAAAATCATCCGAATAATCAAGAAGGAATTTGAAAATGGCGACGCCAACTTTTACCCCTGGTTGCACCAGAGGCTTGGGCTCTGGAAAGAAAGTGAGGGCCTCGACTATATGTAGTACTAGAGGGCAAACTTGCCTCTCCTGACGCCCATTCGCTTTCTATCCATTACGGTTATGGCAAATACATCTTTTATCATTTGTTCAAATGCTTTGGTCATAGTCTGGTTACGTCGTCTCATCATTTTCCTCTGGGTTTCTATTATCGAATCAAGCTTCAGTTCTACATTTCTTGCTCCTATGCTTGTGCCATAGATAGTGAAACTTGGCACATCCTGTGCAACAAGGCCATGCAAGTGGGAAGAAACGCCGATCCGCCTGCCGCTGTAAATAAGCGTGCCAATAGACGTCTTGACCATGTCTGCGAAAAAAGAACCTATCTTGTTTTGACCAGTGTCCATCTTCATATTCTTGCCGCTCTTCATCTTGATGTTTCCGTATGTCATCTTAAGATCTGATGTGGTGGTCATGGCGCCAATGTTGACCCATTCGCCTATATACGAATGGCCAATAAATCCCGCATGGGTCTTGTTTGTATGATCAGAAATTACACAGTGTTCTACTTCTCCTCCAATTCTGCAGTTGTAGCCGATATAGCTCGCTTCAATGATAGTGAACTGCTTAACCTGCGCCATACTATCAATATAGGCTGGACCCACTATCCTGCTTGCCGCAACATAAGCTCCCGGGCCGATGTATATACCTCCATCTCTTACATCAAGCACGGTTCCATCCTCTACTCCGGCATCTTTCCCAACTGCTACAGTGTTGCTGCCAACAATCGTGACCTCTTCGCCTAGCTGTGTTTCATTTTTCATAGTAGAAACCTGTGTTGCAAGGGAATTTTCAAGAACTCTGACTATGTCCCAAGGCTCTGAGATGATCCCCTGAGTGTCTTGACCTTCCAAATCGCTCAATTTTTCCACTTTTAGTTTCCTGATATCTATGCTCTTGCCTCCTGTAACGCGATCCTGCAGATATTCTACGTCTTTGCTGTCGAGTCTCGCAACAAGCAGTCTTTTGTTGCCGCCGGCAGTTATGGCAAATGTGTGATTGATGTTGAACAGACGTTCAGGATTGATTGCCCCAGGGTGGAGAAGCCCATTAACAAATACAATGTCACTACCTATTGAGCTCGGGTTTACCTTGCAGTTAGGGTGACGCTCGGTTGTGATACATGCAAGATACTCCCTTGTAAGCAGTATTTCCGGTGCCAACTGGTGCTCTTCAAAAAAGCTCTTCGCCCCGACCTTGATGTCAAATGTAGCTCTTGTAAGTGAAATTGGCGCAAAGTTCTGCCAATGTGAATCCTCAAACAGGGCTATGCTCATCTAGATTTTGCCCAGCTTGCTGACATATTGCTTGTACGCATCCAAGTATGACTTTTTGTCACCAATGTCGATAAAGCCACTATCGATCCTAAATCCCTTGACGGTCTTCCTTTGCTCCAGCGCCTTTCTTACTGCATCATCCATTCCAAACGATCCGGACTTGGGTATTATCTTCAAAAACTGCGGCTCCATAATGTAAGAACCGATGTTTATCATGCCACTTATCTCAGGCTTTTCACGCCATGCGGTGACTCTATCCTGACCATTGATGTCGATAAATCCATACTTTAGTTTAGTGGAGTACTGTAAAAGCGCCATTGTGACAAACGCCTTTGACTCTTTATGCTGCCTTATCATCTTGCGCAAATTGAACTCATAGACAGAATCTCCATAGACACATACAAACGAGTCATCCTCAAGCAACTTCTCGGCAGTCTTAAGCTGACCTGCTGTTGCAAGCGGACGCTCGGATCTTGCGTAATCAATCTTCACTCCAAACCGGTTGCCGTCCTCAAAATAATCTTCTATTGTTCGATGAAGATAGCTGACGCAGATGACAATGTGATCGATATCGCCAGCGTTCTTCATCCACTCAATAATATATTCTAGGAGTGGTTTATTGCCAAGCGGGAGCATTGGCTTTGGTATAAAGAACGTATAAGGCTGGAGCCTCGTACCCAGCCCAGCTGCTAGAATTACCCCTTTCATGCTTTGTATCTTTTTCAGGCTTTCGACGTATATATAATATGAATTGAACTATCTATCGTTGCCAAGAATAGAAATCGGGACATACATATTTGTCCAAGCCTGATCTTGTTGCCCTAAAGGATAGCCTTTTTAGCGCTTAAGAAGTTCTTTTAGCTCTTTCGCTAGTTTTCCTTTCAAAGCATGCGTTTGTCCTTTCTTATAAGAAATAGTCTTCCATGTCATTACATCAAAAGATAGTTTCTTTAAAGGTGTGGAGCAGATATGTATAGTAGGTTTGCCAATTCCATGAGAAAATCCGACTTCATATAAAACATTAGGATTTGCTCCAGAAATGTCGGCAATCATTACTATGCTATCCTTGATATCCTGCTTTAACTTTTGCACAATATCTCCTTGAAAGTATTCTTTATCGATACGTATACACGTTGCACCTACTGAGACAGCGGCATCGCTCATTGCCACAAAATACACATCATCGAACTCCTCTTTGAAGGGCATGGCAGCTATAATCTTAGGTGTCCCCGCAATAGAGTACAGCGATGTAAGCGTGGCCGATACTTTTGTCTTTTTTTGTGTGGTTTTGGCTAGGTCGTTGACCAAGAGTGTTAGATCCTTAGCTGAAACAACTCCCTCGTCAACAAAACTTTTCTTAAGGTCCCTAATTACAAGGAATGCATGAGCGGCACCAGTCAGCTTCTTGTAATACTTCTTTGCTTGTTGCTTAGCACGAGCTATATTTTCTGTCGTCCCGCACTCCAACCTTTAACTTCGACTACGGCATAGGTTTGGTCGGGAAAGCGAACAAGAAAATCAGGCAATATTCCTCCTATTGCCGGTCGAGAAATGACTTCTAATCCAGTTTTACTCAGAGTTTCAAATATTTCCGTCTTAAGTTCGCTTTCTTGCGGTAGATGCCCCACACTTCGAACTTTAGGAGACTTATTTAAAAGAAGATCTATGATAACCAACAATAGTTGGGGAGGTAGCATAAGAGAAGATAGGAACTAGTAAGAACTCAATCTGATCTTATTGTTAAGCACTATGTACTATGAGGTCTAATAGACTCCCTTCTGCTAATGGTTCCAAAAATTAACTTAAACATATGCTATACATAGAGTTACACTTTGTCAAAGTTGTCCGCAGAGGTAGATAGCTCTAACGGTTCTCATTTATCCTTTCCGAGAGGATCAGTGATTCATGTCAAACAGTTATCCACGTATTCAGTACGCAGACATACACCATAGCAATGCAAAACAACTTTTTGACAATTGGTACATCTAACATAAGCTAGTCATTATCCTGAAGGTTCAGATTCTGTGATGTAGAGGGTGATTTGCATTTTATGCAAGTTCTACATTTTTTTCAGTATTCTTTTAATTCTTTCTACGATTTCTGCAGGGCTTCTTCCAAACAGAGTTATCATCGGCTCTTTCCCAATATCCCCCGTATGATAAATGACATCAGCCCGGGGGTTCCTTGAAAGTGCAGCAAGGATTCCCCACGACACACTCGACCCTTCCTTTCTCTTGATCTTTTTTGGTTCTTTGGTCCTATCGTAGCTTGCCACGGAGAATAGTGACTTGCACACATTGACAATCGTTTCATCAAACCTGATGTTGATTGCCGACCTGAAGTCAGGTTTGACACTCATGTATGCAATGACTGCTGATGCGACATGGCTTGAGGCACCAAACTTGATGTATGAAGCAGGCGCAGCAGTATTCTCGATCTTGATTATTCTTCCTCGTACTGCTGCGACATCTGATATATCGACTGCATTCAATAGAGCATAAGCAAAATTAGTCTGTGTCTCAGGTATGAGCCTATAAAAGCCATCAAGCATACTGATCTGCTCTGCTGCCTGTTGTAGTTCCGCCAGGGTACCGTAGCGACTGGCATCACGATAAATGATGGAAAGCGGATTTGCAATGGGCAAACCCCTCCCTATTGTTACTGCATTTCTGATGGCAATATGAACATATTCGTTTGCTATCTTGCATGCCTCTGTAAGCGCAACGCCTTTTGCAAGATATGCTGTGACTGCTGAGGAAAAGTTGCAGCCAGAACCGTGGATTTCCTTTATCTCTAGCCGAGGATTTGTGAATTTGATGATATTGCCTTTGCTGTTGAGCAGCAGGTCGGTCACATGTGCAGACCCAAGGTGGCCGCCCTTGACAATGACGTTTTCTGCTCCTAACTTTATTATCTTTCTAGCAGCTTCAATAGCATCATTCTCGGTCTTAATCACAATGTCTGCAAGTTTTTCAGCTTCCATCCTGTTTGGAGTTATTAGAGTGGATAAGGGTATCAGTTTTGATACAAATGATTTGTACGCTTCGGCGCGGAGTAGCTTGGCGCCGGTACCAGCAGCAAGAATCGGATCAAGCACTATTGGAATCTTGGATGTTTTTTTGAGTGAACGGTAGACCGCGTCTATTATTGGTGTGCTGTACACCATACCTATTTTAATGGCATTCGGTCGCATATCTATCATAATCGATCTTATCTGCTGTTCCACCATTGACGGCGATATCTCGAATATTTCGGCTACCTGCTTTGTGTTTTGGGCCGTTATCGCAGTTATAGCAGTGCATCCATAAACACCAAGTGCAGAAAACGTCTTCAGGTCAGCTTGTATTCCTGCACCTGCTCCTGAGTCGCTGCCTGCAATCGATAGTGCGATCTTCAACTAATAATGGTAAAGGTGATAGGCTTTTCAATCTTTCTTGGATAATCTTAGAGAGATGTCTTTTTCTTACAACGACTTTTTCAATCATAGTTACTCAAAGGATATTATTGAATATAGCTTTATGGTTTGATGCTCTTGCACCATATCAGCGGCTATCTGACCTACATGAAATGCAAACTTTAATTGTTCTTAATAGAGATTAAACCAGAATTATAATATCTTGCTAGATTCGAGTGAACAAAAATCACAGAGTCATATGTAATTACTACAATATTG
>Ga0299914_10002055_pt1 | contig 13680 bp, 12 predicted proteins | sample RVTome_10_FD_201361 | JGI IMG/M metagenome (GOLD analysis project Ga0299914, IMG submission 201361) | Soil microbial communities from uranium-contaminated site in the Upper Colorado River Basin, Wyoming, United States - RVT153D57 (version 2) ...
GGACGTCCCTTGGTCGGTGGCTGGAACGGTAGCGGTCCAAGTCGTGAACTTGTCCACGACCGCTGCGATCGCCTCCGTGCTGATCGTGTTCCCTGACGATCACTATCGCTATCCGTACCAGCGGCGCGTGCTGCGGACGATCTGGATCGCCCCACCGCTCGTCCCGGTGTTGCTGCTCCTGTCCCGGCCGTCGTTGTACTTTGCGCCGACGTGGACGGGCGTGGATGACACCAACCCGCTGTTCGTGCCTGGCCTGTCACCGCTCAGCAGCCCGGCCGAGACCGCGTTCGACTGGCAGTACGTCGTGTTGTGGGCGGTCGGGGTGGTGGCCATGGTGGTCCGTTACCACCGTGCTGCCCCCGATGCGCGCCGCCTATTCAGATGGCCGCTAGCGGCAGCTACGGCGCTGGTGGCGCTTGATGCCGTCTCCCGGTCACTGAACCAATTCGATCCGTCGCCGGTGATCCTAGGGGTGCCGCTACATTTCTACGGCCTCATCCTGGGATTGATCCTGTTGGCCACCAGCATTCTGGTCGCGGTGACACGGCACCGCCTGATGGGCATCGATCTGTGGATCCGTCGGACCATTCTGTTTGGCGGCGCATCGGCGATCATCGCTTTCGCGTACCTGGGCCTGGCCGGCGTGCTGGGGCTGGCTGTCGGGCAGCGGGTCTCGCTGGGTTTGGGTGTACTGGTCACGCTGGCCGCGGTGGTGGCATTCCATCCCGCTCGGACCAGGCTGGACACGTGGGCACGCCACTGGGTTTTCGGCCGCAGCGTCGCCGGACCGGAGGTGTTGCGACGGGTCGGCGACACCCTGGAGGATGCCCACGATGTGTCTCAGCTCGGCGCCAACCTCGTGCGCACGGTGGCCGACGGGCTGGAACTGGATTGGGTTCGTTTGTCGTTGTCCGCCAACGGCGACGGGCCGACTCACCCGGTTGCCGCGGTCGGGGTCGACAAGGACGAGCCGGCCGTCCCCGACCTGGTCGTGCCGTTGATCGACGCTGGTGAGACGGTTGGGTTCCTGGAGTGCGGGCCGAAGCGTGACGGTGAGCTAAGCAAGGCCGATGAGACGTTGGTGACGACTGTCGCACGGCAGGCGGCGCTGGCCGTGCGCAACGTTCGGCTGACGGCCGAGCTGGCGAGCCGGCTGGACGAGCTCGGCCGCCAAGCCGAGGAACTGGCCGCGTCCCGGAGCCGGCTCGTGCACGCTCAAACGGAGGAACGCCACCGGATCGAGCGGAACATCCACGACGGAGTCCAGCAGGAGATCATCGCCTCAATCGCCAAGATCCGCCTGGCTCGAAACCAACTCGCCCGCGACCCTGAGCTGGCCGGTACCACCCTCACCGGGCTCCAGGAGGACACCCTGCGCATGCTGGACAACCTCCGAGAACTGAGCCGAGGCATTCACCCGCCAGTGCTGACCCACCGCGGCCTCGTGGAAGCCCTGCGGACGCAGGCGAGCCTGTTGCCGATCGATGTGCACGTCGAGATGGCATCCGAGCTACGCGACGCCCGCTTCCCCGACGTGGTGGAGGAGGCCGCGTACTTCGTCGTGTCCGAAGGCCTCACCAATGTGCTCAAACATGCCGGCACGGACGAAGCGACGGTCCGGATTGACCTCGCCGACGGGCAACTGAGCGTAGAGGTGGCCGATCGGGGAGGTGGCTGTACGGGCGCATCGCCAGGGACCGGGATCGTCGGGCTGCGGGATCGGCTGAGCTCGCTCGGCGGTGACCTACGGCTTGACGACCAGCCGGGCGGTGGAACCGTCCTGCACGCCGTGCTACCCACCGGAGTCGGTGACCGGAATGGCTGACGTGATGCGGGTAGTGCTGGCGGACGATCATTACCTGGTCCGTGAAGGCACCCGGAGCCTGCTCGAAGACACCGGTCTCGTCGACGTCGTCGCCACCGCCGCAGATGCCGACGAACTGCTCGCCGCCGTGGCACAGCACCGCCCCGACGTGGTGATCACGGACATTCGGATGCCGCCGACGCACTCGGTCGAGGGAATCCGGGCCGCTCATGACATCCGGCGGCTGTTCCCCGCGGTCGGCGTGATCGCGCTGTCTCAGTACGTCGATGGCGGCTACGCCCTTGAGCTTTTCAAGAACGGCGCCGACGGCCTCGGCTACCTGCTCAAAGAGCGCATCGGTGATCTCGACCAACTCCTCGAAGCCCTACGGATGGTCACGGCCGGCGAATCGGTCATCGACCCGCGAGTGGTCGAGGCTTTGGTCAATTCCCGCGCGGACGCGGCCAAATCGCCACTGCACCAGCTGACGGCCCGGGAGCGCGACGTCCTCGGCGCGATGGCCGAAGGCAAGAACAACGCCGGTGTCGCGGCCGCCCTGCACCTGTCGGAGTCCGCGGTCGAGAAGCATGTCAGCTCGATCTTCCTCAAGCTCGGCGTCCAGGAAGACTCTCAAATCAGCCGGCGCGTGGCCGCCGTCCTGACCTACCTGCAAGACGAGTCGCCAACCGCCTGAGACCTTGCCAGCCCGTTAGGCTGCCAGGTCACGCTTGCGGGGACGGCCACGGCCACGCTTGCGCGGCACGACGACGCCGGCGTCAAACAGCTCGCCGCCCCACACACCCCAGGGCTCCCCTCTGTGTTTCGCACCGGCCAGGCAGGCCAGCCGGAAGGGGCAACCGTGACACAGCGCCTTAGCGAGTTCGACACCGGCAGGCGACTCGGCGAACCACAGCTCAGGGTCCGCCCGACAGGGAATCTCGATATCGGCGACCGGGACGTGATTCCGGAGACGCGACAGCATCACCGCGATCACCTCCTTCTCGGTCCTGCCGATGAACATACGGACGAGCCGGCGACGCAAGAACCCGGACGGCCGTCAACTTCGGGGCGGAAATCCGGCGCCGCTAGGTGCGGGTTTCCCTTCCAGAGGCGGTGGTCTATCGGGTTCATCGCCAGTGCCGCCGGCCATACGTTGGCGGCATGAACGAGGCAACGCCCACAATCGAGGCCAGCGGTATGGACTCAAGGAGCACTGCACCCACGACTGGGCCGGGCGGGACCGGCACCCCAGCCCAGAGCCGCTCCCTGCTCCAAGGAGTGGCTGCCGGAGCGGCCGTCGCGACCATCGTGAACGCCGCGCTCTGGGCCGGCGGACGTGCGGCGGACGTGTCCTTCTCAGTGAGTCCGCCCGCCGGCGACCCGCTTCAGGTCGGGGTCGTCCTAGTGGTCCTGACCACGTTGCTCACGTTCGCCGTCGGCTCGGGTCTTCTCGCGCTGGCCGCTCGGCGTTCCCGCCGGTGGGTGCGCGCCGTCCTTGTCGCAGCCGTCCTGCTGGCCGTGGTCTCAGCGGCTGGCGGCCCCCTGCCGGCCGCCGCCGACGTCGCGACCGGCGTCCTGCTGGCGGTGATGCACCTGGTCACCGGCGCCGCGTTCGTGGTGACCGCGTCCAGGGTGGGTGCCAAATAGGCAGCTTCACCGAGAACAAGTTTTCTGACGCACACTGATCGGAGATCCACAACTCATGCCGCCACCATCTGCCGGGGAGCCCGCCGCGGGGCGCGAAGACCTCCACACCGCGTCCCGCGGTGACCACGCTGAGGCCACACTGGACTTCACCCGCGGGGCCTCCGAGATCCGCATCGATCCCGAGCAAACGCCTGATCGGCTGTTCACCGCATGTTTCACCGGGCGCCAGCCCGCCGTGTCGGTAGCTCGTGGCACGGTCAGCATCCGGTACCCGATGGGGCTAAGCTTCCGCACCGGCGGTGAAGTCAGTCTCAATCCCGACGTGACCTGGGCAATCCGCATCCAGGGCGGAGCCGACGGCCTGCACGCCGACCTGACTCGGGTCGGCCTGTCCATGATCGACATCGACGGCGGGGCCAGCCAGGTTTCCCTCCGACTGTCATCACCCGGCGACGCCACCGTGCCAATCCGCATCGGCGGCGGCGCCAGCCGGGTCACGATCCACCGGCCGACCGGCGTGGCCACGCGACTGAACGTCAGCAAAGGAGCGGCCGACCTGACCTTCGACGAACAACGCTTCGGCGCCATCGGCGGCGAGATCCAGCTCGAATCCCCACCCACTGCCGGCGGCACCGGCCGCTACGACATCACCATCGGTTCCGGCGCCAGCCACCTGACCGTCGCCACGACATGAGCTGACCTCGGCTAGCGCTTGGCAGGAGATGACTAGTGGTGTCGATCGGCGACGTGATCTGAGTGCGACTTTGGGAGGCAGGCGGAATGAGTGATGGCGCGAGTGGAGCAAGGACCGTGGGCAAGCGGGGGGCCGCTTGCCTGGCCGGACTGGCCATGGGCGCTGGACTGGTCGCGTGTGGCTCCAGCATGGATGCCGCGGCCGCGGCGGCGGAGGCGATGGCCGAGGCGTTGGCTTCTGGCCAGTTCGACCACGTGCCGTTGGCCAACGCGACGCCGGGCGATGTCGGCGCCACGGTGGCGGAGATGACCAGCGGCATGGGTGTGTCGAGCCGAGAGGTGGATCTGGTGGGGCTCGATCGCACCGGGGACGGGGATACCCAAACGGCAACCTTCGAGGTGACGTGGGACTTGCCGAATGTCGACGACGAATGGGCCTACACGACCACTGCGTCTCTGTCGTTCACCGGCGAGGAGTGGCTCGTCGAATGGCACCCCTCGGCACTGCACCCGCAGCTCACCGACGGCGCACGGCTGGCCCTCCGCACCTGGCAGGCCGAACGCGGCGACGTGCTCGGAGCGGACGGCTCGCCGATCGTCACCGAGCGCCCCGTCTACCGGATCGGCATTGACAAAACCACGCTCGACGCAGCGGATGCCGACAGCTCGGCCGTGGAGCTGGCCACCCTGGTGGGCGTGGACGCGGAAGGATACGCCGACCGGGTCGAGGCGTCCGGACCGCAGGCGTTCGTCGAGGCGATCACGTTCCGCGAGAACGACGTAGCAGTGGTGCTGCCGGAGATGGACGGAATCGCCGGCGCGAAAGCGATCCCGGACACGATGCCCCTTGCGCCGACGCGCGAGTTCGCCCGACCCATTCTCGGCACAGTCGGTGAGGCCACCGCCGAGATCGTTGACGAGTCCGACGGTCAGATCGGCCCAGGCGACGTGGTCGGACTGTCCGGCCTGCAGCAGCAGTACGACGAGCAGCTACGCGGCCAGCACGGAATCGCCGTCGACGTCGTCCCGGCAGACGCAGACCCCGAGGTGGTCTTCGAACGAGACGCCACCCCCGGCCAGCCGGTGACCACGACGCTCGACATCGACCTGCAACTACACGCCGAGAGCGTACTGGCTGACGTTGACCCGGCCAGCGCTCTCGTGGCCGTGCAGCCGTCAACGGGAAACGTACTGGCCGCGGCCACAGGCCTCGGCGGAGACGGTTACCCCACCGCCACGCTGGGCCAGTACGCGCCGGGATCCACCTTCAAGGTCGTCACGTCGTTGGCGATGCTGCGCGCGGGGATCGCACCGGACGCGCTGTTGGCGTGCCCCGAGACCACTGTCGTCGACGGCAAGCGGTTCAAGAACTACGACGACTACCCCGGCGCCGCCCTCGGGGAGATCACGTTCATCGACGCCATCGCGCAATCATGCAACACCGCGTTCATCGACCAGCACGGCGCAGTGACGCAAGCCAAGCTGGCCAGCGCGGCCGCCTCGCTCGGCTTGGGGCTCGAATACGAAACGGGTGTGCCCGCCTTCGGAGGCTCGGTACCGGCCGAAGCCGGCGGCACCGAACATGCCGCGTCGATGATCGGCCAGGGTAAGGTGCTGGCCTCGCCGTTGGCCATGGCCACCGCCGCCGCTTCCGTGGCCGCCGGCCACACGGTGTTCCCGATCATCGTCGAAGGCCACGACGGAGCGCCTGGCGATAGTGCAACCCCGTTGACCGATGACGAGGCGAGCCAAGTTCAGGACATGATGCGAGCTGCGGTGGACTACGGAAGTGCGACGTTCCTTGACGATGTTCCCGGTGAGCCGGTGGGCGCGAAGACCGGAACTGCGGAGTACGGCAGCGACGTCCCGCCGCGAACGCACGGCTGGATGATCGCGATCCAGGACGATCTGGCCGTCGCTGTCTTCGTCGAGGATGCTGAGTCCGGCTCGCTCACCGCGGGGCCACTGCTCGAAGAGTTCCTCACAGGACGATGAGAATGCGTGGTATTCGACGCGGCTCGACGCGTCCCGGCGTCGCCACGAGTCTGAGCGTGGCCGCGTTCGCGGCCGTGCTGAGCCTGACGGTGCATCTGTTCGTGCTGCGCACGAGTGCAGGCCAGCAAATCGACCTGATGGCCCTGAACGGCCTCGGCGATCTGCTGCGAGGCTCCCCGCCCGGGCCACTGCTCGACTCTGCTCGCATCCGCACTGATCAGCATGTTCGTCGTGATCGCGATAACCGTGCTCCGTCGACGTCGGTGGTACTCCGCGGCCCAGGTGGTCGCCATGGTCGCCGGCGTGACGGTGACGGCGCAGGTGCTGGACCAGCTGGGCCCGGCGCTGTTCCGCGCCCAAGCCATCTCGGTGTACCCGTTCGCCGAGTCTGTGGACCGCACCACCGCGCTTCTGGCCAGCGGAGGCGTGTCGCTGCTTTCCTACGGTGGGCGGCCGTCGACGCTGGTCGTCGCCGTGCTGATCACCGCCATGTGGGCGGGAATCGTGGTGGCTGGACTCGCCTTAGCCCGTCACGCCGACGACGAGCCGCCGGTGCAACGGGCAAGCCGAGCGGCGGTGGTCACCGCCACCGTGGCTCTCGGCGTTGTCGGACTCGCCGCCGCAGCGGCGGCGTTGGCGTTCACCGCGGAGTGGTACGGCCACCTGAACCTTTTCGGCGGAGGTTCAAGAGAAGCAGACTTGGTGGCGTTCATCGCGGCCGTCAGCGCCGTTGGCTGCATCGTGAGCCTCTCGATGGCTTCGGTGCTGCTTGAGGCTCACGCGGCGGCGCGGACATGTGCCACCACTGCTGCTCGGTGACCTGACCTACGATGTCGACCTCGCTGGCTGCTGGCCAGTTGCTCGCGCAAGACGGCAGGACTGTATGACCTTGGCAACTTCATGTTGCCTGCGAGAGCGAGCCGCTGGAAAACTGGCCCGCCCTAACGCAAACCCACGGAGGCATCGATGGCATCGCCCTGGAAGGCGATCGGCGGCCTAACAACGGTCGTAGCCATCCTTGGTTCTTCGGGCTGCTCCGGCCAATGGGGCTGCAGCGACACCTACGCCGAGCGCGGGAGCGCCGACGTTCGTGTGGAAGTCGAAGGCACGCAGGCGAAGCCTGGAGTTTCAGCGGAGATCCTGGCATGGGAGTTGACGCCCCACCCGCAGATGCCCGAGGACGGCGACCAGGTCCATTTCATCGTCCGCTTCATCGAAGACAACGAGTACTCGCCGGATATAGGTTTGGACGCTTGCGCCGTTGACGCCGACCGTGTGGCCCTGGATTGTGCCACTGTCTCCTCCAGTGAGGTATGGCCAGAGACTGACAGGGTGCTCTCGGGCGACGCATGGCTCCGACCTGTGAATCCCGAGCAGGTCGCCGAGGTATTGCTGGTTCCGAACAACATGGCCGAGAGCGGACGCACCTGCGAGATGGATCGGAAGGACGACGGCGGAACCCATCCACCAAGACATGTCGCTGCTGGCGATCAGCTGTGACAGCGGCGATTCCGTGCCAGGTTCAGATTGACTTCTTCGGCCATGAAGGCAAGAACCGACCTCCGGCGGCAACAGTCCGGAGAACAAGATCTTCTCGACCTTGTCGGCGCTACACCAGATCCATCGTCCCAGATCACGCTCAGCTATATCGCATCAGCGACAGAGCCCAGGTACCTAGCCGAGAACCGCGTCCTCGCAGCGGCTAAGCCTGTGCCGCGTATGCAATCGCCGTTGGTCGAACCGCCCGACTCGCCCGTGGACTCGGGTGTGTCGTATGGGACGGCCGAGGCCGAACTGATACCGATCATGGAGACACTGGCCAGGCTGACGGGGCGAGTCTTCCTCAGGCAGGAAGACGTCCTCTTCAGAGATGACTACGGAGGCTATGCAGAGCTGCCACTCGAGAAGCCGACACTGAGTGGTGGGTGGGAGGCACGGTATTACTGCATCTCGGTTTCAACGTGCGCATCCTCAATTTCGGAATTGGGACCTGCGGATCTTGGACGCGGACGTTGACGGCTGGGGTAAATAGCTCTCTGATCGAGGTGTGCCGCGCCGGGCTGGGCGTTGCCGGCGGGGATGACCTTCAGCGTCACACGCCTTCCATGAGTCACCGAAGACCTGATCCCGGTGGACAGCGGCTGCCACGAGGCCCTGCATCGCATCCTCGACACCTCACGCGCCTGGCGAGCCATGCCCCGGCCGGCCGCCACAGCCGGCATCGTCGCAATCCTCCGATCCGCCGGCCGGTTCGTTAAGAGCGCCGCACAGCCCGATTCTCGACCGCTTCGGCACCTAACGGCGTGCGTGCGCATGGACGTGGGTAGATCGGCGAGTGCGGCACGAAGCTGTCACAGCTACGCCCTAAGCTGGCTGCTATGCAGCCCACCGCTAGCGAGCACGCCGCGCTGGTGGCGTTACTGCGTGTGAGCGGCCTGTCGTGGCCCAAGGTGGCTGCCAAACTGGTCGAGCTAGGCAGCGCCTCGGCGGTGTGGGCTGATCTGGACGATGGCGCGTTAGTTCCGGACCCCGAGCGCGACCAGGCGCTGGAGACTGCCGCCCGTGATGTTGAGGCTTGGCAGCAGCATGACTGGCGGGTGCTGAGCATTCTGGACGCCGACTACCCGACTCGGCTGCGGGAGATCCACCAGGCCCCGCCTTTGCTGTTCGCTGCTGGCCGCACGATTCCGGACGATGTCGGGATTGCTGTGGTCGGCTCGCGTAAGGCCTCGTCGCAGGGGCTGAAGATGGCCACCGCGATCGCGGGAGCGCTGGTCGAGCGGCGGATCACGGTGGTGTCCGGGCTCGCGCATGGCATCGATGGCGCCGCACACCGGCAGGCCCTGGCCGCGGGTGGACGTACCGTGGCGTTCCTCGGGACTGGGATCACGCAGACCTATCCGCCCGAGCACGCCGACCTGCAATCGCGGATCGCCCGCGACGGGCTGGTGCTGTCCCAGTTCTGGCCCGACGCGCCGCCCCGGCCTGAGCAGTTCATCATGCGAAACGCCTCGATGTCCGGATACAGCCGGGCCACCGTGGTCGTCGAGGCCGGGGAGCGCAGCGGCGCCCGCGCCCAGGCCCGGATGGCCGTCGAGCATGGCCGGCCCGTGATCCTCACCGACCGTGTCGTCGAGGCGAACGACTGGGCCACGCGGTTGACTGACCGGCCCGGGGTCACGGTCGCGTCCAGTCTCGACGACGTGATGCGGCAGGTCGAGGACGCGGTGGCCCAGGAGGAGACCATCGACACGCTGCTGAGCGAACTCGCCCACACCGGCCTGTGACCACCGACCCACACATACAGCCCGTAGCGGCGCCTCGAGGCGGGCCCTTCGGCCTGTGCAACCTGGCCTCGGTATACGGCACGACGTCGGCGGCCCAAATCCGGCCGCGATCCGCCGCGATGGTGGCCCCTACGTCGGCGATCAGCCAGGGCTTGCCGACTCGTCGGGGATAGTGCTGTTCGAGGGGCCGAATCGATGACGATCACGGCGACAACTACCCAGGGCCGCCACAGCTGTGAGCCGATGGTGCACTCGGTCGCCGAAGGAGGCGTCAATGGGTGCCGGCTCAGGACGCGAAGTGGCTGCGGTTAAGGAACAGGGTGACGAGGCCAGGGCGCAGCGGCTTGGCCGCCTGGGTCACGGATCCTCGTGAACATCGCTAAGCACGCTTTGCGAGCGGGTTGATGGTCCTCGCTGATCGAGCAGAACCAGACATTACGGATATGATTAGCCCTATTTGAGCGGTCTTGCCCGGTCCCTGCGAGGGTGCAGCGGCACCAACTCACTGACGAAATGAGACTAGAACTGAGACTGGGCCCTCGTTGTGCGTGATCAGTTGGAACTCTGCTGATCGGGCATAAGCCCTGGTCAGAGGGCCTATTCTGGCGGAGGCGGCGGGATTTGAACCCGCGAGAGGTTTGACCCTCAACCCGCTTAGCAGGTCTGCTGACCCATGTTCACCGCAGGCCAGCAATGTTCATGACCTGCGGCAACACTTGATCGACTCGCTCTCCGAACACTGCCGTACCGGCGTGAATGAGACTGAAACTGAGACTACGCCTGTCCTGGCTGCTCAGCCCGCCGTCACCTCGATGACCTCACGACCACCTCGCCTCCTATCGGCGTAACACCTCTGCTCAGACGGGTGTAGGGCGACGAGACCGGCTGGACACCTGCCGTCCCCTGCACCTCCCCATCCCCCTTCGCAGATCGAGGAGGTTCAGCATGTCCAAGCCCACCTTGCCACACCACGCCCACGGCGACGGCTCCGACGCACGACCACCCGTCGATGAAATCAACCCGCGCACCGACGAGGGCCTGCGTCACGCGTTGCGTGCCGTGCAGTGGTGCGGCTCGTGGCAGGCACCTGCCGGCGACCGGTTGCTCGCGGAGATCCGCCGACGCGCGGTCCGCAACGCAGCCCACGTGGCCGCTGCGGCCGGCACGCCGATGGGACGCGGCCTGGTCGACGACGTGCTGCTCGCCGCGTGGCTGGTGCTGCGCCGGCATGGCGACAAGGTGCTGGGAGCGGCGCGCCCGTGGGCGTACTTGATGAGCTCGGCGCAGAAGCAGGTTCTCGATGAGGTCCGGGCCCAGCAGCTGCTCACCAACACCGCGTCGATCCGCGGCCGGGCTCGCGAAGTCCTACCCAGCGTGGTCCGTCCGGTGGGCACCAGCGCGACGGATCTGGCGACAGCGTTCCGCCACGAGGTGCGAGGACCGGACACTGTCAATCCCGGTGATCCGCGGCTCGTGCGTCAGATCGGGCGACACGAGCAACCGCCGTTGGTTGCGGCCTTTGGCGAGCCAGGCACGCCTTCGGTCCTGGATGAACGTGAACCATGGTTCGTCGCGTTCATCAACCTGCTGGCCAGCCACGGCGCGCATCAGGCCATCACCGTGGCCGCGGTCGACCGACTCGCCGACTTGTTCGCCGTCACCTATGTCGGCTGGTGGGAGTGGGTAGCCCGCCGCGACCCCGTGCTCGCGCGGCTCGGGCTGCGCCCAGATCAGTGCGGTGCGCTCGTCGCCCTACTGGCCGGCTCGCGGCGCTACCGGCACACCGGCAAGCGTGACAGCCTCCTGGTGGCGGCGCGTGACGCCACAGAGCAGGGCGGTTCGGTGGAGCTGTCGGACGCTCAACGCCGGCGGGTCGCCGTGTTCGTCGGCACGGTCGAACCACGCCAGCCAATGCTCGTCACGGGCGAGCTGACGACGGCGGGGGTGTGAGCGGATGAGCATCGAGGCATCCTCGTTCGTGCTCGGCCTGTCCATGGGCCGTGGGAACGGTATCCGCAAGCTGATCCTGCTCGGCTACGCCAACCACGCGGACAAGCACGGCCGCGGCGCGTACCCGTCCACCCAGACCATTGCCGAGTACGCCGAGTGCGATGTGCGCACCGTGCAGCGGTACGTTGGCTGGCTCATCGCCCACGGCCACCTACGCGAAGGCGACCAGCAGATGGTGGACCACCTCGACCCGCGGTACCAGCCCATCGTCTACGACGTCGCAATGTCCGCCGAACCGGTGGTCGGCTCGCCCAGGAAGATCAGCCGCGGGTCTCCGACGAGTGTCATCGCCAGGTCATGCGGCGGCGCATGCCACCGGAGTACGTGACGCAGGCTTGCCCGCGGCCTCGGCCAGTTCAGACAGCTCAACCAGCTCGGTGACGCGCCTCCTTCCGTCGCCGCGGCTCAGCCGGTGCAGGTCGGCCATCAGCCGCAAGTTCTCCTCACCAATGAGCAGGTTGTCCACGGCAGAGAACTGTCCCGTTACCCCGATAGCAGCACGGATCGATTCGGGTTCGCGGGCAAGGTCATGACCCGCGACCCGAATATCGCCGCTGTCGGCGCTTATCAATGTCGAGAGGATGTTCACCATCGTGGTCTTGCCGGCGCCGTTAGGGCCCAGCAGCGCGAACACCGTCCCTGTGCCGACGTCCAGGTCGATGCCAACAAGCACGGTGTGATCGCCGTACGACTTTCGCAGCCTCCGCACCAAAATCATGTTCTTCAATGTCATGACGCCATGGTCGGGGTTGACCCTAGGTCAAGGTCAACCAGATCCGAGGATGTGCGCACCTTCGTCGCCTCGGGTGCTGAAGGTTTCTGGACGAACATGGCTTCAGCCAGTCATGATCGTCGAGCTGCGCCGCCGGTCGCTGCTGCCACCCGGAAAGATCCAATTCTCAGGCATACCGCGACCTGTTGGATCAGCCAACGATTGGGGCTGCTCGTGCAGCCATGGTCGTCGCCGAGGCGACATTTGTTGTTTCAGGCAACTCACCCGGGAGGCGGGCTATTGAGGCGGTAGGAACCGGTAGCCGATGCCGGGTTCGGTGATGAAGTACTTGGGCCGAGATGGTTCTGGTTCGAGCCGGGCTCGGATCTGGGTCATGTACACGCGTAGGTAGTTCCTTTCGGCCCCGTACCTCGGACCCCAGACTTCCCGCAGGAGTTGCTCATGAGTGACAAGGCGCCCAGCGTTGTGGACGAGGACCTCCACGATGTGCCACTGCCTCGGCGTGAGCCGTACCGGTTGTCCGTTGCACGTGACATTCTTGGCGGCGAAGTCGATGGTGAAGTCCGGCGTGGTGACGACGGGGTTGCCTTCGGGTATCACGGCGCGCCGACCGACGGCGCGTAACCGGGCGAAGAGTTCGTCCATTCCGAATGGCTTGGTGACGTAGTCGTCGGCGCCGAGGTCGAGGGCCTTGACCTTGGCTGCTTCGGTTTCGTGTCCGGACAGCACGACGATCGGCACCGATGTCCAACCGCGAAGGCCGCGGACGACGTCGAGCCCGTCCATGCTGGGCAGGCTGAGGTCGAGGATGACCAGGTCCGGGTGGTTTCGGGCCGCTGCTTGGAGGGCTTGTTCGCCGGTGGCGGCGAGGTCGGCCTGGTAGCCGCGGGCTCGAAGGTTGACTTCAAGGGTGCGGCGAATCCGCGGGTCGTCGTCGACGACCAGCACGCGGCCGTGCTCTGCCACGTAAGTCATGCTAGCGACGACCGACGCCTACCACGCGGGCCCGGGCGGGATAGCCCGAACAAGCCGATCGGTAACGTTCCGCCCGGACACGTCAATGTCATTCGTGGTCAGAGATCGTCGAGTGCAAGGTTGAGTTCGAGGACGTTGACTCCGGGTTCACCCAGGAAGCCGAATGCTCTGCCGTCGGTGTATTCGTCGACCAGTCGCAACACCTCCTCGACCGCTATGCCGCGAGCCTTGGAGACCCGTGGCGCTTGAACGTGAGCGTTGGCAACCGAGATGTGCGGATCGAGTCCGGAGGAGGACATGGTGACCGCGTCCACCGGGACTGGCTCATCCTCACCGACCCCATTGACTTCGCGGTACTCCAAGGCGTTCGCCTCGACCGCGGCCAGCAGGTCGGGATTGGTCGGCCCCCAGTTGGCGCCGCCGCCGTCAGCGGCGTCGTAATCGACGGCCGACGGTCGCGGATGGAAGTACTCCCGCTGAGTGAACGGCTGGGCGACCAGCCGGGAGCCGACGACCCGGCCGTCCCGTTCGACCAG
>Ga0299914_10002056_pt1 | contig 13677 bp, 16 predicted proteins | sample RVTome_10_FD_201361 | JGI IMG/M metagenome (GOLD analysis project Ga0299914, IMG submission 201361) | Soil microbial communities from uranium-contaminated site in the Upper Colorado River Basin, Wyoming, United States - RVT153D57 (version 2) ...
TCTGGACATCCCAATTGAGCAGCGTCTCGAGATCTACGAGACCCAGCAGCTGCTCCGTCAGTTCGAGAAGCGGGCATACGACCTCTTCATGCAGAACCTGGTCAAAGGGACTTCGCACCTGTCCCTGGGCATGGAGGCCGTGGCCACCGGTTTCGCCCAGGCGATGCGCGAGGGCGATTACAGCTTCGCCACCTATCGAGGCCACGCCCACACCCTGGCCCGCGGTGCCGAGCCCGGACCGGTTCTCGCCGAGTTGCTGGGGAGGGAGAACGGGATCCTGAAGGGCAAAGGCGGGTCGATGCACCTGACCTCTGTGGAGCACGGGATGATGGGCTCCTACGCCATCATCGGCGCCCATCTGACCATTGCCAACGGCGCGGCCTGGTCGGCTCAGATGAGGGGCAGCGGTCAGGTGGCCGTCTGCTTCTTCGGCGATGGGACCACCAACATCGGCGCCTTCCACGAGGCGCTCAACCTTGCCGTCATTTGGGCCCTTCCGGTGGTGTTCGTTTGCGAGAACAACCTGTACATGGAGTACACGCCCATCGACCTCATCACTGCGGTAGCCAACCCCGCGGCCGACCGAGCCGGTGCCTACGGTCTCGAGAGCATCATCGTCGACGGCAACGATGCCGATGCGGTCTACCAGGTGGCCAAAACCGTCCTCGACCGTGCCAGACGTGGCGAGGGGCCGGCCCTGGTCGAAGCCCAGACCTATCGAGAGCAGGGACACAGTCGGGCTGATCCCGCCAAATACCGACCAACGGCAGAGGTCGAGGCGTGGAAGGCACGCGATCCGATACCCATGTACCACGAGCGGTTGCTCCGATTGGGTGTGTCAGAGGGTGATCTGAGCTCGATCCAGCAAGATGTCGCCCGACGAGTCGACGAAGCAACCGAGTTTGCCAAGGGCGGTCGCGAGCCGGGCGCCGAGCACCTGATGACGGACGTATGGGCTGATGGAGGGTCGGCATGGCGGAACTGACATATCGGTCCGCGGTCGCCCATGGCATCGCTCAAGAGATGCGACGCGATCCCAACCTGGTGATGCTCGGCGAGGACATCGCAACAGCTGGTGGTGTCTTCAAGACGACCGTTGGCTTGCTCGACGAATTCGGCCCCAGCCGGATCCGGGACACGCCGATATCCGAACAGGCCATCCTGGGAGCGGCGATGGGTGCGGCGATGACCGGGGTGCCGGTGATCGCCGAGATCATGTTCTCCGACTTCATCGCCGTCTGCTTCGACCTCCTCGCCAATGAGATAGCGAAGTCGCGCTATATGACCGGCGGCCAGGTGACCGTGCCGGTGGTGGTCCGCACCGCCAACGGTGGTGGTTCCCGGTTCGGGGCCCAACATTCCCAGAGCGTCGAGAACTGGGTGATGATGATCCCCGGTCTCAAGGTGGTTGCCCCTTCCACCCCGCTCGACGTGGTCGGGTTGATGGCTGCGGCGATCCGCGACCCCGACCCTGTGGTGTTCTTCGAGCACAAGTCGCTTCTCGCGGTCAAGGGAGAAGTACCCGACGGCGAAGTGGTCGACGAGCTCGGGGTGGCCAGGGTGGTCCGTGAAGGAACGGATTGCACCATTGTCGCCCTCGCCTTGATGGTCCCGCGCGCCATCGAAGCGGCGAAGAGGCTGGCGGACCAGGGAATCTCCGCCGAGGTGATCGACGTTCGGTCTCTGGTTCCCCTCGACACCAAGACCATCCTCGACTCGGTCAGCAAGACCGGCAGGCTGTACACGGTCGAGGAGAACCCCCGGCTCTGTGGCTGGGGCGCCGAGATCGCCTCCATCGTGGTCGATGAGGTCTTCTGGGACCTCGACGGTCCGGTGGTCCGAATCACCACTCCCCACATCCCGCTCCCGGCGGCCGAAGCCCTGGAGGACATGGCGTTACCTTCGGTGGAGCTGATAGTCGATACCGTTAGCAAGCGATCGGGCTGAGGCCGGTCTCCGGATGCAACTTCAGCTAGACCTCGGTGCCCATCGGCCGAGACAGGGCAGTGGCACTAGGTGGTGATTTGAATGTCAGGGCTGAGACCTCCCCCCCGGGAAGAGGCACCGAGCCGGGTTGCGGTTCGCATGTTGGTGCTGATCGTCCTCGTGCTCGGAGCTGGAGTGACAGTTTGGACTGCGGTCACCCAGCAGCGGATGGAGCTGATCGAAGACACCGCTCTCGAGGAGCTGGAACTGGAGCCGATGGTCTCGCCCAACGGCACGTCGATCAACGTGGTGCGTGAGGGAGACGGAACGGTGCCACTGGTCCTGCTCCACGACGTCGACATCGCCGGAAACGTCATCTGGGACGGTGTGGTCTCGACACTCGACGAGAAGTTCACCGTGATGCGCGTCGACCTCCCTGGTTTCGGGCTCAGCGAGCGGATCCCGATCGAGGGCACGCGCCACACCGTGGCCTCGATGGCGGTCGAGGTCGGCGACATCATCGACCAGGCCTTCGCCGAGCCGACGGTGATCGCCGGCATCGGTCTCGGAGGGGAAGTGGCAGCCGAGATAGCAGTGATCAGCCCCGACCTGGTGGCAGCAGTCGTGTTGGTAGACGTAGACTTCTACAAACCCGACGGTTGGGTCGAGTTCGCCGAGAAGCTTCCGTGGTTCGGACGGGCGGCGACCTTCGCTTTTGACACTGCCGGGTCTTTCTCGCTCGACCGATGGGCGCCCCACTGTGCCGAAGAGGGATGGTGCCCGACCCGGAGCCAGGTGGCGGAACGCGAGCTGGCGGAGACCATCGTTGGCACCGCCGACTCGGTCAGGGCATTCCGTCGGACGCCGGCCGCCTCATTGGTGCCATCGAAGTTGGGGGATATCACCGTTCCAGTTCACTACCTGTGGAGCCAACAGGGTGCGGTGCCTCGAGAGTCGGTTGATCGGGTGTTGGAGGCTCTCCCCGCCGCCCAGATCGACGTGTTGGCTGAAGCCTGGAAAGCTCATCTCGACTCTCCACGCGATGTTGCCACTGCCATAGCCGCGGCGGTGCCCTGAGCCCTGTCGATCACCAGGTCCCTGAGCTTGTGGTCTTTGGCCCCTGTTCACCTGGCCTGCCAGCACCGATGCTGAAAAGAGAGGCAGACAAGCAGCGTCTGCCCGGTGACGAGGAGAGTTTCATGAAGCGTCTGCTGGTATTGGGCGCGGGCACCGCCGGGACCATGGTGGCCAACAAACTGCGACGCGCTCTGGCGAGCGACGAGTGGACGATCACCGTGGTCGATCAGGATCACGCTCACCACTATCAGCCCGGGTACCTATTTGTGCCATTCGGCACCTCCACCCCTGGTGAGAATGTCAAGCCGAGAAAGAAGTACCTGTCCGACGGGGTGGAAATGGTGCTCGGCGAGATCGACCTCGTGCTGCCCGATCAGAACACCGTTCGGCTCGCCGACGCGAGAGAGCTGTCATACGACTATCTGGTGATTGCCACCGGAACCAGCCCTCGGCCCGATCAGACACCGGGGATGGATGGGGAGGAGTGGCGCAAGAGCGTCTTCGACTTCTACACCCTCGAGGGGGCAACGGCACTGGGAGAGAAACTGCGATTCTGGGACGGAGGCCGTCTGGTGGTTCACATCACCGAGATGCCGATCAAGTGCCCGGTCGCCCCTCTGGAGTTCACGTTCCTCGCCGATGCGTTCTTCGCGGACAGGAACATCCGTGACCGGGTCGAGATCACCTACGTCACCCCGCTCGACGGAGCGTTCACCAAGCCGGTCGCGTCGCGACTGCTGGGGGACCTGCTCGAAACGCGGCACATCGCAGTGGAACCCGACTTCTACATCGAACGCGTTGACAACGAGACAAAGACAATCATCTCGTACGACGAGCGTGAGATCCCCTTCGACCTCCTGGTGACGGTCCCGCTCAACATGGGCGCCGACTTCGTGGCTCGGAGTGGGATGGGCAACGAGCTGAACTACGTCCCGGTGGACAACCACACGTTCCTCTCCCCGAAATGGGACAACGTGTTTGCACTTGGCGACGCCGCCGACCTGCCAACGTCAAAGGCAGGCTCGGTCGCCCATTTCGCCGCTGAGGTGTTCACCGAAAACTTCCTCCAACACATACGCGGGGAGAAGATGACATCCGAGTTCGATGGCCACGCCAATTGCTTCGTCGAGTCGGGTGACGGCAAGGCGCTGCTCATCGACTTCAACTACGACGTCCAGCCGCTCCCCGGCAAGTACCCGGTGCCCCGGTTCGGGCCTCTGCGTCTCCTCGAGGAGACCCGGCTGAACCACTGGGGGAAGCTCATGTTCCGCTGGATCTACTGGAACATGTTGCTGCCCGGCCGGCGCCTGCCGGTGCCGACGGCGATGTCGATGGCAGGAAAAAGAGAGGTTGGAACAAGTTTGCCCATGGAAAAGGAGAGTGTGAAATGAGTCTCGCCGTCATTGCCGACCGTGAGGTCCACGTCGACGAAGAAGGGTTCTTGACCGAGTACGACGAATGGAGCGAGGAACTGGCACAGACCCTCGCCACCAATATCGGGGTGGAGCTCACCGATCCCCACTGGAAGGCGATTCGCTTCCTCAGGGAGGACTTCAAGATGCAAGGGGAGACACCGACCCTGCGTCGGGTGACCACCGTCGGACAGATCCCAACCAAAGACCTGTTCCAGCTGTTCCCCAAGAAACCCGCCAAGAAGATGGCATACATAGCAGGGCTGCCCAAGCCGGCAGGCTGCGTCTGAGGAGGTATTCAGAATGACAACCACCATGGTCGCACCGATACCGGTGTTCGAAGAGGAGTCGACCGGCCGCAAGCTGGCCATCATCTGTTCCAAGGGATCGCTCGACATGGCGTATCCAGGTCTGGTGCTGGCCAACGCAGCCTTGGGTGAAGGGATCGAGACTCATCTGTTCTTCACCTTCTGGGGATTCGACATGATCAACAAGGAGACGATGGGTCATCTCAGGTTCACACCGGTGGGCAACCCGGCGACGCACATGCCACAGATGCTCATGGGTCTCCCCGGGATGACTGCATTCGCCACCCACATGATGAAGAAGCAGATGGAGGGAATCGACGTGCCCGACGTGCCCGAGTTCCTCGAGATGATCTCCGATTCCGGTGGTCACCTGTGGGCGTGTCGAATGTCGGCCGACATGATGCACCTCGAAGAGTCGGACCTCTACGATCGGGTAGAGGGAATCATCAGTGCCGGCGACTTCATCGAGCTCTCCGAGGGGGCGCAGACCATCTTCATCTGAGCTTCACCCCACCTCGAAGCTCACCCGGTGCACCATGTTGTTGGCGTATCCGAGCCGGTTCCAGCGTGGATCGAGCGGTTGAATGGCCCCCGTTGCGTCACTGGCCCGGGCCAGAACGGTGTGCCGGCCCCGGTCCAGAGCGAGATCGAGGCGCCACCCGGTGACTGCCAGGTCACTCTCGCCCCGGACCAGGTCTGCCTTGGCCCAAGTCTCTCCGTCGTCGACTGAGATCTCGACGAGGGTGATCGCCCCCTGTCCCGACCAAGCCGATCCGACGATCGTGATCGAGGGGGCCTTCGCCACTCGCGATCCATCCTCAGGCCGGGCAATCACCGACCTGACCTGAATCGGCCCCACCGGTTCCCCGTCTTCGAACTGGCTGTCTCCCAGGTAGCGGTAGCGATTGACGAAATGACCGGCGAAGGGCTCGGTGACCCCCTCGATCCGGGTGAGCCACTTCACCGACTTCATCCCATAATGGCCGGGCACGACCAGTCGTATCGGTCCGCCGTGCTCATGGCCGAGTGGCTCGGCAGCGATCCCGGTGACCAGCATCGGGGTGGCGGAGCCCGCCAGCTCCTTTCCTATCGAGAACTGATAGTTGACTACCCCTTCGGGTCTGACCTTTCCCTGGTCGGCGCCGGTGAAGATCAAGTCGACCACTTCGCCGGGTATGTCTTCGAGCACGTCGCGGAGTCTCACCCCGGTGACCCGGATCGGGGAAACCGCGCCGAGACGCCAGGCGAGCCCGGGCGGGACCGGTCTCGCCAGCGACCGCCCGTTGCCGGCACATTCGAGGACCATGTCCAGTGTGACCTGGTCGAGGTCCGACAATCCCCCAGCTGTCAGTTTGGTCGGCTCCTTGCCGGGGAGCACCACTTCTACCTCCCCTGAGATCCGACTTGGCTCGGGCATCTCAAAGCTGTTGCGCATGTAGAGCCGGTCCTGGGGCAGATGGCTTCCGTCGAGCGAGGAGAGCCGGACTTCGGCGTTGAGCGGCTGCTCGGTGATGATCTCGAGGTCCTTCACGTTGATCCCTGTTGTTGCGGCGCCTGGTCTTGCTGTCGCCGGTGGCTCATTGTCCGCGCAGGTCGGTCAAACCACCGAAGCGACCCAATCTTGCCAGCGGTTCATCAGATCGTTCACGGCTTCACGTCCCGAGCCTCGCTGGTGGAGGGTGGGCCCAACTATCACCTTGACCCGCCCCCGGCGGAGCCGGTTGTCGAGACCCAGCACCCGATCGGTGCCGGTCACGGCGACGGCTACCAGCGGCACACCGGCACGCACCGCCAGCCAGGCAGCTCCCGGCCGGAGCTCGCCCTCTCCGAAGCGCCCAACCCGGGTCCCTTCGGGGAAAACCGCCATGACTCCGCCACCACCGAGATGAGACAACGACTTTCGCATCGCCCCGAGCGGCACCGTTCCGCGCCTAACCGGGATGACCTCGAACCAATCCAAAGCCCAGTCGAGGAGACGATGATGCCCGGCGAGGTCGACGAGGGCGATGAACCGGGCACGCTTGCCGAAAACCGCACCGACCAGTGGGGGGTCGAGGAACGAATGGTGATTGGCGGCTATCACGAAGGGCGGCTCGGGAAACCCCTCACTCCCTTCGACGGTCAATCGCCACACCGCCCGCGATACGACACTGATCGTTGGCGGCCCGAAAGCCCACGCGAGGCGGCTTCGGATACGCAGCCGGTCGGTCAAGGCCGAATCAGGACCTTGCCGGTCGTTTGCCGACCCTCGAGGGCGCGATGGGCGGCGGCCGCGTCGGCCAGAGGAAACTCGGCGTCGATCCGGACATCGAGGTCGCCCTCCCGAATCCAGGTGAACAGGTCGACGCAACGTGAGAGCAGTTCCTCCCTGGTTTGCAGATAATGGGCCATGGTGGGTCGAGTCAGGAACAGTGAGCCCTTTTGGGCCAGGATCAGCGGTGAGATGTCGGGCGCCGGACCTGAGGCGTTGCCGAAGGTGACCATCAGCCCCCTGGGACGCAATAGATCGAGGCTGTCCATGAAGGTGGCGGCACCGACGCCGTCGTAAACCACGTCGAGAGCGTGGGGACCGGCGATCGACTCGATCGCCTCCCTGAAGTTCGTCTCTGTGTAGACGACTACGTGGTCGGAGCCTGCCTGCCGGCTCAGCTCGGCTTTCTCGGCGGTGCCGACCGTGGTGTAGACCTCGGCTCCGCGCATCTTGGCGACTTGAGTGAGGAGGAGCCCGACACCTCCGGCCCCGGCGTGGATCAGGCACTTGTCACCCGGTGCGAGCCGGAAGGTGTCGGTTGCCAGGTAGTGCGTGGTCAAACCCTGAAGCAGGACCGCGGCCACCGTCGCAGCATCCACCCCGGTGGGGATCGGGATGGCGCGGTCGGCCGGCACCACGTGCTTCTCGGCGTACGAACCGATGACATTGGTCCACCCGACCTTGTCCCCCACGTCGAACTCCGACACATTTGCCCCGGCTCCAACCACCGTGCCGGCGCCTTCCACACCCGGGGTGAAAGGTGGGGTGAGGTCGTAGAGCCCGGAGCGGTGGTAGACGTCGATGAAGTTGAGCCCGGCGGCCTCGACGTCGACGAGCAGGTCGTCAGGTCCGGGCACCGGATCGGGCAGGTCGCTGAGAATCAACTGCTCCGGGCCTCCCAGCTCGGGAATGACGATTGCCCTCATTGGCGGTCCACCCTCCATCCTCGGGCTCGCAACTCATCTGCGAGCAGCTGGTCGCTGAGATACGACAGGTCGGGAAGGGCCGACTCCCTTCCGAGGCAACGCTCCACCGGATCGCGCAAGGTCCTTGCCCATGCTTTTCCTTTGGCCTCAGCCTCGAGGCTGATCGTCGAGTCGCCGTTGACCTGGTAGACCCGGGCAGTGATCTGAGGGTTGGCGCGCGAGCCGCGCTCGCCGTACACCAGGAGCACGGCGCCGATGGGCACGTCCTGGATGCCCCCGGTGGCCACGAACGGCCCCTCGAACGCCCACCCTGAGGCCTTGGCGCTATCTACCGACTCCACGACCTTGGCCCAGTTCTTATGGCGCTCGTCACCGAGCAGCGGGACATCGACGGCAACCAGCACCCTGTCGCTCATGCTCCGGATCGTAGGCGACATGGCAGAGAGCCGCGAAGCTGCTTCGGTACGCTTTACCCTCTCTCTATGGCCAAGCTCCGCCTATTTGCAAACCTGCGTGAGATCGCCGGCACCTCGAGGGTCGAGGTGGCCTCGGACACCGTGGGCGGGGTGATCGAAGCGGCCGCCGAGAAGTTCGGCCCGGAGTTCCGACGGGGACTGGAGACCTCGCGGGTGTGGATCAATGGTGAGGCTGCATCGATGGATGACAGTGTCACCGACAGCGACGAGGTGGTCCTGATCCCCCCGGTGTCGGGTGGCAGCCAGCCGGCCACGACGATCTCAGCCCTGGATCTGATCGGGTTTCTCCCTATCGCCGTTGCGGTAGTGGCGATAGTGGCCAACACCCAGGGTCAGGAGATCTGGGCCGCGGCGCTGGTCGCGATCGCGGGTGTTTGGGCGGTGGACCTTGGAACGAGCTTCCGATTGCGGGCAAGACCGTTCGCCTCCCTCGCAGTGGTGGTGACCGCGGCAGGGTCAGCGATGGCAGCCCATGTGATGGGCGGCGCCGGGTACGCCCTTTCCTTGGTATTGGCGGTGGCGGTTGGGTTGGGCTGGGCGGTTGCCTTCCCCCACTACCGGCAACCCGATGTATTCGGCCCCACGGTCATGGTCTCCCTCTTCGCCGGGATGGGAGCGGCTTCGCTGATCCTCGCCCGATCGGCCCACTCCCCGGAGGGAAGCGCTGCCAACGTGTTCCTGGTGGCCATGCTCGCCGGCGTGTTGCTGGGATCTCTGGTCGAGCGCCTACCTGCTCTGCCGCTGCTCGACGCCTTTTCGGTGACGGCGATCGCCGCCATTCTGGCGGCAGTGGGCGCGGCGGCACTCTGGGACCTCGACCTGGTCTCCTACCTTCTGGTGGGGTTGGGAGTGGCCGTGGCCCTGGTCTCCGGCCGTGGCTTCTCCTCGATGTTGAGGAGAGGCCGGGTAGCACTGACGGAGCGTCCACCGGGACCTCTGATCTCGCTCGACGGGGTGGTCCTAGGGGCGGCCATCTATTACCCCCTCCTTCTCCTGATCTTCTGAGATTCCCGTCTTATTCGCCGTTGGCCCGGTAGACCCGTACGTCGACTTTCTCCACTGTGACCAGCCCGTCTCCGATCATCTCGTCGAGACGAGGAAGCACATCCTCGATCCGCTCTGCCGTGTCGACGCACTCGATGACGATGGGCAGGTCCTCGGAGAGACGGAGGATGTGGGAGGTGTGGAGACGGCTCGACTTGCCGAAGCCTTCGATGCCCCGGAGGACCGTCGCTCCCGCCAGCCCTTCCCGGCGCAAGGTCTCGACGATTGCCTGATACAACGGCCGACCGTCAATGCTGTCTGACTCCCCGATGAAGACTCGCAGAAGACGGTTGTCGGAGTTGTTTTCCATGATTTCCTTCCTTCAGGTGGTCAAGCTATAGCCCGCCATGGTCAGACCGATGCCGAGGATCAGGGTGGCCATCAGGTTGACGATGGCTCTCGGTCTCAGTTGTGGCATACCGAGTCGGATTGTTTCGATCATCCAGGTCGAGTAGGTGGTGAAGCCACCGAGGAAACCGATCGCGGCCAGCGACAACGTCGATTCGAGATCGGACGCCCCGGCGGCGAGCCCGACCAGCAAGGCCCCGCTGACATTGGCGGTCAGCGTGCCGTAGGGGAAGCCGGACCGGGATCGGGCTTGGATCGCGCCGGAGACCATATAGCGGCAATAGGCACCGACCGCTCCGGCTGCCATCGTCACCAGCACGGTCATCGGATCACCGTTGCGATTCGCTGACCCAACAGGGCCGCGATCAGCCCACCGACCGTCGAGGCTCCGATGTAACCGGCCGCGGCCATGGCCTTGCCGTCGGCGAGTAGCAGGGTCACCTCCATGGTGAAGGCGGAGAACGTGGTGAACGATCCGAGCAACCCGAACGCCCAGAACGGCATCGACCATGGGGTGGTGACAGCCGACTCGCGGCGCACCAGATACCAGCCCAACAGAAACGACCCGCTGAGATTGACCACGAGGATCCCGACCGGGAAGGCACCTCGCGCCGCCGGCCACAAGGCTCCGATGCCGGCGCGAAGGGCGGAGCCCACGAGCCCACCGGCGATCACTGCCAACGGATTGGTCAGGTTGGGGAGCCGGTGGCGACGTGATCCCGGTTGGTTGCGCCCGATGCTTGACCTCGACGGCATCACAGCTCCTCTGGTGGCACTATTCGTGTACAGGAGCCATCAGCCGGTCAGGCGTTTATGGCGAGCCCCATCGCCGTGGCCGGCGACTGTAACCAGTCTCGGTTCCGATCGGCAGAGTGGACTACGTCAAGCCACCGTCAGTGGTTACGCTTTTGGCAATGGCTGCCAAGAGGACGCGGTTTCGCGTCGTGATGCTCCTCGTCTTGATCGGCCTGTTGGGTCCGATGTTCGCTCTGCCCAGCGACGCTGTCACCAAGAAACAAGTCGACGAAGCCTGTGCCGACTCGCGCGCCGCGCTCGAAGAGTATCGGGCCGCTCAAGGCGCCTTCCAGCAGGCCGCCGAGGAGTACGAGGGCGCGGTGGTGGAGGTCGACAGGGTCGTCCGCAAACAAGAGTCTGTCGCCGGCTCGGTCACCAGCCACTCCGAGGAATTGGACTTGATTCAGGCCCAGATCGAAGAGCAAGCGGTCGAGTTGTACATGAGGGGAGGGCTCTCCAGTCCCGGCATCATCCTCTCCGCGTCTTCGGTGGACGAGTACATGACCACGTCGGAGTTCCTCAGCTCCGCCACCACCGGTGGCCAGCAGTCGATCTTCGAACTGATCGCGGCCCGCAACGAGCTGAATCGATTCCAGGGTCAGCTCGACGACACCCGGGTCGAGTTGGAGGTGGTCGAAGAACAGAAACTCGACGCCAAGGACTCCCAGGAGGCAGCGATGGAAGCCGAGCAGGCTGCCTACGCCAAGCTCTCCGGGAGATGCAAGGAATTGGCTGCCAAGTACGACGCCGAGCAAGCCGAACTGGCTGCGCGAGCCAAGCAACGGGCTAGTGGCTCGGTTCAGGTTGGCTCGTTCATCTGCCCCTTCTCCCCGGGTCGGACCTCGTTCATCGACTCCTGGGGCTATCCCAGGTCGGGTGGTCGCCGGCACAAGGGGACGGACATGTTCGCCGCCTGGAACGAGCCGATGTACGCCGTCACCGCGGGCAAAGTCCTGCTCGGGAGCAGCGGTCTGGGTGGCAAGACCATCTGGCTCATTGGCAACAACGGGATCGCCTTCTATTACGCCCACCTGTCCGGATTCAACGTTTCGTCGGGCGCAAGCGTGAGTCAGGGCTCGACCATCGGTTTCAATGGCGACTCGGGGAACGCCAGTGGTGGCTCGCCACATCTCCATTTCGAGATCCACCCAGGGGGGCGCGGCTCGAGCGCGGTGAACCCGTACCCGACCGTGGCCTCCGCCTGCAGGTAACCTTGATCTGGTGACCGAGCAACGACGCCGCATAGACATGGTCCTCGAGCCCGAGTATCTCGAGGATCTCACCGAGATCGCCATCGACGAGTTGCGTAAGCGACGCGAGACCGCCGAAGACGTGGAGACACAGATCTCGTACTATCGCCGGCTTCTCCACGGCCGCATGGATCTGCTCAACTTCGAGCTTCGCCGGCGAAGCGGCGAAGAGAAGCGCACCTTGATCGAAGCCCTGCCCGAGATCCTGGCCACGGGGATGGTCATCGGCGACGAGCCGACCCTCCGTCACATCGAGACAATGCCGCCGCTCCCGACTACCACCGGCCGTCGACTCATCGACAAGATCATGGACGACGGGGTCCTCACCCAACTGCCCGACCTCGCCGAGGAAGAGTTGGGCGAAGCGATCGAGCGTTTGCAGGAGGTCGAGAGCCAGCTCTCGGTGCAACGCCGGCAGCTCCATTCGGTGATCGACGCCCTTCAGAACGAGATCATCACCCGTTACCGAAGCCAGCAGGGCGAGCCCCAGGTCGCCGGCTGACTTGCTGGCAGCAAGGACCCGCTCGGGTCTTGTCGAGACATATCACCAAGGAGCCGTGGCCGTCGTCTCCGGCGACGGTGACCTGATCGCAAGCTCAGGTGAGATAGATCGACCCTTCTTTCTCAGGTCTGCGGCCAAGCCGTTCCAAGCAGCCGTCTCCCAACAGGAGGGGGCCGCCCTTCAGCCAGCGGAGCTCGCTTTGGCAGCCGCGTCTCACGACGGCGAACCGGTCCACGTTGCCGTTGTCGAGTCGATGCTGGCTGCCGCTGGGCTGGACTCGTCCGCTCTTCGCTGCCCGGCCATCTGGCCGCTGTCGGAGAGCGCAACCCGACGTCACCAAGCTTTGGGTCGAGACCAGCCGCAGAAGATCTGGCACAACTGCTCGGGAAAGCACGCCGCTTGGCTGAGAGCATCCTCGGCGGGCGCCGGGCCCATCGAGAGCTATCTCGCCCCTGATCACCCATTACAGACCCGGGTTGCCCGGTTCATCACCGACCTGGGGGAATACCCGGTCACACCGGTCGGAATCGACGGCTGTGGTGCGCCAGTCCACCGCACCACCACCAGGGTCATGGCCCTGCTCTATGCCCGGCTGGCGACCCTTCCCGTTCTCGAGGAGGTGTTCAGCGCCATGCACCGCTACCCGGCGCTGGTGTCCGGAACCGGGCACGGGGATGCCGAGGTGGCTACCGCATTGAACGCCGTCGCCAAACGCGGCGCGGGGGGCTGTATCGGGGTGGCAATCGACAATCGTCTCGGCCTGGCGGTCAAGTCTTGGGACGGCTCCCAGGAGGTCGCCGACTCGGCGATGGTCAGCACCTTGCTTGCTCTCGGCGAGCTTCCACCTCACGCCGTCGCCCAGCTCCTCACCATTGCCCGGCCCCCGGTCTTCGGTGGGGGCCGGCCGGTGGGTGAGCTCGAGCCGCTGGTCGAGCTCACCTGGTCGTGAGAGAGATCCTGGAGAGGCGCATCGAGGCGTGGCTCGGGGATCCCGACTCGAGCGTCGAGTATGCCGAGGAGGTAGAAGGCCGGTGGGCGGTCAGGATGGGTCAGGAGACCAGGGATGCGACCACCGTCTGGTTCACCGTTGGGGAACGCAGCCTGAGCTATGAGGCATATCTGATGCCGGCATCAGAGGGCACCGTCGCTCTCTACAAACAGGCCCTGAAGAGGAACATGCGCGCCTGGCGTGTCTTCTTCGCTCTCGATCACGAGGGTGGTCTGTTGCTCCGGGGGAGGCTCGACCAGGCTTCGGTGACCGATCTGGAGTTGGACCTGGCTCTTGGTGAGATCTACGACACGGTCGAGGTGAGTTTCCGACCGATGCTTCGCGCGCTGCTGGAGGGTCGCGAAAATTCCGGT
>Ga0299914_10002057_pt1 | contig 13675 bp, 14 predicted proteins | sample RVTome_10_FD_201361 | JGI IMG/M metagenome (GOLD analysis project Ga0299914, IMG submission 201361) | Soil microbial communities from uranium-contaminated site in the Upper Colorado River Basin, Wyoming, United States - RVT153D57 (version 2) ...
ACGTCGACGCCGAGGGGTTCCTGTACCTGTCGGACCGCAAGTCCGACATGATCATCTCGGGCGGCGTGAACATCTACCCGGCCGAGATCGAGAGCGAGTTCCTCACGCACCCGAAGGTCGGCGACGTCGCCGTGTTCGGCATTCCCGACGACGACTGGGGTGAGCAGATCAAGGCGGTGATCGAGCCGGCCCAAGGTGTGCAGCCCGGCGACGAGCTCGCCGCCGAGCTGATCGCCCACGTCGAAGGGAGCCTGGCCAAGTACAAGTGGCCCAAGACCATCGACTTCATCGAGGAGATGCCGCGCGACCCGAGCGGCAAGCTCTACAAGCGCAAGCTGCGCGACCCGTACTGGGAGGGACGCGAACGTGCCATCTAGCGGAGGAGGGGCTGAAGCCGACACGCTCGTCGCGCCCCACGTCCTCGAGTTCCCCGGCGGCTACAAGCGCTCGTTGGGCCCGGTGGTCGGCCGCTTCCTGACCGGCTTGCGTGACGGCGAGATGTGGGGAGTGAAGACGGCGTCGGGTCGCGTGCTGGCGCCGCCGACCGAGTACGACCCCGACACCGGCGAGGCGGTCACCGACGACTGGGTCACCGTCGGCCCGGGCGGCACCGTCACCACGTGGGCGTGGGTGGCCGAAGCCCGACCGAAGCACCCGCTCGACCGGCCGTTCGCGTGGGCGCTGGTGAAGCTCGACGGCGCCGACACCACGATGCTCCACGCCATCGACGCTGAGAGCGAAGGCGCCATGAGCACGGGCATGCGGGTGCGGCCGCGTTGGCGCGCCGAGCGCGTCGGCCACATCAGCGACATCGAGTGCTTCGAGGTCGAGTCGTGAGGGGAGATGTCGCCGTGAGGGAGATGTCGTCGTGAGGGAGATGTCGTCGTGAGCGAGCCGGTCACGGTCATGAACGCGCCGATCCGTCTCGACTTCGAGATCGGCGCCGGCACCGCCCAGTCCCGCTATCTCAAGGGACTGATGGAAGGCAAGATCCGGGGTCAGCGCTGCCCGGTGTGCAAGAAGGTGTACCTCCCGCCCCGCGGCTCGTGCCCGACCGACGGCGTCCCGACCGAGGAAGAGGTCGAGGTCGCCGAGACTGGGACGGTCACCACGTTCTGCGTCGTGAACATCGCCTTCTCCGATCGCGCACCCGAAGTGCCCTACGTGTGCGGCCAGGTCCTGCTCGACGGCGCCGACACCGCGCTGCTCGCGCTCGTCGCCGGGATCAAGGCCGAGGAGTGCCGCATGGGCCTGCGGGTGAAGGCGGTCTGGATGCCGCGCGACGAGTGGAAGTACTCGAGCGAGAACATCAAGTGGTTCGAGCCGACCGGCGAGCCCGACGCCGACTACGACACGTACAAGGAATACCTGTGAGGGACGTCGCCATCGTCGGCTTCGCCCAGTCGAAGCACCTGGCCGCCGACACGCACCGCAACGAGGTCGAGATCCTCATGCCGGTGGTGGCCGAGGCGATCGAGCGCTCGGGCGTCGACCGCAAGTCGATCGGCTTCACCTGCTCGGGGAGCTGCGACTACCTCATCGGCGCGCCGTTCTCGTTCGTGCAGGCCCTCGACGCGGTGGGGGCGTGGCCGCCGATCCAGGAGAGCCACGTCGAGATGGACGCGGCTTGGGCACTGTACGAAGCGTGGGTGCGGCTCCAGCACGGCGACCTCGACTCGGCGCTCGTGTACGGGTTCGGCAAGACGTCGATGGGCGACGTCACCGAGATCATGACGCTCCAGCTCGACCCCTACTACCTGGCCCCGCTGTGGCCCGACACCGTCAGCCTGGCTGCGCTGCAAGCCCGCGCCTACCTCGAGGCGAGTGGGAAGTCGGAGCGTGACACGGCCGAGGTCGCCGCCCGCTCCTCGCGTGACGCCGCGAGCAATAGGAACGCGGTGCGGTCGGGCGACAAGTCGGCCGACGACGTGCTCGCTGAGTCGCCGGTGGTGTCGCCGCTGCGGCCGTCGGACTGCCCGCCGGTCACCGACGGCGCCGCCGCTGTCATCCTGGCCGCCGGCGACCTCGTGCCGCGGTTGACCGATCGCCCGGTGTGGATCCGGGGCATCGCCCACAACGTCGAGCCCCACTCGATCGGGACGCGCGACCTGGCGCAGTCACGGTCGACGAGGGCGGCGGCGGAGAAGGCCGGCGTGAGCACGGGCAAGATCGACGTGGCCGAGGTGCACGCCCAGTACAGCCATGAGGAGCTGATCCTGAGCGACGCCCTGGGCTTGACGAACGGCGTGACGATGAACCCGTCGGGGGGCGCCCTCGGGGCCAACCCGGTGATGGCGACGGGTCTGATTCGCGTCGGTGAAGCGGCGTCGAGGATCGCAAGCGACGGCGCCTCGCGTGCGGTCGCCCACGCTGCCCAGGGTCCGTGCCTGCAGCAGAACCTCGTCTGCGTGCTGGAGGGATGACGTGAGCGAACGCGCCGCAGTCGTCGGGGTGGGGCAGACCCAGCACAAGTCGGCGCGATCCGACGTCTCGATCGCCGGCCTGGTGCGGGAAGCGGCACAAGGCGCGCTCGACGACGCCGCCATGACCTGGAGCGACATCGACGCCGTCGTCATCGGCAAGGCCCCCGACATGTTCGAGGGCATCGTGATGCCCGAGCTCTATCTGGCCGACGCCCTCGGCGCCGCCGGCAAGCCGATGATGCGGGTCCACACCGCCGGCAGCGTCGGCGGCTCGACCGCCATCGTCGCCGCCGGTCTCGTGGAGGCCGGGATCCACGAACGGGTGCTCACGGTCGCGTTCGAGAAGCAGTCCGAGAGCGACGCCATGTGGGGCCTGACCGTGAGCCAGCCGTTCCAGGCGCCGCTCGTCGCCGGCGCCGGCGGGTACTTCGCCCCGATCATCCGGGCGTACATGCGCCGCTCGAACGCCCCCGACCACATCGGCATGTTGGTGGCGGTGAAGGACCGCAAGAACGCGTTGCGCAACCCGCGGGCGCACCTGCACCTCACCGACATCGACCTGAAGATGGTCGAGGAGTCCCCGATGCTGTGGGAGCCGCTGCGGTACCTGGAGGCGTGCCCGTCGTCGGACGGCGCCTGCGCGATCGTGCTCGGCTCGGAGAAGGTCGCCGACGCGGCGCCGAACCCGCCGGCGTGGATTCACGGCACGGCGATGCGCAGCGAGCCCACGATCTTCGCCGGCCGCGACCAAGTCAACCCGCAGGCCGGGCGCGATTGCGCCGCCGACGTGTACAAGCAGGCGGGCGTCACCGATCCCCGGCGCGACTTCGACGCCGCCGAGGTGTACGTGCCGTTCTCGTGGTACGAGCCGATGTGGCTCGAGAACCTCGGCTTCTGCGAGGAGGGCGAGGGCTGGAAGCTCACCGAAGACGGCGCCACCGCCTTCGAGGGCGACATCCCGTGGAATCCGTCGGGCGGCGTGCTGTCATCGAACCCGATCGGCGCGTCCGGGCTCATCCGCTTCACCGAGGCGGCGCAGCAGGTACGGGGGATGGCCGGCGACTACCAGGTCGACGGCGCCCGCCGGGCACTCGGCCACGCCTACGGCGGTGGCTCGCAGTTCTTCTCGATGTGGGTGGTCGGCTCGGAGAAGCCTTGATCAACGACCACTGATGCCGATCCCCCAAGCGCGCGACCCCCTCCAGACCGCCGAGACCCTCACCGAGTGGCTGGCCGCGCGCGTCCCCGACGCCGTCGGCATCACGATCGACAACGTGCGTGCGCCATCGGCTACCGGATTTTCCAGCGACACGCTGCTGTTCGACGCGTCGTGGACCGTGGCCGGCGACGAGGTCCGACGTGAGCTCGTGCTCAAGGCCGAGCCCGGCGGCGTCACCGTGTTCCCCGAGTACGACATGGCCCAGCAGTTCCGCATCATGCAGACGCTGGCCGAACGCACCGACGTGCCGGTGCCGCCGGTGCACTGGCTCGAGGAGGACCCGGCCGTGCTGGGCGCGCCGTTCTACGTGATGAGCCGGGTCGAGGGCGACATCCCCACCGACAACCCGCCGTACACGCTCGAGGGATTCCTGCTGGGCGCGACACCGAAGGAACGGCGCCGCCTCTATACGACCGGCCTCGACGCCATGGCGCGCATCCACTCGCTCGATTGGCAGTCGCTCGGGCTGGAGTACGTGGCCCGCCCCGGTCCCGATGCGCCCGGTGTCGACGCCGAGCTGGCGTACATGCAGCGGTATTTCGAGTGGGCGGCCGAAGGCCGTCCGCAACCGGTGGCCGAGGCGACGTGGGACTGGCTGCAAGCCAACCGCCCGGGCGACGGCAACGAGGTCCGCCTGTGCTGGGGCGACTCGCGGATCAGCAACCAGATCTTCGACGACTTCAACTGCGTCGCGGTACTCGACTGGGAGATGGCGACGCTGTGCGACCCCCAGCTCGACCTGTGCTGGTGGATATTCCTCGACCGTCATTTCACCGAGGCGCTGGGCGTGCCGCGCCCCGAGGGGTTCCCGAGCTACGACGACACCGTCGCCCAGTGGGAGGACGCCACCGGGCTGCGGGTCACCGACCGGGAGTGGTGGGAGGTGTTCGCCGGGTTCCGCTTCGCCGTGGTCATGATCCGGGTCACCCGGATGGTGGTGGAGTACGGCGTGGTGGATCCCGACACCGACATGGAGACCAACAACCTCGTCACCCAGCTCCTGGCCAAGATGCTCGGCCTGCCGGCGCCGGTCTGAGGCCCCAGCAGGGCCTCCCGAGCCGTGCTTGGCGGGAATAAGAACGTGTTCTAAAATCAATCTCGTGAGTCGATTCCCGTTCCCGCTGCCGTTCGGCTGGTTCCAGATCGCCTACCCCGAGGACTTCGGACCCCGCGAAGTGCTGCCGCTGCGGTACTTCGACCGTGAGCTCGCCCTGTGGCGGGACGAGGCGGGGGAGGCGCACCTCATGGACGCCTTCTGCCCCCACCTCGGTGCCCATCTCGGGTGGGGCGGCAAGGTCCTCGGTGACAGCATCGAGTGCCCGTTCCACGGGTGGCGCTTCGACACCGCCGGCCACAACTGCGACATCCCCTACAGCGACCGAATCAACAAGCAGGCCACCGTCGGCACGTATCCGGTCGTCGAACGCAACGGGCTCACGATGGCCTGGTACCACCCGCAGGGCGCGGCGCCGATGTGGGAGGTGCCGGAGCTGCCCGAATGCAGCGACGACGGATTCAGCGACTACTACAAGTCGAGCTACCACGTGAAGACGGCGTGGCAGGAGATGGCGGAGAACACCGTCGACCTCGCCCACTTCCGGTACGTGCACGGCACCGACGAGGTCGCGGTGGTGGAGACGTACGAGACCGACGGCCCGCGGGCGAAGATGATCTCGGTGCAGAAGTACGTGACGCCCCGGGGCGTTGTCGAGGGCCACATCGACGCCTACCAGCACGGGCCCGGCTTCAGCTACACGTGGTTCACCGGCATCGTCGACGCCATCCTCATCGGGACGCCGACGCCCGTGCACGAGAACCTGGTGCAGACTCGGTTCAACTTCAAGGTCAGGAAGCTGGCCGACGCGCGGGCGACGTCGTCGGTGGCCGACGCATTCGTGTCCGAGATCAACAAGCAGCTCACCGAGGACATCCCGATCTGGGAGCACAAGGCCCATCTGGTCAAGCCGGCGTTGGCCGACACCGACGGCCCGTTCATGAAGTTCCGGAAGTGGGCGGCGCAGTTCTACGCCGACGGCGAGGTGCCGGCCGCTACCCGTTAGCCGCCGCAACGAGGTCGGCGACCTCGTCGAGGGCGCGCACCCGGTCGACGTCCCGGTGCGGATGGAGGTCGAACGGGTCGACCAGTACCGGTCGCACGCCGGCCGCCCGGGCGCCGACCACGTCTGCCGCCGGTGTGTCGCCGACGTGGATGGCGCGCTCGGGCGGGACGCCGATCCGGTCGAGGGCGATCTCGAAGATCTTGGGGTCGGGTTTGGCCACGCCGACGACGGTGGAGTCGAGGATGGTGTCGACCGCGATGCCTGGTCCCGGCCCGACCTGGCAGATCGCGTCCTCCCGCAAACGCTCCTCGACCGTGCCGTCGGCGTTCGAGACGATCGCCGTCCTCACGCCCAGGGCAGCAATGCGCCCGAGTGCCGCGCGGCTGCCCGGGACGACGCGCTTCCACAGCTCGGACACGCTGAACTCGTTGAACAGCGCTTCGATGGCGTCGGGGATGTCGTCGTCGTCCACGCCGCACGCCCGCGCGTACGCCCGGTTGTACGCCCGCCAGATCTCGGGGTCCCCTTCGGTGAAGTGATCGAGGTTGGCGGCGCCTTCGTAATGGGCGCGGTCGAGCCGCGAGCGGTCGACGGCAAGGCCGGCGCGTTCGAACGCACCGAAGATGTGATCGTGATCGGGGAGCACGAACACCCCGCCGACATCGAGGAGCACGGCGTCGATGGGCACGATCGGAAACGTAGCGGAGGTCGAGAGGTCGGCTGGTACCGTTCCATGGTGGAGTTTCGCCGGATCAACGGGTTGCCGCCGTATGTATTCGGCATCATCGACGCGCTGAAGATCGAGGCCCGCCGCGCCGGCGAGGACGTCATCGACCTCGGCTTCGGCAATCCCGACATACCGTCGCCGCCCGTTGCCGTCGACAAACTCGGCGAAGCCGTCCGCAACGCCAAGAACCACCGCTACTCGGCCAGCCGGGGCATCCCGAAGCTGCGCTTGGCGATCACCGACCTGTACCGCCGCAAGTTCGGTGTCGACCTCGACCCCGAGACCCAGGCATGCACCGCCATCGGGGCCAAGGAGGGGTTCTCGCACCTGATGTGGGTGCTGCTGGGCCCGGGTGACGCGGCGCTGGTGCCGAGCCCGTCGTACCCGATCCACATCTGGGGCCCGATCCTCGCCGGCGCCGACGTGCGCCACGTCCGCCTCGGCCCCGAGCAGGATTTCTTCGAGAACCTGCTCGAGGCGTGGGAAGAGTCGTGGCCGCGGCCCCGGGTGATTGTGTTGTCGTTCCCGCACAACCCCACGACCACCTGTGTCGACCTCGAGTGGATGACCCGCATGGTCGAGTTCGCCCGCGAGCACGACGTGCTACTCGTCCACGACTTCGCCTACGCCGACCTCGGCTACGACGGCTACGACCCGCCCTCGATCCTCCAGGTTCCGGGGGCGACCGACGTGGCCGTCGAGCTGTACACGCTGACCAAGTCGTTCTCGATGGCGGGGTGGCGGGTCGGGTTCCTACTGGGCAACGCGGAGGTCGTCGCCGCCCTCGGCCGGCTGAAGAGCTACCTCGACTACGGGACGTTCCAGCCGATCCAGATCGCGTCGATCGTGGCCATGAACGAGGCGCCCGATTACCCGCTCGAGGTCAACGCGATCTACAAGGGTCGCCGCGACGCGCTCGTCGACGGGTTGGCGCGGGCCGGGTGGTCGATCCCGAAGCCGGAAGGGACGATGTTCGTGTGGGCGCCGATCCCCGAGCCCTACGAGGAGCTCGGCAGCCTCGACTTCGCCAAGATGCTGGTCGAGGAAGCGAAGGTCGCGGTGTCACCCGGCATGGGCTTCGGCCCCGGCGGCGAAGGCTTCGTGCGTTTCGCGCTGGTGGAGAACGAGCACCGCGTGAACCAGGCTGTCCGCGGCATCCGCCGCGCCCTCCCGAAGCTGGGATAGCAAGCCGTCAGCGCGTGAGTTCGCGCACGTTGCCGGTCGCGGTGGCGACGACGACGCGCTCGACCATGGCGGCAGGGAAGATCCCGTGCTCGACGATCCCGGGAGTAGCGTCGAGGCGGGTCGCCAGTGCCGGCGGGTCGTCGATGAGCCCGAAGTCGGCGTCGTAGAGCGGGTTGCCGTTGTCGCTGCGTGATCCGCGGGCCTTCAGGCTTGTCGCGCCGAGCGCCGTGAGCCGGTCGGCGACGAACGGGACGCCGAACTCGACGAGCTCGAGCGGGAGCCCGAACCGGCCAAGCTGGTCGACGAGCTTGTGCTCGTCGACGACGATGATGAAGCGTGCCGCCATCGACGCCACGATCTTCTCCCGCGTATGGGCGCCGCCTCCGCCCTTGACGAGGTTGAGGTGCGGGTCGACCTCGTCGGCCCCGTCGATCGCGAGGTCGAGCTCGGGCTGGTCCGCCGGGGAGACGACCCGGAGACCGACCGAGCGAGCGAGCTCCTCGGTGGCTTGGGAGGTGCCGACGCACGTGATGTCGGCGCCGCGCTCGCCGAGGGCGACCGTCACCCAGTGCGACGTCGAGCCCGTCCCGAGCCCGACGCGCATCCCGTCCTCGACGTACCCGGCGGCGTGGCGCCCTGCGGCTTCCTTCTCGCGCTGGTGTGGGTCCTGCTCGGGCGCGGTCACGGCCGGGAAGTCTACGGACGCCCGCCACCGCTCGTGTGACGTGACGTTCGGGGGAAGAGCACGCGGAGCGTGGACGGCCCGTCGTTGAGAGCGGTGTAGACGGCGGCGCCCACCAACCCGAACACGCCAAACATGAGTATCAGGAACACGATCGAGTCCGCGCCGCGTGGCTCCCAACCGAGCCACGAGGAGAGACCTCCCACCGCGGTCGTCGCGAGGACTGCCGTCACGATCGCTGCAACGACGATCGCAACCTGTCGGAGAACGGTCACGGGCTCAGGCTACCGAGGTCGGGGCGCGTCAGCGGCGATGACGACGAGGTCGCGGCTCGACCAGCGAACTGACGGCTCGAGCCCCGCGTCGACGAGCCAGCGGGTCAGGTCGTCGACGCGGTCGGGAAGGTCGTACTCGGGAGTCAACGGCGTGACGGCGTCGGCCGGGTCGGTCGGAACGACGACGTCGCCCATGACGAAACGGCCGCCAGGTCGAAGCGCGGTCCGGATGCGCTCGAAGAGCGCCTGCTTGCCCGGCCCGTCCAGGTGATGGACAGCGAGGGCCGAGACGACGAGGTCGTAGGAACCGGGTGGCAGGTCTTCACCGAGGTCTCGCACGACGACGTCGTCGACCTGGTCGGCTGGCAAGAGATCGCGCGCCTTGCCGAGCATGTCGGTGCTCTCGTCAAGGAGCGTGAACAACGCGTCGGGATGCTCACTGAGAACGGCAGCCGACGTGACTCCGGTGCCGGCCCCCAGATCGAGCACGCGAGCGACCGGCGTGATGTCGCTCGTGGACGCGGCCACGACGGCCTGGAGCTCGTCGTAGGCGGGGACCTCGCTGCGGATGAGGTCGCCGTAGAAGTCGGGGGAGAAGTGGAACTGCCCGGCATCGTCCGCCATCAGCTACGAGCTATGAGCCGACGAGACCGTGCAATGAGAAGGAGACGGTGGCGTCGGCGACGCGCTCGACTGGTTCTTCGCGCTCGAAGATGTACGTCTGCGTCAGCTGCGCGATGACGCCGATGAGAGCCTGCGCCAGCACCTCGGGATCCTGGTCGGCGATAGCGCCGTCGACAATGGCGTCCTTGATGTGGCGGACGGTGTCGGCGATGGCGACCTCCTGGTTGCGGCGCAGCACCGGCGAGAAGCGCTCGTCGCTGGCGGCGAACTGGAAGATCGTGAAGTACTTGCGGTGCTCGGCGAACCATTCCATCGACGCCCGGATGCCGAGCTCGATGCGCTCCACCGGGTCTTCCACATCGGCGATCGCCTGCTGCTGACGCCGCCGCAGGGCCTGGTGCGACGAGCGCAGGATCTCGGCCAGCAGCTCCTCCTTGGACGGGAAGTACCAGTAGAAGACGCCCTTGCCGACGCCCAGACTCTCCACCACGTCGGCGACCGAGGTGGGGTGGTACCCCCGCTCGGCGAACAGCTCGGCGGCATGGTCCATGAGCTGGCGGCGGCGTTCGCGGCCCCGTTGCGTGAGCTTCCGGCGCACCATCACATGGCTCCGCTCGCTCGGCTGCCGTGGCGCGCACTGGTTCGTCGGCGCTCGCTTCGCACGAGCGCGGAGGCTATGGACGCTTGACCACCCGGTCAAGAGACACGGCCTAGGCTCGGCGGCGCACGAGGGGGGAACCTGTGGCCTATTGGGTGTTGAAGGTGGTGCTGACGCCGTTGCTGCGCGGGGCCTACCGGATCCGGGTCGAAGGCCGCAGCAACGTGCCGAAGGGTGGCCCGGTGATCCTGGCCGCCAACCACCGTTCGTTCATGGACTCGCTCTTCCTCCCGCTCATGATCCGGCGCCGGGTCACGTTCGTGGCCAAGGCCGAGTACTTCGACTCCTGGAAGACCAAGTGGTTCTTCAGCGCCGTGGGTCAGATCCCGGTGCGCCGTGAGGGCGGCAGCGCCGGCGAGCGCGCCCTGGCCTCGGCTACCGATGTGCTCGAGCACGACGGCGTCTTCGGCATCTACCCCGAAGGCACCCGCACCCGCGACGGCTACCTGCACCGAGGCCACACCGGCGTCGCCCGGCTGGCGTTGCGCACCGGGGCACCGATCATCCCGGTCGGCATGATCGGCACCGACGAGGTGCAGGCCACCGACGCCAAGCTGCCCCGCCTGTTCCGGCGCATCACGATCTCCTTCGGCGAGCCCATCGCGGTCGACCGCTACCGCGACCGCGGCGACGAGGCCGTCGTCGCCCGCCAGATCACCGACGAGCTGATGTTCGAGATCCAGCAGCTCTCGCGCTACGAGTACTCCGACACCTACGCCACCAAGAAGGCCGACGACGCGCCGGCTGAGCCGGTGCCGGTGAAGACGCTCACCGGAGTCGCCGCCTGACCTAACCGCGCGCCCATCCGCGTGACCGCTCGACGGCGCGGTGCCACTCAGCTTGACGACGGGTGACGTCGTCGGGCGCCATCGCCGGTGTGAACGCCGCTTCTTCGGACCAGCTGGCCGCCGCCTCCGCCGGTGACGACCACACGCCCTCGGCCAGGCCGGCGAGGTAGGCGGCGCCGAGAACGGTCGTCTCCTTCACCGCCGGCCGGCGCACGGTCACGCCCAGCACGTCGGCCTGGAACTGGCAAAGCAGGTCCATCACGCTGGCGCCGCCGTCGACCCGCAGCTCGGCGACCGGGAGACCGGCGGCCGCGCTCATGGCGTCGACGACGTCGAGCGTCTGCCACGCCATCGACTCCACGACGGCGCGGGCCAGGTGGGCGCGCCCGCTGCCGCGGGTGAGACCAAAGATCGCGCCGCGGGCGTACGGGTCCCACCACGGTGAGCCGAGGCCGGTGAACGCCGGCACCATGTACACGCCGCCGGTGTCGTCGACGCTGGCGGCGAGCGGGCCGGTCTCAGCCGCCTCGGTGATGATGCCGAGCTCGTCGCGCAGCCACTGGATGGCGGCGCCGGTGCAGAAGATCGCGCCTTCCATGGCGTAGGCGACGTCGTCGCCGATCTCCCACGCCACGCTCGTGAGCAGGCCTTCAGTTGCCGGCGGGTGCTCGGGTCCCAGGTTCATCAGGACGAACGACCCGGTGCCGTAGGTGTTCTTCGTCATCCCCGGCTCGAAGCAGGCCTGGCCGAACAGCGCCGCCTGCTGGTCGCCGGCGATACCGCTCACCGGCACCGCCAGCCCGGCCGCCCGGTCGGGCGCCGTGGTGCCGAAGCGGCCGCTGGTCGGTCGGACCTCGGGCAGGCACGACGGCGGGACGCCGAACATCGTCGCCAGCTCGTCGGACCAGGCGCGGGTGTCGATGTCGTAGAGCATCGTGCGCGACGCGTTCGACGGCTCGGTCGCGTGCACGCCGCCGTCGGGACCGCCGGTGAGGTTCCACAGCAACCAGGCGTCGACGGTGCCGAACGCCATCGCCGGGTCTGCCGCCACCCCGCCCTCGGTGAGCAGCCATTCGAGCTTGGTCGCCGAGAAGTAGGGGTCGAGCACGAGCCCGGTGGTGTCGCGCACCATCGGCTCGTAGCCCTCGGCCCGCAACGCGTCGCAGCGCGCCGCAGTGCGCCGGTCCTGCCACACGATCGCCCGGTGCCGCGGCTGACCGCTCGTGCGATCCCACACCACGACCGTCTCGCGCTGGTTGGTGATCCCGATGGCGGCGATCGTCTCGGTCTCACCGACGGCGGCGCGCACCTCCGCCAGCGTCGCCAGGGTGGCGTCGAGAATCTCGACCGGGTCGTGCTCGACCCAGCCGGGTCGGGGGAAGTACTGGGGGAACTCGCGGTACGCCGACGTGTGGGGCTGACCGCGCTCGTCGACGGCGAACGTGCGGACACCGGTAGTGCCGGCGTCGATCGCCAGGATCACGCTCATTTAGATCATTCGCGCATGAGGTCGCGGAGGTCGTCCTGGGCTGCGCTCGCTTCCTGGTCCCTCTGATCGCGGCGTTTGGCCCGGCGGCTCCCCGGTTTTGCCGGCTTGTCCACCTTCATCGCCTTGCGGTCCTTCCCGCTCGGCACGCCGAGGGCGTCGGCGAGCGCCCGGGCCGCACTGCGGTCGCGGGGGCGGAACTCGAGGACGAGGACGCGCTCGCCCGCCGTCTTGAGCTTCACCTGCGCCATGGGTCGGACCCGCCGCACCCGTTCGGGCGTGAACGTGGAGTAGCGCTTGGCCAGCACCAGGTTGGTCACCGCCAGGGGGCGGCGCCGGCGGGGGCGTTCCAAGAGCACCAGCCGTTGGTCGGTGAGTGCCAGGAAGTGGAGGTCGCGCGCCCGGAACAGGAGGGGCGCGCCGGCACGGTCCTCGACCGCCCACGCCGGGACAACCCGCTGGAGCTCCTCGCCCTGGCTGAGCATCGGCGTCACCAGCTGCTCGACCTGCGCCCGCGCATTCTTGTTCATATCGGCTTGCTCATATCGGCTTGTTCATATCGGCGTCTCATCCACGACCAGCGACACTACCGGCCGGCCCGCTCTGGCAGGATGACCGCGCGTGCACAACACCAGCGACGAAGGAGGCGCGCCGATGCGGGTCGGGCTACTCACCGGCGGCGGCGACTGCCCCGGGCTGAACGCCGTCATCCGCGCCGTCGTCCGCAAGGGCGACCTCGTCTACGGGCACAACCTCACCGGATTCCGCTCGGGCTGGCGGGGATTGATTGACTCAGAGACGATCGAACTGTCGGTCTCCAACACGCGCGGCCTGCTTCACCGGGGTGGCACCATCCTGGGGACGTCGCGCACGAACCCGTACAAGAGTGAGGACGGCGTCGCCAAGGTCCTCGACACCCTGCGCCGCGAGCACATCGACGCTCTCATCGCCATCGGAGGCGAAGACACGCTCGGCGTCGCCGACAAGCTCGGCGGCGACGGCGTGAACATCGTCGGCGTCCCCAAGACGATCGACAACGACCTGTCGGCGACCGACTTCACCTTCGGTTTCAACACCGCGGTGCAGGTCGCGACCGACGCCATCGACCGACTGCACAGCACCGCCGAGAGCCACGACCGCGTCATGGTGGTCGAGGTCATGGGACGCCACGCCGGCTGGATTGCCACGTACGCGGGCATGGCCGGCGGCGCCGACGTGATCCTCGTCCCCGAGGAGCCGTTCGACATCGCCGAGGTGTGCGAACGGCTCCAGCACCGCCATCAACGCGGCGCCGGGTTCTCGATCGTCGTCGTGGCCGAAGGTGCCACGCCGGCCGAGGGCACCATGGCGCTGCAATCGGGCGACGTCGACGAGTTCGGGCACGTGCGACTCGGTGGCATCGGCAACCAGCTCCAGCCCGAGATCGAGTCGCGGACCGGCTTCGAGACGCGCGTGACGATCCTCGGGCACCTGCTCCGGGGCGGTACGCCGACCGCCTACGACCGTGTCCTGGCCACCCGATTCGGCATCGACGCCATCGACGCCGTC
>Ga0299914_10002058_pt1 | contig 13674 bp, 9 predicted proteins | sample RVTome_10_FD_201361 | JGI IMG/M metagenome (GOLD analysis project Ga0299914, IMG submission 201361) | Soil microbial communities from uranium-contaminated site in the Upper Colorado River Basin, Wyoming, United States - RVT153D57 (version 2) ...
ACGCGCAAGGTCCTGGATAAAGGTGTCGACCGGTCCGGAGATGTCCGAGGGCGAGCCGTCGAGGTGACTGGGCATGCCGACGATGAGGCGTGCGGCACCCCATTCCTTTATCAGCTGCTCGATGCGGTGCCAGTCGGGCCCCGCGGCGCTATTGGCGACGACGCCCAGCGGACCGGCGGAGCCTGTGACAGTCTGGCCGACCGCGACTCCGATGCGCCGAAGTCCGAAATCGAATGCCAGGATTGTTTCGTGCGATTCGCTGTCAGGCGTGGCCGGCATTCGAGGACATGCGGCTGATGTCGACACCCAGGATGTCGGCGGCGGTGATCCAGCGCCTGGAGAAGGGCACGTCGAAGATGATCTCCGGAGTTGCCGGGACGCTGAGCCAGGCATTCGCGAGCATTTCCGCTTCGAGCTGGCCCGGCTGCCAGCCTGCATAGCCGAGCGCGACGAGCGCCTTGCGTGGGCCGTGCCCGGCGGCGATCGCTTCCAGGATGTCACGCGACAGCGTGAGCTGTATATCCGGGGAGACCGCTACCGAGCTTTCGAACTCGGCATCGGGATTGTGCAGGACGAAACCGCGCTCCTTGGCGACGGGACCGCCGTCGAGCACCGGAATGCGGGACGCGGCCGCGTCGGCTTCCGGCACGGCCAGTTGCGCCAGTAAGCCGCCGAGATTGAGGTTCATCGGTCGGTTGATGACGATGCCGAGCGCACCGTCCGCGTTGTGCTCGCAGATCAGCGTCACGGTGCTGCTGAAGTTGGGATCGGCCATTCCGGGCATGGCAATCAACAGCTGGTTGTTGAATGAGCCCATCATTTCCATGCTGCAAGTATCGACCTTGGCGAGGAGACTGACAACAGCTTTTGCACATCCTGCGCGGTGCCAGGCTTGGCTTATTTGCCATTTGGCGAGCACAGGCATCGCAGCCAGAGTTGCCATGGCCCAAATGGCAAATAAGCCAAGCCTGGCACCGTTCGCAGGCTAGTTGACGTTCGCTGCCGCGGGCATGCCGGCGCCGCTGAACTGCCATTTGTAGGCGAACCGCAGCTGATCGTAGTCCACCCGGATAGCCTCCGGGAAGGGGTCGAAAGGTGATGCGCGCCGCAGGATGTTGAGAGCCGCCTGGTCCAGCACTTGCGACCCTGATGAGCGCCGCACGACCACCTCGTCCAGGTGCCCGGAGGCGTTGATCGTCACCTCGAGAGTGGGGCTGCCCGTCAGTTCGCGCAGCACCGACTGTTCGGGGAAATAACGAATGCCGGTCGTCTCGATTTTGCGTTTCCACTTGTCGAGGTATCCCGCGATCACCGACTCCCGCGTATCGACGCTGGTGACCAGCTCGCGAGGCTTGTCGTCGTGTACCAGCAAATGCATCTCATCTTCCTGCGGCAGCGGCAGCGTCGTCTCCGCGCCTGCCTCGAGAGCGAGTGCGGTGGCTTCGTGCGGCATGGGATCCACGCGCGGCCGGTCGGCAACCCGGGTGTCGGCGTTGCTCAGGCTCGTCACCACCTGGTCGGCCGTGACGTCGTGCATCTGTGCAGGGTCCAGGCTGGTTCCTTCGGCCTCGCCGGCGTTGTCGATCGGAACGTTGCTTTCCGCGAGGGCGCCCGGCCGCACCTGCAGCAGCGTGTTGCCGCCGCCTTCCTGGCTCGCCTGCGCGAGGTAATCGGCATCGTCTGGCGGCTCAACCGAACGTTCCGGATCAGCGACGATCGTGACTTCGAGCGAAATCGCATCGGCAAAGTTGTCGCCGATCATTGCGTTGAAGGTGATGCCGATGATCAGGATGCCGTGCACGAGGGCCGCGAGAAACAACATCGGCGGCAACCGATCCGGCTTCTTCTGCTCGCGCGCTCCGGCATAGACCAGCGGACCGAGGTCTTCCGCCTCGTCAATCTCCGCGAACGGATCCGCTGTCGCTGGTGTCTCGGCCATCGTACTGTCTGGCGCAGGCCCCTGGTTCCGGCATTGTGGCACAGGAATGTGCGTGCCAAGACCCGAATTTTACCCCGTTCGGCGACGCCCGAATGAGACGCAGGTCCACCTCACGAGATCGCCGCACGACCTGTCCGGATGGTTCGATCCCTAACGGTTACGGAGCCTGGACTCGATGGCATCGAACAGCGTGCCCGCAATATTGAGACCAAACTGCCGGTCCAGTTCGCGAATCCCCGTAGGACTGGTGACGTTGATTTCGGTGAGGTAGTCGCCGATGACGTCGATGCCCGCGAACACGACGCCATGCTCCCTAAGCACCGGACCGACCCGCGAGCAAATGAAACGGTCACGCTCCGTGAGTTCGCGCCCTTCGCCCACTGCGCCCATCACGAGGTTGCCCCGGTTGTCCCCTTTGGACGGAATGCGGGCGAGGGCATACGGTACGGGCTCCCCGTCGACCAGCAGGATGCGTTTGTCGCCGGCGGTTATCTCGGGGATGTAGACCTGCGCCATGGCGAAGCGGTGGCCGTTGCCGGTCAGTGTTTCAAAAATGACGTTCGCGTTGTTGTCGCCTTCGATGACGACGAAGATCGAGCGTCCGCCCATGCCGTCCAGGGGCTTGACCACGATGCGGTGGTGTTCCGCCAGGAACGCCTTCATGTCGGCGATCGAGCGGGTGAGCAGCGTAAGTGGCGCGCAGTCGGCGAACCAGGCGGTGTAGGCCTTCTCGTTCATGTCCCGCAGGCTCTGCGGCCTGTTGATCACCAGCGTTCCATCCAGCTCGGCCCGCTCCAGGATGTAGCTGGAGTAGATGTACTCCATGTCGAAAGGCGGGTCCTTGCGCATGAGGATGACGTCGAGGCTGGCAAGGGGAGCGTCGTGCGATTCGCCGAACTCGAACCATTGCGTCGGGTCGTCCCTGACCGTGACGGTCCTGGAGCGCCCGAAGGCGACGCCGCCAATCAGCCTGAGGTCGCGCTGCTGCAGGTAGTGAATCGTGGCGCCGCGCCTTGAGGCCTCGAGCATCATGGCGAGCGTACTGTCTTTTTTCGGCGTGATCGTCTCGATCGGGTCCATGACGACCCCGAGATGCATGGTGGATTGCGGCATCCTGGTTCTCTTTGGTCCTTTTTCCGAAGACACTGGGGCGACCAACTATACAGTGACCTGCCCCGATGCAAACACTCTCGCCCGCGTAACGGGACTCCGAGCTGCGACCGCCCTTTTGTGCATTCACGGTCTTTTTCGCGAATTTGCGGCAAGCACCGCGCGCACGGTTACTAACCGTTCGAAAAGCGAATAAAATCAGCAAACTTGCGGCATGTGGCAGCCATCATGGCGACTGCGTAATCATTGTGGTACAAGGCGCTTTAGCGGACACGTCCTCAAATCTTTGCGGACGTACTGGGGCGAGGAAATCCGGTGTCAAAAAACGCATCTCGAAGTCTGAACGGACTCAAGATCCTGGTCGTGGACGACAGCAAGACCATACGGCGCACGGCGGAAACACTGCTTTCCAAGGAGGGCTGCCAGGTATTCACGGCGATCGACGGATTCGACGCGCTTTCGAAAATCGCGGACCACCAGCCGGATCTCATTTTCGTCGACATCATGATGCCGCGACTGGACGGCTACCAGACCTGTTCCCTCATCAAGCACAACAAGGTCTTCAGGGACACGCCGGTGATCATGTTGTCGAGCAAGGATGGTCTCTTCGACCGCGCGAGGGGCCGCATAGTGGGTTCGGAACAGTACCTGACGAAGCCGTTCACCAAGGACGAGTTGTTGGGCGCTATCTCGAACCAAATCAATTAAGGAAACCTGTATGGCCGTGATTCTCATCATTGACGATTCGCCGACCGAGCTGCACCTGTTTCAGAACATGCTGGAAAAGAACGGCTTCAGGACCCTCGTCGCCGACAGCGGCGAAGAAGGCATCAGGCAGGCCCAGGCGCAAAAGCCCGACTGCATCCTCATGGACGTGGTGATGCCCGGTATGAACGGGTTCCAGGCCACGCGTAAACTGACGAAGGACCCCGGTACGTCGAATATCCCGGTGATCATGATTACCACCAAGGATCAGGAAACCGACAAGATCTGGGGCATGCGCCAGGGCGCCGTCGAATACCTGGTCAAGCCGGTCGCGGAACGTGAACTCGTCGAGAAAATCCACGCGGTCGTGGCCAGCTGAATGAACCAGGCCGTCGATCTCGCCTCACTGGTCGAACAGCCGTTCGACCTCCTGCAGGAACTCGAACGCCGCAGCCGCACGGCGCTGGCCGGAAAGGGGGGCAGCGGCGGCCTGGCGCCCGAGTGGGTCGGTATCGGCTTTCGCATCGGGGACGAGCAATTCGTGGCAAGCCGCAAGGAGGTTCGCGAAGTCTTGATGCTGCCGGACTCCATGACGCGGGTACCGGGCGCGAAGCGCTGGGTACTGGGTATCGCCAATCTGCGCGGCCATCTCCTTCCGCTCATCGACCTCAAGATGATGCTCGGGAGCGGCCGGACTTCGCTTCGCCGGTCGACACGGGTCGTTTCGGTCAATCATCGCGAGATCCCGGCGGGGCTGGTAGTGGACGAAGTGCTGGGCTTTCGTCGCTTCGTCGAGACCGAATTCACGACCAAATGGCCGCCCACGGTGGTGCGATGCGATCGCTACCTGGCGGGGGGATACCAGCGCGGCCATGACAGCTGGCCGATTTTCAAGCTTTATGATCTCGTAGAAAGCAATTCGTTTCTTCAGGCCGCGGCAGACTGATGCAGCGGACGTACTCATCACCAAGTAGTTCACAGCCATGGCTAAGAAATTAGAGCATACATCCGCCTTTACCTTGCTTGCGCTGACGGCGGCGATCGTCCTGCTGGCCGCGGCGGTCGTTCTGTATCTTCAATCGGGGTTGGGCTCTGACGGAGAATCACCGACGCATGAACTTGCGGCGCTGTCGCAGGCCGTGCCCTTGCACGCGGCAAATGCGGTCGCCGGCGATGAGCGTGCGTTCGGCCGGCTCGAATCGGCTCTAACCCGCCTCGCTGCGTTGAAAGAAGGCATATCGGAGCTTCCGGGTGGACCGGACCAGTGGGTAAACCTGGAGCAACACGCGCGCGCTATCGTCGCGAATCGCAACGACATCGAGGAGATCATCGAGGCCGCGAACTATGTAGACGAACACATGCCGCAGATGCTCGAGGCGTCGAACGCGCTGCTCGGCGTCTCCGGCGCGACCGCGATCATCCAGGAATTCCAGGCGCGCGCCGCGAACATGCACCAGTCGCTCGGACAGCTGCTGCTCGTCAGCGATTCCAGGACGCTCGCCGCCGGGATGGGCGAGGATATGTATTTTCTGAAGCAGGTGACCGACGCACTTGCCGGAGCCGAAACGGAACTGGATGTCACGGCACTCGATACCGAAATGCGCGATTCGGTGCTGGTTCCGGTCGTAAGCCAGCTGATCGAAATCGAAACGCGCGTCGAGCAGGCCCGGTCAGCCGCCGGCACGCTGGGCAACCCCGTGGCGAACGTCGCCGCGCTGTCGGCCGTCGCCGGCTCGCTGTTCGACGCGGTGCGGGCCCCGGGCGATGCGCGCGGCGGCAGTTTGCTGATGCATCCATGGCTGCCCTTCGCGCTCGTGGTGCTGGCCTTGCTGCTGCTGGGCCTGCTGGCGCTGATGCATTCCAGGACGGCCGTCTTCGAGCGGGCCTCGAAGGAACAGACGGAACAGAACGAGCGCAACCAGCAGGCGATCCTGAGGCTGCTCGATGAACTCGGCAGCCTCGCCGACGGCGACCTGACCGTGGAGGCGACGGTAACCGAGGACATAACTGGCGCCATTGCCGATTCGATCAACTATGCGATCGAAAAACTTCGGGAACTGGTCGCAACCATCAACGAAACCGCGATCATGGTGGACTCTGCCGCGAAGCAGACGGAAAGCACCGCCGTTCACATGGCCCGGGCTGCAAAGAACCAGAATGCGGAGATCCGCGCGGCGACCGAGTCGATCGAATCGATGGCAGGCTCCATCGAAGAGGTATCGGGCAATGCCGAGCGCTCGTCCGACGTCGCACGACATTCTGTGGACGTCGCCCACAAGGGCGGCGAAGCGGTGCGACGCACGATCGACGGTATGAATGCCATTCGCGAAACCATCCAGGATACGTCGAAGCGCATCAAGCGCCTGGGCGAAAGCTCGCAGGAGATCGGCAACATCATCGAACTGATCAACGACATTGCGGAACAGACCAACATCCTCGCATTGAACGCATCGATCCAGGCATCCATGGCCGGCGAAGCGGGTCGTGGTTTCGCCGTGGTTGCCGATGAGGTCCAGCGCCTGGCGGAACGTTCCACGAACGCGACCAAACAGATCGAGGTACTGGTCCGCACCATCCAGGCCGATACCAACGAGGCGGTCATTTCCATGGAACGCAGCACGACTGACGTAGTGGGCGGCGCGCTGCTTGCCGAGAACGCCGGCGCGGCGCTCGACGAGATCGAGCAGGTCTCGAACCAGATCGCGAGCCTGGTGCAGAACATCTCGGGCTCCGCGCGCGAGCAGGCGAGCTCGGCGGCTGACGTGACACGTCGCACGGCGCGGCTTAAAGAGATCAGCGACCAGACAGGCAAGGCGACGACAGCGACTGCTGCGGCAATCTCCAAGCTCTCGATCCTCGCATCGCAGCTCAGGCAGACGGTGGCGGGCTTTACCCTGCCGAACTCCGCGTTTGAATCCAGTGCATTCGCTGCCAAAAAACCGGTGCCGGTGCCCCAGAGCCTGCCCAAGGACAAAGTGGCGGGTTGACGTTCGTGCCGAGGGACGAACCGAGCAACGAGCCGAGAAAAATGACCAGCCAGTCGGGTATACAACCGCAACTTGCCGAGGAAGGTACCCTCGAAGCCGCCGCAAGCGCGTTGGCAATCGTCAGCCAGGAGTTGATGGAGACGATTCGCAGCGCGCACCTGGCGCTCGAAGACTGCATCGATGGGCGCGGCGGCACCGAGGCGCTGGTCCGTTCCGGGCAACATCTGCATCACGTTCGCGGCGCGCTGCGCATGACGGAGACGTACGGTGCCGCGCTGCTGGCCGAGGAAATGGAACTGGTCTGCGCCTACCTGGCGGGCCTGCGTCCGGGCAAGGGGCGCGAAGACGGGCTTGATGCGCTGACCCGCGCGATGGTGCAGTTGCCGATTTATATCGAACGGCTGCTGGGCGGCGGCCGCGACATCGCACTGGTCCTGCTGCCGATGCTGAACGACCTGCGCGCCGCGCGCGGCCAGCCGTTGCTGTCGGAGAGCACCTTACTCCTTTTAAACCTGTCCCCCTCACGCAAGGCCGACGGTAAGTCGCCGCGCAAAGCGGACGGAGAGAATCCCGTCGCCATCGCGGTTCGCCTGCGGCCGAAATTCCAGCTTGCATTGCTCGGCTGGATACAGGGCGGCGATGCAAAGCGGCATCTCGAAACGCTTTCCGCGGTTGCGGGCGCGCTCGAGCGCGCATCCACGCGGGACGACATGCACCAGCTCTGGTGGGTTGTCGGCGCCGTGCTCGAGTCGCTGCAGAACGGTGGGCTCGAAACGTCGGTTGCGTTGAAACGGCTTCTCGGCCAGTGCGACCGGCGCATGAAGTTGTTGATCGACAAGGGTCCAGAATCGTTCGATACCAATCCTCCTACCGATCTGCTGAACAACCTCCTTTATTACGTCGCACGCTCGAGCACCGCCGGCGAGCGGATCAGCGAGATTCGCGCGGCGTTCAACCTGTCGGAACTCCTGCCTGGAGACGAGCAGGTAGAGCACGCAAGGGAAAGCCTGGCCGCGCCAAGCGTGAAGCTGATGAAGACGGTCGCGGGGGCCATCAAGGAGGACCTCGGGCGAGTCAAAGACGTGCTCGACATTTACGTGCGCACGGGGATGACCAAGGCCTCCGAACTCGTGCCGCAGCTCGATCTCCTGAAGAAGATCAGCGATACGCTGGGAGTACTCGGGCTCGGTGAACTCCGCGGCGAAATCGAAGGCGAGATCGAGCGCCTGAAAGCGGTCGTCACGAAGGGCGGCGGCGCCAGCGAGCAGACGATCGTAGAGATTGCCTCGACGTTGCTGAAAGTCGAGGACCGGCTGGACCAGCAGCTCGTCCGCCTGATCGTGCCGGCCGAGCCCCTGGAGCCAGGCGAGCAGGAGGAGCCGGGGCGCGACGACGCAGAATACAAGCAGGTTGCCGAGGCCGTGATGCGCGAAAGCATCATCAATCTCGCACGTATCAAGGAAACTTTCAGCCAGAGTCTCGCGAACGGCGGGCATTCACAGGGCGTCGACAGCGTGCCGTCGTTGTTTCGCGGTATCAAGGCCGGCCTGCTGATGCTGAACAAGGCGCGGGCAATGGAGGTCGTGGACCGTATCGGCAAGCTGATGCTGCTGGCATTGCAGGGCGGTGGGCCGGGTCGGCTGACACAGAAGGAAACCGATCGGCTCGCGGACGCGATCGTGAGCATCGAATACTACATGGAAACGGTGAAAGCCGGGCGTCGCGAGCCCGGCTACATGCTGGACAATGCCGAGACCTGCCTCACCGTGCTGCGCGATCTCGAAACCCGTCTGATGCGCGAGAAGTCGCTCGACCTGCCTACCGCAGCGAGCACCGGGAGGGCTCCGGAGAGACGTGAAGCGGCAGCGGAAGCGGACGCTGCGCTGCAGTCGACCGAAATCATTCCGATGCCTGTCGTCGCCCCGGATGCAGAGCATCTCGATCCTGAATTGCTTGAGCTTTTCATCGAGGAGGCGAAGGAAGAGATCACCTCGATCAAGCGCAATTTGCCGCAATGGGCCGATGCTCCGGACGACATGGAAACGCTCATCACGGTACGCCGCTCGTTCCACACTCTCAAGGGCAGCGGCCGCATGGTTGGTGCGGAACGCATCGGCGAGTATTGCTGGAGCATCGAGAATCTTCTGAACCGGCTGATCAATCGCACGCTGACGCGAACCCCGCCAATGGTCCGGTTCATCCTGGAAGCGGCAGCGGTCGTCCCGGAACTCGTGGAACAGCTGGAGTCCGGGACGGAACCGGAGTCCAACGTCAATCTCCTGATCGCGAAAGCGAACGCGTTTGCCGAAGGAGATCCGAACGCCGGTGCCTTAAGCCTTGCGAAGCCTGCGGGAGCCGCCAGGGCGGATGTTGCCCCGGCGCTCGAGATGGACCCGGTCCTCCTGGATATCTTCGCCAAGGAGACCGAGGGCCACTTGCGGGTCATTACGGAGTTCATCGCCGGATGCGAGGGCCACCGCCCGCCATTTCACGTGACGGACCGTTTGCATCGTGCCTGCCATACGCTCCATGGCAGCGCCAATATGGCGAACGTCGAGCGTGGAATCGCGGTTGCCGGCGCGCTGAACCGGTACGTAAGGCGCGCCTACGACTACAACATCGGTTTCGAGCATAACGGTATCGAAGCTCTGGGGGCTTCGGCGGAAGCAATACGCACCATCGTCGCAGACATTAACCAGCCGGATCGCCATCGCGCTGACTTTGCAGGCCTGATCCGCCACCTTGCAGCGCTTACCGATGCGATCGAGGCGCCGGCGGCCGAGGACAAGGCGGCAGAACCCGACGTCGCCTCGATGGAAGACGCGCCTGCGCAAGCGCCGGCCGAGCAGGAAGAGGAAGGCGAGTACGACGCCGAAATAGCGGCTATTTTTTCGGAAGAAGCGGCCGAGCTCCTCGAAGAGGCGGATCGTGTTCTCGCCGCCTGGAGCAACGACAGGTCTTCGCGCGAACACACGGAAGAACTCAAACGCCATCTGCACACTCTCAAGGGCGGCGCCAGGATGGCCGGCATCACGCCGATGGGTAACCTCAGTCACGAACTCGAAACGTTGCTTATCGGTATCGACGAAGGACGAATTCCGGCGTCACCCGACCTGGATGCGTTGTTGCAGCAAAGCGTCGATGAGCTGCATCGCATGCGCGACACCGTGACTTCCGGCAAGAGGGTGATGCCCGCCGCCGACCTCGAGCAGGTCATTCACAGGATCAACGCCGGCGATATTTCAGCGGCTGCCGAACTGAGGTCGCAACCTGGCGAGACGTCGGTAGAGGAAGCTCTCACGGAGGATTCGGTCTCCGTCGAGTTCACGGCCGAGCCGGAAGAAGTCGTCAGCATGGTCATCGTCGACGTCGCCGAAGTCGCGCAGTTCGAAGCGCCACAGGCAGCCGGCGAGGAAGCCGCGGAGCCGCGCCCGGAGGACACGATCATTCAGGAGGTCGCGTCAACAGCCGGCACGAAAGTGGAAAAGGTCGAAATCGCGGAATTGCCGGAAGAGCCGGTTGCGGAGGATCGCGAAGCGGAAGCGCCGGGGCCGGTTGCCGAAGTAGTCGAGCCGGCCGGGATGCCGGAGCCGGATGCGGAAGCGCCGGAGCACGTTGTCGAAACCCGAGCCGCCCCGGAACCCGTTCCCGAGCCGGCGGAGGAAGCGACGGAAGAAGCGGTCGACATGCGGCCGGAAATCACGCCGGAAATGCTCATAGAACCGGACGATCGGCGCAGGGGTGCGCAGGCGGGCGCTTCCGAATCGAGGCAGGAATTCGCGCGCATCGATGCCGAACTGCTCGAAGACCTGTTGAACGCCGCCGGCGAGATCAGCATTTACCATTCGCGCCTTAGCCAGCAGGTGAGTTCGATCGAGTTCCACATCGAGGAACTCGAACAAACCGTCAGCCGTCTTCGTCAGCAGCTGCGCAAACTGGAGATCGAGACGGAAGCGCAGATCATGCACGGTCACCAGGACACGTTCGTCTCCCGGGATTTCGATCCGCTCGAGATGGATCGATATTCGAACATCCAGCAGTTGTCGCGTGCGCTCGCCGAGTCCGCGAATGACCTCGGAAGTCTCAAGGACCTGTTGCGATCACTGACCTCCGAAGCGGAAACGTTGCTGGTGCAGCAATCGAGGGTCACCGCGGAACTGCAGGACGGGTTGATGCGCACGCGCATGGTCCCGTTCCAGCGGCACGTGCCGCGGCTGACCCGCCTGGTACGCCAGACTGCTGCGGAAGTCGGCAAGCGGGCGGAACTGGCGGTCGAGGGTGCTTCGGGCGAACTGGACCGGCAGGTACTCGACAAGATGTTGCCGCCGTTCGAACACATGATGCGCAACGCCGTCATTCACGGCATCGAAAAGTCCAACGCCCGACAGAAAAAAGGCAAGCCGGCGACGGGCCGGATCACCATTCGACTGCACCGCGAAGGCGCGGAAATGGTCATCGACGTGTCCGACGACGGAGCGGGCCTCGACGTCAAGGCCATTCGACGCAAGGCGTACGAACGCGGGCTGCTGAAAGCCGAGAGCAAAGCGACCGACGAGGAGATTATGCAGCTGATCCTGACGCCCGGGTTCAGCACCGCGAAAAAGGTCACGCAGGCAGCCGGCCGCGGAGTCGGGATGGACGTAGTGGCAAACGAGGTCAAGAAGCTTGGCGGATCGCTGCAGATCTCCTCGGTCATCGGGCAGGGCACCAACTTCACAGTCAGGCTGCCGTTTACCCTGGCGATTACGCAGGCGCTTATCGTACGCACCGGGGAAGAGGTTTATGCGTTGCCGCTGCCCACCGTCGAGGGCGTGGCGCGCGTAGCCAGGACGGAACTCGAAAGCCTCCTGAGCCAGAGCGAACCGACCTACGAATACGGCGAGCAGACCTATCGCTTCCGCCACCTCGGGCTTTATCTCGGCGGGCAGCCGGCGAAACTGTCCGAAGACGATGCGTATGTGCCGATCATCCTGGTGCGCGCGGGCGATTACTCGGCAGCGCTGCTTGTGGACCAGATGCTGACGAGCCGCGAGATTGTCGTGAAATCGGTCGGCCCCCAGCTTGCTGCCGTACGGGGAATATCCGGCGCTACCATTCTCGGTGACGGCAGCATCGTTCTGATCCTCGACATCAATGCACTCGTGCGGACCGGTGCGCCTATCGTGGAACTGAAGAGCCCCAGTCCCGCAGCAGATGTGCGCCCGCTGGCGATGGTCGTGGACGATTCGATCACGGTGCGTCGGGTCATGGAGCGCTTCCTGCAACGCAGTGGTATGCGCGTCGTCACCGCGAAAGACGGTCTCGACGCAATCAGCGCCTTGTCCGAGAACAAACCTGACATCATCCTGCTGGACATCGAGATGCCGCGCATGGACGGCTACGAATTCGCGACTCATGTCAGAAACGATGAACGCGTATCCGATGTCCCGATCATCATGATCACGTCCCGCGTTGGAGACAAACACCGCGCTCGAGCGATCGAGATTGGCGTAAACGATTATCTCGGCAAACCCTACCAGGACTCGCAGTTGTTGGACGCAATCCGGCGGCTGCTGGAAGAGCGCGGGATCGCCCTGTCATGAGCGCCAACCCGGAAACCGAAGAACTTTACAGTCTCCTCGTGCCGTTGAGCGAGGATCGCCTGATCGTGCCGCGTGCCTGTGTGGCCGAGGTCGTACGGTTTACGAAGCCGGAGCAATCTCCCGGGAGCGACCCGTGGATGCTCGGCACAGTGAACTGGAGTGGACGCGCCTTGCCGGTCGTCTCCTTCGAAGGTGCTATCGGCAAGGACGTGCCGGCGAGTACCGGCCGAACCCGCATCGTGGTGTTCTATTCCAGCACGGGGCGGATCAAGTCGGGCTATTACGGCATCCTGACGCAGGGCTTCCCGCAGCTCGTCCGGGTCAACCGCGCGGTGCTCAAACTCCATTCGACCGACGGCTGGCCCAAGGAAGCGCCCGTCCTGTGCCGCGTCAAAATGATCAACGAGTACCCGCTGGTCCCGCATCTCGAAGCACTCGAGCAGTTGATCGCGAAGGATGCGGAACGCGCCTGACGAATACAGGACTCTAGTGTCCTGAGTCCGTAATTCGTCACATAATTCGCTGGCGAGGCATCCCATCCGGCGGCGTTGCTCGTCGCTTGCATATCCGGATATGCGCGCTCCTCGCGCCTTGCCGGCCGGGCGCCGCGCTGCCCGACTTATGCGACGAATTACGGACTCAGGACACTAGCGAAGGTCGCCGTGGACGGTCTGCAATATCGCAAGCGCGGCAATAGCGGCCGTCTCCGTCCGTAGCACCCGCGAACCGAGTGAGCAGGCAACGAAACCGGCGGCCGCCGCCTGCTCCAGCTCCACGTCGCTGAGTCCGCCTTCCGGGCCTACCAGCAAGGCATAGCCAGGCCCGGCCGGGCCAACGCTCGCCAGCGGTTTGGAGGCTCCCGGCTGCAGCACCACGCGCTGAGCGTCGCCCGGCGCGCCGTTGTTCAGCCACTGGTCGAATGACTGCGGCGAATCGACGATCGGAAGGATATTGCGCCCGCACTGTTCGCACGCGCTTTGCGCAACCTTGGTCCAGTGCACGGCACGTCTCTCGCGCTTGTCGTTTGCGAGACGAACTCCCGTGCGCCCGGTCATCACCGGCGTGATACGATGCGCTCCCAGTTCTGTCGCTTTCTGCACCACGAAGTCCATCCTCTCGCCGCGCGAAATTCCCTGTACCAGGTTTATCCTGAGCGGCGATTCGACGTCGCGATCGCAATGGCTGCCGATGCGCAGGACGATTCGATGCTTCGACACTTCGTCGATCGTCGCTGAAAACTCGCCGCCGCGGCCGTTGAACAAGGTCACTTCGTCGCCGACTCGGAGGCGCAGCACTCGTCCGACATAGTGGCTCCGTTCCTCGTCGAGACGGAGTTCCGCGCCGGAAGTGA
>Ga0299914_10002059_pt1 | contig 13670 bp, 12 predicted proteins | sample RVTome_10_FD_201361 | JGI IMG/M metagenome (GOLD analysis project Ga0299914, IMG submission 201361) | Soil microbial communities from uranium-contaminated site in the Upper Colorado River Basin, Wyoming, United States - RVT153D57 (version 2) ...
TTCCCCGACCGCGAGCGGTTCAGGCACATGAAGCAGGAGGGACACCTGCGCACCCCGCGCGACGCGGGGCAAGAGATGGTCGAGTATCTGCTGGGCGACGCCTTCGGCCGCGACGCCGTCCGCGACCTGCGGGAGCGCTAGCCCAGCGCAGGAGTCTCCCTGACGTCCGTTACGGAAGGTCCCCGACCCAAACGCGCGCGCGCATCGCGTAACATCGAGTCGGAGCCGAGGCATCTACCGAACGGAGGATACGATGGCTGGATCCAGGCGGAATCCGATGGTGGTAACGCATGAGGGTGGACTCAAGTTTGCCGCCCAGATCGGGCGGCATCGTCTGATCGTCGATCAACCCGAATACACCGGCGGCGAAGACGCGGGCCCGGCGCCGATTCAGCTGCTCGGCGCATCGCTCGGCACCTGCGTGGCGCTGTACGTCCAGCAGTTCTGCCAGGCCCGCAACCTTCCCTGTGAGGGAATGCGCGTGGAGCTGCTCCAGCACGGCGCCCAGCATCCGAACCGGATCGGCCAGTTCTCGGTGCGTGTCGTTCTGCCCGAAGCATTGCCACCGCAGTACGCCGAGATGCTGGAGCGGGTCGCGCGCAGCTGTCCGGCGCACAACACGCTGGCACATGGTGCCGGAATCGAGCTGGAAATCGCCGTGGAGGCGGAAGCGTCCGTCTAGGGATTCGGCGGCCAGACGCCGAGCAGGCGCCGCACGGCGATGATCTGCCCCACATGGTGTGAGGTGTGATCCACCGCGACGAGCACCGTGCGCAAATAGGTCTGCCCCGTGCCGTGGGGAATGCGCTCGGCGAGACTCGCCGCGTTGTTCTTCGTGAACTCCCCGAGCGCGTGGGCGTCGGCGCGGATGGCGGAGAGCGAGGCGTACCATGCCGCGTCGTCCGCCGGTTCCGGGGAGGACGGCCAGTAGTCGTCCGGCCACTTCATTTTTTCCTCGTACCTGGGATTGGCGCAGAAGTCGAGCAGGTCGTGCTGCGTGATCCGGATGTGCTCGACCAGCGCCCAGACCGAGTGTGGGAAGTTGTCGGGCCTGCGGCCGCGAAGCTCGGGCGGGAGCGCCTTGACCACGTTGTCGAGCGAGGAGTGCGCCTGCTCCCAGTTGAGGGACGACGCGACGATGGCTGCCCACTGGTCGATCATGGCGTGTCGGACGGAGATGTCGTCCGGTGAGGGGAGTTAGCAGGTCGCTGAAATACTACCTGAGGAAAATGGCTGAACCGCAGAGGACGCAGAGAAAAGAGAAAGACGCATGGTTAACTCTTTGCTTGGGCCATTTTAAGACATTTGATCGTTGTTTTGTTGCCCTCTCTGCGGCCATCGGCTGCCTCCGCGACTCTGCGATTGAGCGTTTTTCATCACCCTTTTAGACTGCCGGCACCAGCACGGCGACCCAGAACCGCTCGCCGCGATCGGTGAATAGCTGCGCGACCTCGAAGCCGGCACCGGCAGCGAGCGCCTCCAGGCCATCGAGGTCGTACTTGTAGGATGACTCGGTCCAGATGCGCTCGCGATACGCAAGGCGTATGGATTCCCCGGCCACCTGCACGGTCTGGCGCGCCAGCGACTCCAGGTGCATCTCCACGCGGCTCGCCTGCTCGTTGAAGAAAGCGACGTGTCGGAAGCACCCGGGATCGAAGTCGGCATCCAGCACATGATTCAGGTGCTCGAGCACGTTGAGATTGAACTCGGCCGTGACGCCGACGGCGTCGTTGTAGGCCGCATCCAGGATACCGGTGTCCTTGCGCCGGTCCACACCGAGTACCAGCGCCCCGCGCCGGCCAACCGCGTGCCGAACGTGCTGGAGAAACGACACCGCGTGCACCGGATGGAAGTTGCCGATCGTCGAGCCGGGGAAGAACGCGATCTTCCTATCATGCGCCGGCAGCCGAGGCAGATCGAACCGGCGCGTGTAATCGGCGCACACGGGATGCGTGGCGATGCCGGGGTACTCGCGCCCCAGGGCCGCCGCGACCTCGCCGAGCTGCCGCCGAGAGATATCGACCGGCGTGTACGACACGGGCCGGTCGAGGGCATCGAGCAGCAGACGGATCTTCACCCCCGCTCCGCTGCCGTATTCCACCACGGCGCAGCGCGGACCGGCGAGCGCCGCGATGTCGCCGGCGTGGCGCTCGAGGATCTCGAGCTCGGCGCGCGTGAGATAGTACTCCGGCTGCTCGCAGATCTGCTCGAACAGCCAGGCGCCCCGGTCGTCATAGAAGAATTTCGGCGCGATCGTCTTCGGATCGGCGCTCAACCCCGCTAGCACCTCGCGGCTGAGCCCTTCGTCGCCGTATGGGTGGTATCGCGCCGCGGGACGCGTATCCCTCATGCCGAGGCCAGCCGGATGCCCGTGAACTGCCAGCGAGTGTCTGACGGGAAGAAGTTTCGATACGTGACGCGCGCGTGTCCCGGTGGAGTCGCCGCCGAGGATCCGCGCAGAACCCACTGATCGCTCATCCACTTTCCGTTGTACTCGCCCACGGCGCCCGGCGCGGGCGCATAGCCGGGATACGCGACGTACGCGCTCTGCGTCCACTGCCACCGGGAGTCGAACAGGTCCGGAAGCCCGGGATGCAGCATGGCCGCGACCTCCCACTCCGCTTCCGTGGGAAGGCGGTGCCCCGCCCACCGCGCAAACGCATCCGCCTCGTAGTACGAGACGTGGTTCACGGGGTCGTCGAGGACGAGCGAATTGACGCCCGCGAGAGTGAACTCGGTCCAGCCGTCCGCTGTATGCTCCCAGTAGATCGGCGCCTCGCGCTTCTGCTCGCGCACCACGGCCCAACCGGCGGCCAGCCAGAGCTCGGGGCGGCGATACCCGCCGTCCTCGATGAACGCGAGGTAGTCGCGATTGGTGACCAGGCGCTTCGCCAGGCGGAACTCGTTCGCAAAGACGCGATGCGACGGCGATTCGTTGTCGAACGCGAACCCCCCCCCTCCCGCCGGGCCCCCGTGGCCAATGTGGTAGATGCCCTCCGGCAGCGTGATCCACTCCGGCGCCTCTACCCTCCCGGCGACATCGGCGCGCTCGCGCTCGCCCGGCTCGGCGCGGTACGCGGGCCTGATCGGGTTCATCCAGAAGACGTGCTTGATGTCCGTGAGAAGGAGTTCCTGGTGCTGCTGCTCGTGATGCAGGCCGAGTGTGACGAGCGCGTCGTCGTCCATCCCATCGAGCAGCGCCAGCATGTGGTCGTCCACGTGGCGCCTATACGCGAATATTTCCTCAACCGTGGGCCTGGTGACCAGTCCGCGCTGCGCCCGGCAGTGGCGCTCGCCCGCCTGGACGTAGTACGAATTGAAGAGAAATGCGTAGCGCGGGTTGGGCGTGACGTACGCCGGGTTCCGCGGCGCCAGGACGAACGTTTCGAAGAACCAGCTCGTATGCGCCAGGTGCCACTTGGTGGGGCTCACATCCGCCATCGAGCTGACGACCATGTCCTCGGTCTCCAGCGGGTCGCAGAGCCGTTCCGTGTAGGAGCGCACGGCGTGGTACTGCGTGGCGAGGGCGGGACCTGCGGATGCCGTGGCCATGCAGAAGTTTAGCGAATTATTTGGGACGCGGCCAATCCAGTTCGCGGTCCGGGCGCTCGCGGCGCCCATCACTCATCAGGGTCACAGTGGCGACGAGCGACCGAGTCACGTTGCGCACCTCCTGCTGCACGGCGTGGTCGCGATCGAGCGCCGCGTGGCTGGTGGCGTACGGCTCGTAGTAGCCTACGTACCGGTCGAGCGTCGCGGCGTTGCCCGCCTGCACCAGCTCCATGTCCAGCAGCCAGTCGGTGAGCGACCGCCGCAGCACGTCTGCGCCGGCGGCGTCGCCGTGCACGAAGACCGCGAACGCGCGACCGGCCAGGTGCCGTGGAAAGGGCCAGCCGTCCAGCTCCAGCTGCTTCGCGAGCGCGGGCGTCTTCCCCCTGGTGCTGGTGGGGTCGGGATTGCCGCCGTCGGCGCACACCAGCCGGTCGATCATGAGCTTCAGCACGCTGGGCGCCTGGTACCAGTAAACCGGTGTCACGAGCATGACGCCATGCGCCGCGACCCAGCGCGGATACAGCTCGTTCATCCAGTCATTGACCTGTCCCATGGCGTGGTTCGGGTAGCAGGAGCACGGCCAGTGGCAGAGCGGCATCGCGGTGGAGACGCACGCCTTGCACGGCAGGATCTGCCGGCCGTATTCCGCGGTGAGCGCGGCCAGGTCGAGCACATCGCACTCGAAGCCGTCCGCGCGCTCGATTTCCTCGTGCGCGAGCTGGGTGAAGCGGAAGGACTTGGACATTTCGCCCGGACACGTCTTGTCGTGCCGCGCGGCGCCGTTCACCAGGAGTATGCGACGGGGCGCCGCGGGATCGTCGTGGCGCCGCTGGGCGTCGAGGATGCGCTCACGTGCGTCGAGCCACTCCACCGGAAGCTCGTAGTCGGGATTCGCGAATCCCTCCCCCGCCCGGCGCGTCCGCGGACTCTTGCGATACTCGTCGTACCCGTCCCAGGCCACGTCGACGATGCGCGCCAGCTCGTCGCGGACGCCGTCGTACGCGGGATCGTGGAAGCGCTCGCCGATGCGACGCTCGAACTCCTCGCGCGTCAGCTTCACGTCGCCCTGCCCGGTGCGAACCTCTGGACCGTTTTGATCGCTCACGCGCGCGCAGTCACGCATACCGCGAGCCACCAATGCGGTGTACTGTATGCCGGTGCAACCAACCGCGCGGCAGAAACGGCGCATCCTCGCGGCGTCCATCCTCGGCTCCGGGGCGGTGTTCCTCGAGGGCACCGTCGTCACGGTCGCCCTGCCCGCCATCGGACGCGACTTCGGCCTCGGCATGGACGGGCTCCAATGGGTGGTGAACGCATATTTGCTCACCCTCGGTTCACTCATCCTGCTGGGCGGCGCACTGGGCGACCGCTATCGCCGCGACCTGATCTTTCGCGTGGGCGCGCTGGGCTTCGCCGTGACTTCGGGGCTGTGCGCCATCGCCCCGAGCGTCGGGACGCTGGCGATCCTGCGCTTCGTGCAGGGTGTTGCGGGCGCCATGCTCGTTCCCAACTCCCTGGCCCTGCTTGAGGAGACGTTCAGCGGCGAAGAGCGCGGAGCCGCCATCGGCAAGTGGGCAGCCGGATCGGCAGCGTGGACGGCGCTGGGGCCGGTCGTGGGGGGCGCGGTCGTGAGCGCGATCTCGTGGCGCTGGGTGTTCGCGCTCGTCGTTCCCTTCGCGCTCGGCGCCGCAATGCTTCTCCCTCGACGGGGCGCGGCGAGCAGCGGCGCACAGCCGGATGTTCGCGTGGACTACGCGGGCGCAGTGCTCGTCACCGCGGGACTCGGCGCGCTCGTCGGCGCGCTCATCACGGGCCCCGTGCGAGGATTCTCGGACGCGCTGGTGCTGGGAGGCATCGCCGGTGGCGCACTGCTGCTCATCGCCTTCTTCGCCGTCGAAGCGCGCAGCCGCCACCCGTTGGTGCCGCTCGAAGTCTTTCGCGTGCAGCAGTTCTCCGGCGCGAACGCGGCCACGTTTCTGATCTACGGCGCGCTCGGCGCCATGCTCTTCCTGCTCATTCTGGTGCTGCAGAACGCTCTGGGCTACAGCGCGCTCCAGGCCGGGAGCTCCCTGCTTCCCGTGAATGCGCTGCTGGTGCTTGGATCGTCCTACGCGGGCCGCCTCGCGGGGCGCGTTGGAGCGCGACTGCCCATGACCGTGGGCGCCATGGTGGCGGGCGCGGGGCTAGCGCTGCTCGTACGCCTCGACCGGGACGCCGCCTATGTGACGCACGTGCTGCCGGGCATTCTGGTCTTCGGGCTCGGGTTGACGGCGCTCGTCGCGCCGCTGACGTCTGCCGTGCTCGAGTCGCTGGGCAAGGAGCGCGCGGGGCTCGCGTCCGGGGCGAACAACGCGGTGGCGCGCCTGGCAGGACTGATTGCCACGGCCGCGATTCCGCTCGCGGCCGGGCTGGGCGGCATGGAGAATCCGAGCGGCGCTCCGCTGCTGCGGGGGTTCCGGACCGCGATGTGGATCTGCGCGGCACTGTGCGCCGGAGGGGGAGTCGTGTCCTGGCTGACGATTCGCGGACGCGGAGCCGACCCGCGATGACGCTCGCGCTCGAGGCCCGCGATCTTCGACACGCCTTCGGCGACGTCGTCGCCCTCGACGGCGTGTCGGTGAACGTGCCCGCCGGAGGCGCGGTGGCGATCGTCGGCGAGAGCGGCTCCGGCAAGACGACGCTGCTGCGATGCTTCAACCGCATGGTGGAGCCGCGCGACGGCGACGTGCTCGTGGACGGCGCGAGCGCGCGTTCGCGGAGCGCGATCGACTTGCGGCAGCAGATCGGGTACGTGCAGCAGCACGGCGGCCTGCTTCCCCACTGGACCGTGGCGCGCAATGTGGGGCTGGTGCTTCGCGCAATGGGCCGGCCCGACCAGGCGGCGGTCGCCCGGGCGCTCGATCTCGTGGGGCTTTCTCCGGACGCCCTGGGAGGGCGATATCCGTGGGAACTGTCCGGCGGACAGCGGCAGCGCGTCGCGCTGGCGCGCGCGATCGCGGCGGGGCCGGGCGCTCTGCTGCTCGACGAACCGTTCGGCGCGCTCGACGCCATCACCCGCGGCGAGGTGCAGGAAGCATTCATCGCGGCGCGGCGCCGGCTCGGCGTGACCATGCTGCTGATCACGCACGACCTGGCCGAGGCGGCGCGTGTGGCCGATGAGATCGTGGTCATGCGCGCTGGACGCGTGGAGCAGCGCGGCAGCATGGCCGTGCTCCGCGACAGTCCGGCGACGGACTATGTGCGCGAACTGGTACGAAGCGCGCTCGCGCAGGCACGCGCGCTGGAACCGGCATGACGTCGCGCTTCGACCGGCATCCACTCGCGCGATGGTGGCCTCTGCTCCTGCTGCTCGGCGCGACGGCGCCCACAGCCCTGCACGCGCAGAGCGGCCGCCCGGTCGTCGTCGCGTCCAAGCCCTTCGGCGAGTCGTATCTGCTCGCGGAGATGTTCGCGCAGACACTGGAATCGCGCGGCATCGCCGTGACGCGGCGCGCCGGCCTGGGCGCCACCGAAGTGGCCTTCAGCGCGCTACGGTCCAGCGCGATCGACGTCTATCCCGAGTACACGGGCACCGGGTTGATCGCGATTCTCCGTGATACGCTTCCCGATTCACTGGCTCGCGACGCCGGCGCGGTGTACGCGCACGTGGCCCGCGCATTCCAGGAGCGCTACGACGCGCGCTGGCTGCCGCCGCTCGGATTCGAGAACACGTACGCCATTGCCGTTCGCCGCGAGACTGCGGAGCGTCACGGACTGCGCACGCTGACCGACCTCGCGCGCGCCAGCGGGCAGCTGGCCGCCGGTTTCACGGCCGACTTCATCGGGCGCCCGGATGGCCTTCCCGGATTGGAGCGGGCGTACGGCGGCAATGGCGGCATGCGCTTTCGCTCGACGAGCCCACTATCCCCGGCGCTCAAGTACCAGGCGCTCGCGAGCGGCAGCGTGGACGTGATCGACGGGTACTCGACCGATGGACTGATCGCGCGCTACGACCTGGTGACGCTCGTGGACGACCGGCGCTTCTTTCCGCCGTACGAGGCAGCCGCGCTGGTCAGCCCGCGTCTCGCCAACGAGCGCCCCGACGCCATCGCTGCCCTCACGCTTCTCAGCGGCCGCCTGGGCGTCGAAAGAATGCGCATGCTCAACCGGCGCGTGGAGGTGGAGCGTGAGGACGTATCCAACGTCGCGAGGGACGCACTGCGGGACATCCTCGCGACCGATTCGGCGACGATCGGCGCGCGCGCGGAGGAGACGGCCGCGAGCGGCGTGGTCGATTTCCTTCGCGCGCGGCGCGCGGCGGTGGCGCGCCAGACGCTGCGGCATCTCCTGCTCGTCATTGCGGCGTTGAGCGCTGCGATCGTCGTCGCCGTCCCGCTGGGGCTCGCGCTGGAACGCGCGCGCCGCGCGGCGGAGGGAACCATCGGAGTCCTGGGTGCGGTCGAGACGATACCGAGCATCGCGCTGCTGGCGTTCATGATTCCGCTGTTCGGGATCGGCGTCGTTCCCGCGCTGGTCGCGCTCTGGCTCTACGCGCTGTACCCCATCGCCCGCGGCACGTACTCGGGGGTGCGCGACGCGGATCCTGACGCCGTCGAAGCCGCGGAGGCGCTCGGGACGACGCCGGCGCAGCGATTGCTCTGGGTGCGCCTTCCCCTTGCCGCGCCGGTGATCATGGCGGGGGTACGCACGGCGGCCGTGATCACCGTGGGGGCCGCGACGCTGGCCGCGTTCATCGGCGCCGGCGGACTGGGGGAACCGATCGTCGAAGGACTGTCGCTCGCGGATACGCGGCTCATCCTGTCGGGCGCCATTCCCGCCGCCATGCTCGCGTTGCTGGTCGATCGTCTGCTGGCGGTCGTCGAGCGGCTCATCATGCCGGCGCACTTGCGCGCCCCCCACTCGCGCGGACCATCTTCGGCTACGTAGGCATTCTGCAAAGGCAGCAACCTCACCCGGCGAGGCCGTAATGAGCGTCTGGATCGACCTGGGATCCATCGAGCAATTCTCGCAGCCCCTGACGTCGGCAAGGATCGGCACGACGCGAGTGGTGGTGTCCTTCCATGGCGGTGAGTTTGGCGTCCTCTCCGGCGTGTGCAACCACGCGGGCGGCCCGCTCGCGGACGGGCAATTGGATGGCGAGTACATCGTGTGCCCGTGGCACAACTGGAAATACCACTGCCGGACGGGACTCGGCGAGCCGGGGTTCGAGGCGGACGCGGTGCCTCGGTATGACGTGAAGGTCGAGAATGGCCGGCTCTTCGCGTCCGAGCGGCCGGTCACGAAGCGAAGCCACGGTGTACACAAGCCGCATCCGCTGGCTCGAAAGATCCAGCGCGCTCCCGGCCCCGTTCGCGTCGTCGGCCTCTCGACCACGAACCTCGACGTCGAGCATCCCCGCTACTCGACGTCTGATTCCCTGCTCGGCATCGCAATCGAGCACGCGGCGTCGCTTGGCGCGGAAACGCGGACGATTCACCTGGCGCAGCTCCGCTTCCGCGCGTGCGAGGGCTACTACTCCAAGAGCGCGCACGCGTGCACCTGGCCATGCTCCATCACGCAGATGGATCCGTCGGACCAGATGGACGCAGTGTACGAGGCCGTGGTCCACTGGGCCGACGCGATCATTCTGGCGACGCCGATCCGCTGGGGGAGCGCCAGCTCGCTCTACTACAAGATGGTCGAGCGGATGAACTGCGTGCAGAACCAGGTCACCATCGCGAACCGGGTGCTCATGCGCAACAAGGTTGCATCCTTTATCATCACCGGCGGCCAGGACAACGTTCAGGGAGTCGCGGGGCAGCTGCTGGGATTCTTCGCGGAGATCGGCTGCGTCTTTCCGCAGTTCCCCTACATCGCGCACTCACGCGGCTGGGCCGCCGAAGACATGGAGCGCAACGTGGAGATCGTCCGCCACAGCGCGGAGCTGCGCGACGGTGCCCGCGCGCTTGCGGCGCGCTCCGTGGACATGGCGCACCTGCTGCTCGATCACGAGCACGCGGTGCATACCACCGGGTTCGGGGGGCGCAAGGCGCACCGGCTCGTTCTTGGCGAGCTGGAGGACGCTGGTACTCCATTGCGCGCGCCCTCGAACGCTCCCTCGTGAGCTGACGCTCAGCTCGCGAGCAGCCGTTCGTTCGTGCGCACGGCCGAACGAATGAACTCCTTGGCGTACGCGGCCTGCGCCACCGGCTCCGTCGGCAGCCTGCTTCCCGGCAACACGGCGCCGATCCAGTCGCGCTTGTGCCACGTGCCGCCGCTCGGCGCATCAAGCAACGCCTCCGGGGCCGGCGCCGGATGCAGCTTCACGTAGAGGTACGGCTCGTCGTAGTACTCGTCACCCGGCTCCATCCCCACGCCGATGGTCTTTCCCGGAGCCACGGAGAGCACTGTGGCCATGTCGAAGTGGTGCGGCCAGCAGCGCACCTCGCTCGCGTCGCCGCGCGTGACGGCCAACTCGGCGAGGAGCTCCGCCGCATTACCGAACCACTTCGACAGCTCCTCCAGCTTCTCGGCGTGCGCGGCGAAGGGTTGCCGCTCGCCAACGGGGTGTGCCGGAATCTCGAAATGGCGCTTCAGTGTGTACCGGTCCGGTGGTAGCCCCTTCTCGGCAAGCCGCTCCCTCACCCACTCCGCGCCGCGTTCGATCGTCTGGTCGTGCAGCGCGAACTCGTGCCCGTTCACGATCAGGGTTAGGTCGCGTACCCGCAGCGCGACCCGCGCGTCGCGCTTCGGGCCCGACGCAAGCGCGCCGTCTTCCGGGAGCCATTCGAGATTCGTGTGGCTGTCGTCATCGCGCGGGTCGAGGTACGAGATGCCGAACGCCGTCGCGAATTGCGCGGCGTGATGCAGCTGTCTGCGCGCGTCGGCCAGTGCGCGGGACAGCTCGGGGCGCAGCGGCTGCCATGTCATGTCGAGTGGGCTGCTAGGGTTCCACCAGTAATACGACCGTCTCGCCCGGGCCGACGAAGATGCGGCGCGTCGTCGAGTTGCCTCTCGCTCCGACCGGATCGAGGTGAAACTGCAATTCCCGGCCGGAACCCACCATCTCCGGCGGGAGCAGGAAGGTGGTGGAGCCGGTCGCGGGCGCGACGCCGAGCCGCCGCCGGACGGTTCCCCCCTCGACGACATACACCGTCATGTCAACCCAACCGCGATTCTGTACGCGGACGTGAGACTCGTCCTCGGACGTCGTCTGTCGCGCGCGAGGGAGCGCGCACGCCGCGGCGAAGGTGAGAATGCACAGCGCGAAGAACGGCGCGCGGCTGTTCCAGATCGATGGTTTCGTCATATGGTCGCTCCTCCGGTGACTCACTGCCTGCCTCCAGGCCAACATACACTCCATGGCCGCGCTCCCCCAGAGGCACGCTACGGCACGTCGTCCGCCTCACGACGCTCGCGGAAGAACGCCGTAAGCAGCTCGCCACATTCCTCGGCCAGCACGCCACCGGTCACCTGCGCCCGATGGTTGAGACGCGGATGCCGGACGATGTCGCCCACCGACCCGACCATCCCCGCCTTGAGGTCCCAGGCGCCGAATACAAGGCGATCGAGCCGCGACAGCACGACCGCGCCGGCGCACATGGCGCAGGGCTCGAGCGTCACGTACAGCGTGCACCCCTCCAGGCGCCAGCTGCCGAGCGCCGCCGCCGCCTCTCGAATGGCGAGAATCTCGGCGTGCGCGGTTGGATCCTGGTGACGCGCGGTGCGGTTTTCGACCTGCGCGATGGCGCGCCCGCCGTGGACGATCAGCGCCCCCACCGGGACGTCGCCGGCGCGAGCCGCGAGGCGCGCGCGCGCGATCGCAGCGGCCATCCACTTTTCGTCCGCCGTGCCGGCGAGTTTCATTCGCGTGTCTTGAAGTGTCAGCTGCGCTCGAACCCGAGCGTGCCCGCGCCGTCCGGCTTGATGACGAGGTGGTCGCCATCGCTCACACGGCCGTCGAGCACCGCCATCGCCAGCGGATTCTGTATGAGGTTCTGAATCGCCCGCTTGAGCGGACGGGCGCCGAAGGCTGGGTCGTATCCCTCTTCCGCGAGCATCTTCCTGGCCTCCGGGGTCACGTCGATCGTGATCTTGCGATCGGCGAGCAGCCGCTCCAGCCGCTTCAGCTGGATCTCGACGATGCGCTCGATCTGCTCGGTACCGAGCGGGCGGAAGATGATGATGTCATCGACGCGATTCAGGAACTCCGGCTTGAACTGACGCCGCAGCTCCGCCATGACCTCCGTCTCCACGATGGCCCAGTCGCCGCCGGCGTGCTCGAGAATGAAGTGGCTGCCGGCATTGGACGTCATGATGATGACGGCGTTCCGGAAATCCACCGTCCGTCCCTGCGAATCGGTGAGCCGTCCGTCGTCGAGAATCTGGAGCAGGATGTTGAACACGTCGGGATGCGCCTTCTCGATCTCGTCGAAGAGGATGACACAGTAGGGGCGCCGCCTGACGGACTCGGTGAGCTGCCCGCCCTCCTCGTAACCGATGTACCCCGGCGGCGCGCCGATGAGGCGGGCCACGGCGTGCTTCTCCATGTACTCCGACATGTCGATGCGCACCATCGCGTGCTCGTCGTCGAAGAGGAATTCGGCCAGCGCGCGCGCCGTCTCCGTCTTGCCGACGCCCGTCGGGCCGAGAAAGATGAACGAGCCGATCGGACGGTTGGGGTCCTGCAGCCCGGCGCGTGAGCGACGGACCGCGTTCGCTACCGCCTTCACGGCGGGCGTCTGGCCGACGACGCGACGCGCCAGCTCGTCATCGAGCTTGGTGAGACGTTCGCGCTCGCTCTCTAGCATCCGCGTGACGGGAATGCCGGTCCAGCGCGCCACGACCTCCGCGATGTCCTCGGCCGTCACCTCTTCCTTGAGGAAGTGCGCCTTGCCACCGGCGCTCGCCAGGTTGGCTTCCGCTTCCTGGAGCTTTCGCTGCAGCTCCGGGATCCTACCATAGGAGATCTCGGCCGCCTTCTGGAGGTCGCCGCGCCGGGTGGCCTGCTCCGCTTCCACCTTCGCCTGGTCGATCTCTTGCTTGATCTTGCCGACCGCGCCGAGCGTCTCCTTCTCGCGCTGCCACTGCGCCTTCATGCCTGACGACTTCTCTCTCAGCTCGGAGAGCTCGCGCTCGATGGCGTTGCGGCGCTCGACGGCAGACTTGTCCTTTTCCTTCTGGAGCGCGGTGCGCTCGATTTCCAGCTGCATGACTCGCCGCTCGACCTCGTCGATCTCCTGGGGCATGGAATCGATCTCGATGCGCAGTCGGGATGCTGATTCGTCGAGCAGATCGATGGCCTTGTCAGGGAGAAACCGATCGCCGATGTAGCGCTGCGAGAGGGTCGCGGCGGCGATGACCGCGTCGTCCGTAATGCGCACGCCGTGATGCGCTTCGTAGCGCTCCTTGAGCCCGCGCAGGATGGCGATCGTCGCCTCCACTGTGGGCTCACCGACGAAGACCGGCTGAAAGCGCCGCTCGAAGGCGGCATCCTTCTCGACGTGCTCCCGGTACTCGTCCAGCGTCGTGGCGCCGATGAGCCGCAGCTCGCCTCGCGCGAGCAGCGGCTTGAGCATGTTTCCGGCGTCCATGGCGCCCTCGGCCTTCCCCGCGCCCACGAGCGTGTGCATCTCGTCGATGAAGGTGATGTACCGCCCCTCGGACTCCGTGATCTCCTTCAGGACGGCCTTCAACCGCTCCTCGAACTCGCCACGAAATTTTGCACCCGCGATCATGGATCCCAGGTCCAGGGACACCAGTCGTTTTCCCTTGAGCCCCTCGGGGACGTCGCCGTTGACGATGCGCTGCGCCAACCCCTCGGCGATCGCCGTCTTGCCGACGCCAGGCTCCCCGATGAGCACCGGATTGTTCTTGGTGCGTCGTGAAAGCACCTGAATGACGCGCCGGATCTCCTCATCGCGCCCGATCACGGGATCGAGCTTTCCCTTCTGCGCGGCGTCCGTGAGATCACGCGTGTAGCGCTCGAGCGCGCGGTACTGGTTCTCGGGATTCTGATCCTGCACGCGGTGCGAGCCGCGCACCGCCTGGAGCGCCTCGCGCAGGCTTTCCTCGCCGACGTTCGCCTCACTCAGCGCATTGCGGCTTTCCGTGCCCTTGGTGGCCGCCAGCGCGAGCAG
>Ga0299914_10002061_pt1 | contig 13666 bp, 12 predicted proteins | sample RVTome_10_FD_201361 | JGI IMG/M metagenome (GOLD analysis project Ga0299914, IMG submission 201361) | Soil microbial communities from uranium-contaminated site in the Upper Colorado River Basin, Wyoming, United States - RVT153D57 (version 2) ...
CAGGGCATCGCCCTTGCCGCCCCCGTTGTCCACGAGCGTCCGGACGCGTGGGTGGAGCCGGCGGGCGATCTCGGGCGTCCCGTCCTGGGATCCCCCGTCGATGAGCAGCACCTCGTGCACGCCCGAATCGATGCGGCTCAGGACGAAGGGGAGGTTCTCGGCCTCGTCCAGCGCCGGCACGACCACCGTGACGCGCGGATCCCTGGTTCGCCGCCGCGCGCCCTCCGTCGCGGAGTCGAGCAGGACGCGGTCGAGACCCGGTGCGGGCGCGCTCATTCCCTTCGTCCCGTACGGGCGTTGGTCCGCCCAGCGGTTGCCGTCAGACGCCTTGCCGCATTCACCCGATTTCGCCCCTATCCGCTTGACAGCGAGCGTATCTCGTCCTGCCGCCCGGGTCTAGACACGTTCAGAACTCCTGAACGAAGGTCCAGGATTCGACGGCCTCCACGCCGTCCCGGAGCCCTAGCGGGCGCGACCGAAGACCTCGTATGGCCCGAACCGGGCGAGGAGACGGAAATTGTCCTCGAGCGGCACGTCGAAGTAGTCGCGCGGCGCCCAGTCGGGCTCCATGGGCGTCGGACGGACGATCCTGTACTCGTCTACCGGCGAGAGGCCCTCGGCGCAGTCGTTGGCGTTGGTGACGCCGTGCCTGTGTCGGAGAAGGACGTCGAACTCGGCCCCGACCTTGTACTGCGGGTCGATGATGTGGTAGCTGGCCATGAACGGATAGAGGAAAACGTGGTAGCCGACGGCGGTGCTGTCCTTCCTCTCCGTCTCCAGACGTTGAGCCAGGTAGTCGACGACCTGGACCTCAGGAGCATCGCGGCCCGACCACCCGCCCTCTCGCCAGGCGTCGGCCCGGTCGAGGAGGAAGCCGTTCGGGACGATGACGGCAACGAGGAGGCCCTGGACGAGCCACGGAAGGACGCGGCCTGCTTTCGGGCGGGGGAGATAGTGGGTGGCGAGTGCTGCGAGGAACAGCGCCTGAAGCGGCCACAGCCACCAGAACCGCTCCGGTTTGCCCGGCTCGGCAGCCGCGAAGAGGAGCACCCATGGGACGGCGAGGCAGAGCACGAGCAGCCGCCGCCGGTCCGCCTCCGCCGCGCTCTGGTGGACGATCCCCGCGCGCGCCAGCAGCCGCTCGGCGAGGGCCGCCGTCGAGGTCGCCGCGAGGAGCGCGACCGCGCCGACGACGACGAGCTCGCTCAGCCTCCGGAGGAGCGAGACCACCTGAAGCTCCTCCGAGGCGAGCGAGCTGAGACCGTAGACTGCGAGACCGCTCACGAGGGCGCCGCAGGCGATCAGGCTCAGCCGCCGACGGTCGCCCAGGCTGGAGGACGCCTGCTCTGGGGATCCGCGTGGCCGCCATGGGACGCTGGCGAGAGCCATTGTCGCGAGAACGGCCAGCAGGAGGACGACGCTCACGCCACGGACCGAGGCGACTGCGGTGAAGTTCGAGAGCAACCTGTCGCGGAGAGCGTCCTCGATGCGCTCCGCGACGCCCCTCGAGCCGCCGTCCGTCCGGTCGACCGCTCCGGGGACCGGACCGTCGAGCTGTGTCCCGGCGGCCACTCGATCGCTCCCGGCGGGATCGGCGACCGTGCGGAGCGTGAGCGTCGGATCGCACCAGGCGTCTCTGTAGTTCGCCGGGGCGATGTAGTCGAACAGGAGCTGGGAACGGATATCGGCAAAGTTGCGAGGGGCCTCGAAACGGAGGTACGGGGCCCAGACGACGAGCACGAGGGCGGCCGCGACGAGCAGCGGCCGGATGCGGACCGAGGGTCGGTACACCACCCACAGCACGGGAAAGACGAAGAGCGCCGGCGAGAGTGCCATGTCGACCTGCATGCCGATGCCCCAGAGAGCAAGCGCAGCGCCGAGAAACCGGCTGTCCCGTCGCGTGACCCACTCGCTTGCGAGGTAGACGATCCACACGAAGAAGTCGGGGCGGCCGTTGGGCCAGAGCGAGCCGGCCAGGAACAGGCCGATCTCGGACAGGCCGTAGAGGACGACCGCGAAGGCCCCGCACCAGGGGCCGAAGTACTTCCGCGCGAGTAAGAAGAGGCCGACGAGGGTGGCGAGATGGAGGAACGCCGTGCCGACGTACTCGGCCAGCCTCGGGTCGTCGAGCAGGAACGTGCTCGGGACCATCAACCACGCGGTGCCCGCAGGCTTGAAGGACCCGTAGCTCCCGACGTCGCCGTGCTCGGGGATCGTGCCGGCGGCGAGGAGCGCGTGGGCGCTGTCGATGTAGTTGAGAAGGTCGAATGCGGGGACCCGTGAACGCCAGCCTTGCGCCGTGAGCGTGACGCCGGCGGCCCAGACGACGAGGACCACGCCGAGGCCGTACGTCCCGGAGCGCCGTCGAACGTGGTCGATCACGGCACGCAGGGGCTGACACATCCCCGCCACCACGAAGCGGGTCCGACCGCCGTGAGAAGGCGCCGCAGATCTTGTCGCATCAGATCGACCGAGCGTAGTCCGCCCGGATGTCCGGCGTCCTCGAGAACGCGCGCAAGAACGGCAGCCCTTACGTCCTCTCCTGCCGCACGGTCGCCTCGCTTCCGCGTCGCCCGTACATCCCGACCAGCCAGTTCCAGCGGATCTGGAAGAGTTCGACGATCGAGCTGATCGCGTCGCGCGGCACCCTGACCGACGTCCTCTCGCCGCTCTCCCAGCGGACCGGGAACTCGATCGTGCGGTAACCGAGCTTCCGGGCCAGGAAGAGGAGCTCGCTGTCGAACCCAAAGCCGTCGAGGCGGAGCAGCGGAAAGAGCCGGTCGGCGACGCTTCCGCGGTACACCTTCAGAGGTGCCCGCGTGTCCGTGCCGCGGAGCCCGAGAACGACGCGCATGAGCAGGTTCCCGCCGCGGCTGAGGAGCGCCCGGGCGAGCGTCCGCCTGCCCGCCGAGCCGCCGGCCACGTAGCGCGAGCCGACGGCGATGTCGTGCTCCGCGAGCAGCTCGAGGCCTCGGTCAACCTGGTCGAACGACGCCGCGTTGTCGGCGTCGATGAAGCAGCGGGCGCGCCCCCTCGTTCGCGCCATCGCCCCGCGCACGGCACCGCCTTTTCCGAACCGCGCGGTCGTCTCGACGACGCTCAGCTCGAAGTGCTCTCTGGCCAGCTCCTCGAGGAGCCTGCGCGTCCCGTCGCGACCTTCGCTGAAGCCCACGACGATCTCGATCGCCCAGCCGCGCTCGGCGGCATGCGATTTCACCGCCTCGACGGTTCCGCGGATGACGTCTTCGCCCTCGAACACGGGGATGACGACCGAGAGGAACGGGTCGGCCCGCATCTTCCGGTCAGCGCGCGGCGGCCGAGAGCTGCGCGCGGTGCTCCATGTACCACGCCACGGTACGCTCGAGGCCGGCGCGCAGGGGCGTGCGGGCACGGAAGCCGAGCAGGCGCTCGGCACGTGACACATCGAGACGGCGGCGGGCCTGGCCGCCCGGCTTCGACACGTCCCAGAACACCTCCCCGGCGAAGCCGGTGATTTCCGCCACGAGGGCAGCGAGATCACAGATCGAGATCTCCTCCCCGGTGCCCAGGTTGATCGGCTCCGGCCCGTCGAAGCGCCGCGCCGCCAGAACGAGCGCCTCGGCGCAGTCCTCCACGTAGAGAAACTCCCGCGTGGGGCGCCCGTCGCCCCAGAGGAGGACGCTCTCCGCGCCGGCGTCACGCGCGTCGAGCATCTTCCGGATCAGGGCGGGTACGACGTGCGAGGTTCGAAGGTCGAAGTCGTCGCGGGGCCCGTACAGGTTGACCGGGAGGAGGTAGATCACGTTCATCCCGTACTGCTCGCGGTAGGCCTGGGCTCCCGTCAGCAGAGCTCGCTTGGCGACGCCGTAGGGCGCGTTCGTCGGCTCGGGATAACCCGCCCAGAGGTCGTCCTCTCGAAACGGAACCGGCGTCAGCTCCGGGTAGGCGCAGATCGTGCCGACGAGCACGAGCTTCTCTACGCCCGCCCCGCGACTTTCCTCGAGGGCGTTCAGGCCCATCGCGAGGTTTGCGTGCCAGTAGCGGCCGGGATTCTCCCGGTTCGCGCCGATCCCACCCACCTCTGCTGCGAGGTGGAAAACGAGCTCGGGGCGCGCGTCAGCGAAGAGCCGACGAACTGCGGCCGGATCGATCAGGTCGTAGTCGCGCTTGCGCGCAACGAACGGATCCTCTCCTTCGGCACGCAGGACGTCGACGACCTGAGCGCCGAGAAACCCAGCCCCACCGGTAACCAGGATCCTCACCGGCTCTCGACCGCGGTCCCGGGCGGCTGCCAGTCGACACGGCCAAGCCAGCGCTCACGCGTGCTCGCATACCAAGCGATCGTCCGCGACAGCCCCTCCTCCCACGAGACGAGAGGCTTCCACCCCGTCTCCCGGTGCAGCTTCTCGTACCCGACTCGTAGGGCGATGACGTCGCTGGCCCCCGGTCGAAAGCGCTCCTTCACGCTGACCAGCTCCCGTCGGGGCCAGTATCCCTCTTCCTCTCCGATCGCCAGGATGAGGCTCGCCCAGTCGCGCACCGAGATATTGCGTCCTTGGCCGTAGCAGTAGACATCCCCCGGGGTCCCCTCGAGGGTAACCGCGAGATGGCCGCGAACCCCGTCGGTGCAGAAACAGAAATCACGCATCGGCTCGAGGTTCCCGAGCTCGACCCGATCACGCTCGAGGGCCTGCGTGATGACCGTCCCCGTCAGGTAGCGCGGATTCTGTCGAGGCCCGTAGTTGTTGAACATCCGGGTTACGACTCCCGGGACACCGTAGGCATCGTGGTAGTTCATCGTGAGGAAGTCGGCCGCCACCTTCGCGGTCGCATAGATCGACTTCGGGTTCAGCGGGCTTCGCTCGTGCAGGATGAGACTTCCGTCGCCGTCGAAGTCGTGGTGGTGCGCGACAGCCTCGCGGATGTTGCCGTACTCCTCTGAGGTTCCCGCCGTATTGAGCTTCTCACACTCCATCCCCGAGTCGACGAGAGCCTGCAGCAGGTTGAGGGTTCCGACCGTGTTCGCCATCACGGTCTCGTACGGACGATGCCAGGACTCGCCGACGTGCGCCTGCGCCGCGAGGTGGAAGATGTAGGGAGGACTCGACGCGTCGGCAAGCGCACGCACCAGCAGGTCGACGGAGTGGCGATCGGTGAGGTCGCCCCAGTGAACGGTGAGGCGAGACCTGAGCGAGGCGATGTTATGGAGCGCCCCGCTCGACGTCGCACGGACGAATGCGTGCACATTCGCGCCGAGCTCCACGAGGGCTTCCGTCACGTGCGACCCCATGAACCCGTCTGCACCCGTCACGAGCACCGTTCGGCCGCCGAGGGCGGCGCCGAACTCGTCGTGGAGTGTCTCGATGCCGTCCTTCCCCCAGACGGCCTCCGAGCTGTCACCTCTCGTGGACGTCACGAGCGTCGACGAGGGTGACCTGGAGCGGTTCCGCTGACGAGGGACCTCCCAGCGGAGCCGCAACCCGCCCGAGAGGAAGCTTGCATCGCGTAAGAATTCTACCTCGCCGGTGCCCCTTCGTTCTCGTATGGTGCCGTGCGCCTCCGGGACAATCAGCGCCGACGAGAAGGTGCTGCGCGCGATACTCATCTACGTGTTCCTGATCGCGGTGCTGCGCCTCGTCGGGAGCGTGACCTCGGGCAGGGCGAACACGCTAGACCTCGTCGTCCTGCTCCTCGTGGCCAACGCGGTCCAGAGGCCGTTTGCAGCTCGGACGACGCGACGCTCGGGCTGCGCCAATTATGCGCCAAAGTGGTCGTTTCTGCGCCCCTGTGACTACTCGGGCCGAGCGCCCGAGACGCAAGAAACCCCCGATTGGCGGGATTTTCGAGGAGGCGCATACGGGATTCGAACCCGTGCTACCGCCGAACGCTGTAGGCAAGCCGGACTCCGGTAGCACGAGCCGGATCGCTCCCGGTAGCGACCTGAACCCGCACCTGCGGGCCGTGCTCGAGCGGCTCAAGGAGCGGGATCGGAAGCGCCGCCGATGAGCCTCGGCGAGCTTCTGAGGGCGAAGTTGAGCGAGTACGAGCTGCTGGCTGAGTGGCACGCCGAGCGGGCCTCTCTTGACGACGAGCACTTTCTCTCGCTTGCCAGGCCATGGCCGTAATCGGGATCGTCCTCAGGGAAGTCGCGGAAGCGGTCGACACGGAGCCAAACGGGGATGAGGAGGCATGAACCCTCCTGGATCCCACCCAGAGGTCGCCGGTTCGAGTCGGATCGGCCTACGGAGCCGTCGACGACGACGGCGAGCTACGCGGAGTTGCGATCTGGCTGGCGCCAGGAAGCGATCGCGTCGATTGCATCCCGAGACCGCGAATCTACGTAACGCCGGATACTACGCCCGCCACGGGTTCGTCGTCGAGAACGAAGCCCTGCAGCTGGTGCCGAACCGGCCCGCCACATAGTCATGCGGCGCCGACCTTCGGCTGCGCCGAGGTCCGGCGCCGAACATGGACAACGCGCCGCACGCGGGCAGCACCCTCGGCGACTACTACTCGGTCTGCGAGTCAGCGCAAATGGGGCAGCCGGTGAAGGAGGTACGCGTCGACCGCCTCCTCCCTGCCCTTCACCCGCAACCCGGGAACGGCCTCGACGATGCTGCCCTCCGGGAGCGCCCGACGGGTCTCGGCGCCGATCAGCACGCCGCCCTCGGGTGCCTCGCCCTCGAGCCGCGAGGCCGTGTTGACCGTGTCGCCCACGACCACATAGCTGACGAACCCGTCGCCGCCCATCTCGCGCACAGACGCGAGTCCGCTGTTCACGCCGACGCGCAGCCGAGGCCATCCGGGGTTGGCCTCCGCGACGGCGGTCAGTTCCCGCTGGATCGCGAGCGCAGCCTGGGCGGCTTGCAAGGCGTGATCTGGCTGGTCGCCTCGCGTGTTGAAGGTGACCATCATGCCGTCGCCCATGAACTTCTCGACGTCGCCCCCGAACCTAAGCGTGATCAGCGGTACCGCGGCGGTGTAGTACGTGTCGAGCACCCTTGCGACGTCCGCGGGCTTCGCGCGCTCGGCGAACGCCGTAAAGCCGGCGAGGTCGCTGAAGAGGACGCTGACCGGTTGCACCCGCTCGCGCGTGGTGGACAGGTAGAGCGTCCGGAACCGCTCGTCGCGCCACTGACGGTGCGCGGCGTAGCTGACCGCGGCGTACGCCGTCACGATGAGGCCGTGCCACCACCACCAGCTCGCGTGCCAGGCGCGCTCGCCGGTCAGCGCCACGCCGATCATCGCCTGGGCCAGGAGGGCGAAGCAGGCGATCACGCTCGCTTGGAGCAGCGCCATCCGCCCGCGATAGACGTACCAGTAGCGGGCCGCCGCGACGGCGTAGGCGAGCCCGCCGAGCGCCGCCATCGCCGTGATCAGGCCATTAGACCCGCCTTCGCTGTAGAGGTTGTCTAGCGGCGGCATCTCGATAATCGTCCAGACGAACCACACAACCAGCGCGCCCAGCACCGTCCGGCGCAGCGCCACGCGGTGCCGAACGACGAACGGCGCAAACGAAGGACGCACATCAACGAACCCCGACGCGAAAGCAAAGAGCGAAGCGAGGACTAGGCCGATGGGATTCGCGACTTTGAACCCCGCGTACTCGTGCGCGAATAGCACTCCTGCGGTCCCAAGCGCGTGCAGGCCGAGGAAACCGCCCGTCGCGAGGAAGGCGAGCGAGATCAGCTGGACGCGTGCGTCGCCGCGGCGGTTCGCCGCTTCCCCGGCGGCAACGGCGAGTAGCGAGACGCCGATGCCGACCGTCAAGAACACGGTGAAGTGGACCTGTGGATTCGACCAGTTCGGATCGAGCTGCTCGCGCAGCACTAGCGAGACGAGGCCGACGAGCGGCAGCGCCCCGACCAGCACCCAGGCGGCTGCAGCGAGGGCGTTGCGCCGGCGTCGCCCGTAGCTCGGAGCGAGGGTCGCGCGCGGTACAGGAAGCTCGGCGGTACTCACGACCCGAACGTACCGGGTCGCTGCGGCGAGGTCGGTGCGGCCAGCACCAGTGATTGGTACGGCCAGCACTAGTGGTCGGTAGCCGCACGCCTCGGGGCAGCCGCCGGAAAGTCGTAGGATCGGCTACCACGCTGCTTAGGGCGGAACGGCGCGGGCCGTCGAGGCCGCTACCGCCAAGGTGAACGAGGCGACCGCCGCGCTTGCCGATGAGGAGGCCCTACTCGCATGGGTTCGGGAGGACGTGGCGCTTCCCGCCACCGCGGAAGAGATAGACGGCTGGACTAGGCTAGGACGCGCGCGAGCCGAGGCGGCAAACCGCGCCGCGATCCTCGCCCAGCACAACCGTTCGACACCGGGGAGCGATGCGCTCCTCGCCCATCGTGTCCGCCTAGCCGAGCTCGAACGGCGAGCTCGCAGGTGACCATCTACCGGCTCTGCCCGAAGTGCGGGGCCAAGGTAGACCCGGCCACCGAGGGGCGGCGAGGCCCCTGCCGCCGGTGTGAGCGGGAGCGTTCGCGGGCTCGTCGTGCGTCGGGCGAACCAGGAGTGCGCGTCTGGTCTACCGCGCGCTGGCAGCGGACTAGCGCGGCCGTGCTCGCCCGAGACGGCCACCGCTGCGCCGAGTGCGGCACCGGAACCGGAAGGCTCGAGGTCCACCATCGCCAGTCCCTAGCGGACGGCGGCGCAGCCTACGACTTGAGAAATCTCGTCACTCTTTGCCCTAGTTGTCACCGCGGGCAAGAGGGAGTGTCCGCCGCTTTTTTAGGTGGGAGGCCGTCACAGCCGAGCCCAGGTTTTCGCGGAACTCAGGCTAAACACACGGGGAACCGTTGAATACCGACCCGCCGCCGAGGAGGGCGCTCGTTTGTCGGGAACCCGACGATGCTGGCGAACCAGTTGCGCCACCTCGTTCAAGGCGGAGGCTAGCCTGAGCGAAGGGCGTCCGTGCCCTTCTTGACGAGTCCGGCTACGCTCGGTCCGCCGTCCTCATTTGGGGACGCAAGACGCTCGATCATCGCGCGCGTCTCGGGCCCCAGTTCGAAGCGGATGACGCTCGTGCTCGAGATCCGCGTCAGCGTCGCGAGCGTCTTGTCGCCAAGCTCGAAGTTGATCGTGAAGAGTCCCATCCCCACCTCCTTTGCTCGCAGAAGGGTGGCCGTTCAGACGCCATGGCTGTAGTAGCCGCCACGCTCTTCCCTAAACAACGCTGAAGACGTGCGAGAGAGGCGCGCTGCATCGTTCGCGGCCGAGGATCGGGCGAAGGTGCGCGCCGAGCGGGCGAGAGAGCGCAACGCGGCGGCGCGGGCGCAGTTGCGCGACCTGCGGCGCCAACCCGGCGAGACTCTGAGCGCGCCAGCTAGTCCTCGTCGTCCCGCAGCGCGAGGAACGAGGGAACCCCGTCAAGGTCACGTTGCTCGCGGTCCTCGAGGATCTGCTCGCCCCGGGCTCGACCTTCTCGAACCGCGGCGCCGGGCCGCCCGTCTGCTCGGCGATTGCGCCTGGCGGCGGCGGCCGAGCTCGACTTCGTGAGCCGATTTGTCCGCCGCCCGGTTTGGGCGGCGCGTGCGCGAGGAATGACCGTTACCGGCGAGACGCGAGCTGGCGGCCCAGTTGGCGCTTCCCCATTCCTCGGAACTGGAAGCTCGGTTACCTGGCGGCCCAGGTGCCGGGCTTCCTCTCGGTCCATCGCGTTCCCACGATGCCTCTCCAGAAACGGGTAGAGCCCGGCGCCCTGCGGCCCGGGCGTCGAGCTCTCCCGTGGACGATCGCGTTACCCGACGACATGGTGAGCGATGGGGAGGGGCGCGAAGGTCCTCTTGGTTTTTTCACATCGCTTCCGCGAGGTCAAGCCGGAGCGAGGGCGGCGAACTTCCTCCGCGCCCGCTCAAATCCTCTTAGCGCGCTCTGGACCGCCTGTTAGTCGATGCAAACCCGGTCGTTCGATCGGCGACGACGGGTGTACGAACACCTACGACGTGATTGGCGGGCCCTCGTTGCGGCGGGGGCCCGCTCCATCTCGCAAGAAGATCGTAGGCGCCGTGATCCCTAGGCGTCGTCGGGCTCCGCCCCGGCATCCGCCTCGGCACGGGTCGCGAGGAGCGAGGGAACCCCGTCTAGTTCCCGCTGCTCTCGATCTTCGAGGATCTGCTCGTCTCCGGGCTCGACCTTCTCGAAGCGGACAGGCCTACCCGCCTGCTCGGCGAGCCAGCGGGCGATTTCCTCTGGCCCTTCCTCAAAGCTGGCCACGCTCACAAGAGCCTAGCCCGAAAAGCCATCTAGGCATCGACGCGAGCTCGGCCTACCGTAGGCGCAGGCCGGGGCGTGGTCAGGGTCGTCCTAGGGTCACCTTGCGGTCCGCGCCTCGGCTCCGACTCCTATCCGAGGGTAGTCAACGAGGTCTTCGTGCCCTTCACCATGAATCGCGAGAGTCCTTATCCCAGGCGACTCCGAGCCACCATCGCGGCCTTCTGCCTGCCCTAGGCGCCCCGACCTCGCTCGCAAAGGCATCCATCAAGTCGTCGTATGCATTGGCAATTTCGATGGGCGAGCTTTCATCACCATGTTCGAACATTGCGTCCCACTGAGGCTTCCAGGTCGTCCGCTCCCGCTTCTGGGCCTCCATCGACGTCCGGAGCCTCGCCGGCTCGGCAGGTCCGATGAAATGGGAGAAACAGACGTCGAGGAAGTCTTGGTAGCGGTCCCTGAACTCAGGGGTGAATAGCGGTGCGTGAGCGTGGAAGATTCGGTCGCCCGCTTCCGCAAGATCGCCTCGGGCGGAGTCACCTCTTGGAAGTGCCCGACGAGCGTGAAGCAGCAGAAGAGATCGTTCAGCTTAGGCGCCATCTCCTCGTAGAGCTCAAGGCGACGCTCGACGAGCTTTTGCCGGGTCCACTGTGCTTGCTCGATACGTCGAGCCGTCTGAGTGACCTTGTATCCCAGAACGAACAGAATGATCGGAGTGAGCGCGGCAACCGCGAGCTTGGCGAATTCAAGCGAGCTCCACTCGGCGCCCATGCAGGCGATTCTTCCACGACCAGTGTGGTGGTCAAGCAGCCCAACGGATCAGCAACTTGCTGGCTCGCTCGAGTCCTCGACGGTGAATAAGTTCCGCAAGTGCGCTCGCCGCGGCCTTCGGTCGCCGGCCCGCTAGGCCGGCGAGACAGGCGAGCACGGCCTGCGCCTCCTCGAACCCGACGTCAGGGACGTCGGCGCAGTACCTCGCGTGCCAGCGAAGGGCTGCTCGCCTGAACTTGCCTGGCTCGTCGACCAGCAGCAGGACGAGCTCGAGAGCGTCCGCAAGGCTGACGAAGTCAAGCTCGGTCGCCGCGGCAAGGGCGATCGTCGCGTTGCCGCCATCAAGCGCGCGGCGGAAGCGGGCGTAGGCTGACCCTTGGGAGGTCACGAACAGATGTTCGCAGAACGTTGTCGTCCCCTTCGGATCTCTTGACTCCGGGTTCCTTGGGCATGAGGCTCTCGCCACGGCATCGCACCACGACATCGAAGTCAAAGCGCTCTGGCGGCTCCGCGATGAGTTGGCTGCTCAACAACACAAGCTCATCGACGCCCTGGACGCCGAGCGAAGCCGACTCGTCGGACTCACTACGTCGGCGGCCTTCATCGTGGGCATCTTCGTCACATTTCGCCCGAGACAGAGCAACGCGCTCGTCGGATCGCTCTACGCAGTGGGGCTCGCCCCATTCATCGCCTTGATGATCGGCCTCGGGCTATATGGCGTGTTCGCTGTGAGGCTAAGGGGCAGGGGCGAACGCGTGCGCGCCTGGCAGCTCCGAAGAGATCGAGTCTCGCCCAGGATCCGCGAGCTCTACATCCCAGCGGACCTTGAAGCGATGCTTCACCCGGAACGTGACTGGCTAACCAGCGAGATCGCCAGGCTCCAAGCCGATGAATGGCCCGGACTCCCGAGGCTCGTTCAGCTCTTGCTCACTCGGCGGCGGGTGCTCGAGTTCATGAGCGGCCTTCTCGCGTTTGAAGTGGCGTGGCTCCTTATGGTTGCCCTCCTGGCGCCATTCATCGACTAGCCGGAATCTCCGGCTTACTTCGGGTATGCGGTGAGCGTCGGCCCGTCGTCCACCGGCTTCTCGGCGATCGCGTGCTCCTGGACGTAGCGATCGAAGTCCTCGAGGCTAACGACGCCGGGCAGCGTAGCTGCCTTGCGCCGCGTCGTTCCGCGTGCCAATCGTGTGCCAATCGTGCCCCTCGAAGCCCCTTCGTGACCCTCCGTGAGCTGTCGGCGCTTTGGCCACCGAACAGGAAAAACCCCGCCTGAGCGGGGCTTTTCAGAGGAGGCGCATACGGGATTCGAACCCGTGCTACCGCCGTGAGAGGGCGGCGTCCTAGGCCACTAGACGAATGCGCCGTGCGCGAGACAGCGTAGCCGATCGGCCGCGACGGCGGCCGTCAAAAAGACGGAGGCCGGGCCGCCGGCCTCCGTCTGTGCGCTCGCTGTCCGACGGACGATCGGAAGCTTGCTGCGCAGGGGGATTGTGCGGATGCTCGCATGCGGATGTCAAGGTCAGAAGGAGGCCCGGCGTCCTGCGGCCCGAACGCCGAGCCTCCTTATCGCGCCCGAGTCCTTCGCCGTGCTCCCCTCACGCGACGAGTCCCGTGGGTCTCGGGGATGCTCCGCTTATCTCACACGGAGCCGGTGCGCGGCAACGAGCCTGAGGTCGAGTCTCACCTAGCCCAAAGTTCGGGAATCAAACACGCGAGCAGGCGGCTGGACGCCGGGCCCGGAGCCTGCGACACTGGACGCAGACCCGCGGGGAGCGCCACCTTTCTGCGGCCGACCAGAGGGCCGCCACAGTGCTCCGGCGCGGGTCGCCTTTGGTCCGGCCGGCCGGCGATCTCGTGCCCGCCTGGGGCGGTTACCCGCGCGCAGCCTCGCCGCGAACGAAAAACCCCGCCTGAGCGGGGCTTTCACGAGGCTGCGGGGCTAGGATTCGAACCTAGACTACCCGGTCCAGAGCCGGGCGTCCTACCGTTAGACGACCCCGCAACGGCAGGCCATTGTAGCCGTCCGCGCAGCCCGGAACCCCCTCAGAGCTCGAGACGGTAGAGGGGGATGAGGCTCTTCTCCGCCTCCGTGTCGATGCGCGCCACGACCTCGACGTACGGCTCGAGCCCGGAGCCGCGGAGCTTCGCCTTCAGGAGCTCGTCCACCTGGTAGATGCCGGACGAGTTGTTCATCGTGATCTCGATCAGGACGGGAGCCTTCTCGCCGTCCTTGATCTCGACGCCCTCGATGGCCGCCGCCGAGAGCGAGTGGATCGACACGCGGCCGTGCTGGAACGGGATCCGCGAGCGGCCCTCGGCCATGTCGAGCGCGTCCGCGACGCGGAGGATGCCGGACTCGAGCGTGAGCGGCCGGCCGTACTCGCGGTGGCTCGTGATCGCCTGGAGGACCTCCGAGCAGACGACGGTCATGTCGGGATCCTCGTAGAGCCCGTCGAGGAGCTCCCGCATCTTCGGCTCGGCGAGGAAGAGGCTCCAGTCCTCGTGGCGGTCGCGGCCATCCCGATGCAGTGCAGGAAGGCGCCCAGGGCGACGACGACCTCGGCGTCCTCGCGGCTCATGCCATAGTCGCGCACCATGCCCGGCTCGACGCCGTTCTTCACGAGCTGGCGCAGGAGCTTGAGCCCGATGTTCGCGACGATCTGGATGTGGACCCAGGAGTGGTCGTTGATCTCCAGCCGCTTGACGGCGT
>Ga0299914_10002063_pt1 | contig 13665 bp, 12 predicted proteins | sample RVTome_10_FD_201361 | JGI IMG/M metagenome (GOLD analysis project Ga0299914, IMG submission 201361) | Soil microbial communities from uranium-contaminated site in the Upper Colorado River Basin, Wyoming, United States - RVT153D57 (version 2) ...
GGCTCTTGATCTCTCTCACACGCTCGTCCTGAGCCCTGGTGATCGAGCTCCCCGCCCGCCGCTCGGCTTGGTTGAGCCACTTGATGAGGGTTGAGTGCGGGTTACGCGCGCTGCCGGAGGTGTCGTAAAAACCGAAATGCACGTGGCTCGGCGTGCTGACGGCGTTCCCTGTGTTTCCGCAGTATCCGATAACGTCGCCCGCCTGCACGGTGGCGCCGGATGGCCACTCCTCGTCGTTGAAGTCGCTCAGGTGAGCGTAGTACCAGTAGCTGCCGTCAGATCGAAATAGCCGAGCGACTTTCCCGCCGAGTCCGGCATCCCCGTAGTTGACGGTGCCGGTCTCGGTCGCGAGCACCGGATCCCCGTAGCTACAGAAGACGTCCTGGCCCTCGTGCGTCCGAATGATCGGCCCCGGCCCGTAGCGAGGCGCGCCCCATGTATCGGTCCATGCGGCCTTTCCTCCGATGATGAAGGGCGCATATACGTCTTGCACGATTCTCTCGAGGGGCACTCCGAGCGCTCTAAGCTCGTTCGCCACGGCGACGAGGTTATCGGTCGTGTAGGACCCGCCTGCGGGAACGTACGTGCCCCTGGTGGGAGGCGGGGCGGGGGTCGTGGACTGTCCTCCTCCGCCTCGGGTACCTGCGCCGGGCCTGTTGGGTTTGGTTGCGCCTGGCTTGGAACCTTCGCCACCGCCACCGCCGCCGGGATCGGTGCCGCCGCCGCCTCCACCGCCTCCACCACCGCCGCCACCGCCGCCGCCACCGCCTGGGTCGGGGTCGGGATCTGGAGCGGGTGGCTTAGGTGTCTTGGGTGGCTTGGGCAGAATCGGTGAAAGCGTCGGAAGCGGAGGGAGGGTCGGAATTTGGATCTCGATATGTCCGATCTTGTGATTCGCCGCCTGGACGCCCGGCGCAACCACCCTCGAGGCGGGACGCGGCAGGAGTATCGACCCGACCATGACGATAACGAGCCCGATGACGATTCGTGCGCTTACTTTCACTGCTCTGAAAACCCCACTTGTCGCGGTTGGCGCTGCCTGGACGCAGAAAGGCCCGATGTCGGGCGTAGCCCCCCAGTAACCCTATGGCGCATCCTTTCCCAAGTTTCTCCCTGCAATACCAAAACCCTTCTCCAGGGCGCTCGCCAGGTGCAGCGGGCGTACATCGGCCGGTTCGCCGCCGGCCTTTTCGAGCCGGCGGGCGAGGGGGATGCGCTAGCGTCGGGCGCGTGTCTGCCACGGGGATCCTGCTTGCCGCCGGTCTCGGCGAGAGACTGCGTCCACTTACCGAGGCGATACCCAAGCCCGTCCTCCCCCTGCTCGACCGGCCCCTGGGGGCCTGGGGCCTGTGCAACCTTCTCGAGGCGACGCCCGACGTCATCGTCAACGCGAGCTACGCGAGCGACGTCGTTTTCGGGGCTCTGGCCCCCTACGGAGAGTTCAAAACCCTCGACGAAGGGGACGTTCCCTGGGGAACGGGCGCCACCCTTGCGGCACTGCGCGAACGAGTCCGGTACACCGCGCTCATCTGCAACTCCGACACGTTGACCGATGTGTCCGCCGCGCGCCTTCTGACCGAGCATCGCCGAAGCGGCGCGGCGGCAACCGTCGCGGTTTGTCGCGTGGATGCGGGAGCCGATCTCGCAGTCGAGGGCGACAGAGCAACCGGATTCATCGACCGGCGCTCCGATCCCGGCGCCGCCGGGGCCCGGTATCTCGGAGTTGCGGCCTTCGACGTCCGAACTCTCGCGCTGCTTCCCGACACCCGCCCCGCAGGCCTCGCAGAATCGTTGCTTCGCCCGCTCGTGGAGAGCGGCGAGGTCCACACACACGTCTCAAACGGATACGCGTTGGATGTCGGGACGGTAGCGCGCTATCTAGAGGCATCACTCGACCTCCTGGAGGGCCATGGTCCCATCGGCCCTCGCCCGCCGCCGGGAGAGCTCGTCGACGCAGAGGGCGGTCGCGCCTATCTCGGGCCAGACGTGGCCGCCGACGAGGAGTCGATCGGCCCGGGGGCGGTACTTCTCGCCGGAGCCGCACTGCACGAGGGCTCGTACGTGTCGAACGCGATCGTCTGGCCCGACGAAGAGGTGCCCAGAGACAGGCAGGTTAAAAACGGAGTGTGGGCGCGCGGCGAGTTGGTCGCAGCCCTCGGTTAGAAGATCGAGCGGTCGGCCAGGTCGATAAGCAGAGCCGGATAGATCAGTAAGCCCACGAGCACGACCGTCGCCAAGCCCATGGCCGCGGTCATCAAGTACGGGACCTCCACCGGCTCATCGATCTCGGGAGTCTCGAAGAACATCTTCTTGATGACGGCCAGGTAGTACCACGCCGCGATCACGGTGTTGACTCCCATGACTATCGCGAGCCAGTAGACCTCTGCCTCGATGGTCGCGGCGAATACGAACAGCTTGGCGATGAGGCCCGCCATCGGCGGCGCTCCGGCGAGCGAGATGAGGAAGCCCCCGAAGAGAAGGGCCAGCACCGGGCTCCGTTGCCACAAACCCGCGTAGTCGGAGATGAAATAAGTGCCTCCTCGCCTGGCGAAGGCGATCGCTGCAGCGAAAGCACCGAGGTCCATGATTCCGTAGATCGCCAGGTAGATAACGGCAGCGGCGAAAGCCTGCTCGTTCGCCGCCTGGTCGCCGGGATTGGGACTGATCAGTGCCAGGCATACCAGGATGTACCCCGACTGCGCGATCCCCGAGTACGCGAGCAGCCGAATCACATGCTGCTGTCTCAGGGCGATGAGGTTTCCGACGGTCATCGTCAGTGCCGCGAGAACCCCGAACACGGGGGCCCAGGTGTCGGCGACGGTCGGAAAGGCCTTGAACATGAGAACGAGCAACCCGACGAAGCCACCGATCTTGGAGGCCGTCGACAGAAAGGCCGCGACCGGCGAGGGCGCACCCTCGTAGGTGTCGGGAGCCCAGAAGTGAAATGGGACCGCCGATATCTTGAAGGCGAACCCGACAACGACGAAGAACACGCTGAGAACGATGATGGGTTGATCGGATGCTTCGATCGACGAACTAATCTCGGCGAGAAGCGTCGAGCCGGTCATTCCGTATATGAGTGACATGCCGTACAACATCACGGCCGACGACAACACGCTGAAGAGGAAGAACTTCAGGGCTCCCTCGTTGGATCTGGCATCGCCCTTTCTGAGCGCAACCATGACGATGCCTGGGATGCTGATCAACTCGAGCGCAATGAACAACGAGATCAAGTCGCGCGCACTGGCGATGACGAGACCACCGAAGAGCGAGCACAACAACAGGAAGTAGTACTCGCCCTGGTAATACGAGCCCCCGCGGAAGTAGTGGAAGCTGATCGCCAGAATGATGAGCCCGAGAACGCAGAACAGGGCCTTGAACAGCAGCGAAAACACGTCGACCTCGAAGGTCCCGGCCAGAGTTGTCGTCTCCGTACCGATCAAGGACACGACGGCCGCCAGCGTGCCGATGATTCCGGCGGCCGACAGCGGCATTGCGATCCATCTCGAGTTCCGAGGAAGGAACAGGTCCGCAACAAGCACGATGCAGGCGGCGCTCGCCATCACGAGCTCGGGCGCGAGCGCGTGCCAGTCCACACCGGGCTGAGTCACGGATTGGGCGAGAAGGGGGTCCACCTACGCTCCGAAGATCCCGGCCAGAGTTCCGACTGCATCGGCCGTCACATTCGTAAGCAGAGCCGGGTAGAAACCGGCAACGACGATGAGCAGAAGAAGAGGCGTCCACGCGGTCCACTCGAGCCGCTCGACGTCGAAGATCCCCTTACCGGCCGCGAACTTGTCGGGCACGGTGCCGAGGTTGACCCTCTGGACCGTCCACAGGAGGTATCCCGCCGTCAGAACGGTCCCGATGCCGCCGATGACCATGAGGACCCGGAACAATTCGACGTTGAGTCCCGGAGCCGGCTGATACGCCCCGAGAAGGGCGAGCATCTCGCCCCAGAACCCGGCCAGTCCGGGAAGTCCCAACGATGCGATGGCCGCGAAGGAAAACACGGTGCCGAACCGCGGGATCTGTTTGAGCACTCCTCCCAGCTCAGCGATCTCGCGCGTGTGGTAGCGCTCGTGTATCGACCCTGCGAGGAAGAAGAGCATCCCCGTGATGAGCCCATGAGCCACCATCCCGAAGACGGCTCCGTTGATCCCGGTATCGGTGAGGGTCGCGATCCCGAGCATCACGAAGCCCATGTGCCCCACCGACGAGAACGCGATGAGACGTTTGAGGTCGGTTTGCGCGAAGCAACACAGCGAACCCCAGATGATGCCGATAACAGCAAGGATGCCGATCAGCGGGGCGAACGTCACCGCCGCGTCGGGAAGGATCGGCAACGCGATCCGAATGAAGCCATACGTCCCCATCTTCAGGAGCACGGCAGCCAGGAGCACCGAGCCGACGGTGGGTGCCTCGGTGTGGGCGTCGGGCAACCAAGTGTGGAACGGCCACATGGGGACCTTGATCGCGAAGCCCAGGAACAAGCCGAGGAACACGAGGTTCTGGAACAACTCGCTCGCGTTGCCCGTGGTGTCGCGCAAGGCGATCATGTCGAACGTCTCGTTCCCCGAGTTGATCCACAGGGCCAGGAATCCAAGCAGCATGAAGATCGAGCCGAACAAGGTGTAGAGGAAGAACTTGACGCTCGCGTAGTCCCGGTTGGGCCCGCCCCAGATCCCGATCATGAAATACATCGGGACGAGCACAAGCTCGAAGAAGATGAAGAACAGAATCAGGTCGAGTGCTACGAAGGTCCCGTTCATTCCGGTCTCGAGCAGGAGAACGAGGGCGAACAGCGCCTTGGTCTTGCCCGGCGCGGGGATGTGCCACCACATATAGATCATGCAGAGGAAGCACACGAGAAGGCTCAACAAAAGCAGCGGCAGAGACATGCCGTCTACCCCTACGTGATAGCGAGCACCTATCGACTCGATCCACGTCGAGTTCACCTCGAGCTGCATCTGGTCGCTCGCGCCGTAGTCGAAGCGCACCGCCGAGATGATCCCCGCGACGAGCGCCAGACCGGCGAATGCCGTGCCGGTGATCTTGAGGAGGGACTCTCGGTTGGGAAGGAACATCAGGACCAGCACGCCGAGTGCCGGCAAGAACGTCGCCAGGGACAGCCCCCAGTCGTCAACCCATGACATTGCCTCGAACCCCTTTCTAGGCCACCGCGAAGACAGCTACGAAGATCGCTATGCCGGCGAACAGGACCGCCGCGTAGCGCTGGACGTTTCCAGACTGGATGTAGCGGAGTAGTCCCCCCGAGAAGTTCGTGAGACCCGCCGCACCGTTGACACCGAAGTCGACGACGTTCTGGTCGGCCATGTACGTACCCGTGGCGGCGCCGAGCGTGCCGCGCGCCGTTCCGTTGACGATTCCGTCGATGATGTGCTGGTTCGCCCAGTACGCCGCGGCGGCGAGTGGGTACTGAATCGGCTTCACGATTCCCCCCAGGTAGAGATCGTCGAGGTAGTACTTGCGCTCGGCGAATCCATAGAGCCATCCGAACGAGGATTTCCGGAAGTCAAACTTCCACTCGTCGCGGTAGAACCACTTGTAGGCGAGGAAGAACGTGAACAGCGCGGCTCCGACCGTGACGACCGGCAACACAACGTTGTAGAGCGGCTCGAAGCCGTGCGCGACCTCGCCTTCGGCGAAGATCCAGTACTTGAACGGTCCGATGACGGGGAAGCCAAGGAACCCAACGACCAGCGTGAGCCCGGCCAGTGTCCAGAGAGGACTCGTCATCGAGTTAGGACTCTCGTGCGGCTCACCGTGACCTCTGTATTCGCCCCAGAAGGTCTTGATGCACATCCGAGCCGTATAGAGAGCGGTGATGAACGCTGTCAGAAGGGCCGAGCCAAAGACGAGCCAGGCAGTCGAGCGAGTGCCGTCGATACCCGCCCGCAGGGCTCCGCCGATGATCTCGTCTTTCGAGAAGAATCCGGCGAACGGGAAGATGCCGGCCAGCGCGAGCGAGCCGATTATGTACGTCTTGAACGTCGCCGGCATGTACTTCCTGAGGCCCCCCATATCGCTCATGTTGTTCGAGTGGACCGCATGGATCACCGACCCGGCCCCGAGGAACAGCAGCGCTTTGAAGAACGCGTGGGTGAAGAGATGGAAGATGCCTGCCGTGAAGACCCCGACGGCAAGACCCGCAAACATGTACGCCAGCTGACTGATGGTCGAATAGGCCAGCACCCGCTTGATGTCGTCCTGAATGAGAGCGAGGAAGGCCGCTATCAGCATGGTTATGGCCGCGATGACTCCCACAACCTCGAGGGGAATCCCGTCTCCGGCGAACTCGAATACCGGGTACATCCGAGCCACGAGATAGATACCGGCCACGACCATGGTGGCGGCGTGGATAAGCGCGCTGACGGGAGTGGGACCCGCCATCGCGTCCGGCAGCCAGACGTGGAGCGGGAACTGCGCCGACTTCCCTATCGCTCCGCAGAAAAGCAGCAACGCCGCGATCGTCAGGCTGGTTCCCGCGATCTCGCCCTCCTCGGCGAGGTGGTTTATCTCTGTGATGTTGAAGGTCCCGGCGATAACGAAGAGGGCGAAGATTCCGAACATGAACCCGACGTCACCGATGCGCGTCGTGATGAAGGCCTTGATCGCCGCCGACGAGTTGGGCTTCTCCTCCCAGTAGTGCCCGATCAAGAAGTAGGAGCAGACCCCGACGCCCTCCCAGCCAACCAGCATCATGATGAGGTTGTCGGCGATGACGAGAAGCAGCATCGACGCGGTGAACAACGACAGCGCGGCGTAGAACCAGCTGTAACGCTCGTCGTCGTGCATATAGCCGGTTGAGTAGATCTGCACCAGCAGCGATACGAACGTAACGACTACGAACATCAATCCCGTAAGGAAGTCGTAGTTCATCCCGAAGGTAAGTTCGAGTGTGTCGAGCTCGAACCAGACCCAATGCTTCTCTACGGGCCCGGCCCCCGTTACGAGGTCGATGAAACCAGCGAGCGAGAGCACGAAGGCCACGGAGATCGCGGCCAAGCCCGCGCTGTGCCCTTTGCCGGGCAGCTTCTTGCCGAAGAAGAGAATGGCGAGAAAGGACAGCGCCGGGAGCAACGGCACGAGCCACATCAGGTCGGGGAACAAGCCCGCGCGCGTTACCTCGACACCCTCGATGGCGTCGGCCGCAAGAACCAGCCCGTTCACGCCATCACCACTTCATCAGGGACATCTCTTCGACATCCACGCTCTGACGGTTTCGATAGATCAGGATCACTATGGCGAGGCCCACCCCGACCTCCGCCGCCGCCACCGCGATCACGAACAGGGCGAAGACCTGGCCCGGAACCCCTGCATCACCGAGCATCGCCGAGAAGGCGACGAGGTTGATGTTCACAGCATTCAGCATCAACTCGACGCTCAACAGGACGAGAACCGCATGCTGACGGGCGAGCACGCCGTAAACCCCGATGCTGAAGAGAAAAGCCGACAGGACAAGGAAGTAGGCGACCGGCATCAGCCTTCCACCTCGCCTTCGTCTCTGCGCGAGATCACGATCGCGCCGACAAGCGCGGCGAGTAGCAGCAACGAGACGATCTCGAAGGGCAACACGTAGATCGAGAAGATGGCCTCACCGACGCTCTGAACCGTTGTGCCCTCGGTGCTCGTGAAGTCGATCTCCTGGCCCTCGAACGCCCTCACCATGATGAAACTCGACACGGCGAACAGCAGCCCCGCGCAGATTGCGGCTACCAGTCGTTGGTTGTTGTCGAAGTTGGCGCTGCCGATCGGCGCTTTCGTGAGCATGAGCCCGAAAAGCATCAGAACGACAACCGCGCCGACGTAGACGAGGACCTGAACCCATGCGACGAACTCGGCGTAGAGCAGAATGTAGATGGAGGCTGCGCCGAGGAGCGTCGCGACCAGGTAGAGGGCCGCGTGCACGACGTTGCGGGTGGTGACCACGCGGATTCCCGCGATCCCCATCATCACGAAGAGCGCCCAGAAGATGATCTGCAGATAGGTGTCGGCCATCAGTCGTTCGGTCCCTTCGTGCCTTTTTGCTCCTGCGGTCCCGCCGAGCCGGCCCCGGTCTGTTCCTGCGGTCCCGCCGAGCCGGCCCCGGTCTGTTCCTGCGGTCCCGCCGAGCCGGCCCCGGTCTGTTCCTGCGGTCCCGCCGAGCCGGCCCCGGTCTGTTCCTGCGGTCCCGCCGAGCCGGCCCCGCGCTCCTCTTCGGTCGGAGCGACCGGGCCCTGCTCAGGCTGTGGCTCGGTTGCCTCGGGGGCTCCCGATGGCTCGGGGGCCGGGGTTGCGTCCTGGGAAGCGGCGGCCTTCGCCCGCGTCACCTCGCGCTCGGCTTTCACCCGGGCGACCTTGGCGCGCGCCTCGGCGACCTGCGGGGACGATCCCGCTTTGGTCTGCTCGTCGAGCACCCGCCCGTAGGCGTCCTCGGGCGCTTCGAGATCCTCGAGCTTCGGAACGGGGCGAGTGGGGGTCGGTGTCGCGGCGGGTGCCTGATCCGGCACGGGTGCCATAGCCGGCGGCGTCTGGGTCACGGCCGTCGACTCTGGGGCGCTCGGAGTCTCGGACTCGGCCTTTGCCTCCACTTCGGCCTGACTGCCCTCGGCCTGGACGGTTCCCTGCGTGTCGCGCTTCACCTCCGGCTCGGCGGCCGGCTCGGCCGCCGCATCCATCTGCTGCTCCTTGACCTCCTCGGCGAGGCCGGAGGCCTCCTTGGCGGTCTCGGGGGCCGGACCCGTCGGAGCATCGGGTGCGGTTTCGGCCGGGCGCGCCGAGGTCGTTGCGGCGCTTGCCTCTCTAGGAGCGGTCTGGGCCTGCTCGGGGCGGGCCTCTGCGGCGGACGAGGTGACGTTTGCAGGACTCGCGGCGGTCGCCTCCACGGTCGGGGAAGCACTCGCGGCGGAGATTGCTTTGGTGGGCAGACCCGGGATGTCGGCCCCATCCTCGAGCTCGATAGGAGGCAGGACCGTCGACATCCAGTCCGACAGCTTCTCTTTCTCATGCGTCAGCTGGCGAATGTCGTACTCGGCATACTCGAACTCGCGGCTCCAGAAGAGCGCGTCGTAGGGACAGACTTCGACGCAGATCCCGCAGTACATGCAGAGGGCGTAGTCGATCGCGAAGCGATCAAGCACGTTGCGCTTGCGGGGACGACCACCCTCGCGCTTGGGGGGAAGGGTTTCCTTGTGCGAGTCGATGTAGATACACCAGTCGGGGCACTCGCGCGCGCAGAGCATGCATACCGTGCAGTTCTCTTCCTTGAGTGCGATGACACCGCGCGTTCGTGGAGAGAGGTCCTGCTTCACCTCGGGGTACTGGATGACATCGTTGCGCTTGAAGAGGTGCTTGAGCAGAACCGCCATGCCCTTGAGCAGCCCGACGCCGAAGCCGGGTCTGCGCGCCTTCTCTAGTCTCTGATCGACGTCTAGAGCCATTCGAGTCCTCGCATCATGGGCCGTAGAGAATCCACGCGCCGGTCACCAGGATCAGCACGAGCGATAGCGGGATGAGGAACTTCCATGCGAACTTCTGCAGCTGGTCCTCGCGCAGACGCGGGAACGAGAATCGGATCCACAACAACAGAAAGACCATGAACGAGGTCTTGACGAAGAACCACAGAACTCCGGGGATCACATCGAGCGGTCCCCAGGGAACGATCGGTTTGTATCCGCCGAGGAACAGAGTCGTGCCGATCGCTGCGAACACAATCATGTGCGCCGTCTCCGCAAAGAAGAATCCGAATATGAAGCGCATGCCGGTGTATTCGGTGAAGGGGCCGGTGATCAGCTCGGACTCGGCGACGGGCATGTCGAAAGGCGGAAGGGACATCTCGGCCATGGCCCCCACGAGAAACAGCAGAAACAGCGCGAGGCCGAGACCGGGTGGCCAGAGGATGAACGGCCAGTCTTGTGCCTCGACGATGCCAACAAGCGACAGGGTTCCGGCCAGCATTGCTACCGCGGCTGCGCTGAGCACTATCGGCAACTCGTAGGCGATGAGCTGTCCCGCCGAGCGCAGCGCGCCGATCAACGCGTACTTGTTCGCACTGGACCAGCCCGCCATGAGCACGCCGATTGATCCCACGGAGCCGATCGCCAGGAGGAAGAACAGACCGACGTCAAGATCCTCGACGATGAGATTCCGGTCGATCGGAATCACCAGATAGAGGAGCAAGACGGGGACGAAGATTACGGCCGGGGCAAGCGAGAACACTCGCTTATCGGCGCTCGCCGGAATGATGTCCTCCTTGTAGGCGAACTTGATACCGTCGGCCAGCGTCTGAGCCCAGCCGTGCCACCCACCCGCGTACATGGGTCCGAGCCGGTGCTGCATGTGCGCCATCTCTTTGTGCAGGACGTAGCCGCCGACCAACGCGCCAACGGGCACGACGGTCAGGATGATCAATAGCTTGACCACGAGGATCTGCCAGGCCGTCAGTGAGATTTCGATCAACGGTCGACGTCCCCCAGAACGAAGAAGAAGGACCCGAGGATCGCGATCATGTCCGCGACGAGCGTGTTCTCGAGGACGAAGGGCAACGCCGAGACGTTCGAGTAAGACGGCGTGCGAATCTTGATCCGATACGGCCTCCGGCCCCCATCGGAGACGAGGTAGAACCCGAGCTCGCCCAGGGGGTTCTCGGTGCGGATGTACACCTCACCCTTGGGCGCCTCGACGACGCGCGGCACCTTGCCCATTATCGGACCGGGAGGCAGGCCGGCGAGGGCCTGCTCGACGATCTTGGCCGACTCGATGATCTCGTGCAGCAGAACCCAGAAGCGGTCGAAGCAATCGCCATGAGATCCGGTGCACACCTCGAAGTCGAATTGGTCGTACACGAGATAGGGCTCGTCACGGCGCACGTCCATGTCGATGGAAGATCCGCGACCGATCGGGCCGGAGACCCCGTAGGAGTATGCGACCTCTCTATCCAGAGTCCCGATGTTTATGGTTCGCTGCTTGAAGATCTCGTTGCCCGTAAGAAGGTCCTCGTAATCGGGCAGACGCTTGATGACCTTGCGAACCGATGCGAGGGCCATGTCGACGAAGCCCTTGGGCACGTCCTCCTTCAATCCGCCGGGGCGGAAGAAACCGAAGTGCATGCGTCCGCCGGTCACCGTCTCCATCGCGTATTGGATGTCCTCGCGCTCGCGGAACGCGTAGAAGGTCGGCGTGATTGCCCCGAGCTCGGCCGCGAAGGACTGGAAGAACATCAGGTGATTCAGGATCCGGTTCATCTCGGCAAGAGCGACCCGAAGGTACTGAGCGCGCTCCGGCACCTCGATCTCCATGAGCTCCTCGAGTGCCAGAGCGAGGGGCAGCTCGTTGTTGATTCCAGACAGCCAGTCCATGCGGCTGATGAGGTTCGTGATCTGCCGGTAGTCGCGCTGCTCGACGAGTTTCTCGTAGCCCCGGTGCATGTAGCCGACGACCGGCTCTGCGCGCACGATGCGCTCCCCGTCGATCGTCGCCAGCAAACGGAAGACCCCGTGCGTCGCCGGGTGCTGGGGTCCGACGTTGAGCAGCATCTGCTCGGTTACGAGCCGCCCCTCCGACACCTCGTTCGCGAAGGCGCTGGAATCCTGCAGATTCTGGAGCTCCGGCTCCAGCACCTTAGGTGTGTCGGCCACTACCGGCCCCCCGCCGCCGCGGCTTCGTCGGGATCCTTCGCGCCGGGCCAGTCCTTTACGTAGCTGCGCGCCGGGAGCTTGAAGGACTTGAGCATCGGGTGCCCCTCGAAATCCTCCGAGAGGTAAAGGGTCGTGAGGTTGGGGTGATCGGTGAAGTGGATGCCGAACATCTCTGCCGCCTCGCGCTCGTGCCACTCCGCGCCCCTGAACACGCCAGTTATCGACGGGCAGACGGGCGCATCGAAGTCGAGAGGCACGTGGAGGTTGACGTGCCAGATCTTGTCCGGGCTGTAGAGGTGCACGAGCACCTCGATCCCGCCCTTTTTGTTCTGCGATCCCGCCGAGCCGGTCTCGCGCTGATCATCGTCGTCGTATTTGTACGTCGAGCGATCGATCGCCGAGAGAAACGTGAAGAAGCGGCAGCCAAGGGCGATGTCGTCTCGCAGGATCCTCACGACCTCCACGTACTTGTCGAGCTCGACGGTCAGATCCACTTGTCCGTGGTTAAGGCGCGCATCCGTAACGCGCTCGCCCAACGCACCCTTGACGCGGTCGAGCGCGTCGGCCGGCTCTAGTCTCATCTAGACGCCTCCGGCCAGGCCCGGCTCTGGAATGTGCGGAATCACCGTGTCGTGGCCCGCCCACCGAGTGCTGACGTCCTCGGTCGAGATCTTCTGCTGGAGCCTGATGATCCCCTGAAGCAGAGCCTCGGGACGAGGGGGGCAACCCGGAACGTAGACGTCGACGGGAATTATCTGGTCGACGCCCTTTGTTACGGAGTAGCTGTCCCAGTAAGGGCCGCCGCAGTTCGCGCACGAACCCATGGAGATCACGTACTTCGGCTCGGGCATCTGATCGTAGACACGGCGGATGGGAGCCGCCATCTTGTCGGTCACGGTCCCGGCAACGACCATCAGGTCGGCCTGGCGGGGCGAGGCCGGGAACGGGATGACCCCGAAGCGAATGAGGTCGAACTTCGTCGCGATCGCTGCACCCATCTCGATGGCACAGCACGCCAGCCCGAACTGGAGCATCCAGAGGGAGTACTGGCGACTCCAGTTGAGGGCCCAGGAGACAGGCTTCGGCAGCTTGACCTTCTCGATCAGAGCCACTCGAGCACCCGCTTCTTGACCGCGTAGAGGAGGGCTAGGGCCAGGATTCCGATGAATATGACCATCTCGATGAAGGCCTGGGTCCCGAGGTCTTCGAAGACGGTTGCCCAGGGAAAGAGGAAGACGGCCTCGACGTCGAAGATCACGAACAGCAGGGCAAACACGTAATAACGGACGTTTGCCTGTGCCCAGCCCGTGCCGATCGGGTCGATACCGGATTCATAAGTCAGGGTCTTCGCCCTGGTCGGGACATTCGGCCTCAACAACCGCGTCAGAGCGAGGGTGCCGAACACGAGGACGAGTCCGACGATGGCGAATATTCCGATAGTCACGTAGCTCCCGAAGTAACCCTCAGGCACTTGCTCGTCTCGCTCCCGTTCGCATCGATACCGTTACCCCGGTGCGCGGCGGTCCCAGGCCTCGACCGTGCAGCACAGAGTTTGGGGAATCCAGTGGCCTCCCCCGGCTATCGCAATGGGTTCTCGCAGCCCGCAAACACGCAGGAAAGCCCCTGTTCACCTGCCGAAAACTATCACGCACAGGGCACCCGCTAGGCGGATGGTTCGTTCGTTCGTGAACGCCTTCGGCTCGTAATGCTGCACTGTCGCCGCGGACGCGAGCCCCTGGGGGTCCGGCTAGCGACGGAGGAGCGAAGGCTGCCGGGCGAAGGCCCGCATCCCTTCTTCGAAACCGATCTCGGGCCACCAGCCGAGCTCCCGGTTGGCCCTCTCGGGCGAGCCCGTCACGTGGCGGACATCGCCCAGCCTGTAATCGCCGGTCACCTGGGCCGTCCGAACCGAATCGAACGAGGCCGTGAGGGCGCTCGCCATCTCGGCGACCGTATGGGGCGTCCCCGATGCGATGTTGTAGCAACCGCGGGCGTCGGGGTTGCTCAGCGCCGCCACATTGGCCCT
>Ga0299914_10002064_pt1 | contig 13664 bp, 11 predicted proteins | sample RVTome_10_FD_201361 | JGI IMG/M metagenome (GOLD analysis project Ga0299914, IMG submission 201361) | Soil microbial communities from uranium-contaminated site in the Upper Colorado River Basin, Wyoming, United States - RVT153D57 (version 2) ...
CGCCGACAATTGCGGCAAGCAGCGTGCCGATCACCGTGGCAACCAGCGTGATCAGGCCGCCGGTGGTCAAGTCGCCCTCGTCGATCGGGATCCGCGGGAGATCCAGCTGGGCGAAGACGTTGTACTCCTCGCCGGCGATCACGGCGAGGACCGCGAGCACGGCCACGGCCACGATGCTCCAGATCCAGACGGCGACGCCCTGACGACCGCCGTCGAACCGCGACATCCGCCCGGCGACGTAGCCGCCCGCGAAGTAGGCGATCAGGCCGATCACGATCAGTGCGATCGCACCGGCGAAGCTGATCGTCTCCGCTTCCGATCCGGCCTCGGCCACGGTGTCGAACTCGGACAGCGCAAGGGCGGCCCCGGCCGCGGCCACTAGGGCCGTCAGCAGCACCGCGACCCCGACCGCCACGAGCCAGCCGAAGAACCCTGCGCCCCAGTTCGTGCCGCCGTGCTCCTCGTATTGGCGTTCCCGCTGCTCGCTCGGGGCAACCGGTTCGCGCTCATAATCGTCGTCGCGCGGTCGCCCGCGAACGCGTTCCAAAACAGACATATCAATCCTCCTTTGAGCTTCCCTGCCCGAATCGGATACCCACCGTGGGGGCGCACACGCATGGGGTCGGAGTTTTCGGTTCGGTCCTGCTTTAGGACCGCTCGCCGGCGAGCGCCAGGTCGACCTCGCGCAGCACGCCGTCGCGCCGCTGCTCGTAGGTGAACCGGGTTCGCACCCGTTCGCGGGCGGCGAGCCCGGCCTCGGGGCCCAGCTCGAGCGCTTCGCGGACCCCGGCGGCAACGGCCGATGGGGTCGCTTGCGGGATCCGCACCCCGGTATCGCCGACCACCTCGGGCAGGGCGCCCGCCGAGGTGACGACCGGAACCGCCCCGGCCAGCATCGCCTCCGCAAGGGAGAGGCCGAAGCCCTCGTGGAGCGACGCCTGCACGTAGACGGCGGCCGACTCGAACAGGGCGTCGAGGTCCTGGTCGGACAGGCGCCCGGTGAGGCGAACGTTCGGCCCGACCTCGGCCGCCAGGCGCCCGCCGGTCCCGTCCCACCACTCCCCCGCCAGCACGAACTCGACGTCCGGGAGCTCGCGGGCCGCCTCCACGAACGGGCGATGGCCCTTGCGCGCCAGGTTCACCGAGTACACCGCTCCGACGGTCAGCGCCATCCGCGCCCGGGGCCGCCCGGCGGGATCGCCGAACCGGTCCGGGATCCCGTGGTGGACGACGGCCACGCGCCTCGGGTCGATCCCGGCGACGTTGCTGTCGATCTCGCCGAGCGAGTAGGTCGAGTTGGTGATCAGCCGGGTCGCGAGCGCCGCCGTCGAGGAGACCAGGCGCCGGCGCACGCCGCCGCGCTGGGAGCCGTAGCCGATCTCCGGCATGTCGGCGGTGTCGAAGCCGCCGAAGATCAGCACCGAGGGCTTGCCCCGCGCCCGCGCCAGGCGCAGCGCGAGCGCCGTGTGCCACGAGGCGAACCAGCCGACGACCACGTCGCAGGAACCGATCCCGCGCCAGAGCTCCGCCGGGTGCGGCCGGAAGGCCGGCTGATAGTAGTCGACCACCTCGTGGCGTTCGGCCAGCGCCTCGCGGTCGATCCGGGTGAAGGTGTTGCGGCGGCTGTGGACGTAGAGGACCTGGGCCATGCGAGGCGGACGGCGAAGCCCGAATCCGAGCCCCGCCATCGTTGAGGCGGCGTATTCGGCAGGTATCCTCCCAGGCTGCCTGGCGGCGGGGGAAACCGGTCCACTCCGCACGCGCGCACGCCATGACTGCCCCGACCCTCATCCCGCTCGCGTCGGTCACCGACTTCATCGTCGACCCGATCGTCGACGTCGCGACCGACTTCATCGACTCCGTCGGCCTGTTCGGAATCTTCGTGCTGATGCTCCTCGAGAGCGCCTGCATCCCGGTGCCCAGCGAGGCGATCATGCTGTTCGCCGGGTTCAACGTCTCCGAGGGCGACATGACGCTGTTCGGGATCGTGGCCGCCGGCGTGCTCGGGAACGTCGTCGGCTCCTGGGTGGCCTGGGCGGCCGGCTACTACGGTCGGCTCGAGCTGCTCGAGAAGAACCGTCTGATCCACATCAACGCCAAGCACCTGGCGTGGGCCGACGACTGGTTCCAGCGCCACGGCGACGCGACCGTGTTCTTCACCCGGATGCTGCCGATCATCCGCACCTTCATCTCGCTCCCCGCCGGCGTCGCGAAGATGCCGTTCTGGCGCTTCACCTGGCTCACCCTCGCGGGCTGCATCCCGTGGGTCCTGATGCTCGGCTTCATCGGCCGCGAGGTCGGCGATCGCTGGGAGGAGTGGCGCGACTACCTCCATTACGGGGACTACCTGGTGCTCGCGGCGATCGTCGGCGGGATCGTCTACTGGCTGATCAGGCGACGGCGCTCCGACGAGAGGCCCGCGGCGTCCGCGGCCGAGTCCGAGGGCTAGCGGAGCCGCTGGTGCCGGCCAGCCCGGCGGAACTCGAGCTCGGCCCCTGCCGCGCGGCCGCATTGGGGGCGATCCAGGGCCCCGCAGAGCTGCTGCCGGTCTCGAGCTCGGCCCACATCGCCCTGATTCCCTGGCTTGCCGGATGGCGCTGGCAGGAGCTCGACTCGGAGGCCCGCAAGAGCTTCGAGGTCGCGCTCCACGCAGGCACCGCCGCGGCACTCCTGATCGGCCTGCGCCGCGAGATCGCCGCCGAGCTGGCCGAGTTCGACCGGCGCCGGGCGGCGGTCGTGGCGCTCTCGTTCGTGCCCCCGGCCATCGCCGGCCTCACGCTCGAGCGCCACATCGAGAGTCGGCTCGGCACCCCCGCCGCAACCGCGGGCGGCCTCGTCGCCGGGAGCGTTGCGATGGTGCTCGCCGACCGCGCGCCCCAGGAGCGCGGCCACGGGGACGCCACCGCGGCGGACGGACTGGCGCTGGGGCTGGCGCAGGCCGCGGCCCTGGTGCCCGGCGTCTCGCGCAACGGCGCGACCCTCACGGCCGTGCGCGCCCGGCGGTTCAGCCGCGAGCACGCGAACCTGCTCTCGAGGACGGTCGCCCTGCCGGTCATCGTCGGCGCCTCGATCCTCAAGGGGGAGCGCCTTCGCCGGCGCGGGGTCGCTCCCGGGACCGGCCGGACCCTGATCGCGGGCGCCGCGGCCGCGTTCGCCTCAACGCTCGCGTCGCAGCGGCTGATCGGGCTGGTCGAGCGCGACCGTGCGCTCTGGCCCTACGCGGCCTACCGCGTGGCGCTGGCCGCTGTCGTTGCGAGGCGGCTCAGGAGCCGACGACGATGATCGAGTCCGATCTCGCTCGCCTGCACACGTCCCTGCCTCGGCGGATCGGGAGGACCTTGGCGTAGTACCCGCCCTCCCTTCATGAACTGCTGCCCGGAGGGCGCTTCGCCCGGGCTCCGGCGGCCGGTTGCGCTTGAATGACCGAATGAGCCAGGACGCATACTCAGCCGCCGGTGTCAGCCAGCGCGACGCCGACTCGGCGGTCGGCGCGCTGGTCAAGCACCTCGCGCAGATCGACACCGGCAAGCCCTCGCGCGTCGTCCCGCTTCCCGGCCACTACGCCAGCGTCCTTAAGCTCGACGAGCGGACCGGGATCGCGTTCGGGACCGACGGGGTCGGGACGAAGACGGTCGTCGCCGAGCAGCTCGGGCGCTTCGACACGATCGGGATCGACTGCATCGCGATGAACGTGAACGACCTGATCTGCGTCGGGGCCGAGCCGATCGCGATGCTCGACTTCATCCTCTGCCGCGAGGCCGACCCCAGGGTGTGCGGGCAGATCGGCGCGGGCCTGCGGGCCGGGGCCGAGCTCGCCGGCATCGAGATCCCCGGCGGCGAGATCGCCCAGGTCGGCGACGTCGTCAACGGCTGGGAGCTGGGCGGATCCGCGATCGGCCTGGTCGCGCTCGACGGGATCGTCACCGGCGCGCGGATCGAGCCCGGCGACGCGCTGATCGGGCTGCCGTCGTCCGGATTGCATTCGAACGGCTACACGCTGGCCCGCAAGGCGCTGGCCGAGGTGCCGATGGACGACGAGCGGCTCGGGGCGCCGCTCGGTGAGGTGCTGCTGGAGCCGACGACGATCTACGTGCGGGCGGTGCTCGAGCTGCTGGCGGCGGACGCCGAGGTCCGCGGCCTGGCGCACATCACCGGCGACGGGCTCAACAACCTGCTGCGCCTCTCCCGCGAGGTCGGCTACGCGCTCACCGACCCCCTCGAGGCCCCGGCCGTGTTCGGGCTGATCCAGGAGCTCGGCGGGATCGCCGACCAGGAGATGCACGAGGTGTTCAACATGGGCCTCGGCTTCGTCTGCGTGGTCCCCGAGCGCGACGCCGGCGACGCGGTCGCGCTGCTCGCCGCGCACCACCCCGGCGCCCGGCGGATCGGCGCCGTCACCGCCGACGCCGGCGTCGTGACCCGAGCCTGAGCGCCGGGCCCGTCCCGCGGCGCTCCCCGCGCGAACGCGCCGACGCTGCCATCATCGCCGCATGCAGTTCGCGATCCTCGTCTTCGAGAAGCTGACCGCCCTCGACGCGATCGGGCCCTACGAGGTGCTCTCCCGGGTGCCCGACACGGAGCTCGTCATCGTCGGCCCCGAGCCCGGTCCGATCCGGACCGACACCGGCCGGCTCGGGATCCAGGTGGACGCGGCCCTCGAGGACGTGACTGAGCCCGACGTCCTGCTGGTGCCCGGCGGCGAGGGCAACCGGCCGCTCTTGCGCGACGAGCGGGTCCTCGACTGGGTGCGCTCGGTCCACGAGCACACGACCTGGACGACCTCGGTCTGCACCGGCTCGCTCGTGCTGGGCGCCGCCGGCCTGCTCGACGGCAGGCGCGCGACGACCCACTGGGCCTACCGCGAGCTGCTCGCCGAGGAGTACGGGGCGACGCCGGTCGCCGAGCGGTTCGTCGAGGACGGCAAGTTGATGACCGCGGCCGGCGTCTCGGCCGGGATCGACATGGCGCTGGCGCTGGTTGCACGGATGTTCCACGAGAACGTGGCCAAGGCGATCCAGCTCGGGATCGAGTACGACCCGGCGCCACCGTTCGATTCCGGATCGCCCGAAAAGGCGCCGCCGGAGCTGGTCGAACTGGTGCGCGGTCTCGAGGCGGCCCGGACCTAAGGGTATTTCTCAACCCGAGACTTTCGGCCGGGCATTCGCCGCCGCGGTCAGGGTCATAGGATCGGGCCTGGATGAGCCCCGATCCACAACCGCCGCTCAGCGGAACCGGCCTGATCGGGACGGTGCTCAACGAGCGCTACCGCCTGGAGTCGAAGCTCGGCTCGGGCGGGATGTCCACGGTCTACCTGGCGCTCGACCAGACGCTCGAGCGGCGGGTGGCGATCAAGGTGCTCCATCGCGAGATGTCCGACCAGCCGGACCAGCTCGAGCGCTTCCGGCGCGAGTCGCGCGCCGTCGCGCAGATCTCTCACCCGAACGTCGTCGCGGTGATCGACGCCGGCGACGACGCCGGCCACCCCTACATCGTTTTCGAGTACGTCGAGGGCGAGACCCTGAAGGACCGGATCGATCGCTTCGGACGCCTGCCGCTCGACGAGGCGGCCGCCTACTCGATCGAGATCGGCCGCGGCCTCCAGGCGGCGCACCTGGCCGGGATGGTCCATCGCGACGTGAAGCCGCAGAACGTCCTGATCGACGCCGAGGGTCGTGCCAAGGTGACCGACTTCGGGATCGCGCTGTCGCAGGAGTCCGACGGCCTGACCAAGACCGGCCGCGTCCTCGGCACCACCGACTACGTGTCTCCCGAACAGGCAATGGGCCGGGAGGTCGACGCCCGCTCCGACATCTACGCGCTAGGGATCCTGCTCTACGAGATGCTGATCGGCGAGGTCCCGTTCAAGGCGGAGACGCTGGTCGGCGTCGCGATGAAGCACGTCAACGACCCGATGCCCGACGTCCAGCGCCGGCGGCCCGGGACCTCGGCGGCCGTCGCGTCCGTGGTCGAGCGGGCGACCCGCAAGGAGCCGAAGAAGCGCTACCCGGACATGGGGGCGATGCTCGCCGACCTCGAGGGCGCGCTCGAGGTCGAGATCGCCCGCTCCGGCGGCGGCACCGGGGACACGACGTCGGTGCTCGACTCGGTCCCCGCGCGCAACCGGCTGCTGAGCTCGCGCACCGTCTCGATCGCCGGCATCCTCCTGGTCCTCGCCGGCGTCCTGGTGGCACTGGCGCTGGTCGAGATCGGCGGCGAGGGCGATAAGCGCGGGCAGGACCTGCGGGAGCCGAACGCGCCGGCGTCGGGGGCCGAGATCGAGCTCTCCTCGGCGACCGACTTCGACCCCGAGGGCGCCGACGGCGAGCATGCCGAGGAGGTCGATCTGGCGCTGGACGGCGACCCCAGAGGCACCTCGTGGCTGACCGAGACCTACGACACGGCGCCCGCGATGGTCGACAACGGCAAGGCGGGCGTGGGGCTGATCGTCGACGCCGGCGAGCCGGTGGCAGGCCGCAACCTCGTGATCACGACCGAGGATCCGGGCTGGGGCGGCGAGATCTACGGCGCGGCGGAGGGCCCGCCCGAGGATCTGGCGGGCTGGGGCGATCCGATCTCGTCCCCGTTCACCGTCGACGAGGAGGAGATCACCGTCGCGCTGAACGAGAACGAGTCGCGCTATTACCTGATCTGGATCACCGAGCTGACCGAGAACGCCGAGGGCGGCGGCTACTTCGCGACGATTTCGAACGTCGAGCTCACCGACTGACCTGAGAACGGTCTAACCGGCGTCTCATCGGGGCCTCAGCCGCAGAGAGCACCCTGCGCTCACGCCATCAAGGCGACCACGAGCGAAAGGAGCACCAGATGTCCCCCAACCGAAGCACCATTCTCGCCGCGGTCGGCGCGTTCGTGCTGGGCGCCCTGGGCGCCCACGCACTGGCGGACGATCGCCCGTCGTTCGGCGATCTCGACGAGATCCAGCTCGCCCTGCAGGAGCGCGACGACGAGCGCGACGACGATCGCGACGAGGTCGACGACGAGCGCCTCGACGGCAAGCGCGACGAGGACGACGCCGACGTCGAGCTGCGCGACGATGACGACGACGATCGCGACACCGGCAACCGCGAGGCCGACTCGGGCGGCCCGCGCGACGCCGGCGACAGCGGCACCAGGGGCGGTCGCGACCGGACCGGCGGGCGCTACGGCGGCACCGGCGGCGACTCGCGCGAGAAGACCACCGCGGCGGCTGCACCGGCACCCGTCGCGGCCCCGGCTCCGGCTCCCGCGCCGGCGCCCGTGTACCACGGCGGCGGCTCGGACTACGGCAGCAGCTGAGCCGCCCGCCAACCGAGTCGCGACTTAGGGCCGCCTGCGGTACCTAAGTCGCGACTCGGGCCGGGGGGCGCGTCGCGAGGGGCGGGCTAGAACGCGTGCGAGCGCTCCTCGCGGTGGCGCTCGAGCGCCAGCTGGACCAGCCGGTCGCAGAGGTCGGGGTAGGCGAGCCCCGTCGCCTCCCAGAGCTGGCCGAACACGCTGGTGGCGGTGAACCCGGGGATCGTGTTGATCTCGTTGACCAGCACCTCGCCCGAGTCGAGCACGAAGAAGTCGCAGCGGGCGAGCCCGCGGCAGTCGATCGCCGTGTAGACCTCGGCCGCCAGCCGCCGCACGGTCGCCACCGCCGCGTCGCCGATCGGCGCGGGCACCGCCAGCTCCATGCCGCCCTCCGAGTACTTCGCCTCGTAGTCGTACCACTCGGCGCCGGCGGTGACGATCTCGCCCGGCAGCGAGGTCTCGGGCTCGGTGTTGCCGATCACCGAGCACTCGACCTCGCGCCCGGCGGCGTGCGCCTCGACGATCACCCGCGGGTCGTGCGCGCGGGCGGCGGCGACGGCCTCGTCGAGCTCGCGCTCGGACGACGAGACCTTGGTGATCCCGACGCTCGAGCCGAGGCGTGACGGCTTCACCCAGAGCGGGATCCCCATCGCCGCGGCCTGTTCGCGCCAGCCGGGCTCGCCCGCCTGGCAGAACGGCACCTGCGGGAAGCCGTGGAACGCGAGCAGTCGCTTGCAGATCAGCTTGTCCATCGCGACGGCGGCCGCGAGCACGCTCGGCCCCGCGTAGGGGACGTCGAGCAGCTCGAGCAGCCCCTGCACGGTGCCGTCCTCACCGAACGGACCGTGCAGGACCGGGAACGCGACGTCCACCCCCTCGAGCCCGCCCGCCGGACGCAGCTCGAGCTCGCGGCCGGCGCTCAACCAGCGCCCGTCGCGCTCGATCAGGATCCGCAGGACGTCATGGCCCGCGGCCTCGAGCCCCGCGGCTACCGACGCGCCCGACTCGAGCGAGACCTCGTGCTCGGACGAGCGCCCGCCCGAGATCACCGCGACCTTCACCGGCGCACCCCGGGCTCTCGCGGCGAGATCTCGCCGACCGGCGGCTCCTCTTCGTCCGGCGGCGGTGGCTCCTCCTCCTCGACGAACACGGCGACGAAGATCGTCACCCGGTCGCCCTGGCGGATCCGGGTGCCGGCCGACGGCGCCTGGTCGGTCACGCGGTCGTCCTGGGTCGGGTCGTCGGTGTCCTGTTCGACGACCTTGATATTGGTGACATCGCGCCCCTGAAGCGTGGCGATCGCTGTGTCCCGCGGCTGACCCTCGACGTTCGGCACCACGATCGAGCCGGCGCCGGTCGAGACCGTGATCACGACCTCGCTCCCCCTCTCGAGCCGGCTGCCCGGACCGGGGTCCTCGGCGATCACGATGCCCTCGGGCTCATCCGCGTTCTCGGTCTCGACGTTCGGGATCAACCCGGCGTCTCGCAACGCCGCCTCGGCCGCCGACTCCTGGAGGCCCAGGACGTCGGGCACGCTGACCAGCTCGGCGCCCTTCGAGACGAACATCCTCACGCTCGTCTCGCATTGGACCCGCTCGCCCACGGGCGGATCGGTGCGGACCACGCGGCCGGCGCCGACCGAGTCGGAGAACACCCGCCGTTCGTCGACCTGGAGGTCCTCCTCGCCGAGGAGCTCGGCCGCCTCGGCCCGGGGCTTGCCGGCCACCGCCGGCACCGGCACCTCCAGGCCGAGGCTGATGAAGATCTCGACGGTCGAGCCCTCGTCGGCCTCGGTTCCGGCGCGCGGGTTCTGCTCCGCGACCCGGCGCGGCTCGTTGCAGCTCTCGAACGTCGACGACTGGACCTCGAACCCGGCCTCCTCGAGGATCTCGGTGGCGTCCGCCTGGGTCTCGCCGATCACCGTCGGTACCGTCGCCTGCCCGCCTCGAGTCAGGGCGAAGACGACGAGCGCGGCGATCAGCGCGGCGATGATCCCGAGCGCGATCAGCTTGCGGCGGCGCCTGCGCTTCGCCTCCTCGTCCTCGTCTTCGTCGCCCGGGGCGGCGGCCACTCCCGCGGCCGCCGCATACGCGGCGGTGTCGCCGAGCGCGCCGCCGGAAGGGTCGTGCTCGGCGGCATCCAGCGCCTTCAGGAACTCGTCGGCGGACTGATAGCGGTTCGCGGGATCCTTGGCCAGGGCCTTGAGGACCACGGCGTCGAGCGCCGGCGAGACCTCCGGGTTGAGCTCGCTTGGCTTTCGCGGGCGCTCGGAGACCTGCTTGAGCGCGATCGCGACCGCGGTGTCCGCCTCGAAGGGCACCCGCCCGGTGAGCGTCTCGTAGAGGATCACGCCGATCGAGTAGAGGTCCGACGTCGCGGTCACCTCGAGCCCCTGCGCCTGCTCCGGCGAGAGGTACTGGGCGGTCCCCAGGACCGAGCCGGTCTGGGTGATCTCCGAGGCGCCGGCGCGGGCGATCCCGAAGTCCGTCACCCGGGCGCGACCCTCGGCGTCGACCATGACGTTGTGCGGCTTCAGGTCGCGGTGGACGATCCCGCGCTCGTGGGCGAAGCGTGCGCCGGCCAGGATCTGGCGCACGATCTCGACCGCCTCCCCGACCGAGAGGCCCCTGACGATCAGGTCGTTGAGCGAGGCGCCCTGGACGTACTCCATCGCGATCCAGTGCCGGCCCTCGTGCTCGCCGCGGTCGTAGACGCCGACCACGTTCGGGTGCTGGAGCCCGGCTGCCGCCTGCGCCTCGCGCCGAAAGCGCTCGACGAACTGCTGGTCCTGCGCGAAGCGCTCGTGCAGGAACTTGAGCGCGACCTCGCGCCCGAGCATCGAGTCGTCGGCCGACCACACGTCGGCCATCCCGCCGGAGCCGATCCGCTCGATCAGCGTGTAGCGGTCCCCCACCCCCTGTCCGCGCTCCAGCCTCATGGAGACATCTGCCCTGCCGGGCGGGCAAAGTTGGATTCGCGCCTTGCGTCGCTCATCAACACATCTGCCCTGCCGGGCGGGCAAAGTTGGTTTCGCGCCTTACGTCGCTCATCAACTACCTGCCAGCGCGTCCATCACCTGCATCGCGACCGGGCCCGCGACCTCGCCGCCGAAGCACCCGGTGCACTGCTCGAGCATCGCGGCGACCGCGATCTGGGGGTCCTCGGCCGGGGCGAAGCCGATGAACCAGGGGCGGTTGAGGCCCTCCTCGACGTTGATCTCGGCGGTCCCGGTCTTGCCCGCGAGCTGGCCGAGTGAGGTCGAGAGGCCGCTGGCGGTGCCGTCGTTGGCGACGCCGACCATCAGCTCGGTCACCTGGGCCGAGGTCTCGTCGCTCATCACCTCGGACTGCTCGTCCGGGTCGAGCTCTGCGATCTGCCGGCCGTCGGGATCGCTGGCCTCCTGGAGGAAGGTCGGCTTCATCAGCTTGCCGCCGTTGGCGACCGCCGCCGCGACCTCGGCCATCTGCATCGGCGCCGACAGCAGCTGGCCCTCCTCGCCGCCCTGGCCGATCGCGACCCGGCCGACGTCGAACCCCTCGGTCACCAGCCGGCCGTCGGAGTTGTAGGGGCCGCTGGCGCGCATCTGGTTGTCGGGGTAGTCGAGCTCGGGGTCCGCGTAGAACCCGAAGCGCTCCATGTACTCGACCATCGTGTCGGTGCCGAGCTCCTCGCCGACCTGGGCCCAGTAGGTGTTGACCGAGTTCGTCAGGGCGGTGGTCATGTCGATCGTCCCGAAGTCCTGGCCGCCGGAGTTCGCGAGCGGAACGCCGGAGATCTCGACCCCGGAGTTGGCCTCGAGGGTCGTGTCCGGCGTGAACTCGCCCGAGTCCAGCGCCGCCACCGCGGTCACGACCTTCATCGTCGAGCCCGGCTGGTAGGTGCTCTGGGTCGGACGGTTGAGGAGCGGCGCCGCCTCATCCGTTCGAAGCTGCTGGAACGTCGCCTCGTCCTGCACCGCGTTCGGGTCGTAGCCGGGGACCGAGGCCATCACCTTGACCGCGCCCGTGTCGGGCTCGAGCGCGACCACCGAGCCGCCGCCCTCGGCGCCGGGCGTCGAGGAGAGCGCGCTCTGCAACGCATCGACCGCCACCCGCTGGGCGCCGGCGTCGAGCGTCAGGGTGATGTCGGCGCCCTCGCGCGTCGAGCCGGAGAGCTGGTCGATGATCGACGCGAACTCGTTCTGCTCGCCCGAGAGCAGGTCGTTCTCCGAGCTCTCGATCCCGATCCGCCCGACGTCGACGAACGAGTAGCCGACCGGGTTCCCGAACAGGGCCCCGGTGGGATAGGTGCGGACGAAGACGCCGCCGCCGGCGCGCTCCGACTCCGCGATCAGCGTCCCGTCGGCCGAGGTGATCGTCCCGCGCTCGATCCGCTGCTCCTCGATCAGCGGCCGGCGGTTGTCGGTCTCGTCCTCGAGCTCGTCGGCCTCGAGCACCGCCCAGCGCGAGGTGAAGGCGACCAGGAACACGAACAGCAGCAGGACGAACCCGTAGAGGCGGACGATCTGCTTGTTCACAGCGCCGCCCCCTCCCCGGTCGGACGCCGCGCGTTGTCGGAGACGAGCAGGAGCAGCGCCAGCAGGATCATGTTGGCGACGATCGAGCTGCCGCCGTAGGAGACGAACGGCATCGTGACGCCGGTCAGCGGGATCACCTTGGTGACGCCGCCGATGATCACGAACGCCTGCAGGCAGAAGATCGCAGTGAGCCCGGTCGCGAGCAGCTTCGAGAACCCGTCACGGGCCATCACCGCGGTCTTGAAGCCTCTGAGGCCGATCAGGGCGTAGAGCGCGATCAGCCCGCAGGCGCCGAACAGCCCCAGCTCCGCCACGATCACCGCGAAGATGAAGTCGGTGTGCGGCTCGGGCAGGATCGAGCCGCAGAACGGGAACCCCTCCTCGCACGAATCCGGGAAGAACGGCCCGGGCAGCTTCAGGAGCGACTGGCCGAGGCCCTCCCCGAACAGGCCGCCCTCGGCCTGGGTGTAGAGGGATTGGCGGATCTGACCCACCCCGCAGTCCTGGCCGGCGTCGAGCTGGCGCTCGGTCAGGTCGCACGGGTTCTCGTCGAACGTGTTGGTCCAGATGTCGATCCGGTCCTGGACGTGGCCCGGGCCGGAGCTGGCGAAGAACGTGGCGCCGACGAGGAACATCGCGAGCCCGGCGAGCACGTAGGAGAGCCGGTTGGTCGCCACGTAGAGCAGGGCCAGGAACGCGCCGAAGAACATCAGCGAGCTCCCGAGGTCGCGGATGAAGACCAGCATCACCATCGCCGCGCCCCAAACGACCAAGAGCGGCCCGAAGTGCTTGAGAGGCGGGATCGTCAGCCCCGCGATCCGCCGCGCCGCGACCGAGAACAGCTCCCGCTTCTCGTTCAGGTAGCTGGCCAGAAAGATGACCACGCCGATCTTCGCGATCTCGGCGGGCTGGAAGGAGAGCGGCCCGAAGTCGACCGCCAGGTAGGCCCCGTTCACCTGCGAGCCGATCCCCGGCAGGCGCGGCGCCATCAACAGCGCCAGCGAGCCGACGGCGATCAGGTAGCGATAACGCTCGAGCGCGTGGTAGTCGCGCAGGAACACGATCGTCGCCGCGAACGCGCCGAGCCCGAGCAGGAACACCGTCGCCTGCTCGACCGCGAGGGTCTCGTCGATCCGGTAGAGCACGACGAGGCCGATCGCCGCCAGCGCCGCGCAGAGTGGGAACAGGTAGGCGTCCGCGTGGGGCAGCGCGACGCGCAGGAAGATGTGGGTCGCGACGCAGATCGCCAGGAAGTAGCCGCCGTAGATCAGGCTCGCGTCCGTGATCACGTCCGAGCCCTCGGCGAACACCGCCGCGAACCCGGCGGTGACCAGCAGCGCGACTGGGATCAGCGCGAAGAGCTCGCGGTTGCGCGCGCTCATTCAGCAGCCGCCTCACGGGCGGCGGGACTCGCCTTCGCTTCGCTCCGCCTCATTGGCCGGACCGCGAACCGCCGCCGCCGCCGCCGCCGTCACCTTGGGACCGGTCGTCCTGGCGATCCCGCTGCTGTCCGCCCTGCTCGGCGTCGGGCTCGTCCTCCTCCGGCGCCGCTGTCGCCGTCCGGGCCTCGCGCTCGAGAAAGTCGAGCAGGTCCACGGCGTCGTCGCGCGAGCGCAGCTCGTGGTTGGTCGCCTCGTCGCGGTGCTCCTCGGGCAGCGACTCGATCTGGGTCGGCGACGAGAGCACCTCGTCGTAGAGGGCGATGTCCAGCGGCAGGTCGTACGGCAGGCCGCGGTAGAGCGCGAGTCGGCCCCCCTCGTCGGTGCCCAGGAAGTAGACCTGGCGCGCGCCCAGTACGGCGGCCACGGTGACGCCGGCGAGGATCACGACCGCCGCGAGCACCTTCAGCGCCGTT